>OMLO01000567.1_pt1 | contig 24732 bp, 9 predicted proteins | sample 1674811 | NCBI WGS metagenome assembly OMLO01 (sample SAMN06265003, study PRJEB25207) | coral metagenome | isolation source: Coral host | place: Mexico:La Bocana,Puerto Morelos, Mexico | collected 2008-11-13
CACTGAGAAAAGTTTGAGGGAAAACTTTTTTCTGACCCGAAATGCAGTGGACCGCTTTTAGAGAGACTGCCACTTAAAATCAAAGTGGTTGAGAGTAATTATTTTATCACTGAAAGAGAGTCTGATAACATTTTGATGAACAAAATCAAAGTGGGTGTGACCCACTGAACTCAAACTATTGAGGCCACTGAACTGAGTTTGTGGTACCAGTAATCCATTAGTCATTGGCTTCAATCCCAAGTAATGTCAATGCACATGCACATTTTTTGAAAAAGTGTTCAAGATGATTGTTCAATAATGTAAGTGTGGGTGTCACAGAGATCATTTTAAATGACAAAGAAAGTTGCTGTAAGGGAATTTAATTGAGTGTTTTAAGAGTTGTGAGAGGTTGTTTGTAGCTTGCCACTGTAATGGTACGTAATCTTGTGTTTCTCTCGTCATGTAATAATGTCATGAGTCAGAATGAGTCAGTTACAGTCGAGTTAACTCCTTTGAGAGTTGCCATATCTAAGAGAACATCTGTGGAATACACATATTACAATGAATTTCCCTGCTTTCTTCTTTTCAATTCATGGTAGAAAAGTCTGATTCAAGTGATTTGCAACAACTGACAAATTGTTTTTGTAGCTCAACTTCAAACTTTGCACTAAATTTCACACCAAGAAAAGTTTTGGAGAAATTAACTAGTAAAACTAAATGTTTTTTTAAAAAATAGATAGTGCACTGCGTGTAAGCTGGTTCAATGACAAAGTTCCCTAAACAAAATAATTTAATACAGGAAAAAATAAAGATGCTATTAGCTGGCCTACATGTAGGTCAGTCCATATTGGGAAAAACTGCCTTAACTATGGCCCAAGGTTACAGGCTTCTGCAAGTACCATTATATGTATTATTAGGGTTGTCACAGAGTTTTAAAGCAGGCAGCCATATAAAGGGATTATGTGGCTGATATGCCATCATTTTCTGCAGAATATGTGCATAGTTCACCAGAGTAGTCTGCTGAGATCATAAAGTAGTTGGTGATTTTCACCAGTAGTCAGCTTTGAAAACCCTGATTATTGGTTTGACGGTTCAAGGGGGATTAATTATTGCCTGTGCTCGGTATAAAATAATATTTCTTTGTTTGACCAAATTTGCTTTCACATACATGTATGTGATGATATTTCTTTCCAAGCACAGATATTTATAGTTCCACAATTTTCTGTGTCACTTTTTTAAATTTGCTTTTATTTTTTGTTCTCAGATCAATAAATGGATGAGAAAATGTCAACAAAATCAACAAAAGAGAACTTCGCCATTTCTCTATTTTGCTGCCGACAACTCTGAAGAAATGGAAGATACAAAAACAGATTATGATCAACTAAAGTTTGGTCGCTCTGAGGTATTGCATCAAATCATTCTTTCATTATTCAATACCAGTATGTAACAGTTTATAAACTTACTTCTACCATTTTTCATGGACTAGAATCCCATCCAAGGGGGAGTGGGAATACTAACATGTCTTTTATTCATTGTCTTTGCAACTCCTCTTACTTTTATCTTGATTCCTAGGCTGATTTAAAGCTGTTCAAAAAGTGGAGGGAAGCACCCTTATCTGTGCACAAAAGGTTTGTGGGCATACATTTTAATTACCGGTAGTACTTTTACCAGCACAGACAAGAGGCACATTCTTTAGGAAAATGACAATAAACAAAATTGTTCATTAACAATTTAAACAAGTAAATTACCATCAATTTTATTTCATGACATGTCAGATGGTGTGTGAATATTTATAACTTAGCCCATGAAGGCAATGCTTTACCTTACTTACAGTATTATTACTCAGAGTGATAACAGTCCACCCATGATGAATTTTCATCATGCCTGTGGGTCTTTTTGACAATCAGTGACCTAAATTATCAAGCTGGTAGGGTATGTCAAGGCAGCATGAGAACCATGCACCATGCACATGTTTGCTAATCTGTCTGTCAAGTTCAATACTCCTCAAGTAAACTGCATGCCAAAATTGATACCAAGCAGTCTAGATTAACTACTTATTATCCAAGAGGTGAGATCTTTGTGAGAAAATCTCAAACTGAAGACTTGTTGTATTGAGTAGGATAGCAAAGTCAAATCACCAACACCAATACCAAAGTTAAAAATTTTCACTCAAAGACCAAGCATTTTATAATATTAATGTTATAATATAATTGAGCATTTGTTTGACCACAGACAACTGAAGTGATAAAATTGCATACAGTTATGCACACCTTTAAACTTTGTCTTGCATCAATGGATATCTTTTCAATCTGTTTTCCAGCCTCCCAACAAGTATAGGAAAATGATCTACAGGATATTCATTGAATAGAAAACAAAACTAAATTTTGTCTAAGCTTGAGAGGTGGGGCGGTTGGCAGTTGTATGCAAGCAAGATATGTTTAGACCTTTAAGTCACGAAGTAGTTAATTTATTGTTGGTGGACAGTATAGCTGAGGGTAAACCATCTACTAATAATTTATTTTTTATAAGAACTGAAGTGAAATCTATTTACAGGTGTATAATAACAACACCTAAATAGATTACATAACAGAAAAGGAAGAGAAGAACAACCACAAAAAGATCCTGACATAATTATTAAAAAAAATGAATAAAACAATTTCTGTTTAACCTCTTGTTGTATCAAGGGTTGTGATAGATAAGAATGCTTGCCATGGGTATTAACAAACAGAACAACTACTGGCAGTTAGGAATGCAGAAAAATGAGGAGCTTTAAACATTGTTTTATGCAGATATATCAAGAAAGCCATGGGTTGTCCTGATCCTGTTCTTTCCAAGTTGCAAGCGGACAGGCATTTTGGATCAGTGTCTGAGAGGTTTTCTTTTTCTGTTGCAAAATACATAGAAGAAAATCCTGACAAATGCTTGACTGAAGAGGATTCTGAAGAAAGGTTTAAACCCTGCTTCTCTTTATCTAGTCGTACATGTATGTTAAAATCAACAGCACGTATATTTAGTAAGATTGTAGTCATTAAGAGACTGACACAGCAATGATGACAAGATGATTGCCCCCAGAATATTTATCTGTGATTACTTCATCAGTACCATAGTAGTACGTCTGAGCTGTTCTTTAAAGTCATTTGATATTCACTGTTTTTAAAAATGCTATAGTGTAACAGCTTCCTCTCTGACTCGTTAGGAGGGTTACTCTAGGGGTTTTGAACACTGCAATACCAAGATGATTATTACCAAAATGCCACAGTCAAGAACAATTGTTCAGTACTATACTGCAATACAGCAAAACCCAATGTCCTCCTTCATTAAGAAACAAGTGCTTACTCATCTCAACGTATGCTTTGTTCAAAGTGCAACAAATAGTTTATTTGGGTTAGTATCTTTAGTGGATACACCAAATCATCAAACAAATCATCCTCATCTGGAACTTAATTCAACAGTAACTCTTGACAACAAGTCGTCTTTCAAACTTAACTAAGTAGTACTCTTAGCACTATGCTTGGACATATGGCATGTATTACCAATAGTGCTCATTATATTTTGGAACATGTTAGTAAGAATTATCATTTGCTCATTACAGGTACATTAAAGGGTTGTGTTTGGCCATAGGGTTGTCATTAAAAGGATAATATAACATATGATAATTATGACTAAGCTTGAAAAAACAGGGATAATTAATTGAAATACATGTACCTGTGAGTATTTTTATTTTATTTTCTTCCTGGGTTAAAAATAAACTGTAAAATCTTTCTCTCTCAATGATTATCATCCTTATTGAAAATAATAATTGATTGCGTACTCTATTACTCTATTACTTAGAGTAGCCATTACCAAAAAGTTGTTCTTGTTTGCAGTTGTAAACTACCAGCCAGTAAGTTTAAAAACCTAATCTACCTGAAAGCTTTCCGAGCATTGGCAGAGCCAGGAGAAGCTGTTGGTCTGTTAGCTGCTCAGGTGAGGACACTGAACTTACTTGTATATGTTGTAGTTAAAAATTAAATTCAAGTAAAAATTAAATTAGTTTGTCTCTTAACCCTTATTAGGGTCAGAAGACAAAGAAAATTGAGAATCAAATGAGGTTAAAATTATTTTTACCTGAATTTAATTTTGAACTACAGCATATAACTTGTCTTAGTGATGCAACACTGTGTATATTTGTAATGAGAACATTTCAGAAAAGACAGTGAAAAATGAAAGAAAATAAACAAACACACACTTGCATTGTACTTACATGTGTCTTACATTTGCCAGAGTATAATTTTACTCTTTCCAAAAGAACTGTTAAGTTGGATGATATGTCTCAATTTCCACTGATTTGAAGAACCCAGAGCAATTGTTAGAGAGGGTGTTTGAAGGGCTGTTAATGTTAAATACTGGCCACTACCTAGCTACAACTGTGAACATGACCAGCAACATCTATAGGGAGATTTTGAAATAATATCATTACATGTATATCCACAACATTTTGACAGATGGCCCTTCACTTCTCGTATTTTACTGTTCCAGAGAGGGCATGCATAACTTTGTTATTACTGGAATGAAAGATGTGTTTGTACTGTCAAACAGCTCTTGCCTCCAGGTCTCAGTAAGATAGTTTGGACATAAATCTAAGAGTACAAGTAATAGAAAGATATTATTCGCAAAAAGAGAACCACAATTCACAGAGAAAGGTGTAGATAATCACTAGTGAGAAACATCATGGGTAGGTTTGTTTTGTTGCACCACTCAGCTTTGTTAAGGCAATGCTAATAACCAAAATGTCATCGTTGTTGTTTTCATGCAGTCTATTGGTGAGCCCTCAACTCAGATGACACTCAACACTTTTCACTTTGCTGGTCGCGGTGAGATGAACGTTACTCTTGGAATTCCAAGGCTAAGGTAATTTTGTTGAATAAATATTGCACTACCCATTGTTTTTTTTTCTTTTCATCTCTTAGAAATGTAATGAAATACTGTTATCTCTTATTTGTTGTGTAAATAGCAAAATTGATTCACATGATTCTGCACATGAAACTGTTATCATGCTCTTGATACAAGCTGATATGCAATAGAATAGAAGATTATCAAGAGGAGATTATCCTTTTCATTTGCTCTTAAAATGAATCTTGCATTTCAGGCTTTGAATTGGAAGGGTTTTAAGGCTAGAATTCTGTGAAATGCATTGTGTTAATTTTGTTGAAATATTCAATTTCAGGGAAATCTTGATGACTGCCAGTGCAAACATCAAGACTCCCAGTATGGATCTGCCTGTCAAACCAGGTAAAAAATCACGCAAGCATGCCAAACAGTTGCAGAGGAAATTTACAAAAGTTACCTTGGCGCAGGTATGACATGCCATCTCTATTTCCTCCATTCTAAAAAAATTAAAACGATAGAAAACATTGCACTTCCTTAGAAAGTAATCTCTTTTCAATGCAAACTGTTACTTGTGGTATCCACAATGATTTACCTAATAGTTCAGTAGCATTCACATTTAGAATATTTACAAACAATACAAATATGTTTACCTCGTCTCACAACGCAAAAAGTAAAGGAACATCAATTATTGTTTAGCTTAAGGAAGTGAAAGGCTGGTGTGATATTAACAAGTTATCAATGAATTTGTCTAAAACAAACTACATCATTGTAAATTACAAATGTCTTGTAACCTTGGAATAATTTCAAAATTAAGATACTACCTAACACTTTCCTAATTAAAACAAATTTACCATAGCCTTATATATCCTTTTATATCATATGCAATCTTAGCTTAGGGGAGCACTTACAAAACCTAGATACTAAAATTATAGAGCAAGAAAAACCATGCCATTAGATCAATATTTTCTGCCAGTGTTTTCGTTGAACAAACTGATAGCGAAAGCACTGTCCCTCTAATAAACCTTCAGAACTTTCACTGTGAACAGTGTTTACTGTTAACGTGCACTAAAATTTACTCACTTGTAGCATAAGAACCATCTTCCAAACATTTTCATCATTTTTCCCAATACGCTAGTAGTTTACATACTTATAATACTAGTAACGCTGCCAGCCAAAATCTCTACGGTCTTGAGTCAGAACAAACACCGGAAAACAAACTATTATCCTATATGAATAAAGGGTGAAAGTTTCTAAAGAAACTGTGGTGCTGCGTCGGTGGAGGTAACAAGGTAATTTGGTTATATCAACTAAGTTGAAAATAATCGCTCTGACGAAGGGCTAACGCTCGAAACGTCAGCTTTATAACTCGTTATGGTGGCCAATTTACATTTTCAACTTGGTTGATATTATCCTATATGGCTTCCATCGTTTTCTTATTTGAAAAATCTTAATGTTTACCAATTTTCTAAGCGAATTAAGCCATATGTCTTCTCTGAACAACTTGAAAATACCATAAAGTAACTAACATTTTGAACATTCAACTCCTTTGAATATCCACTGTTCATATGGGTCGGTCTGTCTCCCTGTGTTTGTACCTTTAGTTATTTACTTATCTTTTTCAATCCCTTGATCTTATTTTGTTTGCACGTAAGAGGCAGGGGAATAACACAAAAACCCCAAAGTTTATTTATCCCCTAGCTTGACTTTAACGTATCTATTTCCAAGGTTATTATAGATTTTGTAATTTTCTGTGCAAAAGTGTTTAGAGCCAATAAAGCATTTTTGTTGTTGTTGATGTATTTCATCACCCTTTATAAACTCTGAAATACACTGCTCTGGACTCATCTATGTGGACTACAGTAACTAGGGCAACACGAGGGAGTGCAGGTAGAAAATCAGTAACCGTGTTCGATTTCCTGGGTTGTAATCAGAAGTGTTTTGTTGTGCAGGTGTTAGAATCTGTTGATGTGTGGGAGTCACTGTCACCGAAGACAAAAGGAACACGGTGAGAAATTCTCTACAAAAAGCTGTCGATAGCTTTAGCGACATGAACATTGCACCTGTTTATTCCAAATTGAAGTATTTTGACTAAAGTCGACTGGGTATTGAACATGTTAAAGTTGTGGTAAAATTACTCATTATAAGCTGCTATTAATGTAACTATTCTGCAGGATAAAAATATCCGTAGAATGTAACGCAATAGCAAACGTGATAAAAACAAATAACAAAGAACGCAAATAACATGTGGCTATACACCCACTAACGTAGGGTAGAACAAGAGTATTGGCAGAGCCTGTTTTATCTCCCCAGCACCGCACGGGGTGGGTCGGACAAGTAACTTACATTATCAATCATGTAATAATTTGCTTTTGACAATGTTGATATGTCATCGCTGAAATCATGTTTTAATATCGCCATTGTTTATTTTAAAACTACACAATACCCAGCCAATTTGAATAACTGTTTACAACAAGAATACCAAGTGAATGTATGAAAGATCATATTTTTCAACTGTGAAGAAAGACTTAATTCATATATTCAGTTGTATTCTTCACCATCTAAGGGTATGTTATGAAGTCCTGAAGTGACCAGCTCCCAGTTGGGGAGAGCACTGCACCGGTCCGGTATCACAGAGGTCATGGGTTTGAATCCTGTGCAAGCCTGAATTTTTTTTCAGACTTTACGGTAATTTCATGACTGCTCGAGTTGTGTGTCTTCATACTCATCATTCTATGTTGTGCTGACAGTCCCATACAGACTGTATCTTGCTATGCACTAGTGGCCAGGAAATAAAGATGAAGAGTACTAAATGAACATTCAGCAATTAACCATCCCTCCCTTTATCTTATACATTGTCTTCCCTCAAATACCTTTTGACAAATAATTATGTGAAAATCACGTTGAAAAAATATTCTTTCTGTATTTTAGTGACAGAGTGCATCGCATCAAGTTTAAATTTCTCAGCGAGTCAACTTACAAGGTAAGAGTCTGAAGTTGTGCATTGATAAGCTTAACTTAAAATAACCTTATTGTGGATTTAGGTTTATCTTGTAATGGTAGCTTCTTCATGTGATACGGTAAGGTATAAAATAAATTTATGGATAATGTAAGGTTCAAATTTGGCTTCAAAAGCGAGGAACCATCTGTAACTGAGTTTCTTCCTTAAAGGTTTAAGTACATGCAATATCATTAGCTTAACAGCAGTTACTTAACACTGGTTTTTAGTAATAAAATCTATTAACCTGTAGAAAGCTGTCGATATTTGAATAGGAGACATTGTCTACAATTAGCAGATAAATGTGACAGCGAAACTAGACAATGTGCAGATAACCAGTGTCTGTAAAGCATGGTTGACAATATACAGTTTGCAACTCTTGCAACTATTAAAGTGCCACTAAAATCAAATTCTCGACATCCATTTTTTTACATTTTCGTGCACAATAAGTCTTTCCGAAAAATCTTGCCAAATTTCAAGCTATTACGAACATCAGAACTCACGATTTTTGGACCTTTATTTCCGAGAATTTACGGCCGCCAATAAAATAGCCCGCCATTAATTTTCCTTGTTCCAAGTCTTGGTTGAGAATTGGAGTAAATGACGCCATACTCTCAAAAATACCACACGGGTTGAAATTACAATAACAATTGATACTGCAATTCTCATAAAGAATAACAAAAAACTTTGCTCTCATATTCGTGCAATTTTCTACATTAATTGTGATTATAATTTCAACCCGTGTGGTATTTTTGAGAGTATGACGTCATTTACTCCAATTCTCAACCAAGACTTGGAACAAGGAAAATTAATGGCGGCCGTAAATTCTCGGAAATAAAGGTCTAGAAAACGTGAGTTCTGATGTTCGTAATAGCTTGAAATTTGGCAAAATGTTTCGGAAAGACTTGTTGTGTACGAAAATGTAAAAAAATGGATATCGAGAATTTGATTTTAGTGGCACTTTAAGTAGGTTGATTTTAGAGAAAATATATGATTGAGCTTTCGTCTTAACAAACAAAACTGCCCATTATCTTTGGGTGTCCCAAGAGTGGAGTTCCACTTTATTCATGTGAATTTTTAACTTAGTTCTTAATAGTAGTATTCATAATTAAAGTAATATGATATATCTTTTATTTCATTTTATAAACAGGTCTCACTTGATGCATTTGTCTCGTAGAATTGAATAGAGAAGTGTCCTAACCTTCCCCACTTGAATGCACTTTCCTTTACAGAAGGTGTCTGCCAACCAGCTTTGAACTTGTCATCAGCTTAAGATAATACCAGCATGCTAAACTACTATGTTCTATTTTTAGGAAGAACTATGTGTGAGAGCTGCAGAAATTCTCCGTTATATGGAATCAAGTTTCATAAAGAAGCTAATTTCTGCAATTGTAAAAGCCACAAAAGCTAAAAACAATGAAAGGTCAGTGTGGTTAAGTGTTTCAACTATTTCAGTGAACTACGTTGAATCAAAACCTCAGAGTTATGTTGCAAGACTGAAAGATAGTAAATTTATGAGATAAAAGTACCTTGTGAACAAGGTACTTTTAGCCACTTAATAAAATCGAAGCTTTGTTATAGTGAAAGGACTGCTACCTAAAAAGGTGAGATGAAAGAAAGATTTCATGTGCTAATAAAATTAATTTTTTGTAGATTTCGTCTATGTGCAAAATTCGAATGAATAACCAAACCACCATTCAGTCTTTTTGCCTAGGCTTAAAGCTTTCAAGAATACATCATTTTATTCTCCAAGTTCCCATTTCAAACTTTTCTAATGACAGTTACTTCTCATCTCTTGTGTGTTTTGTGCTGCTAATTTCCGATGTAAAGGATGTCATTTGCTGTTTTACACATACATGTATCTTATGAAATTGTAGGATAATTGAAACAGCCGAAGACAATGAGCAGCCACGAAATGTTAACAACGAAGAAGGAAACGCTCAGGGTGAGAACTTCAAATCATATTTTACCATAAATGGAAGATAACTTCAACTTTGATTGACTAACAAAAATGCTCTGTATAGGTAGCGTACTGTTTTGTATATAACACAAGTTATACTTGGGATAAACTCGTCTACACTGCCAGAGTTTATTCTGGTTTCCAAAGCTTGAATCAACTAAGTGTATTGCTACTCCTCGTGGATTGGTTTCGAGCACGTCCTGAGTTGCCCCAACGACATTGTTTAGTTTTGCTAACAGTTAACAATTCAAGTTATATCTTGTTGAAGAGTGGAACTTTGAGGTGTCTTTCCCAAGAGCGTAACTGAGGCAGTGATCCCAGCCAGAGTTCAAACCCTAACTGCCCAATCCAAAGTCCGGAATACTGCATGGCCACTGCATCTCCCAAACTGCCATCCTCTGAGATCTCCATGATTGTAGCGACCTTTACAATTGTAGCAATCATGAGGAGATTTTAACCATTGTTTCTATAATAAATGTACCAGAATGAAGTCGCTTGTTGTTAAATCCACAAGCTTGATGACATTTGTTTCAATTGTCGATCGTAGCAACTAGTAATAACTTGTTTAAAGCCCTCTTTTCCTTATGTTGGAAAATTGCAAAACGCATTCATGTGTCCATTCAAAGTGATTTTCAACATTGCAAAGGGGTAGGGAGGGGCAAAATGTGTGAAAATTGTCCAGAGTCTTTCAACAATGACGTTGTAGCTTTCCGATCCTTACCGGAATTGTTTTTTTTTCTGTAGCAATCGTAGCAATCGTGTGGAAATTTTTTCTTGAGTGATCGTAGTGATCATATGGAAAGCAGCTTTTTTCTGTAACTTTGGAGAGGTCTTTCTTTTGGAACTATTATTTTAACTACAACTGCTTTTGTAAGTGGTGGATAATCTTCACACATTTACTTTTAAACTGTTGCAGAAGATAATGATGATGATGATGATGATGATAACGCTGAGTTATCCGATGAAGAAGCAGCAGATGGAGATGCTAATGAAGCCAAACAGAGGCAAAGACGTCAACAGGTATTCATTGTGTGATGTGGAATACAGTAGAGGTACAGTAGAGGGCAGGAAAATTCTGATCAATTCCCGTTGAATTTCCCTTTTATTGAATGACCTGATTGTCTGGAAGCACTTGTTGAATGTCATTGGAGTCTCATTGTCTCCATTTAAAATCTGATTTAACAGCATGCCAGCTATGAACCGCCAGAAGAGGATGAGCAAATGGCCGAGAGTGAATCTGAATACAATTTCGAGGGTAAGTACAATAACATGACAGGCTGTTTTCAAGTTGACCATTCATAAAGTAGAATCATTTTTATAAATACAATTGTGCGATAACAACAGAAAAGAGTGCATAACAATATGCCTCTTAGTGAGGTGATTAATAGACCATGTGCGTTAAGTGATGATAGCGTCTGCAGTTCAACTTTTCCATTTGTTCAGTCACATAATTTAATGGATTTAATTTGTTGCACTTACAAAGATGATGATGGCAGCCAGGTGACAATGGATTCAGCAGTGGACTGTTCTTACCAGGGTATGTACATTGCATATTTTTGTATTACCCCTTGGACATTGCCTTCTTTAGTTTCTCTTTAGGTTCAAGTATGGTTACTTATGTATTTGAATTCTTGTAATGTTCTTATCTTTTTATATGCCGGAACTTTCTTTTGTTCTCTATTCAGAGGGCAAATAGGAAAGCATCTCCAAACCTTTTCAACGTTTCTTTGTCCGTCTCGCTTGTATATGATTAATAGTTGCAAATTGAGCCAAGTCAAGTTGAATCGAATTACATATTAGTAACTTGTTAGCTTGTATGCCCGTTTTTTTTCTGCCAACGTAGGATATAGTGTAGATTAGTTTCAAAAGTAATTTGAAAACTGAATCAAACGAAAGTCTTGCATTGCTTTAAAAACAACTAGACCATGGCTAAATTATCTAGCTTGGTCGTATTTTAGGTTGGCATAGCTTGGTGTCATTCTAGTTTCCATTGTGACCCTGCTAACTTTCCATTCCTCAACAAAAATGTCAATTTTGTATGGTCTTTCTCTCCAACAGGGAAACAAGCCTTAAAACCTCACAAGAGTTATTTATCTTTCAAATTGGTGTCACGACTCCTCATTGGAGCTATGAACGTTTTCCACTTAAGGACGTTCGCGCTAATTGTTCTCCGCATCCTTACTGCGCATGAAATTCACACGCCACGTCATGCATCGAGCGCGCGCGTTAGGTAGTAAAGTGAACAATAATAGGGCAAATGGCCACTGCTATAACTTTGCGTGGAATTAACGATCTTCGACGTTCGGTGACCCCTATTTTTCTCTCGATGGGTCATTTTCTCTACCGATTTTCTACGTTTTGCGAACACATGAAGAAAATCTATCGAGTAGGAGTTTCAATTTTTAGCAAAACGCTCATCGAATTCCGTTCATTTGACCTCTTCGTTTACTTGTGCCTGTTACGGTTTGTGAAAATGATGGCAATATTTGAATTATTAACGCCACAGATTCAGTTATACAAAATATTATTAAGATAGTTTGCCTCTGTTGATATTTTAACCTAAAAACCGTGGAGACTATGCTGAATTACGCGCATCAATGTATCAAAATCAGACTAGTTTTCCACACGCCTTACCTCTGAAACGAAGCCGGTATCCCCAATTTTATTTTATTTCTGAAGCAAGTAAATCATAATCTTTCCGCAGTAGAAGTTAAAAAAAAATTCCATCGAGTAGAAAATTTTCGCGCGAACGTCCTTAACCAATTAATTCATGCATTTTCTGTGGCCACGCTTCCTTTTACATCTGAGGGTACAAGCACACATACAACCATAACACTTTTAAAGCTCTGCTTCACAAGCTCGTACAGGGATTAAATCAAATTGATAAATTGCTCACTGACATAGCCCATCAGTTTCATTAGAAGCTAACACATTGGACCACTGAGCCAAGCTGCTCATAAAAGCGTTTTGAAGTCCTTCTAAAAACTATTGAATTCATGCCCTTCCTCAGTGTGGACTAGGCTGTAGCACTGAGCGCTACACACAAAATGGCAGGCACAATATTGTAAGTCATTCAACTTAAGTCATTAAAATTGTATTAGACTGCCAAAAGATGGATAATAATTGTAGACAGCATAATGCTTAAGATGCAGTTGAAATAGGCAATTGTTTCATCTGTTCATTTCTGTTGGCACCATTTGTTTTATAGAAGATGAAGATTTGCCAAGCAGTGAAAGTAAAGATAAGAAAGACGTGAAGAGTATCAAACACCAACCCTCCAATGTTGACAGTGCACGAGTACAGGTAAAACATGTTTCATGAAGCATTATATTTACGTGTTGTCTTAATCAAGATTTATATCCAACTTTTTGGATTCACTTTATCTATCGTAGCTTGTAAATTATTGCCTTCAGACTGTACACAGGTTAATTTTATGCTTTCAGCGTGTTTTGGAAAGCGATATTCGTATTGGATCTTATTCTTATGATGTCAAAAAAGAGAAGTGGTGTGAAGTGTCTTTGAAGGTAAGCAGTGCTGAGATATGTCTGACCAGGCCGGCTGAATGTAAGCAGTCCCTGGGCTTATACGAGATGTATCTCCAAGGACAACATGATTTCATGCAGTATTGTTAGCTTTTTTGTCATGGTCTTGTCTTGCATTTTACTTGTCACAGTACTCTTGCTCACAAGCTATCATATATCCAGATTGGTTTTAAAAAAGCAAGAAAAGGTAACGAGAACAAAACAGGAATGTTTGGGTATCCGCATGACTGCAAATGAAAACTTATAAACTAATAAAAGTTCTGGTCGCTTCAAAATACTCGCGCTTAAAAGATTAAAGAAATAATTATTGTTACTCTGTTGCTACAGTTGTCACATCAGTTGCAGTAAGTGTTTTAGTATAAACCTACCAATAGTCGTTACGATGTTTTTTGGCCACTACATACCTTTACATACCATTACAAATGTTGCATGGCTCAGGATCGCTTGTGAGAAGACTGTTTTCTCAGAGCCCACATTGCTATGCCATAGTAAGAGCACCTTAACGATCATCTGCCACTTGTAATGTGGTCTGTATGCTGAATAGGTTGCAACATTATGCCATGTGTTCTTCTTGACTCCTCCATAAAGCCAGCAAAACAAAAAAAACAATAGTTATTGAGCAGTCTCGATCAGACATTTACTTGATGTACTTCGTCTTCTTTTCAGTTTCCTGTTACAAGCTACAAAATACAAGTGTCATCAGTGATAGAGAAACTTGCGCATCAGGTCTGTGAGAATATACCGATGGCAAATTATTTTTTGGAAGGAAGAGAAATTACAAGTTTAGAATCATATAGTCCTATTGTAGTGTAAGAGGTTTTTATTCCATAAACTGCGGTGTTTCACAAGAATTTCCAGTCCAGAGAAAAGCCGTGATTGAACACATGTAAAATTACGATAATATCATTGTTATGATATCTATGACGTAATGGTTGAAATCATTGCTTGACCCATTAACTGTACTTAAATTTGTTTGTGTAACATCAAAAGATCTTCGGATCTTCCTCGGAATTTTCGGAAGCTGCTTAGATAGAGTTCGTGACGCCTTTGGACAACATTTGGAGAATCTTCGGAAAGTGGTCGGAAATCTTCATGAAAACAAATTTATCTTCTCGTGTTCAACGTTATGAGCGCACGAGTGAGAATTCGAGTTGAACACTCGAAGAAAAACTATCGGTATTGGTAAACTATTGACTATTGGTACGCGCGTTTATGTATTATTTTATTTATATCTTACGTTAGTCTCTTCGTTTATAAATCCAAAACAGCTATTTGTTAGTAGGTCTGTCTTCTTAGTAATTGTTTATTTACCCAGTCGTCAACCCACTAATTAAATCTATTATGCCAGGGTGGTTGGTAACTCGTGTACGGGTTTAAACTAACCCCATACTTGAGGCTAATAAGTTAGTGCAACTTGAAAACTTTGTTTACCACCCTGGCTTGCTTTTTCTACAGAGTGTCGTCTATGAAACGCCAAACATAAATCGTTGTTTTTTGATCGAAAGCAATGATACAGCGGTCCTGAAAACAGAAGGAGTTAATTTACAGGTAAGTGGTAGACCAAGAGGTCAGGAACTACTTTTTCAAGGTAGAAAAATTTGTACTTTGAAAATTTCCTTGTAATATTCTCTTTGGAGGGTGGTTGGTTGCATATTTGATATGCCTTAATGTGACTGCGCGATGCAGTTAGTGAGTTCATATGCGCCAAGACATCAATTGGCTGTGTGACCGCGCGATGCGGTTCCAGTCAAAGCCCCACATTTCACCCTTGCTCACCATAGAGTCTCCAGTAGCTCAGCGGTTAGAGCATCCGACTAGATCACGGAGGGTCGTGGGTTTAAATCCCATCTGGAACTCGGATGTTTTTTCCGAGTTGATGTTTCTACCTTGAAAAATTTCTACTTTGAAAATTTCCTTATAATACTCATAAGTTCTTGCCGTTTTATTACTGGCCAAGTGGTTAGATCCTTTTTGATCACATATCCCAAGATAACAGCAGATGACTGGACATTTGCTGGCTTAGGACTTTTAAAAATCCCCTTATTTACCCGGTGGTCAGTTCTCAGTAATGATTTCAAACTTTCACAAATAGCCCAGATGATCTTGGAATTACTGTTGTATATCCTATGTTTGTTTTCAGAGGGTTCCTTTTTGTAAAGAAGCTCCAGATAGTAAAAACTAGAAAAACACAGTCAAAAAACCAGCAAACTCGTGCTCGCATTTGTACGTAATGCCTGGAAAATTAAAATAGTATTTGCCATTCTAAACTCATAACTAACCCTGCAAACGATCGACCAGGCTGAACGTTCTGACCGATCCAACAGCCCTGCCCAACCGACACCCCTCCTTGATCGACCGGTCGAGACCTGACCGACTGACCAACCTGAATCTTTCTTTTTTCAGGCTGCGTGGCGACACGCCGATATATTAGACTTAACAAAGGTATATACAAACGATATTCATGCCATGGCGCGTGTTTATGGGATCGAAGCGGCAGCCAAAGTTATAAAGCAGGTATTTACTTTTTCTTATCTTGCATCTGGATTTCCTAATGTACATTTTATTAAATTGAAACGACAAAGCAGACAGCGACTACATTGTACTTAGGGGTTATGTAGATTTACCACTTGATGACAAAATGACTGAAGATCGTCCTTTTCATTGTTGACTCCAACTATTTTGTATCGCTTTTTATCGCAGGAAATAAAGAACGTTTTCGGCGCTTATGGAATCCATGTAGACCCACGTCATCTCAGCCTGGTGTCGGATTACATGACGTTCGAAGGCACCATCAAAGCATTCAATCGTGTTGGACTCGATTCAAATGCCTCTCCTTTTCAGAAAATGAGTTTTGAAACTACGACACATTTCCTGCGCGGAGCCGTGCTATCAGGAGACACGGAGAAGTTGACTTCTCCATCTTCAAGACTAGTAGTCGGCCGAGTGGTGGGAAGTGGTACCGGCTGCTTTGAACTGCTGCAGCCGCTATGCTGAAGACTCTTGTCATCTGTAATATAAGAAATAAAATGTGGTATTACTAAATATTTCCTTGGCCAGATTTTGAGAACAAATGAGCTTTATTGCTTCAGTAGACAGTTGAGTAGTGAGTAAATTGTAAGCATTGCAAGTCAATTTCCTTTTAAATTGCAATTCTACAGGAGTCCGAGGTCATTAAAAAGATCGTTACGCCTGTCCACACGTGAATGCTCTGAGAAACGTTTACGATGATCAAAATATTCCATGCCAGAGAAAGTACAGCCAATCAGAGTACAGGAAAGCCGTTGTATATATGTCGTCACACCTAACCTTCCCATCGTGCGCCGTGCGTATTCGCATTGAATATATAGGCTACTGTATTTTGTATGGTATAAAATAATTATACCACGCTTTCTCGTAGTACAACAGAGAATATTTCACTTGTCGCTTTTATTTTCTTGATAAACTGAGAAAGTACAAGTAACCGTGGGACATTCCATGGTACACTATTCGAAGGTATAGTCTGTATTCGTGTGGACAGAAAGATATGCCAAAAGAGAAATCTTTAGCAACTGAAAGTTCCATTCGACGTGTTTAGTGTTTGGTAAAACGTGATCATGCACTATTGAACTCATCTGCCAAATTACGGAAGACATTCACTGTCCTGTCCATTTGAAGACAGCAGTTTCGTTAGTTTTCAGTCTTATTTGTGCCACTCTCTATATTTGTTTTTGGTAAATACAGTAAAACTCGCGTGTAAGAACCTAAATTTTTTAAGTCTGGCAAAGTAGGGTTTTGTATTTTGGGATGGTTATTGGCTAAAAGGCAAAGTAGGTTCTCAATTAGGTTCTTAATTTCTATGAAAAAAATATAGTTGTTGATTGCTAGAGAAATAAACATGGCGGGTTTGAATATATATATCCTTGAATATATAGTATTTTAAATTCACAACTGTATTATGTCCCAAAGTTACATTCCTTGGTTAAAATGTTTATCATAATTTCACTACAACCGACACATAAGGACCTACTTGATCTTGCTTGGCTAAACAGGTTGTTATATTTTTGGTTATTAATATGGCAAGTTTCTGCCAACACCGAGGTACGACTTGGTTCTATGTTGTTCTGTATTTCGAAAATCCTTCAGGTGTCGTGAAATATTGCAAAGCTGTGTGGAAGTCGCGCGCTTTTGATACTAATTGTTACATGGGAAAAATGGAACCGGAGGGTCGCCCTTCATGTACCTTGAAAAATGAATGACCCTCCACCCCATAGTCGGCTGGTGCTTGGCGCAAGGAAATGATGGCACTCTAACTAGAACTGTTCAATTGAAACACCTGCAGAGAAAATTTCCTACATATGGAAATTTTGCCAGACGTCTAAGGTTTTTAGTTGCATTTATCAAACGAGTTTAGTTAAAGATCGTCTTAACCAAATTGACGTCGGTTTTTCATGCGTCTGACCTGTTCTTGATCATGAATTTCGTCAACAGTTGATATATTCGGCAGGAAGGTAACAGGCGTTAAATTGATTATTGATGATCTTAGTCCAAGAATCTAGCCAATCAAATGTCTCCAGAACTATCTCTTCCTCGTGCCAAGGCCCCGCCGGCTAAGAGGGATAGTTGTTGATACCTGCCTTGTATAAAGGCGATTTAGATCCTCCGTTCCACTTTGTTGGGAAAACTGTGACGCCACATTGTTTTATGAGGAGAAGGGAAGCCAGCGAAACTCAGATTGAACTACATGGGGAGGTGCTATAGAACAATGTATGGTTTATATCCACCTTGAAGTGATGACTTTATTGATAACCGTTATGTCTACTCTAGCCTATTTGACAAAGATTGGTCGTATTGAACAATGCCACGCTGAATTTCAGTGAGAGAGGAAAACAACAAAATGAACGAGAGCCCGGCAAAATGCGGACTTTTTATATTGAAATAGTCAACACATCCAACAATCCAACAGACGCACTGAGTCTACAATGACACCCCTCCCCCGTTCGATCCTGGTGAACGCAATTTGCTATCAGGGCAACTAATGAAATGATATAGACAGTCATTTACTGATACACCTCGGATATGGACCTCGGTTATCGCGAAACCACTTACTTATATTCTTCTTTATCGTAGTCTTTTCATTTGTTTCTTTATTAAGAAAATGGCGACTAGATATAGTAGTATTTATGGTACAATACAATAAGTAGTCAAAGGTAAAATCTGCATCTGCATCAGGTCGGTGCTCGCCTCCGGTTTCCGTAACATGAAGCGACAAGGAGTGTTTCAACTCCTTAAACGGGATGCTAGTCACAAGTTACCCCAGGCATTAAATTCGCCGACACGCATTTATACAGCAGAGTGTATGGAGGCACTGCGATAGCAAATTGTCTAAGAACCCGACATGGGCTCGAACTGACCCACACGGTGTATGCGCCAGGAAAGTGAAGGTGAATTTAAGGAAGAGGTATTTTATTGAAGCCCTCTGTTGCGATATTTCTTAACACACATACCACGTGCTATATATTTTCAAGTGGGTTATTTTCTGAAAAAAACACTCAACAACAGAAAAATGTAATTGCCACATGGCTTGAGGACGAGGAAAACCTAAAAAATGGCATGTTCATAATTTATAATCATTTCAAAAAATTAATGAGTGGATAGAAAACCATGTAAATTTATTTCAAACCTAAAAATAGAAAATGTGGAGATTCTCATACAAAAAGACTCGACGGTTTCCGGGCTCGCTGCCTGGTAGCAGACAGAACGAAAAAAATTGTAAGGATAGCGTCGCAATGTTCTCCAGCTGTATGTATTTTCTCAATATCGATGGTAGTGATTCACAGTCTTGTGATTTCGCCCCACTCGGTCATTTCTCTCTTCCGTTTCCCTAAGTGCTGTCCGGCTCCGCCTGCTCCACCGGGGGCTCCAATCGACCCCATATCTCCGGGCGGGCCTCGACCACCAGCTGGTCCGGGAGGTCCAGGAGGTCCATCTCTCCCTGGGGGTCCGGCAGGGTTTCCAGGATATCCAGGTATGCCAGGTGGTCCGGGTAGGCCAGGAGGTCCTGGAGGGCCTTTAGGTCCGTCAGGTCCGGGAGGTCCTACAGGTCCCATTGGTCCGTCTTGTCCCGGGGGGCCGGGGGGTGGGGGTGGTGGAGGAGGTGGTGGTGGCGGTGGTGGAGGATAAAACCAAGTTTGTCTTTTTCCACCTGATAATGAACAAAGGAAAGATAAAAACGTTAATAAAGCCCAGTTTCTAAATGATTGCTGAGAAAACCGAACGCGATGGCCTAGCAAGAGAATAAGCGGTCCGTTGAGTTATTAGCCAGTGTAGCTGGCGGGATTATCGCGCGCGAGTGCTTTAGTATTGGAATCAGGGAGAGTCGCCCAGTAAAGTCAATCCATTCTACCACTCGAACATAAAATTGATATCTTTGTGCTGCCTTGTAATATCCTTTCGTGAAGTCATAATACGATTGTACTGAATTGCGAAAAAAATTTGCGAACTTAGTTCGAAGACACCAAAAGGTTGTTGCCGATCATCCGAAATATATTTAAGGTGGTTGGATTTAACCCAAGGCTTTCCGGAGATTTCCGAACATCGAAAAAATTCCGTATATTAGGAGAAGATTATGAAGGAAGCCTCAGCTCGTCCGAATATTTTCAAAGAATTCTAGATTGGATAATTAACGAAATTCGCGATTTGGAGATTTGATGGACATTGAAGTTTGCCCAGCATTTTGGGAGTAGCGAAAATCTCATCTTCTGGGAAATGTTTAATTGGGTTATAGCTAAATGTTTCATAGGGTTGCTCCGGGGATTGCGTTTTGCACAAGACAGCAATAATTAAGAGGTCCTTGGTATAAAACAACTCGTTCGCGGCCAGTTTTAAAGCCAAGTAATTTAGAGAAAACTCGCACACGAAGTCAAGATATTACTAAGTTTTTCTATGTTTTTTAAGTTAGTTCGGAACAAATAAGAAGGTGGTGTGTTCACTTTTATGGCAGCGTCTTGATAAATTACAACACTATATAGACACAAGAGATGTAAAATCCCTCATTTTACCCCTTCTCAATGAGAACAGCGAAAACATGTCAGCCTACCACGTGAGGGATCATTTGATCTCCCTGCTTATTTGAATGAAAATGTTGGAAAAGAATTTTGAATTTTTAGCTTATATTTTCTACCATTCAGTTATTATGGATTTGAATTTCGATCGAAAATTAACACCGTTTTTTCTTTGTATTGCTCCAATCAAGTTTAAAACCTCACCTGGTGTCTTTTTTTTTCGGTTTTTGTAGAAGTGCAAGAACTATATGTAAAGTACAGCCGGTAACTGGGTTTAAACTTAACTGTAGCTTTTTAAAGGGAAAACGGAGATAAATTTCCATGGAATTTAGATAACCCAAAATCTTACAGAATTGTACAAAACCCCTTTTTATAGTAGGTTTATTTGCCACCCGTTCCATCAACAAGCGATCTTTAAAGCACCACGCGCGCACGTACTAATCATCTACGATTTGAACTAAGTCTTCAGGAAAGTTAAAAGAATTTGTTTTAAAACAAAGATTCAAAGATTCAAGCGCTGTTTTTCACTATCAACATGACCGGTGCTTTTCGATGACGTTGCTGAGTAAAACAAAACAGTTTTGACCAGTTCTGTTATTGAATATTCACAAAGCGTGTGCTGGGCCAGCGCCACCAGTTTGCAATTGTGTCAAGCAGCTACTTCACACAAAAGAATATGACAATAAAGCTAAGAAACTTAAAATCTAAACGATGTTGTCTGAAAATACGAAGATGTTTTTTCTGAAAACAGATTTTTACTATGTACTTCGTTTTCCGTTTGTCATATGTCTCGATATCCTGATTCATCGCTGTATTCCCTCGTTTCACCGCCTGACAAGGTTATTAACGCGAATTAAAACCGTCATTTAAGGAAAAATCCTCTCTAATTCTGTCGTAGAATTTTAAAATTCACCAGTGAGCTCTAGTTAAGAGTACCACTAAATGCTTAACAGTTGCAAAAGAGCTAAAATGTATGATCAATTTAGCTTCTGCTCAAAACACTGACTTAAAGTTTTAATTCGGACCCGTTTTTCACAGTCGAGAATTCAGCTGCATTTATGTTCACCACAGACCAAATCTGTACTACATGAAAAAGACGTTTTTGAAGGCAGCATTAATTTCAATGAGCTCTGGCACCGTGATACGATGGAAGACGCAATTTCTTTCGTAAACGTTGAAAATTTTTCAGGAAGGTCAAAACCTCACATTGCTGAAACACCCTTTCCCTCTTTGTTGAGGCCAGCGCAGAGGCGCAAATTAACGATAGCTTTGTTGCGTCCTGAACATTTCAAGTTGTGTTTTAGACGAATAGATGTGACAGAAAGAAATTCAAAACCGTTTAATGTCCCGTGCTAGTTTCTCTTTGCTGCTTGTATGCAGCCGAGTGGAAAAAGAACAATAAGTTTCAACTCACCCGGTTCCTGTTTAGCTACGGGTCGTACTTCCGTGGGCCATGATCTGACAATAAGGAAAAGCGAAGAGACGATAATGCAAAAGGTTATTCTGCCATCCATGATTCCTGTAAAACAACAAGAAAAATGCTCGTCAGAAAATATCAGGGCATATATTAAAGCGCAAGAACAATGTTTCGTTGTAAGTTACATATACCCAGTTGATGCTATCCGCTTGATCACCCCGCTTAATACAATCAACAACGACTATTACTTTTATATTATGTGATTATTAATTATTTACACATTCACGTGAAGTTGAATTTTAATGATCTGCTGTCCTTTTGTCTTGATGGGCTGAGTTGAAAGCTGGGTGTTTTAAATTTCTGGTGGATTTTTCACAGTAAAAATTTAACTCGCCCTAAGGAGATTATCGGGAGTGTTGTGGCTCAGCCAGTTTCGAGAGAGGTTGTTAATCGACTTTTGGCATGTAGAAAGCTCTAAAACTGCAAACTACTGACGGTCTCTCGGCTACTTTAGAATGATGTTGAATTTCAATATTTTTCTAAGCTATTGGCTATAGAGCTGGTGCTATGACTGAGAACTCAGTGACCATGGTGGTACATAGTTTTCTCTTTGGGGTGATTACGCAACATCGTGGAAGGAAAAGTGAAGCATTTTACCGACAACGTACCTTTTTAATTTTGGCTCTGTGATAAGCTGCATAGAATTTGAAGGAAGAAATTTTGCATACAACGTAGACTGTCATCCAGGAAAGTTTACAAATACCTGCAAAGGTATTAAAAAACAACAAACATACAATCATTATCCAACACAACTGAGCTATCAGAGGTGGGAGGTCTTTCATCCAGCTCCGTCAGGTTTTGATCAGCTTATTTTCTCTAGAAGCTGATTTTTTAGCTAGCTTATGTTCTGACCCCCTTCCCCTACCTGTGGGAACGGAATTTAACTATCTTCACCATATGTTCACATGGGACCGATCCAAACTGGATGCACTGGATAGACTTTTGTGCTTGTGGTACCGCCTATGCCCGGGCGCCTATGTGGCCCCGATTCATACGAGATGTAAACCTGTAAAGAAAAGCAGGTCGAGTTCTACAACTGTCAAATTGAACCAGTCCCTTGTGAAAGCCTACACTGGTCCTTCTCAGTAGTCAATTTCCTTCTACTGGCAAAATTAATCCGTAATTGCTAACTGAGCCGAGAGGTAAAATAGTCGGAAACGATTAATACTCACAATTCGACATTTAGAATTTTAGAGTTTACATGCCTCGTCGTTTACAGTTAGTTAATGTTTCAAACAGACGTTTTCGCGGTCAGAGGCTGATCGGGTGTTGGGAATCGCCACTACAATTTGTCTTAATCCTGCTCGTTTTCCAAAACACTTCATTAGACTGTCCAACCAAATTCATGGCACTGTGTCAGCGGTTCCATTATTATTCCTCTCAACGATGTTTGCTAACAGAAAAATGTAATGTACCCTTTAAGTTATGGCTACTGAGTGCAGTCAATGTATTCTAATCATACTTACTGTTTGGCCACTAAGGATGGCTTATGAACATTGAGCATGCGCCTTTGGACTGGTACAAACTAATTGAATGCCGCTCCCGATTTCTCTGCTGATGTCCTTTCTTGCAGTTTCCCTTTCACAGCATCCGCTGATCTCTGGACCCCTTCGGCTCTGATAATTAAACTGAAATATGGTCCAGACCAATGTCCAACTTAACGTTAAGATGAGTACGGCTAAATGTCTATACCTCGTGCACTTCAGTAGTGGGCGGAAGGAAACCGTATACTACTTTTTCTTATTGTTTTCCGTCCACACTGAGCCGAAGAAAATTTAAAAACGCAACATTGACCGGTCAAAAAATGTTCGGTGTGTAGCCAGGCATGTTAAAAATTGGTAAAAAAGAATTAAAAAGTTGTCACTGACTAAAAATATATGGTTCGGACGTTTCGGTCACTACTGTTGCCTTCTTCAGCCTTCTTCGTCTTTTGCTGAAGAAGGCAACAGTAGTGGCCGAAACGTCCTAACCATATATTTTTAGTCAGTGACAACTTTTTAATTCTTTTTTACCAATTATTGACCGGTCAGTTTGGATTTGTGTTTCAGGAAAACTCACTCGGGGAAATCTCATCATTATCGTGACTAGAGGTTATCGTTTTCTAAATTATGTTATTCCGTCTATCATATACAACCTAAAGGGAAAAGCCCTGGGAACGAGGTTGTATCATATATATATCTATTACATCCAAAAACACAAAGCCGGCATTTTCAAATTCCTCTCGTTTAAAGAGCGTTTTCGTGACGGATTGGCCTGTCACGTATGCGAGCTACGAAGAGCAAAGCGATCCGTCGGGAAGGAGTCTGGTGAAGAGGCGATAAAAAATGACTTTCTCTACTCACGGCTTTTGCCGCTGGATGTCCGACTCGTAACTACGACCCACGGGCTTGTTCTCCAAGCTGAGCCTGCTTGCAGGCTAGTGACGGATCAGTGTGGACAGCAAATATGTGACAAAAAACATCTACTCGGAAGTAAGTCAAAAGAAACCTAAAATTGTGTCTGCTTTACATGGTGATAAAATAGGCATAGGCCGGATTCCCGGGGGGGGGGGTACTCCCCTATATAAGGTATATAGGTATGTGCCGCCCCAAAGGGTATGGTTTTTAAGCTGGTCTGAAAACGGGTATAGATTTTGGACATTTTGGTCTGAAATTGGGTATGGTTATCGGGGGAACGTTCACGAAAGCTTATAAAAGTATTTTTCTTCCCAGCAACCGGGGCGAGTAACTGGTGAGAAAGAAAGAGAAATAGATAAAATATATCTTATATCATAGATACTGAGATTTCCTCACTAAAAAAAGATTACGTAAAAATGATACGTAAAATGGATTAGCCAATAGGAAACGCGAACGATGAAAACTCACTAGTGA
>OMLO01000568.1_pt1:0-20000 | contig 24726 bp, 6 predicted proteins | sample 1674811 | NCBI WGS metagenome assembly OMLO01 (sample SAMN06265003, study PRJEB25207) | coral metagenome | isolation source: Coral host | place: Mexico:La Bocana,Puerto Morelos, Mexico | collected 2008-11-13
AAGCTCTATAAATCTGGGTAAAACACTCCTCCGAATAACTCGCGAATGAAAAACAGCAGAGACCTAATTCTTGGCGAGGTTGTTTATATATCTATCATCTATCATATCCCTTATTCGTGACCTTATTCATCGAATGGTTACGATTTTTAGGTTTGCTCACATGATAGGTGAAAACCAGCAATCTTTTTGAATGGCAAGAAGTAGATCTGCTGTAAGATGTTCTGTTGCGTGATTTATTCGAGTTGTATTAACCAGTAGGGCATATCAGTTTTCGGCCGCTGCGCCGTTCATTCCGTTTCTTCCCACCTCAGTTTGCAATTAATGGTTTGTTAATAAATTAATCAGAATTCGCGTTAAACAAAGCTAATAAAATGAATCGTGCGCTTGTCAAAACTACAGTACCGTGAACATTTCTGTGTGCATCACACCCAATAGCAAATGATTCGTTAAGATGACATACTTTTAACACATCGCAATCTACTCCCGGGAATCTACACTTCCGGCTTCCAAGACCATCGGTTCCTACGCTCTTTTATGTCTATTAAAATACATTTTATAAAAATGTCAAGGATAGAATTTCGAAATTTTAAGAATATTTTAAAAATAAACCCGAGGCTGAGGTTTAAAAAAACAACAATTTTGTGTGAAAATTTGTACATACAATTAATTACATACGACCAAGTAGCATAAAATTATTCCTTTCTCTGAACGGCAGGACTGCCCCCCCCCCCAAAAAAAAAACAAAGACAACCAACAAAAACAGCACTAGCCGTGTTTTCAATGCTATTAACATTTCTGCAAGAGGTCAGGCTTGATAGCCTGCCAGTCTGGCTAGCTTCAAAACTTCAATGTCATCAAGTCAATAAAACAAAAGTGTCATACGCCAAAATCTAAGAATGATCACAAAAAAATTTTCAGCCTAAAATCGGAAGAAGAACAAGAATTTTCATTCCGAGCCCTAAAATAACAATATTAACTAAAAAAAGGAGTGTAGTTCATTTTTCTCTGACCTAGCGTACTCAGTTACCGTGAGACCTTACTAGAATTTCAACTGTTGTCAGGTAAGTCATGTTTACATAACAGCAATTTTATCTGCTCTGAAACTTATCTTACGTTCGAGTTTTGTGCACTTAACTATTCATCAGGGACAAAACAAAACAATAGCTATTTCCACAGCTGTGATTACGGGTCATTTAGGTGTTGGCACAAGGCAGTCCATCCTTGCTGATGAAGAAATTAACCCAACACACAGAAAGACGTTTTGCCAATTTAGCGACTGAAACCTCTGCACCTTTGCGTGTTGTTCAAAGAAGGTAAAAGAAAGTCCAGTCTGCTCCTCCACATGAAAGCCGCTTATTCCGGCATAACTTTCCTAAGTTTACGATTTAAATAAGCTAAGTGAATTAAGTTTACTTAACGCAACATTAACCACTATCAATTTTCCTGTCAAGCCCCTTTGTTTTCTTACACCGAGACAGTTTCCATTCGCACGTATGTTGTACACTCAAAACAATAATCAACTACACCAACAGCAATTGCACAATGCGCCCCCGCTGAAAACGGTCAGGGACAATAAAAAATAAAGAAGTAAGAATTCGACAAACACTAAGTTTAGCAATATGGATAGGCTTGAGCCATAAATAGCCACTATAGGGTTAGGGTTAGGGTTAGGGTTAGGATTTAGCCGGACGAAGTCTATTTTACTCAGAGAAAAAAATGATTTAAAACGTGATTAAGCAGATGTTTCTAGCAGTTCGAACGAAGAAGTTTGTCAGGAAGTAAGGTCACTTAAGTGATATACTACGGTTGTAAAACATCACTTTATGAGAAAAATTTACTTTACAATGATATGTGATCTACCTTTTAAACGGAGAGTCTTATCACTGAGGTCATTCACTTACCAGCCCAGAAAAGATTTGAATGAATTTTAAATGTCACGAAAAGTTTATTGTCACTATCCGCCAGTTAAAATAGGACATAGAGTTTGATCTTCTGCGGAAACGCATTTGTTTCCTTTGTGTAAATATCGTTTTTGAAAGATATCTATTACGTCTGTATAATTATCTATCCCTTAATTTTAAGCAGATTAAACCAAGAAACTATTTCGCTACTTTGTCAGTGGGCCAACGTGTGATGGTTTTACTGGTTGCTAACGAAAACATACGCGATATATCGAGACCTCTCTTGTTTTACCAGGTAACATGTTCGATTAGAATGCAGCAGTAACGCTTTATTTAGCTCCACGTCAAATTCCAGTTTACAAAAAGTTAAGTAGACACACACTGATTGTGCATAAAAGCCGTGTAATTTATCCTGACAAACACTGTTCATTGATTCTTGGACTAAATTTCTCTTCCATATTTTTATGACATTACGTTTCTTTTAGTTTTTCCACTAAACACGTAACTGCATTTTAAACAAAATGGTGAGCAAGTTTAGTTAACATTTATTTTCCATCGGCTGAAACTTTCAAAACAGTTTCCTTCAAGGTCACTTGCATGTTCAACCTAACATTTCTAGTTAAAGCGGTTAAATCTTAAAGGAAAAGAAGGCAGCGAATTTTGAGGTTAAGTTGGAACATATGAGAAACAATTTGAAGCTGGAGCGACACATCGAAACAACGTCGCTACGGAAATCCATTTGTCAACCAAAGAATCGTGTCACACAATCTACTGAACAATATATCCAGCGCGCAGTCATCTTTTAGGATTGAGTTTTTTTTTTCTTCAAGTTAGTAAAGGTTTTCGTGAAAAGAAGTTAAAACCTCCGAATAAAATCAATATTACGCCGCTCGGGGTGCTTTAGAAATTGATCATTTGTCTACTTAAGTATTGACCCAGCGGGTTCCTCATTACCTCGTCTTGTTTAACTGAATGTAAATTTCCTTTCAAACTTTGTGAATGGAGTTTGAACATTTTATCTCTTAAAGCTCTATATTGCATATAAAATTCCACATTTGTTTATCTAATTCAATTATCACCTAATTTATATTGCCTCACTGTATTCGAGGACAATATTGTAACCATCCGCACAGCATATACCAAAGTAAATGGATTTTTTTCGATAGCGAGAGATCGTAGAGATTGCATGGGTAACGTACAATTCAGGTGACAAGTCAATTAGCAATGATTGTACATGCCACTCAGTAACAGCTAATAGAACTATTAAACGGACATTCAACATGATTTCAGAAGCCACATTGTGAAGGAAGGTGATACAATGTGTAATATAACCCTGGTCAATCACGAACTTTTCACAGAAAACGTAAATATTGATATGTCAGATAACGTACTGTCTGACAAATTTCAACGCGAATAGAGTAACCTTTTGTAAAAAGACTTGCGAACTCGACGAAGTCCCCAGTGAATTGCTTGAATTAATGTAATGTGTTGGATTAAGCTACTAACACTGAACTAGGAAAGACCTTTAAATTGTCGTGAGAAGATAACTTCAGAACACTTAATTTTGATAAACGCACGATTGTGACCCAATCACCGTTATAAATTTTAACTTCTAAACAACTCTGCCAAAGTTCGGTATTGAGGAGTTACAAATTTTGAAAGCTAACGAATGAAGGAACAAATAAAATTTACCTCGAATCTTCGCTCTTCTTTGGTGGCTTCCACTTGAAGGAGAAGTCTCTTGTAAGCTGCCTCGAGCGCAGTGAAAGTGTCCTTCGCTTCATCATAGTGCCTCAATGCAAGGTCGTCATTGTCGAAGAACCCTTGTGAAATCTTCGAGACTCGAGTGTACGAATACACATCGTCCCCAAACTTGGTTCTACTCGTAGTTTCAGTCGTGTCGCTCTTGTACGACTCTGTTCGCTCGCCAGCGCCAGACGCTCCTTTCTTCGTCGTGCTCATCGTAAACTGACGGGTGACCTCAGCTGATTGGCAAGAGTGGTAGTGGTCGACAGAGAGCCCACTGTCATGCAGGTGAACAACAGATCACGCCTGTAAGGAAAGAACAAGTATTTTCGCTTCACTCCCTTGCTTAATTTATGCCACCAGCTACATTCCAAAGCACGTAAATTCTATGCAAATGTAATGACCAGTTTGCTGAGCAAGCGGCTCCGAACAGTCAACACATGTGTATGACCAATATGCAAATTTACCTAACTTCACGTATCGCTTCACTGCATTCGAAGGGTGTGTGAAGGTCCGCGACATGAAAGATCGCAAACAAACTCTGAGGAAAGTAAAATTCTGTCGCCTAGATCCAAGCGTTTTTAATTGTGTAGAAGTTAATAGCAAGCAGCATTATCGTTTGAGCTCGAAGACTGTACCTTAGACGTTCAAAGACGCATTAAAAGGGTCGACGTGTGAGAGTAGAAAACACAGATATTCAAGGCTGATATCTCGCTGTTGCGGAAATCAAATATTACAGGAATACACTTCAATCGTTTATCTTAAGGTGTGGACAGTAACTTAGCGCTCGCTATGTCACTTGAACAAGTTTGATCAGCTATTGATCATCTCGCGACCATTTGATTATTTATTGCTAAGTTAGCTGCAATAAAAAATCAATCAAGAACACATCAAAATATAATTCCTTGAGAAGACTTGGCTAGCGATCGCTTCATCTACAGGAGAAAAATCGAACATTTTCGCATGCATTCGTTTCCAAAAATCGGAACAACGCGCAAACCCAATGAAGCAAAGAAAAGGAATTGACACACCCTTCGAATTTTCACTGACCGAAGCGTCTTTTTTTTTAAATAAGCCATTGTGCATTCTACAGTCACTTGGCTTCTTTTTCGGCGCCTCTTTTGTGTAAATTTGTCTAGTTGAGGCAAGCTCTGCTTGCAATCTAAGACAAAGATCGCCGCAATTACTGCCCTTCGCCTGGAGGCAGCCCGTTTGGTTGTGACAAATGCGACAAGTACTTGTGAAAAAATAGTTCGTGGCAAGTCTGACACGGCGTTTCGTCTCCGCCAAGATACTCTTCAGAGACTAATCGAGAGTTGACGAGCTTTCGGTTCAAAATAAAGTTAATGGACTATGGTCCTTTCAGGTCAAAACATAACGCTTTCTATGCGAAAATTAGAGGATAAAAATTTTGTTTCAGTCTAGAAAGACGAGCATAAGTAGCAACTATAAAAAGTATTTGACAAATTCAAGAGGCCTATAAGAACGAGAAAGACAATTCGAAGGGGCGTTAGATTTTTAACTTGCAAATCACTGACGTAAAACATCAAAACAAAAAACAGAAGTGATCAAGTCATTAACGTTTTGTTTAAAATTTTCCGTGGGTTGTATTAAGCGGAAGGGAACCCAGTAAAAACATGAAACCACAAAAGGGCGACCATTTTTGTTCTTTGGTACATTGGCGTTCATAATCAGTAAAACAAAGAAAATATCCAGCACGCTACTAAATGTTTTTTTTTTGGAGGGGGTACAAAAAAGGCCTCAGTTTGGTGTTTTTGTTTCTCTGGTCCAACATAAGGGAACTGAATAAAATTCGATTTACGTGTACCCCGGTTTTTTTAGTTTTGTGGACGTGCATTTAAGGCATTGTAATATTCAGCAATTAACCAATATTTTTTTTCAAAAGAGGTGCTAAAAAAGGGCCGGGTGTAAATATGTCTTTAATATTGAATTAAAAACGGTAATGTTGAGTTAAGCGCTAAATTACATGATCTTTGTTAAGGTCGTTCAAGGCAACGAGAGGTTGAAGAGGAGCAAAAATGTGGGGACATTTTGAAATCACCAAATATAGCGCAGTCCAACATTTTCGACTTCAGTTAATGGGAATATTCTTGATAGTTTGTGATTAGAGCTTTCGTGACACCGATAGGGGGGTCAAAAGCGAGTTATATAGGACACTGTGATTCCATAGAAAAAAAATATAAAAAAATGAAGCCAATATTTCTAGAAATGCATGATGCGTTTTCCAGCCATCAAGGGACAAGAATAGAGAAAACTGTAAACTATTCGAGAAGTGGTGCGATCCACTAAAAGAACACGAAATATCACTGAAGGTGAACCGGAAATTAACATATTCTAACGGGAAGCGAAAAACTGTTGGGTATCTATAAAATATTTTTTAAAACTGCTCGGCAAAGCATGTTTTAATCCTAGCGAGGCTTTTAAAAACGGTTACAATATCATGAAACAAAAGCTCCTTAAGCCCTAGTAAGCCTCTGACAAGAAGTAAACAAACCCTACAGCTCGAAAACAACGATTCAATAAATATCATTTCGTTCTGCGACTTTTAAAGGTTACGATATTCAAGCTGGAAAGGAAATATAATTTTTTTTTAGACAGGCCTATTTGACACAGAGGTGAGATCGACGTTTCATGAACATATTTTTTTTTGTCACGAACCAGTGAACTGCGCTCAAGACGTGATCGGTTTTAGAGAAGTCTTGTTAGTGCAGTCCCGGCTAGAATCTTCCATATTTTTAATTTACTACAGGCATGTAATGTTTAATTTACCTCTTTTTTTGCTAAAAATATTTGACGGATAGGAAAAATTCACTGGATAATTTATGCAGTATACGGTTCAGATCATGTAGCGTCCACTCTCTTTAAAAATAGTTTTAAGTGTTTTCCACTTCGCAGGAAAATTTATAAGCCCTCCATCAAACGCCTTTTGCGATGTGTTTAACCACCGGAAATGCGTGGGAAAATCATTACCATTGGAATAGGGTGCTTAACAAATCAAAATTTAGTATCCTCTCGCGTGACTCTGGTCTGGGAAGGAAATCAAACAGAAAAAGAGCGCTGAAGAAAACAAGAGATAAATAGTACAATGATGGATTAATACTTCACTTCAAGCACAAGCTTGAATCTCTCAGAAGTTGAACCGAAAAAAATTCCCACGCCATAACTACATCTTAGAATCATTGGCATTGCAATTTACAGTTGTAAACAATAGATGTGCACTGGAGTGTAATGTCAACAGGAACACACCCCATTCGGCGATGAATTTGTTACGTAGTGTAATTGTCCGTAACAGCATTTTCTCAGACAATTTCGAACAACAGTGTACTGAGACATGTTCACAGGACGGCTAGCGAGTTAAACAATCTGTTGGTCGGTTAAATGGCTTCTAAGTGATCCGAGATAATGACTAAATACAGCAAAGCTTTTTTTCATTGTTGGCGCTTCACGCTTGAAAAGTCCCGGACGTTTGACCAAGCCAAATTCCCATAAACACTCGGAAAACCCAAATTGTGAAGGGGCGTTCGTGGTATGCACGAAAGTGTTATGCCAGCGAAGCTGAACGAAATCATGAAAACTCTCAGTTTGAAATTGTTATACGTACCTCTAGAAAGGCTTTGTGCATAAGGTGGCCAGAAATTTCGTTTGCTCAATATTCAAACCCGCCTCGTAACAGAAATACAGGCCTTAGTATATTTTCGAGTTGTGTCACGACCCCATTGTGCGCAAAAACAATCCCAATACAATCCGACTAGCCAGTTATATTCCATTAAGACTGCGCCCTGCCCAAATATAATAGGAAACTTCTAGGTCATTGACTATCTTTTATTGATTGTCAGCTTGTGCTGGGCGTGTTGACAGGCGCTTTACAAAGCATGCAAATGACTTCGTGCGAGTACAAAACAACGCGAGATTGCACGATTACGCACAGTCAGTCGTCAACACGAGTGAAGCATAGCATAGTCTTGAGCATTTGAGAGTGTGCGCATATAAAAGGGCGTCTTCTCACTCCAAAGAAACTACTAGTCGGTGTATTCGCTGACACCAGGTCATTTTGGAAACTTTTACAGGAGTTTAGTATCCGTTACGAACTGGAAAGATGTCCGAGACGGAGCAGACGCTGTTAGAAGTCACGTCCAGTGGAGGCCGACCGATTTCTCCCTCTGTTCGCCGCACTGTTACCTACAAGTCGTCCGAGCTCGCGATGCCATCTAGAGGAAACGACATCACGATCCAGCACATCTCCGAAGCGAAAGGCTACCTCAATGAATTCGAGCAGATGTACCGAAAGCACAGGGCCGAGATCGACAGTCTGAAGAGAGATCATGCCAGCGAGGTTAGTCTTGCACATCGCACACATATGTTGAAAAAATAGCTGTAATTAAGTTTCTTTGAAGTATATTGAGATGTCTCCTCACACTCCAAATCAATGCTTCGGCTGCCCGCAGGAACGTTTGTGCTTTAGACAAGTGTACACTACACGAAATTAAGAAAGGAACCAATATGAGTTTATCCCGAGAATAATCGATTAAGTTGTCGAAATAAAACTAGAGGAGATGGCGATATTGTTTAAAGTACAACACTATGCAAATTGGCCTTTGCGCGTCACACCCAAAGTGCAGAATCAATCTGGCAGCGGCATCTTTTATTTCACCCTGTAGACAGACCGTAGCTAAAACTTGGCGTGTGTAAATATTTTTTTCGCCCAGGGTTATAGCAGCTTCGCTTGTCAACGCTTGTCGCAACTTGGTTTAACATTAATTCCTGTAAATCAATGTTTAGTTTATGAACAAAACTCGATGGCTCATTTCTTGCACGCGAAGCTGTACAAACGCAGCACTAGGTAAACCTGCACTCTAAGCCTCGCTTGGAAATACAATCCGTCAATTGTTACCGTTACGTTGCCTTGAAATTCAGGCTCTCCGCGCGTGTTCGTGGAGACCAAAGATCAAATGTGTCGGAATGTCGCTGAGTATTTTGAGACTCGCAACAAATACGTATTTATTCTATAACAAATGCTGAGCCAAGGCAAGGGAGAACGTTACCACAGTAAAATCTGTAATTATTAAAAGAAAACTTTGAGGTAAGATGCCGTTGCTGGTAAAATCCGGCAGCAAAATATCAAGGAGAATTGAGCTACTTCGATCCTTTGCTGACCGTAAGGAATTGCCGAGCAGAATTCTGCTCGGGGATATCGCGGTTGCCGTGGTTGCAGCAGGACTTAGTACGAGACTTAGTAACGACAATTATTAATTATTTCTCGTGAGCACAGTAGTCGTCTGGGCAGAATTTCAAGCAGATCAGTTTTGCCGGTGAAGAATAATTAACTAATTACTATTTATCTAAGCAGAATTTCTAATTAAGGTAGCATTTTTTCAAGCATTTTGTGCAGGCGGAATGAGATAATATGAATTTGTACGATACGACCGTCGTGTTTGTACATGCGTTGCACGTAGAATTCCCAGGGAATCCCAAGGGTCCTCTGTAATAAAGTTGTGAAGAAAAGAATAAAACAAAAGAGCGGATTTCTGAATCACAATAAATGAATAATTCCACTTCTGTCGTGCGTCTTGAAACAATTTAATATGCGGCAAAGGAAACCATCCTCTGAAGGCCAGACACTTAATTGGTAAAGTGAAGTAAAAAACGCTGGCGAGTTATTAGGGTAACCAAGTGCTTTTAAGGCTAACCGGAGAGTTTATTAGCTTAAACTGCAAAAACGTTTGACTACCGGTCATTTGGTCGATTTAAGACCTAGACCTAAAGTTCTCTGCGAAAAAGCAGAGACTAAAAGACTTAAGACAAATTTGGGTCGAATATTGAGAAAACATACGTCACATTTTTTTTCCACTCGGCCGAGATTTAAGAGTTCTTGAGAATTCAACACTCAAGACAGTCATTTAGAAATGGTCCACGTATGATTTTCGCTGACACAACAGGTTTCTGAAACCGGAAGATCTAATAATAGAAACCGCATACGTTTCCTCAGTACCCACGAAATCAAACAATCCTTGCACAGGAAAGCGTCAATTTATTTGAAATAGGTCCACGTATGACTTACGCTGACATAACAAAACCGGAAGAGCTCATTATGGAAAGGGCACAAGTTTCCTGGTATGCCTGAAATCAACAACACTCAAATAGCCAGCGGACCTTGAATGCATTTAAAATCGGTCTGTGCGCTAGCGGTTAACAATGATGCAAAAAGACGTTTCCAAATTGTGGAATCCCGGCCCACGGAGAAACTCGCATCTCATCGCGCGTGCGCTGTTCCCGTTCACGCCCTCCAAAACAAAAGCACTCGCGCGCAAAATAGAGGACCCTTCTATGAACTACCTTGTGTCTTAGGCCTCCTCATTAAACATAATTGTTGAATAGTGTCTCGGTTCGTCACGCTATCTTGTAACGCTACCTAGGCCCCTGTTGAATGAAATGCGCGGAGATTCGGAGAAGAAAAGCTTGCCGGACGAGGTAAGAAGTGCCATTATCAAGCGGATTACGGTGAAATAAGACTCCTGTTTCCTGTATTCCGATGTGCACGCAACGTCAGGAAAATTTACACAACACTTCCCGTTTTTCATAATGTTTCCCTTTGAAAACGCTTGTACGCGAACCCGTTGCAAAGAAAGGTATAATTTTTATCTCTCGCAGCCCTTCCGAAACGGAAATCTTCCAAAGTACTCGAATTATACGATCATCTCGAGGCTCGATCTTTGGTTAAATTAACATAACCTGCTGAAATCAATCGACCGTTGATTTTTTTAAGTTTGAAAATTACCCTCAATCGGATTTAATCGTGATTACCTTGACTTCTTGCGATTATTTCCAGACAATAGTTCAAAGAGGTTGTTCCTTCATAGATAATATAAGAATGTGTCCCGGATGATGAAAGACACGAAAATTGTCAAGTTAAAATAAGCCCTTATTATAAATTGTTTGTAACTGAATTCGAAAATAGCCCCAATCTCCCAACTCAAGGCAAGATAGACATATACTATGATGTCAGTGGAACAGAGTATGTGGAGAGAATAGGGTGCTCACTATAAACATAGTTTCACAAAGTGTGCTTATTAATTTCTATCGTAGAATAGTTACGATATATTTAATGAGTTACTAAAAGTAAATCTCTTAATAATGCTCAAAATAGATTCCTTCTCACCCCAGACTAGGAACTGTTTGTGGAATATGGCGTAGGCGCCTGAAATTTTGTCTTTTAATAAAAAGTCGCTTGTTCCAACAGTACCCGTCGGCCTATAGATTGTTCTCAGCATCTCCATATTTTCAGATAGTGTAGCGGGCGAAAATTAAATTACTGCAAACAAGGAAAGAAAACATTCTGCCGATACTTCAAAGATTACAATGTACAAGGGTCCTTTAAGATGAACATACCCGAGCTCCCAAATAAAAACAAATGTTAAAACTGAAATTCAAACATAAGGCACTACACAAAATCGATATGCGGTCTTCTAACGTTTTAATCTTTGTCATATCAAAGGTCCAACAGGTCAAGCTGGAAATTGAGAACTTGAAGCGTCAGAGACGACAACTGGAGGAACAGTTTCAGGAGAGCAAAAGTGACAGGAACAAGCTCAATGAGGAGCTCGTGGCCATCCGAAAACGGCTCATGATGCGCGAAACCGAGATGGAGACGATTAGACGCGAGGTATCTGATAAAAGTAACACCAACTTGTCTCTCAAGGCCGATAAAGTAGCGTTGCAAAGAGAGCTGGATACCCTCAAGTCCGAGATGGTTATTACCCAATCAGTGACTACTGTTCAGGAATCGGCTCCAATAGAGGATGATTTCTTTAGCGCTCAGATCTCGGAGTATGAAGCCACCCTGAAGAGTTCTGCAGATGAAAAGGAGGGGTTGCAGGAAGAGAATATGAATCTCCAGGCGAAGCTTGCACGGTTGCAGACTGATTACGATAGAGCCAAACGAGACTTGGACACCGCCAAGAAAGAGTGCGACCTCAAGGTCAAGAAGTTCGAAGTTCAACTGCAGAATTCCCAGAAGCAACGAGAAGACCTCAAGAGGCAGCTGGAGAAGCTAAGAGGCGACCTTAAGAAGAGCAAGGAGGCACTGTCTAGTGCACAGACGGAGACGGTAAACCATAAGAGGACAGCTGACAGACTGCGGGATGAAGCTGAAAGCAAGAACAGGCAAATCCGCAACCTGGAGCAGAGAAACGTGGCGCTGGAAGATCAGCTTGACCAGATAAAGCAGGCCCTTTCTCAGAGCGAGATGCGTGCCGAGGTGGAAGCCAAACACATGAAAGACCTCGACAACGAGATCCGCTCATCGGTCAGGCGGGTCGCTGAGCAGGACGCACTGATCGAAAGCCTCAAAAGCACCAACGAAGACCTCCAACGCGAGCTTGCAATATCCAACTCCAGGGTTAAAACGCTCGAGAGTCAGAATGGTAAGATGACTAGCCGAGTGCGAGAACTGGAGAACGAATTAGTCCACTACCGTGACCGCATGCATAACCTAGAAAGCGAGTTTGAAAGCGTGAACGTCAAGTATATGCAGCTTCAGTCCACGTACGATTCTTCAACGAGTGAAGTTGACGGTCTACGATCCAGAATAGGAGGACACCAGAGCAAAGTAAATGAGTTGGAATCCCGCCACTCCATCACTTCGAAAGAGAGAGATGACCTCAAACTGCGCCTCCCTTCTTTGGAAAATAAGATAACGGAACTGAAACTGGCTCTGGAAAAGAGCGAAAATTCACGTGACGATTTACAGCGAGAGATAGACGAACTGAAGGCTAAGAACTCTAATCTGGAAGCAAAGCTCATTGCAACAGACAAAGCTAAAGCTCGGCTTGGGGCAGATTTGGACGCTGAGAAGGACAAGAGCAGTCAACTCAGGAAAGAGATCGCTACATTACAGACCCAGTTGGCAGAAGCGCAGCGTAACCTCGACAAGTACAAAAATGACAACGCAAGGAAGCAAAAAATCATTGATGATTTGCGAGAAACGATTCGCCGCCTTGAAGGAGACATTCACGAAAAAGAACAGGATGTCCAACAGCTCAACATCCAAAACAACATGCTCGAAGATGAAAAGAACGATATCCACGAAGAGCTTATGGATGGGAACAAGAAACTGGCCGAGCTAGAGGAAGATCTTAAGCAGGCCCTGGAAGACAAAGAGAATGCCGAAGGCGATCTCTTAAACGCACAAAAGGCCAACCACGATCTGGAAAATGCACTGGACTCGACTGAGAAAGAAAAGAGAGACTTCGAAGAGCAGGTGCTAAATCTGCGACAGAATCTTGCGCGCGTGGAGGCGGAGCTTAGGGACGCACTAAATAAGAAGGCAGTCCTCGAGGAAGATGCTAAGCAACACGATGCCGTTGTGACCAAGCTTAACGACGAAGTGGACCGCCTCAAAGGCCTGCTTGCTGAAGCTCAACGTCACATCGATTCCTATCGCAGAGATGCTGACTCTAAAGATGCTACAATCGCTGCCCTCAGATCTCAGATCAGTGATTTGGAGAAAGAACATGACGATTTAAGAGTAGAACTTTCAAAAACAAAAACACAACTTGCAGCCGTCGAAGAAGAAAACCGAAAACTTCAAGTTGCACTGAACACGAGAAATGAAGAAATTAACCGTCTGACAGGCGAAATCGACATAACAGTCAAACGAAATGAAGAGTTGCAAAGCGAGTGCATCGTGGTGGCTGACAAAGTGCAGAATGTCGAGACCACCTATCAAGACTTCATGCGATTGGCGGGTGATAAAGATGGTTTGTTGGAAACAAAAGACGAAAAGAATGCTCAGCTGCAGAAAGAGATCAATTCCCTCAAAATTAAGATCAAATCCCTTGAGAGCAAAGATCCAACCAAGGAAATCGACCAACTGAAGGCAGAACTGAATGCTGCCAATGAGGAAATTACTAAGTTGACCGATCGCATTCAACAACTGGAAGGTGAGAAGGATGACCTTGCACATGACATCCTCGTGGTGCAAAGTGACCTTGCACAGAAGGAGAATGACCTAGAAGCTGCTGAGAAAGATAAAGAGAAGGCCGAGGAGGACCTGTACAACGTTCAAGGAAACATCGACAATCTGGGGCGCCAACTGGCCGCTATACGTAAGCAATATGATCAACTGAAGGACAGCTCAGATAATACCAAGAAGCAATTACTGAAGATGAAGGAAGAAAACAACGACCTTCAGGTTAAAGAAAACCAATTGACGAAGGTCAATTCTAATCTACAGAACGTCTGTGCTAACAAGACCAAATTAATCCACGAACGGGACAACAAGATAAAGAAGTTGCAAAACGAGATAGCTGATGCTAAGCGGGATCTTACTGCTGCAAACGTAACAGCTGAGAGCCTAAGGTCTGACAAGAGAGATTTGGAGCGTAAACTTGCAGAGCAATTGAATCGAGCTCAGCTATTGGAGAAGGATATAAAAGATCTGAAGGCACAAAGAAATGCTCTAGAGACTGAACTGAGCAACAAGACGCATAAGTTGGCGCTCACGGAGTCTCAGCTCAACAGTATTAAAAAAGAGAGAGATTCATTGAGAGGGAACGTTTCAGATCTTGACGACCGCTTGAAGAAGCACAAGGAAGAAAACTTGTCTTTCCAAACTGAGATACGACGATTGGAAAAAGAGTTAGAATCAAGGATCAAGGAGATACAGGACAAAGATGCTGCTATTCAACGACTAAGAGCTGCAAAGGACACAGTGGACCAGGAACTTCTTAACTTGAAGAAAGAACTTATGACAACTGGGAATGCCCTCGATGCTGCCCAAAACAAGATAACATCTTTGGAAAATACCCTTAAACAAGTCAACCTCAGCATGCACAAGCTCGAGGTCACAATTCAGAACTTGAATAGGGAGCGGGAAGAACGAGACCGAGCCAGTTCCACTTACGACACCCAGTATATTGAGATTGAGACTCTCTACAAGGCTAGCCAGGAGCGAGAGAACCGATGGAAGCAGGACCAACAAGCCCTTAAGCTACGCTTGGAGAAAATGGAGTCTGACTATCGAAAAGTCCAACAGGAGAACGTCGATCTCCGCGCTAAAATTAACGCCTTAAACAAGAAGGTCCGCGACCTGCAAACTGCCTGTGATCGCAATGACAAGGAAAAGCAAGCCATTCGAGCAGACTTAGAAGCTGCCAACAACCAGTTAGCTGATCTTGAGGTGGCATATGATAATGAAGAAAAAGAAAAAGAGTCTTTCAAAAAGCAGCTGGATGATGCCCAAGAAAGACTGGCGAAGGCAAGAAAAGAGATTTCTGATCTCGAAGAGACCAACGTCGAAAACAAGATAAAGCTCGAAGAGGATAAAAAGGAACTGGCAGAAAAAGTTAACGAAATCATGAACTTACAAAACAGCAAAACATACTTAGAAGGCGAGCTTGCCACTGCCAAGTCCAAAATAGAAAACGCACAAGACGAGATTGATTCACTGAAAGCTGAAGATGCTCGTAAGCAAAATGAAATTCTGGACTTGCAAAACAAAATAAGCGAATTGGAGGCTCGCATTGTTAAACTGACAGGAGAGAGAGATCGAGCACTCAACGAGAGCCAACTCAACGTAGAGAAAATCGCTACTCTTGAACAGCGGATCAGAGACCTGGTCAACGAGACGACAAAACGCATAGAAAAGATTGAAGAATTAAAGAAGGAACTAGATAATTTACGCGAGGAAAAAATGGAGGTCGAAAAGCAGCTCACCGAACTTCAGGGCAAGATCACTTTCCGGACAAGAGAGGTTCAGAACCGAGATGAGATCATAGCTGATTTGAAGAACAAAGACGAACTGAAAGAAAAGGAGATTGATAATTTGAGGAAGAACTTACGCCGCTTGGAAAGTGAAAATGAATCAGCCCGTCAAAAGGTAGCAGAACTGGAGAAAGCTTATCACTCTTCCAATGAGCGCACGACATTGCTTGAAAGCAAGAGTGACAGCAATCGTGACAGGGCTAAGCGTCTTGATGAAGAAAATACTAGCTTGAAGCGAAAGATCGCAGAACTTGACATTGCTAATAAGATCAATGAAGATAAAGGGCAAGAACTGCAAGACAAACTCCTGAAAGCCCAGGAACAAATTGTCAACTTGGAATCGACCCAAACAGTGGAACCTTCTATTCTCGTGGAATCAGAAACCTTCGTTGAATCATTCGCCGGAGATGGAATTGAAGCTGAACTTCTCAAGAGAGATTTGGAAGACCTGAAATTCAAGAATGGCGAACTTGAGAAGAAACTACGACGGGCCAATGAATCAAATAAAGATCTGCAAGCCCAATTAGACGTTAAAGACAAGACCTTAAAGGATAGCGAAGATACCATACAGGATCTAGAGAGGCGCATTCAAGAGCTTAACATTCGTCTATCAAAAACTGGGGATCGGACTGATGCTCCAGGCATTGTTGACTCTTTGAGAGCACAAAAAGACGCTCTGGAACGGGATAACCAGATGCTAAGAAATGAGCTAAAAGCTGTTAAAGAAGGCCTTGATAATTCAGAGAAGCGTCGTACAAGCGTCGAGAACCAGCTTTACAAGATTAAGAGGACGTTGAACGAGACCGAACTCAAGCTCAAAATGGCCAATACTCAGAACGAGAATCTCCACCAGGAATTGCTAAGTGCACACGAGAAAAACGCTGCTTTAGAGGCTGAACGAGATCGCGCACTACAAGACCAAGCCATCCTGCGCGCACAGTTAGCTGAGATAGAAGAGCGTTTGATGAGGGAACGCGCAAAGCTAGATAACCTCACAGCCCAAGTGCGTGACCTGCAAGCACAAAATGAATCCGAGAGGCAGAAGCTTGAAGATAGTGAGAACAAGATCAACTGGCATATTAAAAACGAGCGCCAGTTGAATGACGAGAAAACCTCGTTGAAAAGAAAACTGGATAGCATGAGGAAAGCTAATGAAAAACTTACCGAAACAATCGACAACTTGAACACCCAAATACAAGAAAAAGAGGCGAAGATTGCTGATCTTGAGCACCATATAACACTCCTCCGAGATGAGAACGAAAAGCTACGAAGAGACTTGGCTACTGCTAATGCTAGCGCGGCGGACTTTAAGAAGAAGTACCTTAACGCCTTGAACGACATCGAACGATTACGAAACGAACTCAACATGAAGATACAGAAGATCCGAACCCTGGAGACTCGCTCCAAAACATGGGAAGAAGAAAAGAAGCGCTTCGGGATATCTATCGCCACTTTCAAGAAGACCATCTCGGAGCAAAAGGCCACACTAGAAGCAAATCGCCAAGCAAGGGATCAAATTCCAATAGTCGTACAGAATGCTGCTCCTAGTCTTCAGTCGGTTCCAGACAGAGATGACTCTGTCCAAAACAAGAAGTTGAAGGACTTGGAATCATCCCTCAAGAAACTACTTCGAGAAAAAGACGATGGACTTCGAGATTTAACAACACAGAAACACAGAATAGCCAAGCTCGAAAGTGAACTTGCCGATACCAACAGAGCCAAAAATGCACTAGAGGGAGACTCCATGTGGAAGACAAAGAGAATTAACGAGCTTGAAAAAGAGCTAAACGACCTACAGTCCAAAGACGTGGTTGATTCCGATGAAGCTCTAGCATGGAAGAACAGAATACCTCAGTTGCAGCAAGAGTTGGAGGCTGCTAACAACAAGATATTCCGTCTTGAGGCCAAGAACGAAACGTATGACGCAAAGGTAAAAGACTTCAGCGAAGATTTGATAAAGTCGAGGGAGAGGGTAGCCCAGCTAGAAGCAAAGGCAGACGAGAACCAAGAAAAAATCGAAGATCAACGAAAGGAACTGATGGAAGCGTACAAAAAGGTAGCGGATCTCGAGGCAGCCACCAAGTCTTGCCAGAACACCAAGAGTGAACTCAACATTGAAATACAGACCCTCCGAGACAAGATCGAGGCTCTGCAAAATGAGCTCCAGAAAGAAGCCAAACAGCACGCTCACGTTAAAGGCACCCTTGACCAAGTAAAGATAAAGAACGAAGACCTTAAACTGGAAATCGCAAAGCTGCAAAAGAAACTGCGGGAACTCCAGCAGCAGTACGACTCGCAAGTTCAAGAATGGTCAGAACGAAAGTACACCATTAATGGCCTGGAGAAAGAAAACGCCGAATTAATGGCTAACTTGGAAAAGTTAAGGCGAGACCTGGCTGCCCGCAGGAACGACTTCGACAACTTGGAAACAGAAAAGCGCGATTTACAAAATGAGTTCAATCAAATGACTCAAAAGATAGTCGACCACGAGACTCGACTGGAGACGGTAATCGAAGAAAAGACCAGGTTTCAGATAGAACTAGAGGACGCCAGGAGATCCTTGGAGGCCAGACGCGAGCCAGAGCTAACGATTCGTCAAGTCGTAGACGGCGGTTTACAAACTGGTGTAGGCATGTTTCCTGACATGCCCTCCGACCTTGAAGCAACCAAGAGCGAACACGACCGTCTTAACAGTGAACTTTCCTCCTGGCAGGACAAGTACAACACTCTAGAAAACAGCTACGACAACTTGGACGCTGACAACAAACGTCTACAAGACAAACTAGACACCATGCAAAAAACTATCAACGACTTGGAGCACAACACCCACAGCCTAACATCCGACAAGAACAAGTTGAATGTCGAGCTAGAAGCGGCCAAACGAAAGATCGCTGATCTGTTGCACGATTTGGATTCTGCAAGACACGATAAGGACAACTTAAAAATAGAGTACGACGTATTGCAAAAGAAGATCACAAAGATCGAGGCCGAGTACGAAATCCACATCAGCACTCGCCACGACTACGATGACTCCGGCGCATATGCCAAACTACGAGAAGCATACACACGCAGCCAAGAGAGAGAGAACGAGGTCCAAGCCGAGCTGTTGTCCTGCTACAAAGTTATCGGAGACTTGAAACACCAGTTAAGTGGTTCCTACGAAACCATCGATAGGCTGGAAATTACCAACAAAAGCGAGACCATAAAATGCGCTGCACTACGTGACGAAGTCGTCAGCTGCCAAAGAAGAATCTCAGAACTGGAGGAGAAATATGAAATCAACAGAGGAGCAAACGAGGACATGGAGAACGAGCTGACAGTGCTACAACAGCGCATGGAGGAGATATCCCGAGAGAATGCGTCCATACAAGAGTCAAAGGCCCTGGTTGTTGTTGAAGTAACCAATCAACAGAAAAAAATAGCGCGCCTTGAACAACAACTTGAAGATGCCGAACGAGAAAAGGAAAGCCTGAAACTCCAGTTGGCTGCATTACACAACAAGGGAGAATCTGATTCGCAAGAGATAAGCAAACAGATCTCCGAGCTGTCGGAACGCAGCCTATCCTTCCGCCGCGAAAAGGAAGATCTTGAAAGGCAACTTCACAAAAAGAATGCAGAGGCCGTGGAAAGCGTTGGAGAAATCAATGTTCTGAGAGCTGAAATAGATGACTACAGACGCGCCCGGAACCTGGAGGAGCAACAACGCTCTGGCGAACTCCAGTCCCTAAAGCTTACCCTGGACGAGTTACAGCGAGAAAATGAAACTTTAAAGACCCAGGGATACACCTCATCCACCCAGAAGGAAATTCAATCTTTCTTCGACCTCGGAGGTGGCGGTGACCCAGACCTTGGACCATCAGCCGAATCCACCCGATTTGAGTTCGAAGACGATGGTTTCGAGGGTGGCGAACACACCGTGACCACCCGTACTGTCAAGGTAAAGAGTTCAAGGAAAACGAAATCCTAAACAAATACAGGGACACGTCTGTTATTGTTTGACTAAATGAAAAGTAAAATTACTTTTTTCCCTTCAATTGTGCAAACTTAACAATTGTTACAAGTGATCAGTCACATTTTTTTTTTTTAGAAAAAAGCTTAACTTTCAACTTTTTGCATTTGGTGAAGGCGTGTTAGATTACTTTTGTATCAGTATTAACTTGTTTGGTAAAAATGGAGATTGATTCTCCTTAGCATCTACGCAATAACACTTAGTTCTTGGAGACGTTTACTTAAAAAGTAAACACTATTTTTCTAATACCATTTCTAATAATAATTAAACTGACATTGCCGTTTAATAACCGACAGTACATGAGCGCAATCTTGAACTGAGAAAACTGTGGAACTTGACACGTTTTACGATTTCAGCTTGTGACGCACTGCGTTTCACTGGTTATTCCAGTTCTGTTTTTCAACGAAATGCTTGATAAGCGGCAACAACAATATGGACTAAGTTTTCCCAGTTTAAAAATTGATCCCCACTGTCAACTCAAAACAAAAAAAAAACAATTTGTGTGTCGTAGAGGTAGCTTAAATTTCCAGAATATTTCCTGTTTGTTTTTGTAGAAGAATCTT
>OMLO01000569.1_pt1 | contig 24723 bp, 11 predicted proteins | sample 1674811 | NCBI WGS metagenome assembly OMLO01 (sample SAMN06265003, study PRJEB25207) | coral metagenome | isolation source: Coral host | place: Mexico:La Bocana,Puerto Morelos, Mexico | collected 2008-11-13
TTTGTTATTCAAATATGCCAGCCACAAGAACAAAAGATCCTTTGTTTCGACAGCCAATGAGGCTCTGGTTGGCACATAATAATGACAATAGGTGACGTCAACAATATCTTCCCTATACGGACCTCCCAGCCAGGAAATAACATATATGTGTTGTTGCTATCGTTTTTCGCATGAATTCTGCGTCAGAGCTTTCTTCGTCGGAGGATTCGTCAATTTCGCTTTGCATTTCTTGTAATGTTGAGCTAAACAGCTTTTATTCCGTGAGTTCTTGCACCGAGTACACGAGTCTCTCCTATGCGCATGCTACATGTATAAATTAACATAATTAGTCCAGTGGCGCGAATATCACGCAATACTGATAATGTCACATTTCTGATCTCGCTAACTCGACTAACCTCCAATTCATATACGCCGAAACTTTCCAGTTGAGGCTGAAACGATCCATTTTCATCAATGTAATTTGGTTATATCAACTTAGTTGATATAACGAAATTACTTTGTTACCCCCACCGATGCAGCACCACAGTTTCTTTAGAAACTTTCACCCTTAATTCATTTTCATCAATGTCGAGGTAGTTCAGAGCCACATGGAAATGTTCGAAATTTTGTCGTTTTTAAAATTTTCCTAGATTACTTCAAACTATCCCAGGTAACTGCTTCTGGGTCTCTGGATGAGACGAACCACTTCCAAATAATGGTGGTGTACGGTAGCTTCGCCAATCAAATCGTAGCATTTGCATCAGTATTAATACTGGAACACTGTAGAATTCCACTAGTGCTGTATAGTACCAAGAGAAAATCAGAGGATTTTCTCTTGATACAGTACGTAGTGATGGCAAGCGATCTACCCAACCTCATTCTCAGGGATTTTTCCCTGGTTTGGGGGCTGGGGGAGAAAAGGCCCTCTTTTCCCGCCCGCCCGCCCCCAAGTCTGGGAAAAGTCCCTGGGAACGAGTTTGGCGATCTACTGTCACATTTTTCAAACGCAATCCCCTTAGAAGCATTTACATTAACGGTCGTGAAGTTTCTTTGAAAATCGCTCGCTATCAACTTTCTCCAACTGTCAACATATTTCTTTTTTTTTTTACTATTATCACCTATTTTTTTAAAAAAAATTATTCACCTACCACGATAGCGGTAATTAACAACAATTGATTCTTATTGTCGGAGAAGTGTGACGTTTAGATTATTAGTGCTATTATCAAATATCAAGTCAGTGTTGTTGTGCATTTTTGTCTTTGCAAAATAACTTTTTTTAGACTTCATTTGATTACTCTCTCAGTGAAAAATTCTCTCCTGCTAAATGCACTAAATCAAGCGTAGATTTGGGCAGAAATCACAATTGCTGAGGCCGTGTATAAGACTCAAATTACTGACCGTGTAGCTTGTATGGGGAACACTTAATCATACCAAACCTGGTGTGAAATTAAAGTGAACGTGGAGGATTTGTCTTCAAACATGGTGCGCATGTGTTGCGGCAGTATGGTTGTCCGATTTGGTGCATGCGATTAATTTGTGTATGAAGAGCTGTTGAAGGTTGCTTCAGAGGTTTTTAATATTGCAGCAAATCAAAGAGTGCTAAATAAAAATGATATCTAAAGAACGAAAAATAAAGTGTTGACGTTAAAACTAGCCGTGAAAACTCTTTTGTTGAATCTTTTCTGATACCTTATACGGGCATAGCAAATAAAACTAGAAGTTACTGAAACAAGGTACTTTGAGTAAATATTTTGCAAACCTCCAATATTCATTTCGTTTTCATTCATTTTCATTTAAGTGAGTGCTTGTTATTTCTTTTTATCGCATGTGGTGAAATGTCAAATGCTTAGCCATCATCACTCGATCAAACACGGCTATATCTCCACAAAGCGACTAACGGGTAATTTAAGTTAACTTTTCTTTCGGAGATAAAACAACGGAACTCGATGCAAGCAAATATGTTATTAAAATAAATAATGTTATGTCAATAACCACCAAACTACACATTTCGTTGAGCTTTAACCAAGAAGGTCACAATTATAAAGCAATTTGTGTCCACATACATCTCTGCGTTGGTTAAATCGAATTCCACAATCCTCGCTCTATTGAGGCAGAGCATGTTAATGAAAATTCGGTTTAGCGATCCATGATCTTCCACCCTGCTGCCCTCAAAGCAGGTCTCGTACAAAAAGGCTCCACCCGGTTTTATATTTTCAACACTAAGGATCAATGAATTTGAATGTTATTTTAACTGGTGGATCAGCGCGCTAATTGATTCGAGAAAAATTTAGCAGGTGTGACATCCTTATGGAACTGGTGGCGGGAAATTTCTGTCACGTGACCTATGGACGGCCCGGTATTGTTTTTTCACCATGAATAAGAGATAAGATTCATCTCCGACTTGGTGTTTTTGTTCTACCGGGGCCTGTCCTGTTCTTTATACACTTCACTTAGATTACTCTAACTGGAAACGCAAGTTGAAGAAAAGGCTTGGAAATTTCAGCGTCCACCCGAGTTGTGTCATGGGAATTTGATCGCCGCATAAGAATTCAACGAAGAAGGACAAATCCTATGTGATAATGCCAAGTCAAGAGCGACTTCCTTGTTGAATTCTTCGCTATTCGCTTGTCTCTTTCGTTTGTGTGTTTCAATCAAATCAAGATTTTCTTATAGTTAGGTAAGTGTTTCTGGTCTGTTTAAAGGTTTAAATTTCCCTAAGCAATCCTTGGCTTAATTTGGTTGGGTTAGAATATCGTTTTGAAATTCGCTTTACTTGAAAGGCGCTTAGATAGAAAGTCATTATTTTGTCAGACGATTAAGTTGATTTTGACAGGTGAGATTCATGATAAAGTTAAGACCTCTGTTGAAACCATTCACAGCCCAACGTGTCTCTATAAATTCGAGACATCCCTTTCAAATTAATGGCAAAATTTATCGTTTCTTTGCCAATCAAAAAATCGCGTTTTTGAGAAGAGTTCACTTTCGTGATCTAATGTTGGTTCATAACCAGTTGTCACAGCGGGAGAAGCCTCTTGAAGATCTTTTAAAACTCGCAGTTCACATATATATCTCCAATTTACAAGGAAATTTTACATCCATCTAAGATAATTTGCAAGATAATAACTACAATAGTCAATGTTTAATAAGCTGTTTCAAACTGAACAACTTAAAAGTGAGATTTCTGCCACTTAAACTGATAACGCCCATTTTCTGAGAGCCTTTCAAATCGGTGGTAAATAAATTGTATCACCGTACGAGTTATAGTGAAGACTCATTAGTTTAAAAATAAGTTGATAGTGAAGCCTTTATGTAACGGCTATCTAATCCCACATTTGAAAGACGCTGTTTATTTTGTAGATGACTTACCACGCTAACATTTTGCTCGTTTTTTTTTTTACAGAGCTCATCACAACGAGCGTATATCCGTAAAACCAAATGAGACTTTTTACGTTTGCAATATTCCTTTTGTTAACTTGGAAGGCAGAATCATCGGGAAGTAAGTGTCTTAATTGACGTTTCGGCGGTGTATAAGTCGCATATTTCATTTTATTTACGAATGTAACTCTGTCCATTGTTGGTTGCACAGTTAGATTTGTTGTTTGTGACATTCGCAATCTATATGATTCTCAACAGAGAACTTATTTCTTTCCATCTTGAATCTTAAAACTTCATTGAACAAAAAAGAAGATAAAACAAAAGATGAAGTGACTGGAACAGTTTCGGCTAACGGAAAGAAAAATGCTTGAAATGCATAGCTAATGTCGTGATGCTAATTTATTAACAACATCTTCAAGTTTAACCCGTAAAAAGTGTGGAAACTTCTTGTACCACAAAACAGCGTAACTTTTTCTGTTCAAAGCTTACGAAGTCAGTTTATGAACGTTGTAAATTATATGTTTCACTCGGTATTTCTTTTTTTTTTACAATAAAGCTTTTCCGGGGAGCGTGATTGTGAATTGTCAATTCTTTTTTCGGATTGTCATCTTTTAATGCCCAGTTTGAGAGTTAAGTAGTTCGTTAAAGCCTATTCTCTCTTTAATGCTATCCCTTGTTCTCATTCTCCTTTGTGCTTGACAATCTATTGCTACCACAAGGAGAAATTAGATTTTGATCATCCCTTTTTCCTATATCTAGAAAAAAGAACCCAGCATAGGTCACATTCTCACTCGCATGTACGTCGCTCTGTTCATGAAGATCAGGGGAAATCCAAAGAATCGGCTTCAAAACGCCTCTATCAGATGTTAGCGAGGAGAAACATATTAACGAGGAGAAGAAGAGAGCTGATGACAGGTCCACGTAAGTGATTTAAAGTACCCTATATGTCACTGATGCATACCATTTATGAATTGTTTGAGGAATTTTTTGTTTCTCCCTTGAAAGAACTTTTCTCGCCTTAAAGCGAAAGCTAAGCAATAAACTCTCTAGCCACCCCAGTTTTCATATTTCCATGCCTAAAAAATGCGATGTCTGGGCCTAACAACCTTTTAAGATGATCTTCCCGGCCACTGATTTGCGACCAGCAAATTTGAGAAGAAGGTCTAATCCGATACGCTCGGAAAACTTCACGAAAACAAAACTTGCTCTTTCATGAATTTACTAAAAAAAGCGCACTTGACCACTTCGACCCCGCCGGTCCACTCCGATGCGTTTTCACAATTTTCGGTTTATAAAACAATGCGTTTTCCCTACTTGAAAACTCGTCCAAACCTGCGGTTCCATGCTGCCGTTTTCGCAGTATTTTCTACTCACGCACTTGAATGCTCGAAAACGTTATGAGAAAACCTGTGCACGTTCTTGTGATACAGTGAATAAACGACGTCAGTATTCTCCAATGGCATAAAATGAAACTCCGGACAGCGTTTTCAAGTGTTTGTATGCGTATTTGATCGGTGGGCGAAAACGAATGAAAACGTAAGCGTTTTCAAACGAAAACGCGTCAGTGTGGACGGCGTCTTGGTCTTTTTAAATCGTAATGTCGTAAATAGAGCATTTATCTTTATCCGCTAATATCTGTACCGCGATTGAGAAGTTCTGTTTCATTTCTTTTTATTGAAGCCTCTACAACCCAGGTTGAGATAAAATTTAGGAAAAAATGGCTCAAGGAGATGTCGGACAAAAAAAGTTCACAGTACAAACTTATGGACGGCAATATAGTTGACGCGGTAAGTTCTTCATACTCGCTACATCTGTAGGTAAATCTCTTGGTGACGTCATGGATCATGTATTTTGCCTGCTTAGTACAGGACGTTGAGCATATCATGCCAGATGCAGAAGAATTACCAACAGTTAAGGAGGTTGCTAAACTTGGTCATTAGTAAGATTTATAATTCTTTCAGTTTAAAATTGGAGATATTGGCTCCACTGAACTACAATATCATTTATCAACTGTGACGAGCTCAAAGTTGTAGATTGCCGGGTGTTCGAAACCCAAGAGAAATTCGGATTAACTATAAAACTAGGATCAAATCAAGTGAATCGAAGCTGTAGAGTTTGATAGTATCATTTGATTCAAAACTGAATGGTAAAATCTCTTAAAAGAAAAGCTCGCTGAAAACTAAATATATTCACTATTCGATGTTCTGGACCTAAATGGTGGAAAGAAATTAATATTGAGCGATTTAAGATTCCTAACTCGTACTCATATAAATATATTACTTCTTTCAATAATTAGCATGTTTATCTCTTTCTCTACTGCTACTTATTTTTTTGTTTATTCTCCTAGTTTATGGTATATGTTGTAGTTAAAAATTAAATTCAGGTGAAAATTAAATTAAATTAAACCCTTATGAGGGTTTGAAGACAGAGGAAATTGAGAATCAAACTAGGTTAAAATTATTTTTACCTGAATCTAATTTTTAACAATAACATTTACAGATGTGTGAATTATATATTGTGGGAGAAAAAATAAATAAACTACAAGTTCAACCCTACAAGCCTGTATCGTGGCGGCCTACTCTGATGACTGCCCACCCTGATGAGTGGGCAGCCACGAAACAGACTTGTAGGGATAAACTTGTAGTTTATTTGTTTTTTTCCTCCCACAATATTTACTTCGCTCTACTCCTATATGTATTGAGCACTGTTTTACGAAAATCAAACTTTAGACTTAATGTGTGAATTATATTCATGCGTTTGTTTCGTATTCTACATGGCAGTCACCCACCTAATTCAGCTCTATGGTTATTTCAAGTCACAAGCTACTGTGGGTGGTTTTGATTTGTCATTAAATTTGTATATATTTTGTGCAAATCACAGTACAAAAAAAAAACGTTTACTTGTCTTGCGCAAAAGCGTAGTCACATTCATATGATCCAGAATCAGCTTTATCGCGCTTTGGACAACCAGAGCCTTGTGGAGAGCAGGGATAGTTCAGCAGTGAGAGCAATTGCCTCCCATTAATGTGGCCCAGGTTTCGGTGCTTGGTTCCCAGGGTTCTTCGTCGGGTTCTCCGGTCTTCCTCCTTTCCACAAAATCCAACATCTATAAATTCCAATTTGACCAGAATATAGGACCCGCACGAAAACCAGAGAAGGCTTCCTCTTTAAATATTGTAAATTATTTATTGTTGAAGGGAAAGTGAAAAATAAAGAGAAAAGAAAGAAATAGAAGAAACTTTTGGGGTGTTTATGTGCCCATTATCTCTTAAACAATTTTAGATAACCACAGAACTCATTGGGGACACAAACTACCTTAGTTCTGCAGTGATGACGCTTAAGTGAGTAGAAAACTAATTTGATCCTTGCTATAATAATTTCAATTAAAGAGCTACAGGAATATTCCGCTCTGAAAATGGTAACATTTCACAACCCCTATCACATTTATTAATATTGACTAATAAAAAAATAAAATTAATTAACACGTTGAACATTTTTTGTAAAACAAAGCCCAATTACGGTAGAATAAAACTCTAAGCCTGTCAATGAGATTCCTAGAATGTGACCAGAAAGATTTTACCCAGTTACAGAGGAAATCTCTTACGTCCGTGAATACAAACACAGCTAAGGATCATTCAAATTAACACTATATATTTAAACGTTCTCTTACGTAGCACCTTGGCTACGCTGTACAGCTTGATTGTTTTTACGTTTTTGTGAAAGCTGTGGTCACTGTGCGGTCTTTCATATGAAAGCAACTCAACAGTACTTTCATGCAGCGATATTCGTTTTAGTTTTTAGTTTTTCATTTTTCTCCTCTTTTTTTCAGAAATTCCCAGGAGCCTAACTCAAGTGTGTTAGCAGACATCGAGCTTCAGTTTGTGTCCGACGAGCTGGATCCGATCAAACATCTCCGTGGTATAGTGTCTGGTGGACACATCTCCGGAATGATGGTCTATCCCGATTACTTCGTTGTCTTAGGAGGTAGGATCATTCGCCTGATTTCTGTTCCTCCTTATTAAGTCTAGTCTCCTTCACATTCGCCATTTGGGGTCGTCACGCAGTACACAAGGCTACCTCTCATTCCCACTTTGGGTGACGGCACCAAACTACGGCTGCGGATCAACACGTAATCGGAAATATTCAGTTTAAAGAAATTGTCTCGGGCTGAGATTAAGTTTGCATGTAAGTTGCAAAGTAATGCGACACTTGGCGGGCCGATTAGTCACCGAAAGATTTTGGACAACAAAAAAGCATACAGCATCAGAGCTTTTTCTCGTCCTTTCAGGAGGAATTTACAAGTCACTAAAAGGTGTTTTGTGGAGGCGCGGTGGCCTCATGGTTAGTGCTCTCACCTCCGGTCAAACGGTCTGGGACCGAGCCCTGCCCGTGGACATTGTGTTGTGTTCTTAGACAAGAGACTTAACTCTAACAGAGCCTCTCTTCACCCTTTTAATGTAAATGGGCAATGGTGAATTTAATGCTTTGGGTAACCATGCGATAGACTAACGTCCCATCCAGGGGGGAGAAGAAATGCTTCTAGTCGCTTCATGCTACAGAAACAGAGAATAAGCGCCGGGCTGATGGACCACTTGGCTCTTATGCTTACTAAAAGGTGTTACGATATTTTATAACTATTTCAGGCAATACCAAACTGGGTGCAGCAGGCCTAGAGAAAAGCAATACACCGCCCGGCCCTAGTTACCCAGCAAACTTTGCAACCCCTGGTAAGTAAAATCACATAAAGGATGTTTAACTTGTTGAATTCCTTGTTTGCGTTGTTCCACATATAAACTGATCAGGTCATATTTTCTCAATAACGTGAGCCGCCCTCGTATTAGACTACTGGTTCAACAATTAGCCTTTTTGACAACCGCTTCTAATTCTACAAGTTAAGATTATTGATTATAAAGCTGCGCCTTTTCTACTGTTAATAAATTATTTTCTTTTCTTGGTTTTAGTTAAAGACTTTCCTTTTGATGTGAAACTGAAGTTGCCCTGGCATCCCTTCCTTAGCGATATAAATAACTCAAAAACTAAGAGTATGAGTTCTTCTATTGAAGACACAGTGAGTATCCTTCAGTGTGGAATTGCTATCTTAGATCAGTTGGAGACAGAACGACACAAATATATGTATGCCCGAGTAGTAACCTTTACGATGCCTAGATCATGTATGTGAAACTGAAACAAAAAACCGGTAAAATTGTATCTTTTTGTTTGCATTTCTTTTAGTTAAAAAAAGCCTTTGCTGGTGACCCATCTTTTATCGATGTTAAAGTCATCGGCTACAAGTAAGTGCAACATTCGTTTATTGATTTGGAAAAGCAGATTAGCATTTAGCTAGCATTTGGTTCTCAGCAATCACAAAAACGAGACTAAGCAATAGCTTTACTCCCTTCTCTATGTTTCTAATGGATAAAAACACTCCAAGGTTTTGTAGAGATGCGAAATAACCTGTTTTTCTTGAAAGAATCATTTCAGTTAGCAGTTGCCAGCGGTGTAGCTATGCGCCCGAAAATCCCCTTTTTGTAAGCCCTTTTTAGGCAAACAACCTACAACAGGTGGCGAAAGCGACATGGCAATCTGGTGGGTACCCTCACTTTGACACAGTGTGACCCCCCTTTTAAAATTCCTACCTAAGCCCTTGGACCCAGTCTGAGAACGAGGAACGCGTAAGTTCCAGCATTTCTACTCGTCTTTAAAACTTGATCTACTTGAAGCTTGTAACAAGCGGTTGCTTTTACTATAGTGCTAATACTTCCAACAAATCTTCTCGAAACTCTCGGCTTGATTTGACATCTGAATCTTCGTCTCTTATCAGTCAATTCCCTGATGGCAGTCCGCATGCGCGCATCGTACTTCGATTTAAACCCGATAGCACTGATCCGGAGGAGATGCTAAGGAAGTTGGTTACCGGCGGTCATTTAGGAGATGTGGCTATCTTTAACGATTACTTGAGTAAGTTCATTTTTTAGTGTAAGCTGTCGCTACAACTTTAAAACAAAATTCACATTAAAACTGATTGCAGGATCCATTTTATTTTTACTGACATGGGAGTCGCATCAATGATGTAACATCTTCAAATGATTTATCATCAGACGCCAGCTATCAAAACCTTAGATGGTTTATTCTCGAAACCCCAAAATACTGTATCGTAAAAATCTAAAAGGTTATCCATTTAGCCGACACACTCCAAGTTAAAGAAAATGCAGGCCTGTAAAAATTGTATGTAAAAAGACACAAAATTAGTTAATGATTGTTCTACTAAGCTTCTGTATTTCAAACCATTGACTATAAAAAGTATTTTTTTTCTTCAACATTTTAATACAGTGCTCAGTTTCGTTGCACTTCCAGAGAGCGCATTAATCTAGTAAAGGTTTATACTTTGTTTTTGGTCTAGTAACTTGACAAGCTTAAGGCAGTGCTATGCACAATCAATTATTCTTTCTGACGTTGTGCCTTTTAGACGGTCAGATACCTCCGGCTTCTGCTCCAGCTTCTGCTCCAGCTTCTGCTCCAGCTGTACCACCTCCAATGACCCCTCTCCTCACCGCTCCTGTTGCGAACGCCACCGTTGCCCAACCTACAGCCGCTCCTGTTGTTCCTGTTGAGAACGTAACCGTGGCTCAACCTACAGCGGCTCCTGTTGTTCCTGTTGCAAACGCAACAGTGGCCCAGCCAACAGCCGCTCCCGTTGCGACTCAACCAACCCTGGCCCAAACACAGCCTGCTACCGTCCCAACTAATGCTTACGTTCAATATGCACAGCCTGGAGAATGTAAGTACTACTGGAATGATTGGGTCCGAAACAGAATTCCGGTAATGTTCTATTGGTCGTGTGATGCCAGGACGTTAAGCTTGAATCCTTTCAAGAATTTCAAATCGTCAAGAAGTAATTTAACATAGGCCATCATTGGTCATCACTGAAAACAATGGTAGCACACCGGAATTATAAAATAAGATAAATGAGATTTAATGTTTTTTCCATAGTATAAAGATTTAACAAGGTAGTGCAGTCCTGACAGGGAATCTTCAAACTACATTGAATTATTTTTTTTCTAACTTGACATGCTTGGTTTACATGTGACATAGCTTTGAATGGAACTGTGAAGTTAAACGAGTCTTGGTACGACTATATGGGAAGTACGCAAAGTTCGACATTCAAGATATTGGCAGAAGATATCGAACAAGCGGTGAGCACTCGATATGATATTTCAAGGTTACTTAATGTACATACTATCTACTCGCAAGACTGACCGAATGACTGACGAACTGAAGGACTGACTGACCGAAGGACTGACTGACTGATCAAGGGTGACAATCCGTCGGGAGGGATGGCTGCCTCTCTGTCACATGTTCTAGTTCATCCGTCCTTCAGTCTCCCAGTGGGTTGAAAGTCAGATTGACTAACTAACGTACGTAGATATTGAGAGACGGTCTGAATGACTGACTGACTGACTAACGGACTGTCTGTTGGACTGAATGACTCACTCACCCACTCACTCACTAAATTAGAAGGACCGAGGGACGTAGCAATTAGAGGCTCCTAGTTAAATTATCGATTGACTAACCAGCATTTTAAAAAAAATTGTTATTTGACATATTTGGCATAATCTAATTGCATTCTATTTTGATGCATTGCTGCACAGATAAGAAATGCTTACTCGACTTACGGATTTACCGTCACGTCGAACGTTACAGGCCTCAGGTGAGTCTCTTCAACAATTAAATTTTACATAACATTTTAACCGGCAGACCTTCAGCAAATAAACCCATTGTCCTTTTTTGTATTTTTTCCTCTTTAGTGAGACACCTGATCGTGAAGTATTAGCCTCATTCATAATCAACTTCCCCCCCGGACAGACCCCTACACTCGTACCTCTGCAAGGGTTTGTTCAGGGAGGACTTCTTGGTGGCATCCCTGTATTCCGAGACTCTGTCCAGCAAGCAGGTTTGTTGGCTTATCAATTGTCAAAATAGCGTCCGTTTAGCATTTAAAATCAAGCTTACACAAAAACTTGCTTATTTTTATGTAGGTTACCCTGCTGCTCCAACGAATCCTCCAACGAATCCTCCTCCATCGTATCAACCAACAAATGCCTCATCAGGTGCGTAGCTGTGTCGTTTGATTAATGCTAAAAAACAGTCACGTGTTTGGAGCTGTTGAATTCCCAAGCGCTGTTTCACCAAAAGAAAACCTGTTTTAGGAAGGCAGTCATCACTCAAACTTTGTCATTGCTAGCTGTCGCATTATGCAAACGCTTTATAGGTTCCCTTCTCACTTTAAATGAAAAGCGCTGTTTAGGTGATGTTGTAAGATGGAGACAAGCAGGGAAAGTGAAAGAAGAGGGAGAAATTTGGTCATTCAAGACAACGGCGTTGATGAGATCCTTTGCGAGATAGTAATAATAATAATAATAATAATAATAATAATAATATTAGTAAGTGGTTATGCACTTAGCGATACAAGTCACTAGCATCCTATACTAGTAGCATGTAGAGGCATCCTGCATGTTGCTCTTTCTCCCTAAAACATCTCTCTCTTACTTTATGCTCCTATAAAGAGTGGTTCTGCGACAGGTTAAAAACACCCACGTAAACCTCGAACCAACGCTAACTACCAGGTCACTACCCATATTAGGTATGAACTAACTCATTTTATTTTACCTTACCAATTCTCCAGTTATGTCGAACACCTCTGTCTATCCAGTTCCCGCTTTTAATACCACTGTTGCCCCGGTCTCACCTTCAGCTCCTACAGCATACAACGCTACAGCAGCTGCTCCAGTCACGCTCCCAGTACCTACAGCGGGTGTCTCGAGTCCAACACAAGCAGCTTCCAATGCGTCTGCAGGCCCAGTGATACTACCGACCGGTTCCGGTTAGTAGGATGAATTAATAGAAATGAAAGCGAAAAAGTGGAGATGGAAGCGGAATAGATTAATGTGTACGTTCAATTGAAACAAAGTTCAACAAAGTTCGGTTGGACGTACTCGACAAGATTTAGAGCTTTAGGGATTCTGAATGAGACTTTCCTTTCACTCTCATCGATGTATGCTTAAATGAAAAGCGAGTTGGCGTCACTCCACACTATCGTACTGTAAAACATGCGAAGAATTTAGATGAATTTTATGAAAATTTGAGCAAATACCAAATTTGATGAAAAGCGTAAGAGAGGATATGAGATGGCTGGCGATTACAAGAGAGTATGGCATAGTTCCCCTTAATTCCTCTCCCTTGTTCATTTGCTGCTGAAACTGCACATCACATCTTAGGGCGACTGATTCTTACTCCAAAGCACTTGATTTAGTTATGTATCAGCACGTTTTGTTTGCGTTTCAAAGAGGAGTCTATAACAATTGCACTTCTTGCATGCTTTCTTATTTTTTCCGGTTTTACAGTCACTCAGAATAATACAATGGTCTCTAACACATCTAACGTGGCGTCTGATCAGTATGGTAAGTTTAAAAAAGTTCAGTTACATTCCCATTTACAAGTTCCAATTGTTAACATGAAAAATATCAAGATTGTCTGAACGGGACAAGCTTATCGCTCAATATGTAGGACTGAACATCGTATCGGATTGGATTACGAAGCAAAGAGACTGTACGAACTGTCCCTTTGTTTCGGCGCGCACACAAGAGCACAGGTTATTGTGATCAAGCAAACGTTGTATAAAAGACACTTTCCTTTGAACAGCAACCAGTGATGTATATTTTGTTCCTCCTGTTAGTTGTTATTCTTCAAGCTACAAGTAGTTGTCGTCCTCGTAATTTTATCACACCCTACAGCTTTTGCCCAAAGAGCACTGGTACCGAATTAAGGGAAATGCCTGGAACCATTCAATTCTCAGAACTAACTTAAAAATAGTTGGAAAGCATCTGAAGGGTAATTGATAATTGCTGTTAAATATGGTAAGGTTTCTTAGCCACCTTTTCTGGTTCCACCTGACACAACCTGCACAAATTGCTAAAAAATGGCTTATTGTTTGTTTTGTTTTTTTTAATCCATTTCCAATACAGGACAAGTTTCTAATGTTCCAACTCAACCAACGGGTTTCGATAAACTTTCCACACCACCTGGTTATACTGGAGGGCTCATTCCTTTGCCAGAAGGTATCACATAAATGGTTTTTAACTTACTTTATTTATTAAAAATATTCGCCGCGACCCTAATAAAATTTCCTGACTCTTATTCGAAGGCGACGGTGAAAAAAAACTCGTTTAAACTTCTCCAAATCAGACATCAGTTGCATTCCTTTTTTCCCCCTTATAGGGGAGTCAGTAGATTCAGGTGTCAGGTACATTCAAAACCTTTTTAGATAGGCGCCGCTAGCGAAGTATAAAAAGGAGGCCATTACTAGTAGCGTGCAAATCCCACACTAAGCCACGGCTTGTTTACAGACCGGCCTAGCTTTAGGCTTATTTTCCCGCGAAATAGGTAAGTTCCGGTCCACTTGAGTACGCATCGGTAACGATTTGTTTTTTAATCTTAAGATGATGAGGGAAGTTAAAAATTAGGTCCCATACTTGTGATTGGTCACTGAGGTTCCTGCTCCGGTCTGAATTCGCGGTAAATTCAAGCTAAAAATAGATCGTCTAAGAAAACGCCATGACTGGAATATGGGGTAGTTGGATGCTCCCAGTGATGGGCTCTTCGTATCAGCACTGAGTTTTTGTTTAGGGGTGCAGTGGCGCTTATTCGATGGAGTCTCTTAACTTATACGAATACTTTTGCCTTGAAAGCAACGCTTATTCGGTTAAGTGCAGCTATTCCAATTACCATTTTATATAGTTTTACTTCGAGTATCGTTATACATCTTCATATCCATTTCAGGAATTCCAAAGTCATGCGCAGAAATCCGATCATCTGGGATTGGAACCCAGGATGGCGAGTACGTAATTCAAGCACGGCCAAACTGTCACTTGAATATCATTTGTCAAAATATGGATGAACCCAACCCGATAGAGTTCCTTGGTGGCCCCCAGCAGAGATACTGGCTGTACTGGCATTATGCAATCCTTATAAAGTTATCCGCCTACGATAAACAGCACGTGGACAAGAGAGCTTGCCTTGAAAACACGGGTAAGTTCTGTCTTAAAGTTGAGCACTGTGAAACGTATATCTCTTATTGCAATGCTGATTTAATTGCTAGAGTGCCTCCTTTGCAACAAAGCCCCTTAGAAAAGGCCGCCCTTCACTTTCCTCCTCCTCCCACCCCTCCCATTGAACTAAACAATACCTCACAGAGTACTGGATAGTTTCTAGTTGAGAACGACTTATTTGGATGGTAAAATTAACCAATTAAAATAAAATCATGAAAATAGATAAAATAAAATAAATATAGATTTTTGTTTGGACAAATGGAGAAAAAAATATACAATAGTCCGTCTCTGAATAAGCGCCCTCCCTCGAGTTTCTATAGTTATTTGGGTCGCAACCTTTAACCAGAGCTTTAAGCCCGCGAGATAAAGAAAAAAATTAACAAACTTTTTTTTTATGAACAGCGGATGGTCGCCAGTTTATCACCAAGGTGATGGACGCTGGAGTGAGGCAAGGAAATCCTCTTGTTCACTGGAAAACCAATATTAAACACATGATCAACAGCTTTATTGGCAAGATGAAGAAAAAGAGAGACTTACAGGACATTACCTTAAGTACTAAAGCTATGAAAATTTACAAAAGGTGAGTTCAGGTAACTGATGTATTTGATCTAATATTTAAAGTAAAGAGTCGGGAACAAGTGTCGCATTCGGCAAGTCTTGGTTCAAGCATTCCAGAGGTTTCCAACGTGTTATTTTAAATAATTTACGGCGTAGGCAGGAGATGGGCTCCTGACGTAGGCATGAGGACGGTTGTGACGTGTCAATGCCTCATCTTGCCAAGCAACTTCGGTGATAAAATCCCCGAGCTCAGTGTCCTTTTCCCGACTTCAACTTTACTTGCTTGCTGGCTGAAACGGGAAAAATGATCTTTCTTTCTGAGACACGATAAGTGTAGGGTGCCAAATAACCGACTTACTCCCCTGGGGGAGAGGAACTGCAAATGGTGGGTGTTGACCTCTAAACCGTTCTCCCAAGAGATTCAGAAAGACTAGAGTGTCAGATAACAGATTGCTTCTGCATTGCAACGCCTGTATACTCTTAGATTGCAATATCGCCTAGTAACTGTGTTAACATCAGTGTAACGGGATAAAATATGAAGAGATTAACGATCTTGTTTTTATTATTCATAGGTTTGCCCCTTGAAAGAGTATTGCCTCGAATATCAGACGAGTGGGAGTATGATTGTGAATCGTTCGTATTTTTTTTCTCGCATTAAAGTGTTTTGTCGTTTGTGAAGGAAGAATATTTTAAATAGACATCTATTTATTTTGAAAAAGTGCATTGTTTTTCAAGATGGCGTTTAAGTCCCCTGAAGAGTGCTTAAAGATTTCTTGGATATGCCGATGCAAATGTTTTTCTAACAAAATGAATAAAACTCTAGTTTGATTTCCACGTTGTCAAGAGGGAGAACCAACTACAAGTAATTTGGAGTCCGTAGACAAACAAATAAGGAACTACTCCCATTTTCTAGTTAACGGCTGACAATGTTTGGCAAATTAAGTAGTAAAAGTGAATAATTTTGGATAATTTCTTAGCAAGCGTTCGCCGGATGGACTCACACCCATTCAAACACTCTATGACAAAGTACTGATGTACTGAAAGTAATTTATTAGATGCACTTTGTTCACTGATCCCATTATTATTAAATTGTAAGTACATTTAACTTTAACCAGTCTTTCCCATTTCTGGAAATCGATTTTCATTGGCGCCTATTCAACACGTGATGTAGTTCAGAGGAAAATGATTCCATTGGCAATTACCTGCTCAAGATTTTAAATCTTATTTGTTTTCGTTTGCCGTCTTTCCTTCTCAACTGAGAGTTTTCATTGTATGACTTAAGAAACCTCAATCCGCGAGGAATGGAAGGAACAGATATAATAATGGCAATGATTAAAAGGGATGTTATGAAAAAAGACAATGTTCACCGTGTTTCAAGGGGCAGGTTCCACACCTAATTGACGATTGCAATGTTTGCTATATTTGGAGTCTTCTTGTCCCTCTAAAGAGTAAACCATGTAGTCTCTAGATAGAAATGTTTATGAACAGTGAACGATGTTTCTTTTTTAGATATTGTTTTTGTTTCTAGTCTCACGAAGTCAAATGGTTGTATGTCAATTGTTATTTTTTCTCTTATCGTAAGCAATAGTTTTAATAAGATCTGAACGATGTTTACCACAAAGACAAAACAATTAAAACTTTATTTTGTCTAGAATACAGTTTGTCTTGTCAATCTCTGTGTATTGAGGAACAGACCTCTTTAAGAGTGGTCTTTCAATACCGTCAGCGGTCTATAAATCCGATATGTGGCCAACGAGTCCGATATATGAGTGGTACAGTGAGTGGTATATTTACTACTATTATTAAGTAACTGTCAATTCCAATTATGTTTACTGTGTTTTGACCAATCAGACTATTCCTGCTGGAATGCATTGAACTGATGTGTTTTCTTCTACCTGTAAACAAGGTTTGTCTAACGCGAGTAACATAGAAGACCACTAAGTTCTAAACTTGATTCTTCAACTTTCGTCCCCAAAAATTTGGACCTGATATAAGACGTCTTTCCATCCCTTTATCTTGCGACCTGCTGGTAGCTAGGAGTCTCAACGAAGCAGAGAAAAGTACATAATATTTCCTGGAACAAATAATAAAAGTACTCACCGCACGGGGGGGTGGGCGTCCGTGTATCAGCTCTGCATTGCTCTGAAGGGAACGAGAACATTCAACATAGCTGAAACAAATTCAGCTATTTTGGGTGTTCTTGTTCCCAACTGAACAGAATGTGGTACAATTATACGTCGTCTCAGCCGTCGTCGTCGTCGGGCGTACGCGCCCACGAGCAATACTGCTAGCCATGAGAAAATCAATTCATGGGTTTCCTTTGCTTTCCATATATGGGTATAGGGCTCCGCTATACTCCGAGATTTAAAAAAGCTATTAAAGTAAACGCTTTAGTGAACCAGCCTATTTGGCCTGTACCGAGAAACGTTTGTCTACTAATTGGCTCTATAATAAGTGTCTGGGGATCTAGAAGTTCCCGGCTGGGTTGAACTTTCCAACAATGGCGCTACAAAGTTTAACTCCACGGGGTCGGGCGAACCGGCATTTATAATAAGCAAATATCATGCTATACTTTTTAGTCCTTTTATGTCACAATATTGTTTGGTTTGAAATATTTTCAAAAGAGCAAGAGATCTTTCGTTTATATTCAGTATTGCCTTTGCAGACTAGTACTTCGTTTTCACGAAACCTCAAGCTTTCCTACATTTACTTCACATATCTTTCTCTATTATCCAGGCGTTGATAAAAGAAAGTCATTAATTTTTTTACTAATTTTCCTAGCAAAACACTGCTTTCATTCATATTCAACTATATTTCTTACAAGACGAACTTTCACGGTTTGATAAACAACCCAATGAAGCGTACATTATCGGAGAAATCGGTCAGTTGAGAAAATATTCTCTTTGTTGAGTGTTCAATCATTGTTTTCTTAAAAAAAAAATGGAAATTTGCCGGTAGCTTTAAAGTTAAACCACCATTTTAAGTTGACGCTTCCATTAGACGGAAAAACTTCCTTTCAATTAATCTGGATAGGTCTTTGACGACACAAACAACTATCAACTCCTCCACCTGTGTTGAATTTACACGGTAGGAAACCTTCACTTCGTTTGATAGACAGAAAATGCAAAATGTATGGAGCAGTGACTGAATAATAATGCGGCCGGATAACCGTAGACTAAGGTTCAAACTACATACGAAAAAATTTAACACATTTGTAACCGCATTCTACGGCAACGGTTTTTCACGTTTTCACCCAAAGAAAACGCTTGTAGGTTCACTAAATCGATTTATAGCATAATTGCAGTGATGTAAAGAATCTCAAATGAAATATTAGCTTCTCCACTACTCGTAGTATGTTACTTTTGCCCAAAGAAGCTCCTTTACTGTGAAACAAATTCGAAAATATATTTCTGAACATCTAACCTGACTTACCCCCGTCTTGGTCTTTAGAAGGTCTCGGAAAAAACGAAAGAAGCCGATTCATTGCTAGAAAAATCTGAAACAACAAGCACGCCGCGCCGTTTTTGAGTGACTATGCATGTTTGCGGAAACAGCACGCTGCTTTCAACGAAAAAATTCGGCCAATTAAAACTAAGTAAACACCACTCAACTACTTAAAGCTGCATTCACTCTGGTCGGCTTGTACATCAATGGATTAAACCACGGTAATTAAACGACAATTAATCTGCAACTTTGAAAGCGAACACTGAAACGTTTAGATAAATTACTTGTCGTTTTAGAGGCGTTTCGTCTTTCCACAAGGGCATCATCCCCAAGAACTTCCCTTCTCTATAGCCCGAATCGATTTGACATGAATAAGTTTAACTCGCGAGAGAAGTTTAATGGAGTGTTTTTAAAAATCAAATGGACCCTTTATTCCTGTGTATACACGGTTAGTACTTTACGCTTTTAGCACTTTCAAGTTCGCAAACAAAGGCGTGTGATGTCCATTTAACATTACACGCTTTTTAAGCTTTCTCACGAATTCGTTTTAGAGTCCTTCCTTCAACCATTAGAGCTACTCGCGCTTAATGCATCTCTTACCGAACATCGAGGATGCTTTTATTTTGAAGTGCAAAGCTTTTAAACTGGAAGTCGGTTTGTTTACTTGGATGTTTCTGTCGGAAAAAATATGATTAACGAGCTTTGGGATATTTAACCACAGGAAAAAAGAATAAAGCTCGGTTGAAAGCGAGGAAAAAAAAAGACAATCCGGAGTTTAGTTCGTTTTGATTAATGTTATTTTGCACTATCGAATTTTGAACATCAATGCCTTATTCCTTCGTAAATTTTTTCATTGACGACACCTTCAAAAAAACAGGTGCCGAGAACAAATACATTCGTCGATATTGCCTTGTCTAGATTCTCAAAAATAACTTTAAAAAGAACACTCTGTGATCGGTAAGGAGAATTAATATGTTGTACAAGGCCTCATCAAAATTCTCCTATTCATTGTTTTTACCCTTTCTTTTGTCAATTCCATTCGAGAACTTTAATTCGTTTCAGTTGCTTCTCATGTGGCCTCAGTGGAAATTTGATTATACAGTACTCGTCTTAACAATTGATAGATCAATGCCATGAGAAGATGATGGTTAAAATTGCTTATTTTCATATTTTACATCCAGCAGAGCTGAAAAGGTAAATAATTAACACAAATTCGGTGTCCTTTCAATTCAGAGAACTCCACTTGAATAAATATCGTTATAACCCTGAGGCCAAGAATAAAAAAGGTTATCTCCTAGAAAACCAATCCGCAGTACTGAAATTTTTTTCCTACGTGTGAGCATTCACGACTTTAATTTTTTTTCTACTATAAAGCATCCGGTTCTATTTATTGAAATTCCTTAAGCCTCTCTCCAACATTTTTTATTTTTAGGTTTTTTGGTTGAGCATTCAAAAGTCACGTTCATTTTTTTTTTCGAAACGGCTTCGAGTAAATCATTTTTCGATGCTTCCTTTTTGTGCGTTTACATGTCAATCAAAAGTGTGTTCTTGCATAATATTGATTGCCGTAGTAACACAAATTCAATGCCATCATCCGGTGCAAATAGTGTTACTTCTGTTATTTCACAACCAGGCTGGAACATATTTCATGACAGATGTACACAAGAGGCTTTCCATGTTCTGCCTCAGTAAGGGTCATATTATAACTATTTGATGCGCCAGTCAATGGAACCCCACCCTTACGATCAACACCCGCGTTCATTCAACCACTCTATAATGCCAGTAACGCCCACTAGTGAAAGTTCTCATCCTCTATAATCTATATCAATTTACTCTCTTTATACGAGTAAATAGCTGAACCTTGCGCTTAGCTGCCATAAAATAGGTCTCGAGTACTTTCGGCAAGTTCACCTGCCAAACAGAAAGCAACGGATAGGGGTAACAATGAAATTACATAACTCTCACGGGCTGAATTAAAACTTTCCTCCTTAATTAATGCGATACGAAATAAGTATTATATGGCTCGTTGTTGGATGTATAAACAGAGTTCGGCTTGTGACAGGATTTTTCTGCAGCCTTTTGTAATGATGATGTGCTGCAGCATTTGATTATTTGCCATGCTTGTGCTTCAGTAGGCACAACTCCTGATCAGTCGGACGGAAAATACCAATTACTCTCATGTTACACTTCCAGTGATCCCATCGAAAATGATAACCTTACTGGCATGGGCCAGGAAAGCAAATTCAGCACAAAGGTAAGAAGGGCTGGTGAATGACAAGGCTGCCGAGAAAAGGCGAGACCGACACCTCAGTTCTTATAGCTTTGTAAAAAATACAGACTGTGAGAGAGCTTTGTAAAAAAAATCGAGACTGGGAGACTCACAAGTTAAAACCGACAAGAACACAAAAATGCGAGAGCAGTGAAATAGAACAAAAATTTTGCGACTCCCATGTTTTTCGCCACCCCTGAAAATGTAACCGCGTGCAGAAAAAGGTGAGGGGTCAGAAGTTGAAACCTTAAGCTCTAAGCAGTGAATGTGAGGTACGTTTTTTGCGCCATAAAACTCTCAGCGCAGACCTCTCGACAACGACTACCACAAAGCCATTCATTATACGTCCTGTGCACGATCATGCATGTCCGCTAATTACTGATCCTTATTTTCATATAGCGCGATCGTTGCAGGAGCCTGGTTATGTTGAGCGAAAACCTGTAATCGCTACTCAGTCGGCAATTCATATGAAAAATACTTACTTGTAACTGTTTGAAGGCTTTGTTGACTGACAGTATGAACACAAAAAAATAGCATTGCATTACTGTTGTTAATTTTGGTGTGGCAGCTAGAAAAAAAAGAAAAGGACTGAAAAAAGGCAGTAATAAGGACAGAAATTAGAGTTTTTGGTACAAAGACTTACATTAGACTTACCCGTCCTGTAAGCCGTACTGTGCTGTGATATTAAGCTGGTGCCACCAAGTCCAGCTTTTGTATACTGATATTTATCTGTATGGGGGATCAGATAACGATCGAAAAAAATTCAGAATTACCAACGCATATTAAACCATGCTTGATCGCTAAAAAAGCAACGTGTCCTCTTGCCAGAAGAGAAAATATATAAAATCTGTTTTCGTATGTCCTTGGGCCATAGTTTTATAGCTCACTGGACGTATTTATAACCAGTCAAAAGAACAGATGAGAAATGTGTTTTACCCTAGATCGTTTTTTATTCTTTTGTTAATCGAGACATGCATAAATTACCAGCACGTGTTTTGATAAACAAAAAATATTATGTATTCAACTTTTTTGTTGGACGTCCTTTTATCATAAGTTTTATTTTTGTCTTTTTTCTTTTATTTTCTACGTGTTGAGCAGAACATAATGAAAATTGAAAAAAAACCAAACTGGTCTCATCATCAGGATTAAAATAAGCCAGACTCACACAATAGCAGGAGAAAGCTCAACTTATAAAATCTGCAATTGTTTTATCAGTTATTTTTGATCTAAACATAGATAGACCACACAATGAAATGGGTCCGAGTCAGTGCTGATAACATATATTTGAAATAACCTGTGAAATTTGTTATTCAGCCGACATCAAAGCCCAAATTAATGTCGACTTGTCTTAAATTTTCTTTCAATTCTAGTGTGAAGTTCATTAATATTTGAATAATTTTTTTTAATTTTTCCCACGTTAGTTTGGGAGGCGGAGAAATACAAAGTGGCCTCATGCCTATAAAACCTGCATGTGCGGTTGGAGGCTTTTAGATTGACTAAGGAGTTAAGAGACCGCAACAGAGAGATGTCAAAGAATTGTCGCAAACTCAGCGCGCGCTGTTCAGCAATTCTGTCCTATGTTGGAAAATTGTTTTTTAATTGGTTTTAGAAATGAAATGTTAAATTTCAATTTACCTAAATGAACCAGATCAGTTGCCTTGCCTGACATATAGAGAGTACGAATTACTCTCTGCCAATGAATACAAAACAGAAAGAAAGAGTAACTATCAGTTGTTGAATCTTCGTTTTAAACGTCAAGCCTATTACACACTTTGAAATTAAACCTTTTTGTTTGAAAACTTTGATCGTTTTCCGTTAATCTGATCGTTATTGTGATATCTACAAACGATCGTTTTCATATTCGATAAAAATTTCAAACAGCTTTCAGTTTGTAGTAAAGCCAGTTTATTTATAACCAAATATATAAGAAAATGTCTTCTGACTGAGAGGTTGAAAAACAAATGCCAGGAAATGCTTTTAAAATTATAAAGCGCAGTGATAGACAAGTTCAAATTTCCAGTGTTAAACAGTAGTATTTTTAGACATTTATGGAAAACTATTTTCCGGTGGCCAGTGAAGTTCACTTACAAATTCTGCTGTTGGTGGTCATGAAATCATCGATCAGCCATCGAGCTAATTTATTCAAAGAATATTTGAAAGTAATAGTTCGGTCTTCTCTAGTTTCCTAGGATGTGGTTGTTTTCCAGCCTCAAATCCATTCCCCTCGGTGCGTGCCGTTTTTTTTTAACATCATGCAGTTCTGCCACTGGCCGAGTTCCTTTGCAAATTTGTTTTGAACAATGAGTTGCAATTTGCGCCGTTTCACTCTTTCTTTAGGATACAAAAACCCGCTCACATTATAATACTGAATTTAGCCCCGCCCGGCCAAGGATGAATGAAAAGTGTCATTTGTGCTTGGCACCCAATAATCCGTCCACTTAAGCCATCTCTGGAGAAAATCTGCGTAGTTCTTCTATTACTTTAATGTGTTTCACATTATTTCATTTCGCGGGCACTTAATTTCTCGATTTCGGCTAAGCAATATCTCGTGACTGTTCCGATTACGCGGTTTCAAGAAGACTAAATGATAAAAAAGGAGCATAAACGTTTGCGAAAGTATACGCCAACAAATTAAAAGTTTTGTTCCCATATACCTTGGTAATGAATCATCAATAGACCGTACTAAAGAATTTCAAACAGGAACTTTTAGATAAGATATGCAAAAAACGCAATCAGTCATTCTCTTTTATGACAGTTTTCAGAGTAGATTTAATGAGTATCATTCAGATCGCCATGAAGATTTTCTCTTCCGTTGGAGATAACTACAAGGAACAAGGTGGTTAATGGCCATTTTGATGGCTGTGCAAAAGAGACTAATGACATTCCGACAGCATCGTAAGGAAGAAGGAAGAAGCTATTTGCATCAGTAGCCGGCTGGTTTCACGCCATTTGAAAATTGTTTCAGCCTGTTTAGAAAAATGCGCAATGTCATGATCAGGTACATAGCGTATGGACGATTGAGTCAGACCAGAAAAAAATATTAGACTCAATATCATGTTATTAAAAATTTGTCATCGTTCCGTTAATGATTTGTGGAAAAGTAAGCGTAAAACATGCATGACTCTTTTTCTGCAACAACGGTGGATTTAACTACAGTAAGGCTTCTTTGCTCCCTGAGGACCTCCAACGCAGACGGTTTTGGATTTGTCACACAATCTTTGGAGTGCGCGACGAGTGATGCGCTCGGAAGTCTGGGAATGAGTGCCTTGACGATTTTGTTCGCAATCCTTCTACGCCGAGATCGAACATCTGCCAAGCATCTGCTTTCAAAAGGTTCCTTGACGGAAGTCATGGCTTCTTCGTACGCATTCTTCATATTTTGGTCAGCCCATGTGTTCTATCTGCTGTCCACACAGGGCACAGCTGTGGAAGAGCTCAAACGTGTTCAAGTTTATAACGAAACAGATGAGGCAACCCTAAAAATGATGTTCAAAAATTATGTCCAAACGCACAACAGAACATACGTGAATGATCCGGAGGAATACAACAGACGTCTTTCTGTGTTCAAGGTAGTACCTTGTTTGATTGCCTTGCAGGAGAAATAGTTAAAATGCTTCTCATATGGTTTGTTTATCAGCCCGCAACGCACTGGGTACCGGTAGAAAATATTGTTAGTACTGGACAAATGTACGATCGTTTCAAATAGATTCCGGCACACTGCGAAACGTGGTTAGATCAAACTGAATGCTAAATTGTCAACCCACTAGCTTGTCTGGCAGCATTAATTTGAGAAAAAAGATGCTCTGCTAGCATTTAAGTGGCATGTTTGAAAGACCATTTCTGAGGGTATCGAAAATGAAAGTAAAAAATTGTTAATTCAGTTAGTATTGTGCACTCTTGAGAGTTTGATTGCGTTTTTTGTTTTGTTTCATGTAAGACGTCACAAAATCATTTTGCAACTACTTACATGAAGAAAATATAAAGTTTCAAAACT
>OMLO01000570.1_pt1 | contig 24705 bp, 26 predicted proteins | sample 1674811 | NCBI WGS metagenome assembly OMLO01 (sample SAMN06265003, study PRJEB25207) | coral metagenome | isolation source: Coral host | place: Mexico:La Bocana,Puerto Morelos, Mexico | collected 2008-11-13
GATGATGATGATGATGATGATGATGATGATGATGATGATGATGATGATGATGATGATGATGATGATGATGATTATGAGAAAATGGGGTTCCAAAACGGGCACGTTTTTTCTATGATGACGATGATGATGATGATGATGATGATGATGATGATGATATATATATATATATATTTGTTGGTGCAACTTCGGTTCAGGTACCGATCACCTATGTCCCAGTGCCTTTCAAGAAAACCGCTACGGATCCAACACGAGTTGTGAGGCAGGTATCTATATGTCATATAGCGCTATAAGCTGTAAAAAACAAACCCCCAATCCACATATCAACATATGCCGCATCAGGAAAATGCCAGTGGTTCTACCTCATGACCTGGTACCTCAACTTGTCAAAGCTGAGCTTTGGCCATTGCAAGGTGTAATCGATAGGAGTGATGTCACTAACTGGTGGGATCATATGGTCAAAACTACATGGCTGAAAAACCACCCTGGGAAGGAACATCAAAAACATGAACCACTTTTTTTATATGGAGATGATGCTTGCATGACGAAAGCTGGAAATGAAAAAATGGTGGTGGTGACATTGAGTCATTGCCTTGACACCCGCAAAAGCTCAAGATTGACATCATGGCCCTTATTTCTCTTCCGACATGTTTCTTGATTGCATATTACGTATACGTATACGTACATGTACTGTGATCTGGATGCTATCGATGGTGAATTAGGCTTTCTCGCTTGGCTTTGATACGCTGCAAGCATATATGGCCCCAGTCCTTTAGCTGCAATATCGAATTTCAAATCTAGCATGTACACGAATATAGATATTGTATCGCACGCTGCTTTAGGTCACTGTGAGTCTGAACTTGCTCTTCTACGGATTTCAACCTCAGAAGCCGTTGTCGGAGTACATCGCAAAGTCTGGTGATGATGCTATCAATGCTGAGTTTATCCCCCAACTATCCCGAAAGCCGATTGCTGTATGTCAGGGCGAGATTGTCTACTGCATGTTGGCAGAGTTGAAGGCGGATTGGAAATTCCACAAGGATTTCTTGCAACATGTATACGTATATGTCTGCATGGATTATACCCCTAAAGATGTGCAAACCTATTTTTTTCATGAGCCAGGAGCTATTCAACCTGCGATGTGGTTGGAACAGTGCGGAGCTATGCCACCATTGCTTCGTGCAGAAGGACAACTACTTAAATTTCCCCTCAGTCTTGCACCAAAATCCTCGACGTGATTTGCAAAATTTTGTGATGCTGGCAAAGGGGAATGACCCCTGTCACTTGCATGTAAATACGATATACTTGTATGCATGTTGCAAGAATTGTAGAGCTATCTCTACTTCAGATCTTTACTTTTCTAAGGCAACTTGGTCAAGGTCATTGGCTTTGATCATAATATGTTGCGGTGGTGCAGCTTACATGTGCTGAATCTGGGTGTGGACCTCTGGGCTGGTGCTTCAGCTTTTGAGATGTTGCTGGCCCAGGATATAGTGTACACAGTATATATATGTGTGCAGTGCATGATCATAGTTGTGGCTGCTAGTACTTGCATCGATTTAAAATTTGATAATCGTTTTCAGGATGACATGTGGGAAGCTGGCAAATCCTTGGATGGCCGATTGAATGCTGCCTTTCATGAATTCCAAGCATGGGCCAAAATTCGCAAGATTCCGCAACTCGGTATTGATGTTTTTTTGCTATATGCGCATGTTATTGATAATGGGATGATCCTAGGCATAGTCAGCCTCCTTTCAGTCATGGGCAATTCCTCCGTGGACCTGATGCGAAGCAAATGGCCGCCAAGGGCTACAACGTGCTACACTCATGAATGTGCAGTTTAAATTTTGTCGACAAAATACAGCTACGCACAATATCATTCACACTTAGGCTCGGGTCATCATCGCCTGGCTTGGTGATCTTTGTGTTTCATATCACCGTCGACACCCAGAAAAAGTTGAATTTCGAATGCTTGCGCAGTTGATGTATCTTATAAGCAATTTGCAATCATGCACTCTGCTTTCTTGAAATCTGTTTTTTTCATTGATGTTCTGGCATAAGGTGGCACTTGGCAGAATTCCACAACTTGATGGAAACAGCTGAGAGGTTTCTGAATGATGAACAATGCGATGCTATGCTACGCTCTTGTGAACCTTCCATGCAAACAATTTGGGGGTTTGGGAAAATGCGTTTTTCAAGCTTGCGCATATGTTTAATCCAAGTTAAGGATGCTGCTTGTGTTGCCTATGGGTGCTTAGCTCATTGGGCTGTTCAACGCAAGTTGCAGTTATTTCCGCTTCGACCAAAGCTTCATGAAACTTGTATGCATGTAGTACTCAATATGTGCATATATTATACGCAATATCTTTTTGCATGCTCGCTCAGGGATTTCAAGAGATGGTCTACTTTGCAAATGTTGAACGCCTCGCAACTGCACTTGGAATTGGTGCGTATGTGTGTGTGTGTGTGGATAGTGTTTTTTTTCCGCTAGGTCAGAACCCTCGGATGATGCATACATTTAGCAACGAGGATTTCAATGGAAAACTGCTGAGATACCTGGCTACAAACTTCTAGATCGCTAGCGTCACATCTCTTTTTTTTAAGGATGGCTTGCATGTTCAATGCACTGAGGAATTGCCAGACAATGTCACCTGAAGACAGTAGCCCTATCTGCTTTGAAGCGTTGCTATCTAGCATTGTTTTCTAAGAGTTGTGAAGATGATGATGATGAGGGCATTTAGCTTGATGCATGGTTGGCCATAACTTATTGCCAAATTAGATCATCTAATGTGCGCACATGCGTATAGCTACGTCACATGGCTGGAGCGCTTGGAAAAGGATCGAGGCCAGAAAGGCAATGGGGGTCGCTTGAGGGGTTGTTGGTCAGGAGATTTGATTTTAACCATCGATAGGTCATCCAAATGCATCATCCCATATCCTAAAATGTTCATAAAGATGTTGTTTTTTCTGAGAAGTGGTTTCGTATGACTACTTTATCTGAAAGCCTATTTTGGAAACAATCGTGTTCTGAGAACACATTTTGGAGCCTTTGGGATACAGATCCAGGACATCTTAGGACAAATCTGTGCGTCTCAAGATGTCTCAAGTCTCCTTTTCTGGCGTCCTTTGGCTCACCATCATCGAATCGCCTTTCGCTGCCCGGCCTAAGTTGGGTTCCTATGACACTTTGGCCGGCTCCCGGGTGAAACAAACATGTATGTCCATGTATGTACACTTAGTACCTTGCAAGGGCACACATTGAAATTTCAGCTGATCCAAGCCCTCTCTTGTCTGGTGCACGTAGTCCACGTGGTGCACGTGGTCATGGAATGTTTGACATTTGACCTTGGAACTCACAGACACAAAAGACACAAAGCTTCAAAGCTTCCAAAAGTTCAAGAAAATAAGACCCAAGCCATTCTCTCTGGAGTCTGCCTGTGTCATGCCTCACCCAGCGAATCCGAGAGAGGAAGCAAGAATGCAATGCCACCGGCCTATGACGTTTAGAAAAAAAACGGCGGGCCACCATCATTGGCCTATGCTCGGATCGGTGTCTCTGCCGTTGTACAGCATGAGAACATGAAGTTGGTACCTCAGATGAAGTTTTCTCAGAGTTTTCCTGTTAGTACTTCAGACCAAAAACTTTCCGTTAGTACTAACATGTTTCTCTGTTTTCTTTCTTTTGTGAACTTTTCTGTGTTTTTTTCTCAAGAAAACGTCAAAAAAACCACTTCTTGGAGGCACGTGTTGGCCATCTTCCGAAGCTCAGCATTCTCTCTCAGGAGATCGTAACCTCGATGGTCTACACATAGCATCAATACATCAATATCATCCATATCAATCGTTTCAAGTTTCAAAATCACAAGTAACAAAACTCAAAAAACAACTTCTTCAAAACTCAAAACGTTTCAAAAGCCACACGGGGTTGTTTTCGTGTCTTTTTCTCCTTTCAGTGCTCAGGAGATGGTTAGAAGACGTGTGATCAAAAGTGATTGGTTGGACTCTGCTCCACTCGGTATCCTTCGGGTGTAATGAAAAACACGTGAACAGCAGGCAAAAAAAGGTCGGACAAAAATTCAAATCCGAATGATTCATAATGATTCAAAATGATTTATTAATGATTCATGAATGATTCTATCTCAAAAAGAACAACTTGCAATCAAGATTCCTCTTTCCAACAGTTTATACTCCCTAGCAATTGAGAAAGCTAACGCATCTAGCTTGCGGTCACGCACAATAGTGTCCAAAATGAACTGATCTTTTGTTGGCAAATACAGAATTATATGACCAATATGTCATCACTTCAAATTCTGAAATCAATGGATAATGGCTGCGGAAACCCGGAAAGAAGTCCTCATGAGACCCATCTTCCGCCATATAGCCGTCGGATACGTTCGAGTGCTGCTTGCTTCAATGCTTCTGCGGCTTCCGCTGCCTCTTGTTCTTCCAGAAGCCGTGCCATGACTTCTCGTGCATTGAGGCCTCTGAAGCTATCGATGTACTCACGATATTCCTCGGCATACCAACTCATCTCATCAAGATCAGGGAGCCTCGGCTAAGTTGGCTAAAAGTTGAAGCCAAGAATTGCAGTATCAGAACGATGATATATAATGTTTTGTTTATATATATATATATAATATATATATAATTATGATAGAGAAGAAATCAACATAAATCAAGCAAATTCATGCAGATCAAATGATTAAATTCACCCACTGCCACTCGACCGACAAGTCTCTAGCAAATTCACGCAAATTCACCCCCGCCTGTCTGCACATAGCTGGTGACGGCGTCTCCTCCTGCGCCTCCTTCTGCGGGTTGGTGCCTGTGGTGCCTGTGGTGCCTGTGGTGCCTGTGGTGCCTGTGGTGCCTGTGCATCATCTTGTGCATTGCTTGCCCGAACATTGGGAATAGGGCTCCTAGGGCGCTGTGACACTACCTCAACTATGCAACGGGGTTGTGATTGATGAGCATGAGTCACAGAATCATCAGCAGCATCAGAAGGCTCATAGCCTTCATAGATCCTTTGTTCTTCACCATCTGAAGAGTTTTCACCATCAGACTCATCACTGTTTTCATCTGAAGAGTACGGATTGTTGGGGTCTCGATGATAGCCATGGAAACCTTGATCTTCGTCACCACAGCTGCTAAGGCTTCCTATGTCATCGTCATACGTGTCATACGTGTCATACGTGTCGTCCATGTCATTCATGTCTAGCTCTTCTTTCATGTCTAGCTCTTCTTTCATGTCCACCTGGTCCACCTGGTCCACTGGTCCACCTCACAATAGGGGTCAACGCCAACTGGTTCAACGGATTCGTTGATGTCAGAGTCATAGGAATCATGGGGGTCATGCGTCTGACTCTGTCCCACTTTACTCGGTGGCTCATCTCTGTGACGTCTGATCCTACGGCGGACCTTTCTACGCCTCACACGTGTATCTCCTGTTCGTGTGTCCGCATTCACATCCTCATTCTTGACGGAAGTGGTTTTCGTGGATCTCGCTCTCTTTCCACGTGGATCGCCCTGATTGGTCTTGGTCTCGTGGCCTTGTGGATCCCTCCCCTCTCCCCTCTTCCTTTTCCTCCTTTTCTTCCTCTCAGTCTCCTGCCTTTCTTGCTGTTGATTCTCTTGCCTGACGTCATTCTGTCGAGGCCTGGCACAAACATCCATCCATTACAATGGCATGGCCACCCATCGCCCCTTACAACTCAAAACAGTCTTGAATTCCAATCTCTGAATTTGTTTCACTCTGTCCACTTCGGATACCTGGCCAATGAGAGTTGCAAAGATCAATACATTCGATTTGTTTTTTTCAACCGACGGTAAAGACAGCCTGTAAGATTTGGAAGGATTGGAGCGCGGCTCCTGGCAATCAGCGAATGCACTTCAGTTCTGTGGTGCTTTGGTCTTGGGTGAAAAACACCCCGAATAAAAAGACATAAGAGAATGTAAAGGATTAAAAATTAAAAAATGAATCCAGAGAATTGAAGGAATCAAACGAATTCATAGAATGGAAAATTTTAAAATAATTGACACCAAACCCACCCAAAAACCAGCCTGGTCAAACAGGCTCAAAAACAATTTTCTTAATAGTGATACGACTTGAAAGAAATCTCAATATCTTCAATTCCTTCCCAAAGTCAGTGTCCTCCTTGTAACCTTCAGCAGGCTTGATGTACGCATATTCCACGTACGGCGGTTTCCATTCCTGGCAGCCAAACACGACGCGGGCCCCCAAATGCTATATTGCCCACAAATCCACAATGCTTGAAACAAAGCGAAGTACCCTTACACAGTTTTGATTGGTAGGCTATGCTGAATGCACAAAAATTGCAAACACACAAACTCGCAACAAAATGAAAAACATCGCGTGAAGGGAAGCCAAAAATATCAACAAAAAAACATTGCAGTAATTGGCTGCTTTACACCCCCGCGCGCGCGAGCGCCAAAAAAAAGTTCAAAAACAATTTTGTTGCGGAGCGCGAGGAATTGCTTTGACAAACCCCATGATGTTGCCATGGTCCATCCAGCGACCCCTGCCGAACAAAGAGGGGTTTGAAAAGATTAGCGCCTTCACATTAGAAAAGGTCCGAAAATCTTTGGGTACTTAAGCTGAACACAACAGCACAAGACATGGCGTTCTGCACATTGTGGTTGCTGCAGTCTTGTTTAAAGCGCAGGCCACCCCCATTTTTCTGTCTCCGGAATGGCGACCGCATGTTGAAAGCATTGGAAAAAACTGCGCACGTCTTGCATTGTAGTTGGTGCACTGTCAAAGATGAGACTTGCTGAAAGCCAAATTTGGCGCCCAAATTGTCCTTGTCGGAAGGGTCGGAGCTTTTTGCGCACGAGGCAAAGAATTAGGAATAGTAGTTGGATGTGGATGGATTTGGAAGAATTTGTGGTTGGGCAGATGGCTACCTTGAGACACGAATATGTCTTCACACCACCCCCACCCAGCTTTTTTGGTACCACATAAGCACCATAAGCACCATCAAGCAAAGCCATCAGACAGACACATGGGCGAAGGGAAAGGCCAAGAGGTTGGAGCCCCAACCTTTCAAGTTATCCTCTGATCCAACTGGAGGATCGAATCATCATCACAATCTTCGGCAAATGGTCTGGGTTGGGCACAGAAGTGGATGGGACACACTGGCGCTTGGCTTGGGACGGAGATGGCAGGTGGCGGGCAATGGCATTGTCACACTCTAAAGGGGAAAGCGCGGCCATCATGCTATGTCAGTAGCAATGGCAATGAGAGTCGGTAGTACTGTCAAACACTTTCAAGACAGATGCTTTGTGGAGCTAGCTAACTCACATGGCAAACATCAATGGGCAGTCCAGCAGAAGCTGAGAAACTCTTCTGCTTCCATCTTGACACCGGGGGGCCCATATCCAAAGCACGCTGTTGGTCTTCATGCGCCTTCCTCTCTGGTTCTTGTCGCCGGAACTCATCACCTTTCCGCATATAGCTCCCTTCAACCAAGCCCCGGCAAGACGAGCAAGCGTTTGTGAAAGAAGTAAGAGGAAAACACTGCACGTCCAAAGCGCTTCTTCCCAATCCACATGGCCATCAAAATCAGCAAGGTCCCCAAGTCAGGGACGCCTGCTGCGGTGGGTTTCAATGTCATGGATATCCAATGCCACGGCTGGCGTGGAATCCGCATTCACACCGTCTATGCCCGCCAGAGGCGGCATGTGATTTGCTTTTTGCCGAAGAGCATGAAGTTCCAAGCGCCTGCCGGATGATCGCCCCCACGAGAAACGACCAGGTCAGAGCCCGGCTAATCCTCAGCTGATTTCGCAGAAATTTGGCACTTATCCACCTTGCAATCGTCAATGATTCATCATCGCCGACAGAGAAACTTTCTTCGTTTTCGTTTCTTCATCACCGATGGATCCATCATCATACAACGCAGGAACACATGCGGTGAAGGGGCGCCTTTGGAAAAATCAAGGTCATTTGATGTTCGAAAAGGCGCCTGCGCCTCCATGAAATCGGGCATCATCTGGCTGCTGAGCAATGCGACTGGGCCCAACAATATGGGCTACATGTACTATAGTGGCGTAATTGCTATCTCTGTTCAAAGCTTTTACAAAGACTTTTTCGGAGTCGTCTCATATTTACTTGGAAGTCACTTCCTGAGATAATGCCACCCACTTTCAGCGGCCCCTCTCTCTGAATATTTTCAATCTTCTGTTTAGATTGTAATCGCAAGCTGGTGCAAGGCCCTGGGCGGTCAAGACCTTGCAAGGCAACCGGGCTGGTGACCCCTCCCTTGTACAAGATAACTATCTTAACAGCACCACCCAAGAACATGCTAAAACTAAAAGAAATTCAGCAATATTCCCAAGATAAAATTCCATGGAGCTGCACGGTCAGAACCCTCCTCAAAACTAGAAATTCATTATCGAAATTTGTTAGAGCTGCGCTTGGTCGGCCTGAATTTTCTCCAACGCCTTAGCGATAAAGTCTGTCCTCATGTTTTCAGCAGCATAAGCTATTTGGAATGCTGACCAATGAAAAGGGGGGCATTATCCCAGGAAGTGACTTCCCATTAAGTATGAAGCGATTGAAAAAGGCCTTGTAAAAGCTGTGAATAAAGATAGCTATTACATCGCTTTGTAGCCCATAGCTACGATCCGACCTAGTGGGATCTTTTCCTTTCCCTCAGGGAACCAAAGCGTGTGGCCGCGCAAAGAAGGCACAATGACAAGCAAAGATCGAACATCAGGATCCACGTCTGGGACGTACTCTGCTTGCGCGCAATCATTGGCCAAAGAGTCCTGCACCAGTCGTTGCAGGCCAACCTTTAATGAGACAGCCCTCTTCATTGATGTGGAACTGGATCCAACAAACAAAGCCGCCAGGAATAAATTACCAGCCTTCATCTTCAGAAACTTGTCTCACTCTGGCTGCCTTTCTCTTTCGGGTGACAAGCAGAATTTTCTGAGTTGTGTACCGCCAAGTTGCTCCAACATGCATTGAAATGCCTATCGCGCAAGCTTCTTGCTGCCGCTGCCACAAGCAATCTCTCCACCAGATCCTTGAAGCAAAGTGGCAACATAGGCACCAGGAACTTTTTTTTTGGGATGTAGACATGCTTAAGCATACATAGTTGGTGGAAGCAGAACGTGGGGCGAGCCTTTGGTTTCATGAAGCGAAGCAAATCATCCCAGGCTTGGTCACAGAAGATGGCCTTGAGAGCGTCCACATCTGGAATGTCGGTCAAGAAGTCGGCAATGTACTTGATGGAAGCGAAATCACGTCCAAGTCTTTGGGAAGAAGATCAGAATCAAGAATGGCTAACGATCCACAAGGCATAGGACCAAGACAGACCTGGAATGGTAGCTCTCGAAGGTACAAGGATTGAGTTGCCTGCGCGGCATGGTCCAAATGCACTTTCTGGGATCTAGACTGCAAAGCAAAGAAAGGCTTCAGGAAGGTTGATGACAGACAAGCATGCACTTATGACAGGCAGAAGCAAGCAATGAATGGAAATCAGAAAAAAGATTTCAAAAAAAAACAAACAAAAAACAAAAACAAAAAAAAGACAAAAAAACAAAAACAAAAAAAAACAAAAACAAAACAAAAAAATAAACAGGCCAAAAAACCAGAAACAAAAAAAACAAAAAGGAAACAAGGGGAATCACCAGGCCAAAAACCAACGAGCCAATGAGCAAGAGAAGAAGGACAAAGTACAACAAGAACTTCCATGCTCAATACTTCCTCTCTAGCTCCAAAATAGTAGCTAGTAGTCAAGCCAAGCAAAAGAGCGCCACTATGGTTCGAATATAACTCATTTGCGGTGTGTGCAGTGCAGATTTGCTACCACGAACCCAAAAACTGAAGAGTGTAAATTCATCCCAGTAAGTTTCTGCGCAAGATTGCAGCAAGGAAACCTCGGACTTTACGGCATGAATGTAGGAACCTAGGAATGTATGACGTAGGGATTTGGGGGACCTGGCCAGAAGGTTTCCTTTTCAGCTGCTCTAGTTGTTGTGCCATTCCGGCACCAAACCTGCACATGAGTAAGTAGCCTCTCCCTTCCTTTTCCTGCAAATGTGGAATTCCCCCTCAAGGCAGGCTACCTGTCCATGCCGGGTCTGGTTTTGTTTTTTTTTGCGCTTTTTTTGTTTCCTTTTTGCTGTTTTTTGTTCTTTTGTTTTTTTGTTTTTTGTTTTTTTCCTCGGTTTTTACAAGAAATCCACCTGGAGGGCTAGATTTTTCAAAATCAAAAAACGGAGGAAAAAAAGACCCCAAAAAAAAACAAAAAAAACACACAAAAAACACCATCCTGCAGCCAGCTGCCGGGGCCAGCCAGGACCCAGGGAACCCAGGGTCCAGGCCCAGAGACTCCAACTGTTATTTTGAATTGGATACGTTTGCATTGCAGGGAAAGTAATGGCACAATCGGGAAGTTGCGGTGGGGAATAGACTAGACGTTGCTGCCAGTTTCCAACCCCGGTTCTGGATTCTGGAGGTTCTAAGATTCTAGACTTGACCTTCATGAGCATTCCAAGAACTTAGCCTTCTCCTATTACAGTTTCATTTTGAACAAACAAATATACATAGATACATACATAAACACATACATAGCCAAAAAAGTAAATAGATAAATACATAAATAGAAAAATAAACAAATAAATAAATAAATAATTAAATATTTAAAAATAAATAAAAAAAATAAATAGATAAAAATAAAAATAAAAAATAAATAAACTGGTAGATAGACAGATACAAATATACATGCAGACACACAGACATACGTACAGACCTACAGACACACAAACATACATGTCGACAAACATACGTACACATACATACATGCATTCTGTTTGTTTTTGTTTCTTGCTTTGTGACTTGTATTTTTTGTTTGTATTTCTTGTTTTGTGACTTGCACTTTGTTTTGTTTTGTTTTGTTTTTGTTTTTGTTGTGTTTCTTTTTTTGTGACTTGTATATTTTTTGTTTTGTTTTTGTTGTTTTCCCTGTTTTATTTATCTTTTTTGCCATCCTTAGTGATTGCCTGAATTCTTGTCATAAGCATACACGAGTAGTGGATTACATGTAAGCTCCTGTTTCTTTGATCATTTCATTCCGTGTTGTTTTTGTGTTCTGGTCTCGATGTTTTTGATTTTTCTCCCCAAACAAGCAAAAACCACGAGAAAGCCAACAAAAACAAACAAAACAAAATGGCAGGACCCATGGATGTAGGAAGGGGCTTCTGTGTGTAACATTTTGTTTGTGCTTGGGTTTCTCGGGTTATTTTTGGTGTATCCCCAAAATAGCAAAACCCTCAAGAAAACAAAGAAACAAAAAACAAAATGGCAGGACCCATAAATGCAGGAATGGCCTTCTGAGCAAACATGGTGTGTGATGTTTTGTTTTTTGTTGTTTTTGGATTTCTCGCGGCTTTTGCGGTTTTTCCACAAAATAGAAAACCTCGAGAAAACAAAAAAAACAAAATGGCAGGACCCATGATGCGGGAAGAGGCTTCTGAGCAAACATAGTGTGTGACATGTTGTTTTTTTGGAATGCCGAAAAACTGGGTGTTCAAATAAAAGTCGGGGGGGGGTGCCTTCTGTTCCCACACTTAGCATCCAATCTACACTCTACATCTTTGGAGTGTGGCTAGCTAGTGTGCCAGACGCATTGTTGTTTACTCAAGGAGGACAAAGACAGAAAAAACACTTGGGGCCAGGCACTTTTAGTCTCTCCCATGAGATTCTCATAGAAAGTAATGGGCAAACGAATCAAAATTGCAAAATGCATAGCTTTGACGGGTATCAAAAAAAAGGGGCCTATAAATAACACAATTTTTGTAAAGGATGGGATATTCAGATATTCAACGGAAAGAATCCGTCTGTTTAAATAGGGTATAAAACGGGGTATTAAACGAAAGTCGGAAGTGCTTTCGGCAATGTCTAATAGCCTTTTAAAAAACAACAAAAAAAAACGTGCCCATATTTCTCCAATTCAGCTTAACATCTCCGTAGAGAATCAGGTCGCGACGAAGCCTTGGTTCCAACGCCAACACAAATACCAACCAAAACCATCCGCAAGCTGCAACCAAGGTACGGGTGTGATTGTATCAGCATGCCTTTCCTCAATTCTCTCACAGCCATTCTTGCGTCCTGGCGAAAATCACCAGCCAAGAATATGAAGGATCAATTAATCAAAATGACAGACCTTGAACTTCCAGTGTGAAAAAAGCCTAAATCCATTGCTAATGCTTGCTGGCAATTTGTCGCGAATGTTTTCTGTTCAGCATTGGAAAATCGCCTGTTGATAAGCAAACTGGAGAAAGGCAACTTCACGTGGATTGCCTCACGTCAATTTTCAATGTAAATGGCATCACAATGATGTGGCAGGATGTAGCATGTATCATGAATGCGGCCGCACCTTTTATAAAGGCCTTTTCGCACGATAGAACATGGCCAAATTGTTTCTGCGTTCTTCTCCTCACGAGTGCTTGCAGCATGCATCAGCACCAACATGGCTAATCAACATGTTGAACATGCTGCTCACTTTCTTGAAACTAAGCTGCACAAGCTCTTCTGGTTTCACATAGTACAAACCGCTTGGATAGTCGGTGCTCAGTTGTATTTGTGTTGGCAGCGACCTTGGCCATATCACCGAGACTTCCGTCTGGCTGTTGAAGAGTTGCGTGATGGCTTGAATTTCACTTGCTTTCTTTCTTGAAGTCACTTTCTCTTGAAATTCCTTTCTTTGCATATTCTATTCCATTCGAAAGCATCGAAATCTGAGATACAAACATGTCGAAATGGGGCGGCTTCGAGAAAGCGACGCGGCGACACCCCCGAAGGACTTCTCCGGAGGCCCACGGCCCCGGGAGTTCTTCAAGCCAAGCGGTGAGAGCTCAAATCAAAATGAGCATCATGAATCGTGCAAGAAAAACATGTGTTTCTTGGTACTTTCTATTCATATCTATTCATTTATTCTTTGAGAACTGTTTTAGTATTTCAAAATATTTTCTGCACTATCTACTGCATGTTCAGATCTGAAACAGGGTCTCACCTCAGAGTTTTCTCACCTTCCAAGGCCCAAGCAAAGACCTGGAACTTGTGAATCATGAGAAAGTCTAGGCTCCTGTGGCAATACGACACTGAACTTTACGAAGCATTGACATACTTTGCATCGAGGTGGAAACAAAAAAAGCACCTTGTCGATTTGAAGCATTGTATCTATTTTGGCCTCGGCGAAATGGCCGACCAGAACGGAAGTTTGTGCTTCTCAGTCTAGGCTGCCAACATTGGACGCCTTCACCAAATATGCAAGGTGGGTGTTGTCGTCAATACCTCTGGCAGTTCAAGGGTTTGATCGTGCTTGATTTTCAGCTGATTTCATGAAAAATATCTGAAACATATACCAAGGAAACGGAGAATCCAGTGTCAATCTTCTCACGAGACCGTTCTGCATGGAAATTAGTGGCATTTCAAAACTTGCATCATGTCCTGGCCTTGTTTCTGCTCAAACTTTTCAGACTCTTCCATGTAAAGCGCATAGAGGGAAAAGTGTTTCAAAGAGTCCCAACGTGCCTGAGCCCGGGTCTGCTTGGACGAAAATTAAAGAAAGTGTTGTGCTGGTCTTAATCTAAATCAATCTGAATGACTGAATCATCTGATAAAAAAGGCAACATAAAGACACATAAAGCATCTTTCCCAACTTGCCGGTTTTTCATACTTCCCACTCCGCCGTCTGCCTTGATGATTTCCAGCGCAGGCAACATCAAATTAGGATCGCGATGTTCCAGTTGAGGAAACACATCCGGATTTCGTGCCTCTCGGCAACTTTTGCCCATGGGTCAAACTCTGAGATGGTTCGCCTCTTAAAACACACAACTCCTTTAGGACTTAAAGGACTTAGAGGACTTAGATATGAAAGAACTTTTTAATTCTTATTTTCTATCAAATGACTCATATGAACTCATATGCGATCTAACCTTGGACTTTTTATATTGCTTCATGAACCAATACCGCCCTGTCCCCCACTTCGCCTTCACAAGCTGAAGCTGTGTGCTCAAAAGTTGCAACTTGCATTCCAAACACTCCAACAACGTGACCTACACAACATTTCCATGACTCAAAATGACCGACGATTTGATTGAATGACTGCACGTCAAAAAAACATCCAAATGATCCAAATGTGTTTTATGTTTCTCCATTTGCTTGCATTGCATCATTGAATCAGTTGAGGCTGATTTCAGCCTGCAGCTGCTCGCTAAGGACGTCAGAGCTTGGAATCACAATAGCTTGCACAGCATCCCGCATCTCCGCCAATTTCTGGAGAAAGCTTTCAGATTGGATTCAACTGAGATGGGAGACTCAGGGTAGGAAAAGGATGGCGCAACATGTTCCTTTTCACGTCAAATCTCACTTCAAATCGGTTTGCCGGGCTCCTTTCGGTCTTCGGTGAGTCTGTTGATGCTTTCCTCCGCTTTGGAACTGAAGTCTTTGACGGAGTACCTTGTCGTTCGAGACTGGAGACTTGGATGTCATCGTTTCATCGCCAAAGTTTCAAAGCACTCTCCGACCGAGCACGGCACGCGGAAATCTTTTCAGACCGAGCTTTGGCGTCTTTGAGCCGTCGAGCAGCTATAGTTCTCTTGACCTTGAAAAGTCAAATGAGTCAAATGAGTCAAATGCATTCCCTTAATCCCGGCAATGTGACAATGAGTGACAATGTGTGTAAAACTAAAACTCCAAACCAGCCCTTGAAGGGTTTTGGAAGCATGTATGTGTTTAACAAAAACAATGTGTTTTGGGTCTCTGCATCGCCTTCTCTCTTCTCAGGCGACATTCGTCGATGAACATGCAGAGAATGAAACGAGAATTCTTCCTGCGGTGAGCAAACGAATGGGCGACCGAAAGCATGTCAACCGTTGTCAAGCATCCTAAAAAGATACATATATAGTATAGACATATATTAATACATCAGCAAATCTGCGTAACCCAGTGATGTTGAAGTGTCCGACATCTGCCAAGTATTTGGTTTGACAGTTTGACATGGACTTCTTGAAGATTCATGTTCATTTTATCACAAACAACAAGTATCAAAAAGCTATACGGGCATAGGCCTCAAACAAGTGACAATCTTTCAGTGTGGATTCCAAGACAATTCAGTCATCAGGATATGGAAGTGATAGCCACATGAATTCCAAAGAAGTTCAGCAGCAAAATGATCCGGCCCGGACAGCCAGCACAGCCATCCCGCCCATTTTTTGAAAGTAAGAACCCCAACACGTAAACGTATTTTGTGTTTGGGGAATCACATTCGCAATAAAATGAAGCCACCAGAAGGCAACGGTGATGTATGGCAAATAGATGGCACCGATTCTCTACCACCCCAAAATTTCGGCACACCTCGAGCCGTGGCTTTTTTGCAGTTCTCGCAATTCTCGTCTTGCCGCATGAACAAGAGCATCAAGATGCCTTTTTCACCGGCTTAAGTCAAAAAGTTGTTTTCGAACCGGTAAAAACTGAACCCTTTTTTCCATGTGTGGATGTTTAAAATTTTCGAAGTAAACTGCAGGTCACCAGGCTAAACAAATAGTATACCTTTGACTCTCAAAAATGCTGGGATCCACGATAACTCATGTCATGAGTCATGAATCATAAGCAATGATAAATGGATAACAATTACATGGCGCTTCATACCACTTTGGTGTCTTTCATGGAGCCTCTCTGCTCTATGAAGCCTTTCAACTTCGACCTCTGAATCCTGAGACTGCAGTGAATCCAAAGGAAAAAATGATACGATGCTCTGAATTTCCAAATGTCAAATATATATCTATTTATCTATCTATCTATCTATCTGTCTATCTATATCTATATATATCTATATATACCAGTAGTGCCCGGACAAGCCGGGGGCGGAAGTTTCCACCCTATAAAAAAAACATAAACCTATAAGAACACGTGGGCCTATAGAAAAAATCATGCACGCGCCCTCTCAATGACATGTTTGCTGCTTTGGAGTCGTCAACGGATGTGTTCGATTGCGATTCCATTGACGCCTTCCAAGTACTCAGTGAAATGTGTACTTTCATTAGATCTTCAGAGTCGCTTCCGGAACGAATTCACATCTGTGCTGCTGGGCAATGTGATCTAGCACATCCAGAAGTGCACCAGAATTTCAATAGCCATGTGCAGACGCACCCATTTGCCGAGGAAATGCATGGATCCTGCCAAGACAGCGCATATTTTGCCTTCGATTTAACTCGTATGTTATCATTCATCTATCCAACGAACGTGTGTGAATTTGAGCACGTCATTTACAATGCGCAGAGCAACAGGCATCACCCTCCAACCTCACCAAATAGTGCGCCTACCACGCAAAAAAACGGCTGAAGTCGCATTCCAACGCGCGACCGATCCGAGAATGATCCGAGGATGATGCGACCATGATCCGACCATGAAAACGCAAACCGCAACCCGCCGCGCCGCCGAGGCTACTTTTCCCGCTCCCCAGGAGCAGATTCTATTGAAAATTACAACATTTCCCGCTCCGGCTATCATTCCACATTTCACCAAATGCTGCACCTACTACGAAAATTGACACATGAACTTCACCAAATGCTGCGCCTGCCACAAAAAGTGACACCTGAACTTCACCAAATGCTGCACCTGCCACAAAAAGTCAGACATGAACTTCACCAAATGCTGCACCTGCCACAAAAAGTGACACATGAACTTCACCAAATGCTGCGCCTGCCACGAAGAGTGACACATGAACTTCACCGAATGCTGCACCTGCCACGAAACGTCACACATGAACTTCACCAAATGCTGCACCTGCCACAAAAAGTGACACATGAACTTCACCAAATGCTGCCCCTGCAACAAAAAATTGCACCCCCAAATCTTAGAGAAATTTACGGAAAATGGTTGAAGTCGCATTTCCACAATGCGCGATCCGAGAATGATCCGAGAATGATCCGACCATGATCCGACCATGAAAACGCAAACCGCAACCCGCCGCGCCGAGGCTTCTTTTCGCGCTCCCCAGGAGCAGATTCTTGAAAATGACAACATTTCCGGCTCCGGCTATCATTCCACATTTGACCAAATACTGCACCTGCCACGAAAAGTGACACATGAACTTCACCAAATGCTGCAGGCGCCACAAAAAGTGACACATGAACTTCACCAAATGCTGCACCTGCCACGAAAAGTGACACATGAACTTCACCAAATATTGCGCCTGCCACCAAAAGTGACACATGAACTTCACCGAATGCTGGACCTGCCACGAAACGTCACACATAAACTTCACCAAATGCTGCACCTGCCACAAAAGTGACACCTGAACTTCATCAAATACTGCGCCTGCCACACAAAATTGCACTCCCAAATCTGAGAGATATTTAGGGAAAATGGTTGAAGTCGCATTTCCACAATGCGGGACCGATCCGAGAATGATCCGAGAATGATCCGACCATGAAAACGCAAACCGCAACCCGCCGCGCCGCCGAGGCTACTTTTCGCGCTCCCCAGGAGCAGATTCTTGAAAATTACAACATTCCCCGCTCCGGCTATCATTCCGCATTTCACCAAATGCTGCACCTGCCACGAAAAGTGACACATGAACTTCACCAAATGCCACGCCTGCCACAGAGAGTTACACATGAACTTCACCAAATGCTGCACCTGCCACGAAAAGTGACACATTAACTTCACCAAATATTGCGCCTGCCACAAAAAGTGCCACATGAACTTCACCAAATGCTGCACCTGCCACGAAAAGTCACACATGAACTTCACCAAGTGCTGCACCTGCCACAAAAAGTCAGACATGAACTTCACCAAATGCTGCACCTGCCACGAAAAGTCACACATGAATTTCACCAAATGCTGCACCTGCAACAAAAACTGACACATGAACTTCACCAAATGCTGCACCTGCCACAAAAAGTGACCCATGAACTACTACTACTACTACTACTACTACTACTACTACTACTACTACTACTACTACTACTACTACTACTACTACTACTACGACTACTATTCTTGTCAGGCTACCCAAAAGTTCGTATATCGGAGGTTTGCCACTAAACTTCCTTTGATCAATTATTATAACTTAATAATTATAGCAAAAGATGCAAAGCAATTCAGCAATTCCCATATTTCCGTTTCACGTTCTGCACTTTCACACTTGGAGCCGCACATCTGGGCTTGGCTTCTTGGAATCCATCTGGATTCCGAACAGTGGAATCATTGGCAATCATTGCTGAAAAAAACATCAGAAATTTCATAGACCGAAAACAAAAAGAGGTAGCATCTGCAATGGCACCTGCATGGCTTGAACATCAACGTCTTCTGGCAGCTCACATGGCTCACCATGTTTGATGTTCAGCAAGTGATTCCACCATTCCTGGCCGGGCAAGGAGAAAAATGCTGGGAAGGGTGAAGATTATCTCGATTGGAACCAAATTGGAATTCAAAACTCCTTATGGAGGATTGCTGAAGGAATCAAAGTTGGGATCTATAAACTTTCTTCATGAAAATTATGACAATCTCTACAGTAGAGAAACAGGGTGTATTTGGACATAATTGCACACATCCAATCAACACATGACATGAGGTAGTGCGCCTGAGTCTTCGTCATGACTTCTCGCATCTCATCGATGCCTTTGAAAATGTCAATCTCCTCTGTCTCCCCCTGTTGAAAACGAACAGGGCGCAGAAACTTTCCATGACCACTGCACTCTCACGAATCTCACCACACTCTGCAGAATCTCATGACTCTCACGCCATCACTTTCCAATCGTGAAATCTCGAAACGGCAAAATCTCACGATATCTGCCTGACCACCATCCTCTGGCACCGTTTCATATCGACCGAAATTCGTCTCTGAATCTGGCCCCTTGGAGTTAGAAAAAGAACGACATGGCAACTTGATGCAACTTGGCACACTGCGTCTTCGTGTCTTGTTGTACCATTAATTGCCGTTGTATCAATTTCTATCATCTTTTCTCTCTTTTCTTAATTTCATCTGTTCTGGAAATGTCTAAGACCAAGATTCGGAATCTATGTCCCTGGCCCGAATGTGTGCTATGATGGTCTTGCCATCAAAAACTTCCAGCTTCCTCACCTTACTCAATCTCTTTTGGGTCTGTCCATCCACCATCCGGATCCGTATCATGACAGGCTTGGCACCCGTGTTTCTTGCAAGAGAGTCAACTTGGTAGGCCATTCTTCGACCTGAGAACATTGTCCCCTACAGTGTCACATCGGGTTTTTTGAATGTTCGAAAGAAATATCTTTTTTTCTGACCTGAGAATGATGCTAGTTTTCCGTCCTCCAGGCCCAAAATGTTGTCCTGAGATGGCTAGGATCTTGTTCTCAACTGTTTCAACCGCAACCGACGTTTGTCGTGCTGTGTTCACAGCACAAAGATGCAAACAGGTGAGCTTCGATTGTGAATCTTGCGACCCATCGTCCTGGTTGTCGCCCCAGGCAAACACCGTGCCATTGCTGGAAAGAGCAAATGTGGAGTTCCTCGAGTCTCACTGAAATCAGATCGGATCCTCAAAACAAAGATGTTTGCAGCGATCTTCGGGTCTTTACCGATGTTTTCAGGCTTTTTAAAAATGCAAAACAGATACATAAAGATCATAAAGATACATAAAGATATGAAATAGTTCTATTTCTGGTGATGTTTCACCGGGGCTTGCTCCGCAGCACCACAATTTGCACAATCTGCTCATTCGTCAAGGCTTCTACCTTGACAGCATTGAGAACCTTTTCCAGAAATGTATTCAAACTGAGCTCCAAACACCCAAAACCAACTCTTGTAATTTAACAACAACTAGAGGTCAGTATCAATATATACCAGTAAAAATATTAATTATGCAAATGTCATAAAAAAATGTGTATATATATAGTGTACATGAGATGTATGAGATCATAAAACTAAGTCTATAGATGTAGTTCTTAAATGCATCCGTTTGTCTGCATCACTGCATGGTCTTTCTCGAAACTTCAGTGAAGAGATTCAAGACGTCGGCACCTTCAGTGGAGCATAGAGCGTGTCCAAACGTCCAGTGCCAAGTTGGCCTTTAGAGCCACTACCCCAGACATAGACCTTCAAGGCGTGGCAAGATGATAAAATCTCAATAGAATCCGCAATTCTAACAGGCATCATCCACATGTTTATATACATGTTTCTACGTTGCCACATGTTTATGTAGCATGTAGACTATCATTTTATGTAATACCATGATGTCACAATGTCCTATTGTTTATGTCGTCGGCTCAACCCAATCCCAAGCCTCTCCACCGCTGGTCAGGACAACCACATGCTCCAGTCCCATCTGGATGTCCATCACCTCATAGAAAACCAAAAGTAATCGACGAGAATCCACTTGATATGAGACTCAATTTTTCTCTCAAGATCTGAGGCCCTGGCATCTTTAAGCTTCGGAACCTGTGACCAAGTCCAAAGTGAAAGATCACACTGACCCTGACACTGGAAGAATTGGCAGTTTCGACTCTCAAAAAGAGAACTCACAATTTGCCACTCTACTCAACTCTTTTCTCTACTCTGCTCTCTGCTTGTGTCTGAGCTACTCTATTAACAGCTACTCTACACTCTCAGCCAGTCTATTCTCAGCTACTCTTCTCTACTCTTCTCTTCTCTACATTTCTCTACTCTGCTGTCTGGTCTCCACAACTCTCCTCAGAGCTACTCAGCTACTCTATAGAAAGTGTCCAATGCTTGGAAACTCAATTTTTTGGGGAAGTTGTTGGTGACACGATTGTTGATTTTCGGAAGGTATCGTATAGAGCTTGCAAGCAAGTCCCCCCCTGAAGTATCACCAAACGTTGATCAATCCATCACTTAAAAAGCCCCAGCATTCGTCAAGTTTTTGCTTCATTGTCAGCTTGTTGTTTGGATTATCTTTCCCCAATTTCTGAACACAAATTCCTTTAACGTAGGACTTCTCTAACATGAACATGAATTAGTGGCTGAAAAAACACTGCTCATCGTCATCGTCATCGTCATCATCATCATCATCATAATCATCATCATCATCATCATCATCATCATCATCATCATCATCATCATCATCATCATCATCATCATCATCATCATCATCGTCACCATCATCGTCATCATTATCTCAATTTCTAAACCCGGCCAAAGGGATTCCCTTCCTTCGCCTCTTTTCAACCGCCTTTTTATTGAAAGTCGGACGATAACGCCGTGGCTGTCGCAGTTTGAGATTTCAACAACATCTCTCCAATCGCCAAGTGACACAACTTCCCTGGCAACACATCTAACTCTTGCAAACCTTGAAAGACCCTAACGAAAGTCAAACTGTGAAGGGCTGCTGGCCATGCCACATTGGCCAGGTTCTGATTGAAGTTTTGCCCAAATGTAAGACTTGCAAGGCCTGCTGGCCATGTCACGTTGTCCAGCCTCTCATTGAACATTTCCCCAAACGTCACACTTTGAAGGCTTGCTGGCCATGTCACATTGTCCAGGCTCTGATTGAAGTTTCGCCCAAACGTCAAGCTTTGCAGGCCTGCTGGCCATGTCACGTTCTGCAGGCTCTGATTGAAATAGGTGCCAAAAGTCACACTTTGAAGACCTGCTGGCCATGTCACGTTGTCCAGGCGCTGATCAAATAACCTGCCAAAAGTCAAAACTTGAAGGCCTGCAGGCCATGTCACATTGTCCAGGCTCTCATTGAAATAGGTGCCAAAAGTCACACTTTGAAGACCTGCTGGCCATGTCACATTGTCCAGGCTCTGATTGAACTCTTTCCCAAAAGTCACACTTTGAAGGGTTGCTGGCCATGTCACGTGCTGCAGGCTCTGATTGAAATGAGTGCCAAAAGTCAAAATTTGAAGTTCTTCTGGCAATCTGATGTGAAGTTGTTGGTTGAAAGTCTTGCTAAAACTCAATGTGCGAAGGCTCTTGGGCAGATTGCACAAGGCAGGCAAGGCAGGCATCTTATCACTAATTGTCAGTTCTGTAATCCCAGTCAATGAGAACTCAGCATCCTCAATGCTGTGTCCGTGGGCAAAACGCCAGGCAGCATGCAGATTGACAGGCATGTAGGTAGCCGACACCTGCGCCTGTTGCGCCTGTGCCCGTTGATCTCGTTGATCTCGTTGATCTCCAATATCTCCAAGCCCTTGTTGTTGCAAAGTTTCATGCAGCACAAGCTTTGAAGTATGGGACACAACCAACTGAAGGCCCGGCCTGGATGGAGTTTTGTCCAAAATCATTCTCCACAACTCGCGACCAAGCGCGGAGGCGGCTACATTCACTGTCAACATGCATTCGCCAGCGATGCTTAGCACTTCGACCTCTACCAGCCCTTCTCTCACGGCACTGCTGGCACTATCATTGACATCAATGCGACAACGTTTATGTTGTCTCACAAAGGAACCTTCATCATGGAGATTCATCACCCTCGCTGGGACAATGGAAATCGCTTTTTCCCCCAAACTACCCGGGAAGTTGAGCAAAAAAAACAGCAGTTTGACCGGAGCTAGTCATGAATTCTACTGCACGAAGCAAACACTTTGCCGGCACTGGGGTGGGAAAGGACCTACTATATTCCAGGAAGCAGTGAGTTTGCAGTTTCGAGTCATTTCAAAGAACACCATGTGCCTCTTGGGGAGAATCTGAATTCGACAGAGGAACTCCATTCTCTTCACCTCGAGAACATCATCTGGAAATCCGATGCGAAAATCTTTGACATGGAAGCGTTGTATGGAGGAATCTTGAGGAATCGAGGGCCAAACCTAGCCCCAAGCACCCAGTCTTTGAGTCTTTGCCCCATGAAACCACCTTCAGTGAGTCGTCATTTCACAGATCTTCTCAAAGTGATGTGCATCCAAACGCATAAATATCAACGTTGACTTGTCTTTAATGCATAATGCATGTATACAATGTATACAATCGAGTACATTGATGCATATATGAATGCTATCAATGCTGCGGACTTGAACCATCTTGAAACCTTTGAAATCCCCAAAGACCTCAGTCCTCAGTGTCTTTTCCCACCTTACCAGTCTCAGTCAGCCCCACGACACAGCTTTCACCAAAGACCTCCAACAAACACAGACACAGGACCAAAAACCAGGGTTTGTGAAACCAAAATGCAGAAACTCGTTGAGTTCAATGCCACTTTTTTGAATGTCCCGGGCCATTTCTTGGTGACAAATGGCTTTGTTATCCTGTCAAAGGAAGGCACAAAATCATCTGCACTGAAAGTACTTGCAAAGCCTCCCCAAACGGTAGTGTGATCAATCCTGTCAATATGTATAAAGATTCAAATCTATTATATACTCCATGAGTTGGATCCAACAGCGAAACAACATGATGTGGTACGAGCAAGCCTCCCTTTTCCTCTCCATGCGCCCCACAAGAAAAAATTGTTCTGCGCTTGGGACATGAGCACCTTATTTTTGGATTTCATCAAAAACAAACACACACGCAACTTCTTTCAAGTGCAATACAGTTCTTGTTTTAAAGGTGGCAAACCTAAAAGAAATGAACCGTACAAATACTTGTAAATATTGTAAATGCGCAAATGCATGTTGTACAAGATGACAACTAAGAATCTGACTTCGGAAGACCAGGAACGGGTCCCGGGTAAAACACGAACAACACGAACAACGCGAAACAATGTTGACGAAATGCCGAATGAATCCAGTGCGGAACTAAGCCCAGTCGTTTGGAACGCAATGTAATTAAGGGAGATGCAAAATCGTTTTGTAACCGTGCATATTGGAACAACATTCTGTGATATGAATGAACATATTGCTTGCTTGAAATGATGGCCATGTGCTTTGAACCTGTGCCAAGTGCAATGCCACACAAAATTGACTTCAGTTCAGCAGCAGTTCTGCGGCCGGTCTCGAAGACGCGCAACGAAACTTCAAACGGTATGTTCTTGGGAGTTGGGTGAATGACATTGGGTATGTTCACATCTTGGTCACGGCAGTTTTTTCCGATCTCGCATCTCTGCGCCTTAATAAAGACCAACAATCAGGTGCAATGATGTAACCATATCATTCAGACAACGATCTCAACGCAAATCATCATGCTCGCCCAATGGTTATGATTTGAAGAGAACATGTGAGAGCAGTACAGTGAAAAGTTTTGAACTGGTTGGCGATTGAACCAAAAAACAAGGTCACAGACTATGTAGAAAGGATCGAAATCCAAAACCAAAATTACCAGAATGGTGAATTTTGATGTTAAAACATGATATTGTGTCCGCTGAAGGGGAGAGACGTCGTGCTGGCGGGGGCGCAAAGAAAGGCCGCACACGTAGCGCCAACCCGTGTCCTGCAGCGCCGCTTCCAACGGAGGAGCAGCCAGGGCCAAATGCGTTTGGTAGTCGGGTCTCTCCGTCTAGAGGGGCGTTGCGAGTGAAAAACAATCGTCCCCAAGGTGTCAAAGGTGGTTTTTCAAATCAAGAAGGCATGGGCCATAGGCAGTCCTCAAAGGGGTCAAAAATTTTGAGGTTGTCCCAAAGCATACAATATAATAAAAAGTTTTTGGGTGGCGACAAATCCTGGTATAGCCCCATCGCCGCGTCCACAAGTGACATTTTTACCCCAACAAGCACCAACAAAAAAAACAACAACAACAACAACAACAACAACAACAACAACAACAACAACAACAACAACAACAACAACAACAACAACAA
>OMLO01000571.1_pt1 | contig 24704 bp, 15 predicted proteins | sample 1674811 | NCBI WGS metagenome assembly OMLO01 (sample SAMN06265003, study PRJEB25207) | coral metagenome | isolation source: Coral host | place: Mexico:La Bocana,Puerto Morelos, Mexico | collected 2008-11-13
TGCAGACAGATAAGGCAATAAAAAGGATCTCTTTGCTTTATATGTGTTGAAAATACTTTTTAAAAATCCCTATATTACCCCTGTATTTTTGTAACAAAGCCCCTATATTAAGCCCTATATTTTTGAAGGAGACCACTTGAAGCCCTGTTATTTCTTAATGTAATCAGATTTGTTGCACCCTATGTAACAATCAAATAGTGAAAACTACAAGCACCATTGTCTTGTACATTACTTGCCCAAATATTTTGCCTACTGAGTTTAAAAACTGCGTTTCAGAATCTGCTTGCCAAAAACAGACCACTTTTTTTGTGATTCATGTCAAAGGCATTCTGGTGATATTTCAGCTTTGCAACATTTTGTAACCCTGCCAACATTTTTACCAATTGAATTATCAACTTATTTTGGTCAAACTGTTCTACCAGCAAGTATGGAAGCCTCAGGTAATTTTTACTTATTGAAAGCTGTTGTGTGCTGTGCAAGCCACCATTTCACTATTGCCATAAACAGTGGCTCTTATTGGTTGTATTATGATGATATGTGTATTGCAGTTCAACATTATGCTACATTTCAAGATGTTTTGGATGCCCATGCCATTGGATGGTATTTTTTGCTGTCTATGAAAGTTCTCTCATGCCATCTGTTGATGATAATATACATTGAGGCAATGATTCATGTACATTAATGCCAGAGCATTCTTTTTTAAGGACAAAGAATTCCAAGCCTCTCAGTGATGATTTCAAGAAAGAAGTTCACATACCCAAAAAACGACAGTGACTAGAAATAAGTACTAACAGATTGTAGATGGAGAAATAAAGCTTAACTTTAAAGTAGTAAATGCACCTATGAAGAATTACAAAACTGCGAAAAAAGCTAAGGAGACACAGAGTGAAATCTATCCAGAAAAACCAAAACAATACATGAGAAAGTATAGAAGCAGAATAAAAGGTAATGAGACAGAGGAGGAGAAACAAGCATGATTGTAAAAACAAAATGTGCAAATTAGGAAGTGCAGACAGAAGAGGCAAGACAATAAGATGAAATTAAACCAGTAGGAAAACTCACAACCTGGCAAATAGTAGACAAACCACTGCGAAATATTGACAATGAAACATATTTATCTCAATTTGACTGTGTAAAGAGTGGGCCAATTCCTGTACAGAAATGGGCTATCAAAAACATGCCAGACTTTTATTTATGTGTGTGAAGTTTGCTATGAGGCATGCCATAATTTATCATAAAAATGCAAAATGAAATGTCCTTATATCTGCTCAAGATGTTCACATGACAAGAATGGAACTTGGAAAAAATATCATCTCAGAATGGAATAACACCTTCACAAATGCCAAATGAATTGCAAGGTTTAGCACAGTTAGAGGAAATGTCAATAGCATGTGTTTCCCAGTGTTTTCTGTTTATACAAAACCAGGTGGGCAAAAACTTAAAGCATAAAAAGGCCATTGTATTAACTTTTCTCAAGATACACTACTGAGCTGCCAGTAATAGTTGTGCCAGTCAAAGGCAAGGAAAATACTTATAAAGATCTCTGTGAGACGTGAAAAGGTCAGCTGTGCTCTGCACAGGTTAGTTCAACATAATCCTGTGTATAAGGATATCACTATTGATTATGAGTTGTTGGCTTTGTTGCCTTCTGATGGCATTCCAACTGAGCCGCATAAGATTGACTGTAGGACAAAGAGACTATTCAATCCAAGAAATTAGGCATCATTTACTCTCACTCAAATGTGTAAGTGCATCACATGATGTACATGTAGTAAACGCAATTCTCTTGATGGTTCACAGAGTTCAGGTGTTGAAAAAGAAGGATTTTTGTACAATCCCATCCATCCTGGATATTTATGCTGAACAAGAGAAGTTTATTAAAATTAAGAAACATTGAAGAATTCTTAGAGTTATGCTCACTATGAACATTTCAACAAAAGCTGGTCTTTGCAATTGTGCACTAGGAACTGTATTAGATTTTGTTTATGCTGATTGTTTAACTCCTCCAGCCTTACCTACTTGTGTTTTTGTTTAGTTTGATGAAGATTATAGTGGACCTTCTCCGACTGCAAGTTTTGCAAGATGTGTTCCAATTTGTCCAACAACCCAGATTTCTCAAAAAGTAGGTCAGAAATGTGAAAGACAACAACTTCCTTTAAGGCAAGCATGGGCCATGACTATTCACAAGAGCCAAGGTCTAACTCTTAAAAAAGCATGGGTAGTTCTCGGCCCTTCAGAGAATTCACCTGGTATGATATACATTGCTCTTAGTAGAGTGAAAGAACTCCAAGATCTCATAATATAAGCCAATGAAATTTGAACCCAGGGGGGGGTACTCCTTGGAATTTTTGGTGGGGGTGTGCCACCCGTATCTCCAAATCCAGACCCAATTTCAGACCAAAAAATGCCATTTCTCACACCCTTTTTCAGACCTGGCCTCAAAAATCCATACCCATTTTCAGACCTGACCTTGTACGTGATTAAGCATAGCATATGCATCAGTACTGAACGGAAGTCAACATAACAAAGATGAATAGGTACAATTTAGCTGGAATGATATATTTTGTCTCTTTCTCTTCCTCTCTCACCAGTTACTTGCCCCGGTTGCTGGGAAGAAAAATAAGTTTATAAGCTTTCATGAACGTTCCCCCGATAACCATACCCAATTTTAGACCAAAATATTCAAAATCTTTACCCGTTTTCAGACCAAAACGGCTCAAAAACCATACTCTTTGGGGCAGCACATACCTATATACCTGATATAGGGTAGTACCCTCCTGGGCATTTGAAAGGCTGCAAGCTTACAAAAAGTCAACATTTTTGAAATATAGATTGTTAGAAGAAAATAGACTTGATTCTTTATCTAAAAATACTTCTAAATATGGACATCTTGAGTAAGTTTGACTTCATGCAGTAAAACATGTTCTGCAAAAGCTAAAGCAAACATCCAAAGACAAATGATTCGTTAATCAGTTTTTTTTTCTTTTTAATGAGCGATTTTACCAACTCCCATGCCTTACCTGCAATGTGTGATTTTCCTGAAATATCCAAACCCCCAAAATTATTCATCATCATCATCATCATCAAAACAATCAAACGTCATTCTCTTACTCATATTCTACCCATCTTTATTGTTTATTTGCAGCAAACAAGCATGGGTTTATTCACAACCTCAGTCCGATTAAGAAGTGCCTTAAGTCAAAGCATCAGTGGTACGAGTTTCAGCTTCAGACTTCGCCCACTAAAGTGAAATGTTTCGTTGGCTTCAATTTTCATGTCCACAATTCCTTGAGACATTTTGAGGAAACAAAGAGACCAGTACAGCTTAAGAAAGTTGTTGTAAAAGAAAGTAACGAATGCATTTTCAACTAGCAATCAGCTGTACATAAGGCTTATCAGATGTGTCATTTAGTTACATTGACCAACAAAAGTTTCAAAGTGCAACAGAATCAAGTGCTGCCAAATCAGGTACCATGTCTGAAGTAAAAAATTTATACCAACATCAGTGGTTCCCTCACTATGGGCAAACAAGTTGTTCTCAGATCCACTGGGGCAACAGCCCATGTGAAGGGAGATTGTGTGTAAGGACAAAACTGGCTTGTCCATGATTCACATTTGGGAGCCACTTGTGCACACCTTAACAACTGGTAACTCATACCCCTTCACCAACCTCACAGTGAGGAATTTCCAAGAATGTAACTAACTGAGTACATCACCAAGCATGACAGCAAACCCTACAACACAAACAGTTGAAACACTGACTGGACCAGGTATGCTAAAAAGTCTAGAAAAAGAAATAACCGCCGCAGAGTTCAATTTGGTAGCAAAGCTGAACATATTTTGTTCCTGCAAAGTATGCAAAAAAAGAATAAACGATACAGAATCACTCACATGTACCACACTGAAATGTGAGAATTGTGGTACATGACAGAGGTCAAAGGATACCAAACTTCAGGCTTCAGCAAAAATATGCATCAGTGAGTCCAAGGGAAACACCAACCAAGATATCTGGATCCTGGCTTTCACAGAGCAACTAGAAGCCCTGCTGGCTGGATCTAATTTGTCCTTAAAAGATAAAATTGACAATATTGAAGTATATCTGACGTCTCTAGAACAAACAACAAACATAACAAAGGTCATTTCCTTTAAATGTCCAAAAGAAAAGTCTGATTAGCGGGCAAATATAAGTCTGTACAAAATGCAGTTCTACATTTTGCATGAACAGTGCAATACCCTTGTGTGACTATTACAATGTACAGTTTGATTGTTCATTCTCAGAGGACATTATATAATTGCAATTGTTTAATACTGTTGACGTCAGACTGGCCCGAGCATCCCAAAGCAAAGAGTTTGGGCATGTCCTTTGCCAGCTGTTCAACTACGAAGGATGTTATATAAATATTTTGAAATATGTTGTTACTGTTTATGCTCATATGCTAGAGATTTATCTATACAACAAGCCTCACAACCAGAGAGGTTTCTGTAAATCCTCAAACGAAGTTCTTTGTCAATGAAATGTAGACTTCTATTGTTCTTTGTCCAAGGATGTTATATAATTGTAAGTGTTACTGTTTATAGCTTAAACACATTGTTTGATACCAAAGACATGTGACTTTGTGTAAATCTGATTGCATAGTACCATATACAATAATATTTATTGCTTGGTTCATTTTTGTTCTGTATTCTTTTGCTGTTATTCAATTTTCCAAATAATTTTTAAGAAAATTATGTCGGTTATCATTACAGTCGAAATGGTAGTATGGCAATGATTTAAAACCAAGACTTTCGTTTTGGTTATTCTGTACTGTCAATCAAAATATTTACATCAGAATTTAACACATTTGATGTTGTTTTGAATACTTGACTACAAAAAAGTGGCATGCACAAAACATGGCTCTGTTTTTTTAAGTTGCCAATTACTATTTGTTTTGATTGGTTGCTCATTGGCACTTAGGGAGAGCTACATACAGTAATATATGTATAGTTTTAGTGAGTCGGCAGTGCATTTTCGGTCAAGGTAAATTGGTTATGGTCCTTGTTTAATTGACATAATTATGAAACAGCTGAATACAATTATGCAAAAAGTTATAATACACAATTTTAATAGTTATTTTAGACAATCAACTTGAGAATGCTAAGACTGCCACTTAACCCTTTACCCCTATGGCGAATGGCAGTTTTTCCCAAATCACCAAATCAAGACTCCCTGCCTGTGTACAATATACCATCTGAAAGCCACTGAGCAGCTTATTTAAGAAATGACATTTTGCTCATTTTGCATGAGCACTCAACTGAAAAAGAGGCAAAAAGCAACTCAGAAGTGGAAGTAAAGTCTGTATATGATGAGCCAAGTGGCCCATCTGGCCTGCACTTATTTTGGTTTCTGTGGCATGAAGTGACTAGCGAGTAGCAGTATTTCTACTGCCCCCTGGATAGGATGTTAGTCCATCGCAGGATTACCCCCAAATATTGTTTGAAGAGAGGTTCTGTGAAAGTTGAGTGTCACAATACAATGTTCCCAGCCAGGGCTCAAACCCAGACTGCTCGAAATACAAAATTCAAATAACAGGTTGTTTGCACAGACTAATTAATTTTTATGGAGACTGGAACATTGTTATTTTATTCACTTGTATGAGGTAGTGTCAAAGAATAACAAGTCTGTTGCACAATGAAATCATAAATCAGAGTTCACCATATTCACCAGTCAGTCCAAAATTGACACCTAGTCACTGGTGTTGGTTATATTATTCTTGTTTACTTCATGCTTTATCAAACCTGAACAATTTGATTTTAGCTTGCTGGTAAATGGGAAATGTATAGAAAGGAAAGTACTTTCTTCAATATTATAATAATCATTTCAGACAGTTTTGTTTTCAATCTAAACCCCAGATGAAAGGGATGTTTTTATTTATAATTTATAACTTTTTTTCGTGTAACTATGTCCATGGGGATGGGGAAGGAAAGTAACAATGTTATATAAAGGTCAAAACCTTATCTATTTTACATAGTGTTTTTGACAGGAAAGGCTTCCCTTTCATATAGATGTAGCTTCTAGCTTTAAACCTCTTACACAAACCTAATGTGGCCCCACCAGATTTCATTTCTTGGATAAATAATCAGTTAAAGTTTGAAATCCCTATGCTTTTTAGTCTTATAATACCTCCAGTCTGGAAAAAGTGCACCTTTAGTCAACTATAGGGAGAAGCCCCCTAACTTGGTGCATTACAATAATAATGTCACTACATACTGTAGAGCAAGCAAGTAAAATAACAATAATTGTTATAATCAAGTTTAGAGGTAATAAAGGTATATAGTATTTAGAGGAAATTGTTTGTGCTAACCTCACGAGCGTTGCAGTAATTTTTCAAAGAGACTGCAAATATGACTCTACTAATAGATTTTTGCATTGATTACAGAACATACTTATGTTGACAAGTATCAAGCATTCTCTTCTCCAATTTATTTCTCAAGTTTTGATTTCAAGTTGTTTAAAACAATCTCTCATTTCTAGAAGCAAAACCAAACTCTACATCACCAGCCACCATGTACGTGTCAGGCTTATGTTTGACACAATTGTACATTAGAGTATATTTGAGTTACTTGATCGTTCATGTAGGTTGACTTGCATGCCATCTGTGAAGAAATTTTCACTGTGGTTGAACTGCATGGAATACAAAAGAAAAGTACTGTTGTAGTATTTCTAGAGGCCACAAAGGCCAGCAACTTGAGCAACACAAAGTCACACTTTCAACTTACCCACGCACACACTTTGTCTGGTCACGTGACCACAGCTTCCCACGCTACGGGAGTCCCGGATGTCTATAGGACACTACATCTTCCTCTTTCTCCGCTTATGAACTCTTAGTGAAACTCTTAACAACAATGTCAACAGTGTCCCATATGGCAAATGGGGAACATTTGTAAATCCAACATAATCAAAATTACAGTCACTTTTCTTAATGCAACATAATCAGATTTACTGTCACTGCTATAATTGAACGCAGTGTATTGATGGCTTTAGTCTTTTATTAAAAGATATGTTAGGAAAGGTAGCAATGCAAAGAGTCCAGCAATTTTTAGCATTTTCTTTGTTACTGAAAGAACCCACTGAAATGCAGCCCATGCGCAGATGCTAAAAAAAATTGAGACCGATTCCTTTTGCAGAAACCTGCCAATTTTTAACGATCCAGTTGTTAGAATTTCAAGAAATTTGGCAAAACAATAGTTCAGAAACCGTGTGATTGATCTATCTTAAAATATCTCAATTTTGACATAGGGAATTTCTAACAATGTAGAACAGCAGTGAAAATGATTTACCAAGAATTATGAAAATCGCCTGTGTCAAAATTCTATTAAAACATGTTGACAGAAGGGATTTAATGTCAATTCGTAGTGGGCAAATGATGAAAAAATTAACGACTGGATTTTTTTTAAATAAACAAAAACCATTTTTTAACCAGCCCGTTGCCATGGCAACAGCACACACCCTACCAAAATCGAGAATAAACTCTTCTGTGGTTAACCTTGACTCTTGCAAAAAACGGGCGCCAAATCATAAATGGCATAAAAGGAATGGGGAATTAGACATAGGCTCTTGAAAACTGTGTTCGGGCACCTTAAAGTACATGTATTATAAAATGAGCTTACAAATTAAATCACGGGTTTCGAAAAGAACCTCCCATTATTTGTCACTAACACAGCCAGAATTTCAATGTGTGTATACAAAATAAAACAACGATACAATGAAACCAAAAACTTAACAAGAACCTAAGCCAATCTTGAACTCCACAAGAAGAGAAAGCGAGTGAAAACCATTAAATTCTTTAGCCACTGGAAAAAGCTACCGGCTTAATTTCCCCATCTGCTAAACCTGGCCAAACATGATCTCACTTTCTGGCTTTGTCTTCCCGGGTGTCTTGTAACAATTCGTTGACCTCGCCAACTCTGCTGTTGTGACCGATTCATGAACACATTCATAAATACTTCTACCAGCTTGCACCTACGTGTGAGCAAAAGCCGATAGGCGAAAAACAATATATTAACGAAAGAAAAACACATGAACCCAAAGTGACCGACTTCAATCTTTGAAGGTGCTCGTGAAACTCGTTCCAGGCTCACAAAATGTACGCCTTTCTAGTCCCCCCTTGTCAAAAAACCTTCCTGGAGACGGCTGAACACTCTTGGACAAAAACAGTACTTAGCTGGGGATGTAGGGGGAAAAATAAATTTAATCGAGTGAGTAATGAATAAATTAATCGAGTGAGTAAGTGAGTGAAGTGAGTGCATTGGGACTGCCTCAACTGCCCCCCAAGATTCATGGAATGAATGCGACATCCATGAGCCAAAAAAGCTGTCAAAGTCAAAAACCAGTAAAACTGCTTTCATTCTTTTGGTTTGTCAAGACATGATGAATTGCTTCATTCTCATCATCTACCTGATCGTCCGTGTAGTCCAGCAAACATTTTTCGCTTGCACGCACATTTGGTTTTAACGCGTCACGTGACTGAATAGTACGACCACTTATTGACATATCCTATACATACATTCTTATTTTGTTTTCACTAAAAAAAAATTAACATGCCCGCGGATAGCTAATCTAGGCGGGTCATGTTTACAGGAATTATTATCCTTGAATGCTTCTTGGAACGAATCGCTCAGTGAGGGTAGGACGAGGCACTTATGACCTTTTTCCGGCCTTGTCAGGATGTAGACTAATGAACCGACTCCCGTGCTGTAATTGGCTACCCGTACCCGCGCGAGCAAGATAACCTCAACAAGCAAGAGACCAAACTATTCCACGTGACCAAACACGTGCGAGGATTCTTTTCTCGAGAAGTCGACGACTATTGCACGTAACAAAACACGTGCGAGGATTCTTTTCACGAGGGGTCGACTATTCCACGTGACAAAAACACGCGCTAGCGTGAAGGAAGTTTCATTGGCAAGGCATACAATGCACAAACTGACGTCTAGTCAAGGGGGATGGGTGTGTACTGACCATCACACGTCTATAATAGTCCTCCTCCAAACGTGATTTTCCTTTGCATTACCATCTTTCTCGTGACCGTCATCTTTTTCCGTGGCGGGACAAGACGTTGGCAAAAATTTGACCTGGATGTCCTCAGGCTAGTCAGGCTAACTGCTACTAACTGCCTTGTGAACGAAGCTTGCTCGTGAAACCAATATCGCCGACCAGACTAGGACATCCGAAAGTAGCCTCGTCGTATCCAAAGATTTCAAGAATAAACGTCAAGGGTATAAAGACCGCAACTTGGATGATTTTTTTAATATTGTGATTCATGTAATGTCTTTTGTGCCGAGATTATTTTGCTTTCGTCCGTTGGTGCATAGTTAGTAGAGGGGTAGTAGTTAGTCCCCTCTACTAACTATGGTTGGTGCTTGAGTGTTGGTTTTAATTTTTCCCACCTTTTCATTTATGATGTAATAGTAGTAATCATAGCTTGCTAATGTAACCTATGAACATTTTATTGTTTACAGAAATAATATTTTACGAGACATCTGTGGCATTTTTTTAAAAAAAATACGCGAAGATCAGTTTTTTAAAACTGATGTAGAAGAGAAAGTAACCGACAAATCTTTTAATTGTTAACAACTAATGGAAATATTCACGGCCACTTCGCTGGAAGTGATACCTATGTGAAAAAAATCAGAGTATTACGAATAAAACGTGGTTTCTTGAGATGCTTAGTAAGCCTTGGAAACTCGTTTAAGACATGTAAAATAACAAAACTGGACAAACAGAAAAGGATTGTTTGCTGCAAAGGACCCCTGGAAAGGCCTTATTTCCTCATTTCCTACCTGTAAACATCGACTGCAATGAAATAAAACTTATCTGACAAGCCACACGTTTTCATTGGAAAGACTGGTCTTATCTGTACTTCTGACAGCATGATCTCTTGATTCACTAGGAATTGCAGCATAAAGAAGGAAAAACTGCAACAATTAATTCAAAACAAAAAAAGAGATCTCTTCTGGTAATTACGTAGACTATGACAAGTCCAGCCGAAGTTGAGCTACGATTATTCAAGACACTGTGGATGAAACATAAGACAACTGACTAAATGAATGTGTACTAACAACTAATCAGTGATTTTTTTTTACCTGCGTGACTGTGTTGTCACAAAAACATTGCTTTCTTTTTGTTGCGGTCAACTGTACGCGTTTTAATGACTTTAATGTGCAATTCAATATTAAAATACATGGAATGACATGTTTTTGTGTCACGGAGTTTGTCCTAGATATGTATGGGTCCACGCTTGAGTTCAAATCATTCAAATCGCCGAATTTCACATGCTCGAAATCGATGAGTTCATGAAGGAACATTTGCAGATTTATTCATCAGTGATGGATCTCTTGTGTGCCCGAAGGATTCTGGATCTCTAGAGTCTTTCCACTACCTCGACTACCAAAACTTAATCACGTCAAAGAGTTGCACAACTGACTCATTTTGTGTGCTGTAACTGCACAAATCGACCGAGAGCTTTTCCTTTTTATTTGATACTGTATAGCTTTATTAATTCAAGCTGGACGGGATCAGAACCTTATTGTATCGGAACAAATTCGTTTTGGCGATTGAATTGTGAACTTCGTGTTACACAAATGTTGACTAGCCATACGTCCTTCATGTGAATAAAGAAGTATCGATCATAAACAAATGACATTCAGAAAAGATGGTTGTGAAACAACATCAAGTTTGTAAGCCAATTTCACAAGATCCAAATGTCGAGAAGAGATACCGGTCAGTGATTCAGTGAAGCCAACCGATGTTACTGAGAGAGCAATATAAGAGGGATAATACAGCACATCTTCGATTCTTGAATTAGCCATCTCTTAACGTGGTCGAAACTCCTCAAATAAAATTTCTAACTTACGCGGTCATTGTAAATGCTGAATTCAAGGGTTAAGGCGAGACAATCCGTAAGAAAAACAACGCCGAAACATCTCGGTCTCTCGTCTAGCACAGGTTCTCAAACGAATGGAAGAACGCTGGACTTGTCTTCAGCAACCACCAGGTAAATTTTTAACTGTTCACTGATTAGTTAGGGGCAATCACTGAATAGGTTGAGTGCTGAAACAAAGAGTGACACGTATATCGAATGGTTTATCAGACTAGCGCAGTCGAGAACTGGTACAACGACTCACAAAAACATAGAAAATTCGAAGAGAAATTTCGAAAGATTAGTAGTACATCCATCACTCAGTTAAATTTCGCTGACCTTTTCTGCTTTTTGAGGGAATGTTAGAATAGATCTGGAGGATTTGCTAGTCGTTCAGTTCCATTGATTGATACTGGCTGCGACATAACTCGCTTAACTTACGAAATACGATCTCAGCCAGAAGGGATCTTTGAATTTAAGAGTGCACACATCATGGGAATATATTTCGGAGACTTGTATTAGGTGTTAGATCGGTATTGTTTGGCTGTTGCAAGGAACTGTGAGTTAAAGACACGTCAAGTCAAAATCCACCCTAGGATCATATTTAATTTCCTTCCAAGCCTACTAAGATTCTTTAAGGTCAGCTTGGGTCAGGCAAAAAAATGTCTTTCGCCTTCCGTGAGAACTTTTATTGCATCGCCTGCTAACGCAATAAGGATTTAGGGGAACTTTTAGCTGACTCGATCATATTGAGAAATGTTCCTGCTTACTACAACTCATTTCGTTCCTCGGTTAAATTGAGTTCTAAAATGAGTTCTCAAGACTGATTCGCCATATTTCCGGCCATATTGGATTTACATAAACTGCGAAGACGTTCAGTAGAACAAAGGAAAGATTTCATGACAGTTTCTTTCAATCTTTGGGTAAATAGGTAAGCAAGTGCTCTGAATTTCTATACATATATATAACGTTAACTTCTGAATTATCGGCTTGTGTGGTCGTCAGAACCGAGTGCGACCAAAGATGTTACTCTCTTTTGCACAACGTGTTTTGAACAATCAGAGATAAAGCCAAACGCTCAGTGGTGCTCAAGAATTACCGAGTTTGACATCTAGCGAACAGAACAGGGTACCCGCGATGTCATGACAGGAAAATGAGAAGCTGGGTTGCCGCGACTGTCTTGAACTCGAACGTCCAGGACTCCGCCTGCCGGATAGAATCTTGATCAACAAGGACTGAAGCAGCTACGAGATATGAGAACACGATGAGGTTATTACAAAGATTGCAGACTTAATTGTTGATAGGCCATTCGACTGAGTAAAGCTGGTCGTTTTGCTCGACAGAAGGAAAGATAATATCATGGACATCAATCATACTTTGATCTCAAAGAGAAACGGATTGAATCTTGATAGTATTTCCAATTTCAACTCAATACTTCGCTCTTTCCACTGGAATTTAGGAACAACCCTGAAGCAGCGGCGTTTGAGGTGGATTAGGCATGTACAACGGAAGAATGGAACTCCTATCACTAAGACTGCTGTACATTGGACACCAGAAGGAAAGCGTAAAAGGGGCAGACCAAAAACAATATGGCGCAGGTCAGTAGAGGAAGACCTACAACAACACTGAACGTCTTCTTGTCGGAGCACAATCGAAAAGGCCGCAAAAGACCGGTTAGAATGGAAGACTCCTTTTGCGCTAGCCGGCCGGGCGCTTTGAGGATGACTAACTGACTGAATTACCTAGTACATTGTTGTCTTTGTGGATATCAGTGAGTATTTTGTTTGGACTGCTTACATCAAAAAGCGTGAGAAGAAAGTGAATCGGTATATGGGACAAGATCATATTGACTCCAGTTATTACATTGACAATGCCATTGGCAACAGACAAAGCAAAAAGAAATGTGTGGCCTATTGTTAGCGAATATTTTTCTGTTGCAATACATGTTTTACTTTCCGAGTATTAAAATGCTACATTTTTCATAATCCTCTTCAGCCATTCCAGTCCATTCCGCGAAGCACAACTTTTAACCAGCAGTTCTTCTTTTTCTTCTTTTTACTTCACTGATCAAAGTGAACTCAGTGAAGAATCGCAAACTATTTCTGCGTAAGGATTTCACGAGGCATAGACGAGCTGGTAAATTCAGTCAGTTTTGTTCGCGCGAGGTCAATCCTCGCTCTAGTGGATTTCACTCGATCCTTTCATGGTTTTTATGAAACGTATCTTTGTTTCGACATGAAACTGCTATAGCCGAGATATTTCTGTTACAAATTGTTTTATTGGTTAAAATTGTCTTGGTTTGCCGCTGTCTGACCGAACAACTCAAAGGAGGAAAACGAAATACAACAAAGACGATCGACAGCCTCAAAGCTACTGAACTCATGGCAACAGCTTGTCTGAGAACAAGAGAGTCAAACGGTTGATAAACTTAGTTTTAATTGAAAAAAACAAGATCTGAGATTCCTTGAGCTTCCAGTGCACGTTGTTGGCAGAGTTACCCGCGTGGACGCTTTGTTTGTGGTCGTAAACAATGTAGGTACGGCGAATCTCGCGGTTTCGAAGAAAGTCCTTGATTATATTGTGCGAATTTTTCCCATATCTAAGTTTTCCTGCGAATGATTATCGACTTCCAGACCTGATTTCTTTCTTCTGAAAATTGTAGCAATTAATCCTGCTTTATCAGATGATTTCCCTTTGGGGTTTCACTCGTATTTGAAGGTGCAGTCGTGCAGCTATAATGAGGCTTTTTAACTCTCGTTCTTCCATTACATTGATTTTTGCTCGAGAGCATTCTTTTCACTTAAACACGTAAACAGAAACTTAAACATTCTCAATGGCCTTAATTGTTTCGCAAAGAAAGACCTTCCAGGTCAGTGTCGATTCCTTTGTGCAAGATTCTAACTTTGTAAGGTTGTAGATATTTTCCACAACCGACTCGAATAACCAGCGGAATACCTCATATGGTTTTGTTTGCTAGTCTCTCTTATGGTGGGTGTAGAAAAACTGAAACCAGAGTGACGATGACCGATTTTCCGATTTGCAGAAGTGAGGATATTTTCGCTCAAACTCTTGTGGCGCCAGTTTTATTTTTGGAGTGTTTTTGATTTGAAGGAAAAGAAAAAGCTCGATTTATGGACGAAAACTCTATCGAGCAGCTGTTCGGAGCGTGGTTCGTGCTTTAAAACGATGCGAAAATGTATGGAGCCACGTCTCCTTTGGTCTTATCTCTAATTCTGCATAGACGCAACATGCATTCGTCAACAACCATTGCACGTTGACAAATTTCTCTATTTCAGGAACGTTAATTCATATGACTGAGCTAACTGTCTATGCACATTGTATTGTCCCTGAGGGGTACTTGGCTAGTAGGAAGGATGGCAATACCTAAAGCAAAGTCAGTTTGGCAACAACTTATACCTTTCGACTCCGACCTGGCCTGGGTTGTTCGCGGAGAAATGGATAATGCTATCCACCGGATAAACCACTATCCACTGGATATCGCGGATTTATCCGATGGCTTGTGTTATCCAGCCTTTGAACAACTGAGGGCTGATGTACTCTTAGCGTTGTAAAACAGACGTAAAACCACGTCGTTAGAGGGAGAGGGAGAAGCGATTTATAGTCCGTTTACTGAGTTATTTGAAGACTCGGCGGTGAATGTTAGAACAAACAGCGATCCCGTCTGGTGACATTACGAATTATTTAGGACCGGCGAGGAAATCCAAAAATTGAAGAATGTCCCAACTTTGCATAAAAGAGGTAGGAATTAATTCTTTAAAGGTCAATTTTGAAAGGGCATTTCAGTCTTAGGAATTAACACTCAGCACTCGGAATACTGTTAATGCTCAGCATATGTTCAGAGAAGACGACTAGTAGTTATAATATCTTCAAATAATTGTTCACTGGCTAAATTACCTTTACTCCGTTATTTGTCTCTCCTAGCAGTACATATCTTGTCGATCTGTAAAACCAAGGAATTATTTAACTACTCACTGAAAGAATCGATATCGTGACTTCTGTAGCCATTCTACAGTAGTTAACACTAACTCGCAAGCATTACTAAGGAATGGTCTTGAAGGGAAATAGGGCTTGCGAAGGTGAGTGCTGCGTTTGTTTTCATTCTAGGACTCGGTAACCTCAACAAAAGAGAGACCTGTGCTCCGAGGGTTTGAGTGTTTCCTTTTGATTTGCTCGTGCACCAGTTAATATTTTCATTGTGTCATACTCAGGATCGTGTCAACGACTGGAGTTATATGCATAGTTATTGACTTTACATGGAAGCAGAAGATCGTAACGTATGTAGACAATTTCAGAAGAATTCATACAACCCCTTTGACTCCGGATCTATAATAGATACACATGGGGGATCAAGATGGTCTGCAAAATTCGGTTCATAACAAAATTGAGGTTGTAAAAGCTTAGATAACAATTGTTTTTAGTTGGGTTTGCACTAGGGAGCTTAGGTTCTGTACGACTCTACAAAACTACTGCACTCAAACTAAATTAAAGGCTGACAGGTTGATTAGCATTGATCCTGGCAAACCACATTCAGCATATTAAATAAAAAAGCTGTACCTGCAATTTCTCTCCCCTAGAGTACGCCATACATCGTAAAGCCAAAATCAATGCTTGTTGGCTCCTTTTTCACCACGGTTCTCGTGTTTGATTGGCTGGATGTGGTAATCCTTAGTCTGGAAACTGCTCGGTAATAAACAAAGATTTTTTTTACAATGGTAATTTTATAATTTCTTTATTGATGGGTAACTCAGCACTCAGTGTTTACCGTTTATCTCCTTAGAGAAGAAATATAGTTCACGAATTTCTTCGCTAACCTCAAAGTCCTCCTTTTGGAAAAAAAAAGCTCTCAAAGTCAGAGACCAATAAAACCGCATTCATTTTTTTTAACGGTGTATGGTTAGGCTTCTGGTTTTAGTGATGTTTTCAGTTCTGAATTCCAAATATTAATTTTCCTTAGTTATTGCGATGATGGTGGTACGTCAAGACATGATGAATTGCTTCATTCTCGTCACCTACGTAACATTTTATCACTCTTTGGAGTACAATAGATCTTTCAAGTTATGAGCTACCCTCCAAATGCTAATACAGCGCTTTGGCAGACCAGGTGAATGGACAAATGTACTCGAAATGGGATGGGTGGGTGAGTGGGTTGTTAAGTACGTCTAGCATAGGGTGATATTCTACCCTGGATAATCAGGATGCTTTGCGGCCAACCTGTTTTCTAGATTCTAAAATCCAGAAAACTACAAAATGGAAGTAATCCAGTTCTGATTTCCGATTAATAAATATAGAATATCTGATTTTTAGACTATAGTTAACACGATATTTGAAATCGGAAATCAGAAATCAGAATTCCGAAACCAGAATTCAGAATTCACAAGTTAGAAACCAGAAATCGTAAATAAGAAATCATATATATATAAATATGCGTTTACTACCGGTGGTAACTTTTAGCCTGACCCCACCCAAACAAGTGAAATTATCTCCCTTCTAGGGGAGGAGGGGACATAATCGTCAAAATCGTCACGTGAGGGCATTTCGCGCCAAAGGACAGTTTTTAATGACGTAATTTCTTTGTGTGCAGTCGAACACTTTCACCAAAATGACAACTGCGAGGTAAAGTTCGGCGAGTTGACTCGCACTGTGGCCGCGCCGAAACTTTCCAGTTGAGGAAACGATCCATTTTCATCTGCAAAACGTACGTGCCGAAAAGACCACGTAGCCAGCATGTTTGGGCGTTATGGATGTTGAAAAGTGCCACAAGAGCACTGATAGTAACATTCTTCGTAGCCACAGTGCGAGTCAACTCGCCGAACTTTACCTCGCAGTTGTCATTTTGGTGGAAGTGTTCGACTGCACTTTTCACTTGTTGGGGTGGGGTCAGGCTAAAAGTTACCACCGGAAGTAAACGCATATTTATACCCACCCCCGGCAGGGAAGTTTTGAAGAGTTTTCCGATTCATTTTTGCAATATTGACATCGCAAAATGAGATAAACCGAGAATAACGGAATTGGATATTAAAGATGGCGTTTCGAAAATCCAGTTTTAGATTTCTGATTTCTCAATGTTAAATTTCGCATTTTCAGAAATTTCGATCTGATTTTTGATTTCTGAAAAATAACTGATAATGAATCGATAGGAAGTTGTATAGGAAATTGACAAACTAACACGCTTGAGATTACCCGTTGTGTCCCGCGGGAAAATTGTGTTTTTTCCCATGTTATAAATCCTTTATCAATCAAGGTTGTTTGGTCGAGATTGCTTTTTGTGTGCTTCTATGGACTGAGATAGGGTCGAGATCCATAAACACGCAAAAAAAGAGCCATCTTGGCCGAACAAGCTTGGTCAAAAACCCACTGATATATAGAAACAAATTCAATGAAATGCAAACGAGTGGCCGATGGCCCAGTATTAGACAACATAGGTCACATAGCCATCTCAAAGCTCACAGCTTTCCTTCAGCTGAGGTCGAGGAACACGGCACCAGTAAAAAGCCCGTTGTCCATGTTATCTAAAATGTTCTCAGCCAGATTAGCAAGGGCCACCTCAGTTGAAAGGTTTGGGCGAAAACCAAATTGTTCAGGAGCAAGGAGTTTATTCTCTTTGAGGAAGGTATACAGCTGTGTCTTTGTCTTTGGACATTATCTGTTCCGAAAAGTGAAGCCAAATGGAGGCAATTGTCTATTTATTTCACCCAAACACTTATTATGGACTTGGTAAAAGTCTTTTCCAATAATTCTTTCCTGACTTATTGGTGTTACCGTTGGACCTTTCCTGACTTCCGTCACTCGCGAACCCTTGGACTTCGCACAGCCGATTCATATAACAAACGTTGGAACGAAGAGAGCAGGAAGAGAGAGGCCTAGCCTGCTCCAGGCTGTCGGCCAGTGGGGATCACCGAGAAACGCAGGCGAGCGACGAGCGGGATACGGGAGAGAAAAAGAAGGGACGGGACCTCACCATTTTCTCTACCAGAACCCGCTCGTCGCCCACTCGCTCTTCCGCTATGTCAGCGGTTATGCTGTTTGTGACTTTTTGTGTGGTATAGTCCACCAATATAAAAATGGCGGAGAATTGGCGTTGTTTTGTGTTCTTAACGTTTATTTTAAACACTTCTGTAACAAACAGTTTTGGATTTGTGAGGTAAAAGGATAATATAGTTTTTTAACTAATTCATTTGTTTGTTCACTTTGTCTGTTTTTTTTTCTTGTTTTTCGCAGACTTGAGCCGGGGAAGCCGCAAGTAAACCAGGTAAACTCTCGTACTTTCCCATAATTATCGATGAAACCTCGAGCAACTTCAGAATACCCGGCCACTTCATTTACATATGTCGGTGTGCTTTGAAGAACGAGGTATAAATTATAACAATAGTTTCTATTCTTATTCAAATGAAGTTTAGGCACCGTTCACACGTATCCGGATACTTTTGAATCCGTAGATTTTTCTTTCCGGATTTAAACGTCTTCGCGTCCACACATATCCGGATACGAATCGAATCACCCCGTCCACACGTATCCGGATTCATTCTAGTGTCCAGGACTCCTCTCTAAATATTGTTCAATAGCCGATTTACTGCCTCTTTCGCGGCAAATTTGTATTCATGTAGAACAAGGTTCTTTGTCTTCTTCAAGTGCAAATATTTCGCTTTATTGCTTGCAATTTGCCACAGCAAAGGCAGAACATACAAAAAAAAAAAACGACAAGAGTGAGTCTGACTGCTTTATTTTGACCAATGACGAGGTCGAACTCCTACTAAAAGCGTGTATAGAATATAAAACTTCAAAGACAAACGAGAAATACAGATTGAGAGTCTTGCCAAGAACTCTCAACCCAACTAGAACAAGGAGAACATTTGGTTGGCTACCATGTTGTTTTGTAGCCACGCGGTTGAGACGACTGTAGAGACTGGACCCAATCTTGCAACGTCATCGGATTCGAAAGTATCCAGATTCGACCGTCCACACGTATCCGAAAAAATATTGGATTCAAAAGTTTCCACTCTGGAGAGAGTATTCAAAAGTTTCCAGATTCACAGGTAGGATTCACTGGATGCGTGTGGACGAAAGGCGTATCCGGAAAAAAAAGTACACAGATTCGAAAGTATCTGGATACGTGTGGACAGGGCCTTAGATTTTGTGGAGCACTCGGTAGTGTTCTCCAGCTTAACTTGAGGTTTCTGTGCTATGAAATTATTTGCACTCCAGAAACTGGAGTTATGCGCTAAGCGAATAGCATGACCCAGCTGGGCTAAAAAAATCTTCCCTTTTCTTTACCTTACTTTACTTCCAAACAACTTCAAGCTTCTTATTAAGAGTTAGCAAAAATATCTGTGATTGCATACTACATCATCAGGTTCTGCACCACAGAAAGACAGAAGTATACCATTTGGTTAAACTGCAGCCAAGCAGAAGTTATGAGTTACGAATATCATATCCTTCAACTGTAAGTTATTGTTTTGGATTACATATCCTTTTTGACTTGTTTTATTTATGAATAGATTGTCAAATTATTTGAAATCTCTCTGTGGGAAGTAAAATTGCTTCAAAATTGGCTAAATGCAATTTAAGAGCTCCAATTCTTGGCCTCTCAGAGTCCCTGTCATGCAATGTAGTGTTCCATTACAGTAATTGGGCCAGAATGACCTGAACAATGGTGGCTATAAAAAAGATGCAAACATCCCTCAAAAAGTTGTGAAAAGGTACTTGAACGCTTTGTTAAGTGGCAATGTTATTGGGGATACTCCTTTATGGCCTATGTGGGTATATGCAGCCTCAAAATGGTATCTAGTCTTTTAGCTGCTTTGGTTTCCAGTTTTGACATGGGTATGTTTTTATAAGAGGCTATTTTTTTGGTCTGGTCATAAATAGGGTGGGGAAATTGCAGATTTTGTTTTTCTTTTTACTATTGCATACAATACTTACATTACTTACACTTATAAGACTTCTTACTAATACTAACATTACCTACAATACTTATATTACTTACAATACTAATGTCACTTACGCCACTGTGGACATTTCTTACAATATGGCCGTTACTTACACTACCATTACTACTACCACTACAATTACACACTATAAATACTACAGATACTCTGCCTAAACAATTGACAATACAAATCCTTGCTCTGCATTGTAGTCTAATTACAGTTTATGTAAACAAGATACTATACATAAAATTACAATACACTCAGATATTTGAATTATCATAAAATTTATGATAATTCAAATATCTGAGTGCAAATTATGTTAATTTATATCTACATTTAATGTAGATATAAATTAACATAATTTGCATAGTTCCATATGATAGAAAAAAACATAAAAAAAATATGATAGAAAGAAAAGAAAAGAATCAAACAAGCAGTGCTTACTCCTTCACAAAAAAGATTGGATTGTTATTCAAAACAAAGTTCCATTTTGCCTGAAAATGTTTAAATCTTAAGATGCTTTGAGAGGCTATTAGCTTTTCAATTTTATATTTTCTCTTGACCACATATTAGAAAGGCAAAAAGAAAGAGATTTGTTTGTTTTTGCAGCAATCCATGAATAAATTTTGCCTAAAATGATAAAGTAGTTGGGCAGGTTAGATCTCTGATCTAATATTCCTAATATAATATTAATATATTCCAGTTTTATTTGCTGTCTGGTTACTGTCAACCAAAAGTTTTCAAATTTACATAAACCAAAGTATTGATAAAAGAAATGTTCATATGTTTCTCAAAAGGTTTGACAAAGATCACTTTGAATCCTTCTGATTTTTGCTAATGATCAGGTATTCAAAAACAAAATGTTGTTTAAAATTTTGAACTGAAAACATTGTGCAAGTGTTTCAAGAGCAACTGATTTTACCAGTACAAACACTGTTCGAGTCTCTTCTTCAGTTAGGTTAAAATCTGACATTAGTGTATAGAACCCTCTCGGATGTTTGGCTATTTCTTGAATGAGAAAAGCATAAAAGTTTTTGCTCTTGCTTGAGAGAGAATCAGGATCTTTGTTACCACATTTTAACTCAAGTCTATTTAAAATGTTTCTATTGATGATGAGATTCCTTAAACACTTTGGCACAGAGCAACGAACAGCAGACCATGTCAAGTAATTTGAGCCTATTAGTCCCTTGTCTTTGCTATGTTGAAAGATTCAACATGTTCCAAGAATACATTAAATCGCTGATAAAAATTATCCCAGCATTCCTATAGTTATGACAGACCTGTTTGCCATCTAACTTTATATTACAATTATTCCAAATTATAGACTGAGCCAAATGCTTTACAAGATTTTGGAAAACAGGCCACAACCCCCAACCCCACCCCCACTAATTTTTCTGGAATACCCTCATCCCCTTATTGCAAATAACACCCATTTTTTATGGTAGACACCAACAGATTTCTATATGGAAATGATACCACAGGAGGCTCTATTACAAGGCAAAACAAGGAAGCTTCTCAACATTGATAAACTGGTGTTCAGTAGTGACATAACGGTATGGTCAACATTTATTACAATTTTGCCAGAATTAGTATTCTGTTATCCTTTAATTTATAAAGTGAGTGGAGAATAATAAGATAATCTAGAATAGAAATTCAAAACAGTTCTTGTGCACAAGCACTTAGTTCTGGTTAATGTTAAGGTTGCCTTTGGTGGTCAAATTCATTGATAGAAATGACATATTCTCTCGTTGGCAGTTACCAATGGATTCAAAACCAGTGTATAATTAATCCTACATTGTAGAAATTCAAATGCTTAAATTTAAAAAATGAGTTTGACTGTATAGGCAATCACATGCGTCATTTTCAGTGAGGAATCTTTTCAGAGACAAACAAAATGAGACTGGCTGTATGACGCACAAGAATGATCACATGATAACTTGATTATTCAGGTAGCAGGCAATGCACCTTGGTCTTTCAAAAGCTTTTTAAATTCTGAAATTATTCAGATAACCTACGAATTATTACCGTAAAACTTCTGAACTGTGATCCTCAACACTGAAGCTACTGTTTCGCTCTCTATTAATGAGATAATTGGCTCTGAATTAATTAAAGAATCCTACGCACAAAAACGTAACAATGACTAATTAACGGTAATTAGGCCATAATGAGAAACAGCAAACACGGAGACAACCATCAGGTAAATATCTCTCTTTCTAAACATTGTAACTGATTTCATTGTATCTAAACTAATCAATGATATATTTCACTAGATTTCGAACACGTAATACACGCAACATAATCCAAGAAAACGTAACAAGAGTGTGTAACAGTTTGAAACTGATGGTTGAATAAAATACATCACAAAACAATACAGCTACTATTAGGCAAATAGTAGCTCTTCATATAATTGAAAAAACATCTATCATAATCATTATGGTATGGTACAGCCCATGTATAAACATTTAGTATAATTATGCGGGTGATTATAGAAATTCTTGCACTCTCACTGGCCAAGAATGGCATCATATTTCACTGTAATTATAGCCTAAGCGAGAGGACAATTTTTAAAAATGGCTGCCATGCACTTTGTCAATGTGTCAGAAGAGGGAATTAATTTGATGAAAGAAAAATAATACTGTCTTGAGGAATACCAAACATGCCACAAAGTTCAGAATGACGCTCTTCAAATGTAAGATGTGAAAATTGTGCTAGATGTTACAAAGAAGCCATTTAAATTCCTGTTAAAATTTCTCTTATGTTGATGTGCAGTAAATCAAAAACACTTACAGTCAGTCGGAGTAAAGACAGGAGTTATTTAAAGACAAATAGTCTGTTGTCCGTGCAATTGGCTCTCTATCGCCATCTGAAATCATTGCCTTACAACAAAAATTCTATCTGCTAGGTATTTCTATAATCACCTGAGTAAAACAACTATTCGCCTCAGGCTCATTTAAAATATTTAACAATTATTCACCAAAGTGGAGGTGAATAGTGGTGGATATTTACCGAGCAGCAAAGCGGCAAGGTAAGTATCCACCACATTCACTGACACTGAGGTGAATAATTGTTTTAGTATATACCACACAAGCTGAATAACGTGTGGACCAAAGAGTAACTTTACTTGTTTAGAGTAACTTTATTTGAAACGGAAAGCCATTTTGTTTTTCTTTGGCTGCTCGGAGGTGAATAGTACTTGGCTAATCACCTGCAAGCTAGCCAATCAGCACACGCAAAAAGCACTATTCACTTGTGTGGTATATACTAATGTTGAATATTCCTCTTGACTATTCACCAATATTCACTTTGCCTTCTGCAAATAATTGTTAAAAATAACCAGGGTAAACCTGTCAGCAAATGCTATTAGGTGCCATGGACAACTAAAAATAGAAAGGAAAAAGTAACAACAAAAATCCCAAAAAGACTACAACATTTAGTAAAAGATAGAAACTAGAAATTCTAAGAGTCTCACTAAAAAATACCTTAAGCAAGGCTTTAAAAATTAACAGAGATTCAATTTCATGATGATGTTAAATTATTAAAAACTTACTTTCCGAAATAGCAACGTTTCCTAGCAGTTTCTGTCCAAACATTTGAGAGTAAAATGTCAAGACCATTGTGCCTAGTAGAATAATTATGTGATGATATGACAGATCTTAAACAGATCTAGAGCATTGTTGTGGACACATTTAAATACAAAAGTTTCAATATGCATACTAGAACATGCATTAAGTGATAATGCTTGTGGCTAATGCTACTCTTCAATTGCTTCTTGGGCGGTGAAAACTTTTCTGTTGGGCTGCGTGCCCTCTGTAAAAAGTATTTTTCAGGCACTGAATGATACAAGGTAATTACAGGCAATGATGACCTTGAAAGATTGGTATACTTACACCACAAAGTCAGCTTGAGAAGACACTCAATCAAAGTGAAGTTCAAGCCTGCCTGATTAGGGAGTAAAAAAGAAAAATTTTTCAGTGCCAAGTACAGATTAAATCCCTACAAAAAATGAAAATAAATTAAATACACTTTTTTAAATTAATTCCTTTGCGCTAACTTAGACATATAAACACAATTTGGAAATAAGTAGTGTTGTTTCTTAATTTACAATTCCTCAACACTAGCTGTTTATGTAACTAGAATTTCCTTTGACTGCAGGAACACTATGTCAATGTTACAGCCATCAGAACAGGTGTTCCATATGACCCAGCAAGCCTAGCTGATCCTATAGTTTATAACATTGGTAATTGTTCATGTCTATAAATTTTTCTGTATAAAATACAGTGGAACTAGACTTTCCTATGACAGCTGTGCAAAACATCTATGCATTTTAGTGCCAAATTTAAATGCATTTCCTTCACTGATTGCTATAATCAACAATTAGATTAGGAGCTCATCTCCGGTGTTAGTTGTCAAGACCGAGAAGAGTGCAGACAGAGTCAACTATCATTCATACAAATCAAGAGTCAATAATCTAATTGTTTTAGTATAAATCTACTAGTTGTTGTTCAAAACTTTACCTAAATTCTCTTCACAAAGAAGAGGCAGCCAGGCTACTCGCTATCTACAACAGAATAGATAGCGTGAAAAGTGAAGCCAATCAGAGAATAGCACTCATCATGGAACGCTAGCAGATTTATACTACCAGTAATCTAAATCACAATACCGTCGCTTGCATCTAAGCGTGAACACGGGCCGCCGAAACATGATCTAATTGGCTACAAACATGGCATGTTTGGTCGTCAAACGTTTGAAGTTTAGCGGACCGTAACGGCAAGTTTCCCGCTGAAAGTTCGAAGTTTTGGTTTTGAAATGGCGGCTGAAAGATTAGACATAGAAGAGTTTTTTCGGAAAATTGATCTTA
>OMLO01000572.1_pt1 | contig 24697 bp, 14 predicted proteins | sample 1674811 | NCBI WGS metagenome assembly OMLO01 (sample SAMN06265003, study PRJEB25207) | coral metagenome | isolation source: Coral host | place: Mexico:La Bocana,Puerto Morelos, Mexico | collected 2008-11-13
GTGTATTGAGCACTCTTTAGCAGTGTTAACTACAACTTCTCATGATTAATAATAATAATAATAATAATAATAATAATGAATCTTTCTCTTTAAAATAATAATAATAATAGGATCCGATTTATACTGGCCCTACATAGTCTAAAGCGCTTTTTAATGAAAGATTAAGTTAATAGTAAAAATATCTACACACTATCCCTCTAGCTGTGTTGCGTGACCATTGCATTCAGATGGTTTGTTTGGGAGACTACTGTGTATATTAAGCATGACTGTTTTGTTTTAGGAACGTTCACCATTGCGATCGAGGCAGGACATTAATAGAATCGTTCATCCTCTCTGTTTACCTTTTCTCGTCATTTGACCAAATCATGCCAGAATTTTCAGTAATACTGGAACAGACTTGCATCCGGGGTCGAGCTCCTCTAGGGGTCATTAAGATATGTTTGGGGGCAAAACAGTAAAACTCTCAAGGGGTGGAGAGAGGCAATCGTGGGGAACGGAAGACGAAATCTATGGGATCTACGGACCAATTATCCCGACATAGCCTTGAACTCACCTTGCACCTCTGACTCTTACATGCGGATTTTTTAGTAATTTCGGTATTGTAAACACAGCGAGAGAAAAGGAATGTGGTATAACCAGTGGAATATTTTCATTGCAGGTTTATGCGCTGTCTCAGTGTATACCGAGCAGTGTAACTATGATTACGTATGAATATCCTGGTAAGACATAGCAATACCTAAAAAAACACACAACTAATCATCATAGGTATGTGCTTAGATAATTACCAACGGAATTCCCGCTTTGTTTAGCAAGTCTACAGAATCTCATTGTGAACCATTCGAGGTTATTGGTTTTCAATGAAACTCAAATCAAAAGAACTGCTGAAACGTTAATTTTCCAAGTGAAGACTAGAGTCGGTAGAGCTTATCAGAATAACACTCTCTGTTCTTAGAAGGAAACCGCTGAAGGCGTGCAAATTTTAATCTTAAATTCTGGATTAAACATGATAGTAATGTAGTTACGTAGCTCAGATTAGTCGTTATGTTGGTAAGCTTCGTTTATCCACAGTGCTTAATTCAGCTACGTGACTGGTCTGCAAAAAGCCGGGCTGCAAAAAGGCAATTTCTCCTAACTAGATAAACTAGGAAAATTATAAAGTATCTGTTTTTTTTTTCTTTTCTCGTAGGCTGCAGAAATATCACCAGTTATCCCAAAGACCTATGCTACAAGTGTAAGATAGACCATCTTTGTCTCTGTATTGCATTATTGCGTGTATATCTAGACTAGACTTGGTTAGGGTTGGAATCATCAACATACTTAGATTTACGTTAAGTTTCACCGAGTTACTTTGCATTGCAGTCGATCCTCCTGATTCTCCAGACGATTACAGAGAAGTGAGAAACGTCAGCTACACTCTGAAGTCCATAAATGATGCTTACACATTCACTTTCAATATAACATGGGAACCGCCAATCTACCCTCATAAACTAGTTGAGTTTTACAATGTCATTTGGCTACAGAAAGGAAGTTTCGTTACCACGCCTAGAAAATCTCACGTAAGATATTTTCTACTTTCTTCTTTCATGTCATATGTTACCGCTGTCAAGGAAACGGAAAAAAACCTTCCTGCTTGTCTCTGAACTTTTCTGTTTCTCTTGTTTTCGATTTATTGAATTAAGCAGTTTTGGCAACCCCATGTTTTAATTATTAGCTGGCCACTGCTGTGAGGTTCTCATCAGAAAAATGTATGTGGCCGTGCCAGTCTTCACAAAGAAAAAGCCCTGGAAGCAAGGTTGATTTTAGCAGCCTCGTTTTGGGTATATGTATATATATATATATATTACTGTTTGTTATCTTTCCTGATACAACAGCCAAGTTTATTTGCTTCCTTATAGTAACGCTTTGTAGAACGTCTGATTGAAGAGTATTGAAAAACCTAACCTTCAGGTTATTTTTGCCGTCTTTGTTTTCATATTTCAGGTAACATCATATTTAGTAGGACCTTGGAATCCCGGGAAAATATATGAGATCAGAGTAAGCGAAACTTGTTTATGATCTATGTTCAAATTAGCGACTCAGAAACTTGGAGTGTTCAGATATATGATCTTTCATATATTCACAATTAAGTTTCTGTTTGTGTAATTAATGTTTTGTTCCTTTAATTCTATCTTTGTCTTGATTCCTCTCAGCTTTTACCGAACTTCGAGGATAAGACTCCATCAGGAACTTGGGTGTTTTTTTCCATATCTACTCCCGGTAAGAATAAGAATCATGATTTCAGAAGTGTATCATCCGAACAATACTCTCCATTAGATACCACTAGCCTCATATGTTCTGGTATAAAAACCGATAGTTAGCATAGGTAATCGAATGATTTCGAGTGCAATTTGGAATAAATAAGCACAAGTAAATTTTAAGTAAAGACTACAAAAAGTTGCACGAGCCCGTGCAATTTGTAAAAATTTAAGAGTGCTTATTTATTCCAAATTGTACGAGAAAAATCATTTGATTACTTTTTAATAATATACAAGAAACAATTTCTGTCACACTTCAGTACTTTACGTGACAAATATGAAGCATTAAAGCTACTTCAACTTTATTGGAAGAAAATTCAAGCGTAAAAATTCATTCATTCTCTCCAAGTCATGTATGAAAATTGAGCAGTTTCTTTTAACTATGAAAAGCATATTTAATTTACAGTGAATTGAAGAACTTGACCACAAAGGAAAACAAACATTCCAGCGGCTTTAATGCGGCTTTCTCTACAACTGTTTTTCGAGTGGATGAAAAACTCTGTGCCGTGTTCAAGATTAACTTCGCCGAAAAGTAACTCTTCAACCTAGCACAAGTTGCTTTAACCAAAATGCAGAGAAACGAAGCTAAAGTCTACCAAGAAACGGATTTTCTCCGCGGCACTGAAGGACATCATTATTGACTTCCCCTGGTTGCTTCCTGACTTAAGCTTCTTCATTGGACGTTCGGTACAAGTTAAATTTGCCTACCTAATCTCTAAGCTTTTCTCTAGGCTCCTTCGCAAACGTTAATACTTGAACCTTTCGTCTTCAAAATTAAGATGTGGTTAGTTCTCAGGACGTCGTTTGGTGTACTTTTTCGCATTTTGCTTCGTACCACTGACGAAATTTTAAAATTTAATTTTTGAACTGTGATTTTGTCATGCCGCCGTGATCGGCTCCGGCATATTTCAATTCAGTCAAGCTCAAGTTTATGTTTTCCTCCTCGAGGCATTGGTGGTCTTTGGTGTATTTTTCTTTTCTTGCACGCTTCCCGATAACTAGTCTAGTAGTTTTTGCTGAGCTTAGTATTTTTCTTTGTTATATCTCTATCTAATTTGTGTCCGCCATTTTGTTTGTCCCAGCTCAATTTTGTAGGACCTGTCAATCATTTTTAATTCACTTTTTTGCACTCAATTTCACCGTTTTGCACTCAATTTCACTTTTTTGCTTACACTAGTGAAATTGCACTGTTCACTGATTTGGAATGCATTGACATATTCTCAGCCAATCAGAATGCAGAAATTATTGCTTGCATATTATTAAACACCAAACAAGGCGCCACAGCAATTAGGACTAACCAGTGACTCTTAGACTTGTTATGCTAAACCAGCTAAATTTGTTCTCAGCGGTTTAAAAATTATTGCTAGTGTGCTTAACGTATAATACGATTCAATATAACAATCAAGCTGGTATTTAAAAACCGAACGAGACAACCTAGGGTGGTATCATACTTAATTAGGGCTGTATCAAGCGACGTGTTAAGACCAATCGCGCGCTAAAAAAGTATTTGATGGGTATGACGTATCTTTTTTTTGTTTGAATTTTTTTGGATTATCACAATATGCCACTTGTCCCCACAGATATTGATCCGCATGACGTAACTGTGCGTAACTTGGTGCTTGATCACTTCACATTTTCACCTCAAACCGGAAAATTTGACTTAAACGTTACCTGGCTCAAGCCTTCTTTTAACTACAGTCAAATTTCATCGTACACACTTTCGTATCAAGTGAATGAGGGAAACAAGATCATGAAGAGCACGGTGGGTTTAAAAATATAATTGCTGATAATTTTATGTTTAGCTCTTAGCAACCGACAAGGAGGTCTGTATCGGAGAATACAGACGGAACGCAGAGATATTTGTGCACACGACCGAGAAGAAGATTCTCCAATACACATCAAATAAGCTTGGTTTAATAATAAAATGTGTGTCATGTGGAATACATGAAAAAAATTAATTCGTTTAATAGTGTGGGTCTGTACTAGTTGACCGGCTTGCAAACCACAAAATCAGTAACCAGTCTAGATACAGGTCTAGATACCTGGAAAAATCTAGACCGCGGTCAGTATCGATTTCAGCCAATCAAATTCGTGACTTCGGTACTTCCCAGTCCTTGTAAGACACCCATATAATAACCTCATCATAGTTGTTCATTATAAACCACTTAGATTTCTTTGTTATTTCTTCGTATATGTTGTAGTTAAAAATTAAATTCAGGTAAAAATTAAATTCCTTTGTGTCTTACCCCACTTATTCATTTAATAGGGTTAGAAGACAAAGGAAATTGAAAATCAGACTAGGTTAAAATTATTTTTACCTGAATTTAATTTTTAACTACAACATATACAATCTGTTATCTCGGTTTACTCACTCTGTTTTTATGTCATTCGTTGTTTTTTTTTTAACATAGGACAAACCATACTACACCATATATGGAATTTTACATGGGGAACCTGTTACAGTCAATGTTAGTACATGATTGTGTCTGTATGGATCCAATTTATTCAATTTAAATTTATTATGTAAATTTATTTTAAAACTAGTTTAAATTAGAACCAGTAGCTCCATATCATCATCAACAGCTACATATTTTACTTCAGCATATCGTGCAATTAGAGCTCCTTTTAGGTTATGCAAGAAAAAAAATAGATCGTCGATCGAATTTGAGGTTAATTTAATTTGTTCTTTCAAGAGTGAGGCCAAGCAATAGTTATCACAGCTTACCAATGAACCAATGAAGCTTCTTAGTTGTTAAATTATAACAAATAAATTATATTGAAACTGGGTTTACTGAACAAGCACTGACCAGAGTCTATTCATCATGTTCAAAGCCGTAGTATTTAAATTCACTTACACGGCCATGGCGTTGGCCTGTGCCTTATCTTCTTTGAGGCCATAAACCATGCATCGGCGACATGGCGAAACCTCGTTGTGCTTTGTTTTTGCCATCCTGCATGAGCGATAGTTAGTGAGTAATTTTTGTGTTATGTTATCCATACCAGATTACACCTAAATATAACCCTGGTCACTATTGGATCAAAGGAAAGGCAGCTGTGGGGAAATCCAAAGCTCCTGGTTAGTAGCTTCCTCGTTTAACAGTGCTTGAGTACAATGAAATGATCAGTGTTACAGATCTAGGCCTTTCCACGAATATCTGGATATTTGGGGGGATATTAGGAGGTTTCCGAGATATTTAGGGAACTTAGGGATATTTAGAAATATTGAAAACTTTTTTGGCCCAAGAAAAGAAACAAATATCAGAGACGATGTGAATCTTTAAATCTCCACCCTCCAAGGGTTGGAATTGTTAAAAGTGTTCAAAGCTGTACAGAAATTTTCCGAGTCGTTTTAGTCTAGCCTGGGAAATTATTTGGAAGAATTCCCGAGCTTTGTAGACTTGAGTATTTTCTTTTACAAGAAATTTCACATAAATTTCTTATGAATTTGATTTTTTTTTTTTCAGTTGTGTCTTGTTATTGTTTTTTTTTAAGATCCTGATCCATCTCAAGTCACGGTGCGGAGCCTGGTGCTTAATGACTTCACCTTAAAACATCCCACTAGGACATTTTCATTGAATGTAACCTGGCAGAAGCCGCTGTTTCAATACAGCCAAATTACTTCTTATGCGATTTCGTATCGCGTGGACAATGGAAAGGAAAATAAAACGCAAACAGTAAGTAGTTAACTTTATCGGAACAGGAGCACTTGATACAGTTACCTCAGCTCAGACTGTATGCAGTTTATACACAGTACTGATTCATTGGACAACATTATCCCAGAAAATAACTAATAACCTTCGGTGAACCTTGAAGGCAACTAAATTCTGAAAACTTTTCGGAAAACTTAACTTTTTTTTTTCGTTTTTAATGACCATTGCTACCTCTTTGATAACCCAGTAATTAGACAAGCGCCAAAAAGTGAAATTCCTTGATGTTTTCTTTGAGCTTAATTTGATTGAGTGAGCGAGCTAGCGAGCGAGTGAGTATGTGAGTGAGTGAGTGAGTGAGTGAGTAGGTGAGTGAGTAGTATAGTATAGTATATCTTTATTGCGCTTTACTCTCCAAAGGGAGGCATTGGTCTGTTTACAATAAAGGTTTAACATTAACTAGCACAATAACGAATAACATTCACTTGATTCTTTCAGTCATAATTAATAAAAATAAAATTAAAGAAAATAAAAGAAAATTATAATGCTCATTTCGTTGGTAAGTTGAGAATCTCTTTTCTTTTTTTTAAACATTAAGTTAATATATTTGCCTATTATTAGTGAGTGAGTGAGTGAGTGAGTCAGTCAGTCAGTCAGTCAGTCAATTAGTCAGTCAGTCAGTCAGTCAATCAATCAATCTTGCGGGGCCCATTCTATTTAGGGTATTTTCACGCCCATTCTTTGTTTGCATTGCTATATCAATAAATGTTGATTCATTTAGTTTTTTATTTGTTCTTTCCTAGAGCAATACCAACTTCAACATCGATGGAATCTCATACGGGCAGCCTGTTGCGTTTAATGTACGTCTTAATCGTTTATAGCCATCATACCATATGTTGCTTGCTATATATTTCAATACCACATAATTGAGATAAAGATTTCAGAAGGAATACTAGCACCTCAAGAGAACAACTGGTTGTTGCTGATGTAATGATGTATTCGCTGACGTTTGTCACTTAGCGATTTATCAATGTTGTAATCAGCAATACTTTTTTGGAACATATTGAGAACGATATTTGGCCAGTGAAAAAAAGAAAAATATAACCAGCTCTTAATAAAATACAAAATCAGTTTTTCGCCCATCTTGTCAGTAGGATTCCCAGATCCTCTTATTATTGTCAATCGGTTACTGGAAAGTTTGTATCTTTTCTCTCAGGTGACACCGCAGTATAACAATGGCAGGATACGAGCAGTTACGACTGTTAAGGAAACCAATGCGCCAGGTTAGTGATTTTTCTTGTTTTTCATGCGACGCATCATATTCCAAACTTTACAATTGCATTCCCTTGGGAGGTTTTATCAGATATCAGATATAACACCCTTTAGGAACTTGACGTTTTACAACGTTTTAGGTCGACAGGGTTTTTCGTTTTGTACGTAATAGGGTACGTTTGAATTTCCAGGATTTTAAGTTGCGAGACATAATGGCGGTCGTGAAGGCTATCGCGTAGCTCAAAAGATGAGTTATCATTGCTAACTGAACAGTTCTTGCACTAGAACAAGTATTAATTTCAATTTGTCGGACCTCTAAAGTAATAACATTTTGTTTTAATAACAAAACGCAACTGACAGACATTTCTGTTGCTCACCGCTGTCATATTTGTACCCCTCCGAGAGGCACCAAAATATTGTCTCTATACAAAGTTCTCTAATTTAGGGTGAAACTCTTTTTCTAATTAATAACGCGCAAATGAAAAACTACAGGAACCGAAGTCTTCGCGAAGTTATCAAACATCTATCATATCTCAGATTGTGACTTCAGTTATTGAATGGTTACGATTTTTAGTTTTGTTCACATGACCGGTGAAAACCAATAACACAAGCTAACGGGCCACCCGTCCAAACTGAATCACGCCCCCAGTCAGATTCAATGCGTGTAGAAAATTAATTAATCAAAATTAAAAATTAAATAATTTCATTAAGCAATTTTTTGCTGCATAGCCATCTCCATCAAGCCAGTCTGGAATGCCATCTTGTCCACAGGTCCAGAAGTTTACAAATTTCTTAACTAGCAAGTATGGAATCTCTCTCAACGGTCGTGCCAAAATTGCACCCACCTGTTTTGCTGTTACCCTACAATAGCAAGTTAAATTTTGAATTATGTTTATAAAACACTTTTGTAATCTAATATTGTTTGTTTTCTCCCTCAAGTACCTCCTGGTGAAGAGATTTCCGTACAGAAACTGCAGCGTACAGGAGACTTTGTTGAAGACAAAGAAACTAACACATATGCCATCAACTTCACTTGGAAACCGCCATCATTGCAATACAGAGACGTACTGTATTATAACCTGTCTTACGAGTTTTCTGGCTACCCAGGTGATCATTCTCCTTGTTCTTCATTGGAAAAGGACCCGAGATGCACAATAACAGATGTGGTGAGTGCAACAGAAAATAGAGAATCATTTCATAATCAGAACCATAATTTCATAATTTCTTTGAAACAGCACCGCTGCATAAATTCCTAAGTGCATGCAGGTCTCCGGTATGCAGTTCTTGGCGTTTTCTTCGTTATTGCTAGCTTACACAGTAGGTAGTTCTGATATCGAATTTTGTCACTCAGAAAGCTTATTATTAATTAGAATGGAATATTAGACAGTTATGGTTGAGTCAAGTTAAATTCACTACAACGACAACATTGCAATTGGGAGGAAGCAAAAGGAAGAAACTCTCAGAGTAATTCCTCAATACTTCAGATTCCATCGAAGCAGTAAGATTGATAACAGGAAAGGCAGTTCAATTTACTCAGGGATAATTGGAGGGTTGCCGTAATGATTTGATTAAGTACCCTCCTTACAATAAGCGCCCCCTTTCAATTAAGCATCCCCCTTTGAATGTGTCTTATCAATAAGCGACCCTATTTCAATAGGCGCCCACATTCCAATAAACAGTAATATTAGAATGTTACAGCGCCGTCAGAGGACGTATCAAAGGAGTTTCATCTTCCTAAATTGCTCACATACGTAATGCCGCTTTTGAGTTTCTCGATTATTATGTCTATGTGAAAGCATAATTCCTTAAAACGATTGATTTCAAATTTTGCGGCGATTGCTTGGCTGGTTGTTCTGGCCAGGAAGGATGCGGGGACAACAACAGTCTGCTTGATGCACTCACCTTAACATGCATTTTGTTCTCCCGGCGGGCTTTGAGAAAGGTGTCGTAAGAGGTGTCGTAGCTCTAAGGCTCAATTAAACTCAACTCAACGATAAACACTGTAAACACAATGTCAGACAAGTCAACTCGCATGTCCGCGAGATGTGGAGCGGCCCACAAAAAAGTCAGGGACACCAGAGAGGGGTTCCCACAAGTTAACATTAAACATGTGAGGGTCCTCACAAGTTCAGATTACAAAAACACCTGAATATATAAGAAAGGAAAGACTCGTCGGCACACACCAAACAAGTTTGTTATCAACTTCAATGCAAGTCGCAGCTGCGTATTCATCGAGTTATTTAGCTCCTTTATGGTTATATTTTCCTACATGCCAGCGACTCTCGTACAGATGGAGACCACGCGTCAGTTCATAAATACCGCAATAAAAAAATGATTTGAACTTTCGGTTGTTTCTCAAAAAATTACCCTGTCTCTCGCCCTCCCTTGAGGTACCAAAATCGAATCATTACATCATTACGGTAATACAATGTGCCAAGAGAATAAACTGCAATAATTTCACTGCAAAGTTCATTTTTACAATTCTGGTTTGGTGGAATGCTAATGATCTCTAAATTACTTTACTTTTTAAGTTAAAAACTCCAACCCAGGGTGAAGATACTAAGGCATGCTCAGCATTTATGTTATAATAAGGAGTACAAAATAAATAAACTATTGAAAATTAATAGTTGATTTGTGTTTATAGAAAGAGACGAGATTTCTGTTATCAGGAATACTTCCTCAAGATCGTGTCACCGTAGAGGTAAACTGGCATAAAGTAGTACACTAAAATAATATCCTAGAATAATAGAGGTGTTTGTGGGCGAGAAGAAGAGCTAACGTCAATCCCGTTAATGTAATATAAATTTCTTATATTCCTTGACTATAATGATAGATAAGATAGACGATACAACTGAATAAAGACAATAGATTGTTTGTCTCGGAACTATCGGTCTGATAGTTGCGCCTTGGAAATTTGATTTTCTTTAAAGAAAAACTAGCATATTTGTCCTCGAAGCATATCTTCTGGGACAAAAATTTGTTTTAAGAACATTATTTTCTGAGGCGCAGCTATCAGCCGAAAGTTCCTCGACAGAGACATGTAATTGTTTAAATAGTTCCCTCCGAGGAAAATACCCGGATGGATAGTACGTACTTTCTTTAATCAAGCGGGCTTGTAGAAAATAAACAATTGAAATTGTATAAAGTGCCTTTTTTTTGTTTTCTTTTTCACGGGTTTCATCTAAAAAAGATGAATATAATTCAACACGATTTTTGAACTGGCGCGCAAAAGACAATTTAGTGGTGAGCAATAATAACAATAGAGTGTTTATGTCTGGAAACTATCGGTCTGATAGTTGCTCCTTGGAAATTTGATGTTCTTAAATTTAGCATGTTTGCCCTCGAGGCTTCGCTTCCCGGGAAAAAATATGTTAAAAAAATTTTCCGCGGGGCAGCTAAGCTCTATTGTTTAAGTAAAATACTCGAGCTCATAATCTAATTGTTAAATAGAAACACGATTTTCAACCAATCAGCACGTTTTTTCTCTGGACTATTTTATACACTGAGATAAAATCACGGACTACGCCTCACTGATGAATTCGTCTTTGTAGGTAACACCTGTTTATGACGACAAATACATATTGGGGAAGAAGCAAACAATAGAAGTTTTAGTTCCGGGTGAGTTAGAAAGTGTTTTATGTGCTAGACTAATAATCATACAACAAACAAAATCAACAAATTTTTGATAACAGTAATGTTGAAAGACAAGGCCTTTTACGAAAACTACAGCAACAACGAGGACAGGAAAATCGCTAAATGATCTGAAAAGAATAGTAACAAGTGACATTTACTGCAAAACGACAAGTGATGACGAAATTAGGAGAACGTGTACGAAAACAATATTAATTTTATCATTGCATTCCCGATCTATGACATCTCAATTCAAAGAGAATTGATCGAAATGACTCGATAAGTAATTTGCTTTTTTTTTGTTAAATCAATTTTGAAATCACTGATTATCCTTGCAATCTGATTGGCTCTCAGCTGTGCGATTTATTCACAAAGACAGTAAAACAAAACAACCAATCACATGACGCAATCACATCACATTGACATGATGTTGACATGTTTTCAAAATGAGATGTAAACGCATTTCTGGTTTCGCTTTTCGACAAACCGGCTACTGGTTCAATATATAATGGCACAATATATAATTGTGATTTCAGACCAAACTGCACGACCCAAAATTCAATTGCCATTATTAATTACTGGTCTTCGCTGTTGTTTAAATTTGTTCACCCGGCTTAATACTTGCTTTTGTGGATCAAATCGTTTCTTTTTTTTTTAAGGTAGGCTGGGTCTCTCGAAGAAATACGTTTTAGAATAATATCACTGTAATAAAACTGTTGCTTTATAAAGAATTTCAAAATCGTTACCTTCACTAATTTTCTTTGAAGATTTAATACTCTTGAATGAGAAAGTAAAACACACTTGGCAATTCCACTAACTTGTTTTATTTATTCTAACTACGACTTAGCATTTAAAATTACTTTATTTACGTTTTTACAGGACCTAGAGAGGAATTGTTGACAGTTGTTGGACTACGTCACGATGCGCTAGTTCCCAGTTCTGATGAGTCATTTCGCACCAAGGTGTCCTGGAAGAAACCACTTTTCAACCACAGTGAAGTGAGCTATTACCGTTATAAAATAACCAATGGCACCGAAAAACCCGTTAGAAATGTTCAACGACGAGCTATTGAGTTTGGCACCTATTTTATAACGGTAAGTGAGGCGATCTGTGTTACAGTTCTCGAGAATTTGAGTCTGAATCCACCGCTGAAGTTCGAGAAACAATGTAGTTAATCGGGTGATTTTTTTCCCTTTTTGTTAAAAAGCAATATTTTTCAACAATGATTCGGGGGATACGTGATCTTGTTCAAGTGTCCCAACCAGTTTTGGCCGGGATTGTCCTGGGACACCAAACAACTATCCCCTCCCCCCACCCCTTCTCCCACCTACAATGTTGATAATCGGGCGATGTTTTCCCTTTTTGTTGGAAAAAACGGGGATATATGTAATCTTGTTCAAGTGTCCCAACTACGTTTGGCCGGGATTGCAGGTATTTAAAATTTATTGACACCTCTGAAAAGATCACCTTGAACTTTTTAAAATAACCAAGTTTGAAAGACATATATTTTTACACAACGAGGATATAGCTTCGCAAATCTGAGAATTTTATAGACAGACTTTCACACTTAGCCATTTAACAAATTTTAAACTGGCTCTATTTCCGATACCAGGCCTACATCAAAATTTCAAAATTCCGCAACTAAGGTCCACAGGGTAGGGCACACTTGACTACTCTTGATGTTCCCTTGACAACTAATTCTAACGTCATCATATGCAAGTAATTCTATTCATCAATAAATAATGAACGTGCTTCGTCAGCCTTGTCGAGACAAATGTGATAAAATGCCAAAGATGGGCTGGTTATAGTTTTGTATTGTGTTTTTTCTTTTCAAAACTTCCAGCCCGGAATTGATATTCTATATTATGCCCGTTAATAGTACTTACTATCTTTCTTTGCTGTAGAAATACACAAACGTCACCATTGATGGCATTCAACCTGGCAAAGCAATTGAATTTAAGGTACTAGAAAATATCTCAAAACCAAGTTCTTTTATTGCCTTTGTGTTCAGGTATCTCCACCCACCCGCTTTAAGTCTTTAATATTTCCAACTGATGACCTCTGATCGCATACTGGCCATTTTCTGGTCGTGTAGCAATGAAAGAAAGAGGGCGGATCCATTCAGTGAAATCAGGGCCCTTGTTGATATACCAACCAATGGTTGATGGGGCCACCCTGCTTAAATAAAGCTTTACTTGACTTGATACACTAAACATGCATAAAGGAAACAAATTACCTTCGTTAATTGCTTTAATTAACAATTAACAACTTAAGTGAGAGATTTTTCTCTCTTATGCTTTATCCGCACTTCATAATTGCATTATATGTTTCATTAATGTAGACCATTTCCCATATTCAACAATGTCCTCTATACCGTCACGTTCTATATGTAATACATCAAACACGAGGAACAGTGTTTCATCGGGATAAACGACGTTGCTTTTTAACGTTAACTTTTTTTAGTGAAATCCGTTTCTTAAATATTGTTGATTCGAATTATGAATGAGTTTGAGAATACTGTGTCAAATCGTCTGTTTATTTGTATGTGGTATTTAGTCTTTTGCATTTCTTTTTCAGGTCACTCCTGTATTTGTTGCGTACATGGTAAATGGCAGAGAAGCCTCGATTCCTATTTATAAGGCTGAAATAGGTCAGTACAATACTTGGTCCTGTCAATAGTAACTCTAATCAAGCCAAACAAAACAATTACAAGAAGTTCTTCAGTTAAAAAGAAAATGTTACACAAACTCACTGGTTTCAAAGAGTGCAGAACAATCCATATCGAACGTAAGTGTCCGTATCATAAAGGTGACCGTAATATTGAGGAAGAAAGTATATGAATTCTGGTCTAGTCGAAGCTCCGTTCCATTATCAGTACTGGCACTAAGGGAAATCATGCATTTTTCAACAGGTGAGCAGGAATCCAGCTCAATGACTCCCGGTGAGACTGCGGGACTTGTTATAGGCTTGGTGCTTTTAATCCTGATTGTGATCTGCTCCATGATCTTCTGCCACAGAGAACGACAAAGGAAAATGGAGGCCAAAGGACTTGTTTCTGGGTAAATATCATTGAGGTGCAGTTACTGGTGTCACATTATCTCGACTGTCTATAAGTCAGACACCGCTCGATGAACGGGTGGTATTGGTCCCGACGGTGTCCATACTAGAAAGAGTTCAATGTAAGCTCCCTGAGAGGTGACGCACATTGAAATATAACCCTTTGAAGTGTGTTCGCGCTTTACAGCAGAACTTTCTTAGGGCAATGCGGCGATCAGGCTATCAACTGTCTCTAATGGCCAAAAGAGGCTTATCAACCTTTCGCGGCTGGTTGATCCCGTGTTTTTCGCTTTTATGTTACCGGGAGTTTGCAGAAAAACAGATAGTCAATCTTCTCTTGATAATGATCGCTGTCTATACAACTAAGAACTACTTTACATCAGGAGTGAACAAAGCTTTAGTACGTCAACCATCATCAATAATTCATCAAAATTAAAGACTGGGAAACCCATGAAATCTGAGTCTTAGTCAGCATGAGATTTTATTACGTATTTCTCGGTTTTCTACTTAGTTTTAATTTCGATTGAGGAGAAGCACTGAACACATTACTAAATGGCTTGAGGTTCATCAAAAAATACTCTGCCTCGCGTCGTATTCTCGACTTCTTCTCGGTTTTTGAAAAGTGATCAAACACGGTTCCTAAAAGACTAGTAATCAGCGTCCACGCATCCAACAAGTCTTTACTTTCATTTCGGAACGATTTGAAATTAAAGGGTTGATTAATTGTGATCATTCGTTTGGTTTCCGATAGAGTAACTATTTTATATCTTGCTTGCTTTTCATCAGCAAAAACGCGTTAATGATTGACCACTGGGAAGTAGATGGCAATTTAGTGTTCTTGGAGCAGGAGCTTGGAGAGGGGGCCTTTGGTAAGGTGTACAAAGGAGCCCTCAAGGAGCATATTCCGCCCTCTCAGAAACTGTCCTTCAAGATGCCTCTGAACACCTCAAGAACTTCAACTATCAAAGGAAATGAAGTGTTTACGGTTGCAGTTAAAATGCTTCATGGTAAGTATAACAAATGTATTTTTGCCTACTTTTTTAGTTACAACACTCTTAGATGATTGCATTTTTGTATGCCGGTATATATCTGTCTGGATTCGCAAAAACGTACCCGCAGAATTTGACTTGTCACTAATAGATCTCGATTCAATTCTGTCGATAAATTTGATCGATAAATTTCTTAAGGCCTGTATCGTCCTAAATGGATTGAAAAAGAGCTTCCTATGTCGAGAATCGATTGAACTTCATACAAACTAGACCATAATTTTGAGTAAGAGAGCACTCCGCATGTTGTCAGTACGTCAATTATCGACCGGAAGCCACAGACCTAAATTGCTTCCACGCTAGCCAATCACAGACAGTTCTGATAATTAGCTGGACGGCGAACGCCTACAGCAGCTACAAATACCTAGTCCATTGCACTTCTAAGCCCTAAATTAATGGCTCTAAAACAAGCACAATATTATCGCCACAGTGCGAACGGCCTACAGTTATGGGACTAAATGACGACCCGTTTATACATCTCAGGGCCGTTTCATGTCCGTTTCATGTACGTTAATGGACAACGCTTGCTAGCAGCGCAGATCGTTAGACCGGCACCTTTATTGAACTTAATGATGTCCTCCGGCAGACTTCCTTTTGACAGCAGTTAGAGAACGCCAATCGGTCAGTGCCGCCTGAGAATCAACACGCGAACTGAACTTCAGACGAGTGTAGCCTGGGCTAAGCTTAACACCAATTGAAAAGTAGAGGGGAGGGGGCTGGTAAACAATAAATAACAGAAAAGAATAAAAAAAAACATACAAATAAACGAAACAGGCAGCAGGAACCTCTCTGCATTTCATGCAAGCTAAGCTTTACAAGCTGCGGCCATTAGACAAGAAAATAGTCACAGGTTACATGAATGAAGGGGTTGAAATCTGCGGGCACCTTTTTGGAAAATCAGTCAGTCTTTTAAGTCACAGATGATTGTATTTTTGTATACATATATATATATGTATAACACTTTTCTTGACCTTGAATTTGGTGATTGATGACAACGAGCTCCTAGGGAAGGGTTGTCTTGTCAACGTCAAAACCTCTCAGGATGCCGGCAGTTTTGAAAACAAAGGTGACGGCAGTAGAAAGTGGCCTAATGCTTGAAAATAATAAAACAGCAAATACTGATTTTGTGATCCTTCCCTGCATCAATGGTGCTACTGAGCTACTCACACGAATTCTTAAAGGAGGCACGACATGCAACTCTTCAACAAACCAACAAAAGCACTGCCACAATATTTTCCTATATTATATTATATTATATCATATCATATCATATCATATCATACAGTACAGAACTCTATATTTATTAAAAAAAAAGAAACAAATGTTTTCGTATGCTATCAGCTGACATGTACACTTTAGAAAGAAATTATCCTATTTTTATTGGATGACTAGATATGGCCGATAGCGACCAAAGAAGGGAATTTCTTGACGAAATTCAGCTCATGAAAGCTGTGGGGTCACACAAGAATATTGTTAACATGCTGGGATGTTGCACTGTGCAAGAACCCATGTTTTTGCTGGTTGAATATGTTCCGTGTGGTGACCTGTTACACTACCTCAGAAAACACAGGAGTAAGGTGAGGTGTAAATACGTTATAGGTGGTGTCCACTTTTTTGCTAGGAGCTGAGAAACATTTCTTTATCAATTATGCTATGATATTAGTTGTACTCCGGTAAGCTTAAGTGTCTTGTACGAAAGACTAGTGAGACAATCTCAGATGGTGCTGAGTGTAATGTATACTGCGCTGCGATGTACTAGTCCTATTCTCCCTCAACGTCCAGACGACGTCTTAACCTATCCTAACAGTGCATTTAAAATGAGCGTGACAACATTCTTCAAAATTTTTTTCATCCTTCTGTGTTACAGCAACATTTTTTCTCTGAAACAAGCCGATAGAAAAAAAAGTCATCCAAGCAGCGTAGGGTTATGTCAAGCTTGAATCCATTAGAAGAGATTATGCATCAGTCCTTTGGCTATTGTACGTCATGTGATTGGGTCAATACTGTGGACTCTTCTCTAGCTCTAGTCGGGCTAGTTAAGTTGCCTGTTTTCCAACTGGTTGTTTGAGTGCAATTATCCAAGTTCTTTATGGCAATTAAATATTATAACTTGATTGTTTAAAAATTAAATTTTTGAACATCTGAACAGCTTTTTGTACATTTGTATTTGTTATCGCAGGTCAAGGAATATCTCGGAGATGATTCTCGAGGACCTTACCGTTCAACGTACTGCGAAACACACTTTACCGATGGGAGTCCCATAGGAATATCTGTGAAGGTAGAAAATGAAATGCAGCTACCATTCACCATATAAATGAACTCTCCACTTAAACCTTTTCTTTCATATTCTCATGTGCAAAACTGAAAATCACTCGTTGTTCATCGTTCATCGCATTTTATAGCATTGGTTATAACAGCTGGAGTTAAATGCTCTTCTAATCTTCACATTCAATCATCTGGTCATCACTATTATTTTCTCAGAATAGTTGGTTGTTTGTTTTGTTTCTTTTGGTCAGTTGGATGAAGTTTGTTTGATTGTTTGTGTTGTTTTTCTGCATTATCGCATAATTTGTTAACTTTTATTTCTTTCTTCCTTTTTTGAAAAGGCAACTAAAAGCGACCGCATCTACGTCAATGCCCCAGATATGCAAAAACAAAAGAAAGAGGATATCCAGCTTCTGTCTTTTAATTCTCACAAAGCTGGGGGCGTGGAAACTGGCGAGGAAAACAAAAGCCTAGACACTGAAGAGAATGAGGACGAGCTAGACAAGAACGAAGAAATGTTAACTCCGGGAGATTTAATGGCGTTTGCTTGGCAAATTAGCCAAGGAATGGTAAGCAGGAGTTGATAAAATTTACAAATATTGTTGAAGGAAGTGTAATTAGAACTTCATCATGAATTGTGCTCATGTAGGTCAGCGACTCTCATTTATCGACCATATTACAATTACATATTACATATTATATTACATATTATTATTATTATTATTATTATTATTAATATTACATATTACAATGTCAATGAATCATGTTCAGTGGCTGAGGAGATTAGTCTTAAGATGAGGTTTAATTTTTTTATTCTCAGGAATACCTTGCAAAGAAGGGATTTGTCCATCGGGACTTAGCAGCTCGAAACGTTCTCGTTGGAGAAAAGAAAATTGCTAAAGTGGCAGATTTTGGCCTGACTCGTCACGTGTACGAAGAAAAAGTCTATCATGCGAAAAGAAACAGAAAACTACCATTGAAATGGATGTCAATCGAGGCCATCTTTGATCAAACTTTTACAGCACAGAGTGATGTGTAAGTACTTAAACAGTTTTGTAGCACTGAAGGGTAAACCCATAAACTAAGTATCCAAAAAATTACTTTCCAGCGTTTTATTAAGGTCCGACGCGACCACACTGTTGCGTTTTCGTATAAAAACTTATAATTTTTGATGAATTTTCGCCTATCGTCCTCATTAAAACGACCGAAAATGCTGATAATAATGGAGGTCTTTTGAGAGTTTGCAAAAGTAAAGTCTCTATATTTGAAAACGCATCGTTTGGAGAGCCCTCTTTTTCTAGTTTGAATCAGGGTGAAATGAAAACGGAGGCTTCTGAAATGAAGAATGCAGAAAAAAGCACCACATACTGTCATTTTCATCGGCGCTTTCGAGAGTTTTAGTGTGGACGATATGCGAAAACGCATCAAAAACGTTTTGAAATGAAAACGAATAAGTGTGAACAGGTCCGGGAGACAGGTGAAAACAAAAACCAAAACGTGGTAGAAAATATTTTGTTTCGTTTCGTTGGGACAACAACGGATACTTTAAAAACGCAGTGGTTGCGTCGGGACCTCAGATTTACAATAATCTTCGTTTTTCGTTGCAGATGGGCTTTTGGAGTTGTCCTCTGGGAGTTAGTGACTCTAGGTACGTTGATAAAATTCATGATGTTTTCATAGCGAATATCAAATACAGCTTTATCAGATATATAACAAAGAACAAAGGCAAAGGCTACGATTATTAGTTACCCTTATGCCAGATAAGTGCACGGTTTTTGCAATTAACTGATACTTCAATACACCGACTGAAAGTCCTCGTTAAATCTTGTAGCATTTGAAGTAGGGCCACTATCGTCCGCAGGACATATATGGTATACATATCGCATGTATATGATATACATGTTGCTTGTCGCCGCCGGAATCAAGCGACAGCCGGAAATACGTCTGCTTTCGCATGCACGAACCGAATTCCACTGACAATGACATCATTTTTCTGTCTGAAAACTGGAAAGTCCGGAAAGCCCACTTTCTACTTCCATTTTCAAAAGAAATTATTTCGTAATTATTTCATATTTCATAATAGGTATTTATCTTACTTTTTTAATGCCAAAAGGTGGTACGCCGTACCCTGCAATCGACAACAAAGAGCTGCTTTGCCTGTTGAAAGATGGATATCGAATGGAGAAACCAGACACATGTAACGATGAGCTGTAAGTAGCTACTTCTTAATATCCACAGCATAGAGGACTTAATTTCGAAATGCTTGATAAAACGTTATTCAAAAAACGTTAAAACGTTATTCAGGATAATTTTAACTTTAGTCGGTAGTTTCCTTAATTGAAGCTAGAGGATTTAACCAAAGTTTGTAACACTTGCGTGCTAGGGCTATTTAACGTAAGCTTGACTACAGCTCAAGACACAGTCCTTGGTAACATCTTGGCTGTCAAACCTGAAACCGAATCTCACAACCTTTTTCTGATTAATTTAAAAGATTCAAGAATCACCTAGTGCAGTAGATTTTACTCAAACCAGAATTCCACATCAATTCGAGATCCTCGTGCAAGTCGTATCAACAATTAAGAAAAGACAGTTGTAAATCTGAGAGACAGTCATGTCCTGAATTTGTCATCCTTGGAAATTCCACCTACCATATTGAACCTAGTCATAGTTTTCTGAGAAGTCTGTAGTTGGATAGCCTAATATTAACTACCTTACTGCAAAATTCTTTAGCTACAACATGATGATAGACTGCTGGAAGGATTGTCCTGAGGCGCGCCCGACCTTTACTGAAATAAGACAGAGGCTGGAAGAGATGATGCAAATGGACAATCCGTATTTAGATTTGAGTGTGCTGGATGAAACAAGAGAATACTACAATGAGCCTTCATTTAACAGCCTCGTAGAAGAGTCCACGGACGACCTTTTTGATGAAGACGATCACGAGTGCAGTCAGGACCCTAATGAAAATGTGCAACTGGGTAATCAAAAAAACACAAAAGATTTACATGGAAACGGCACAGAAAGCTTGCAGCAAAAAGATGCTTATGATGGTTATGGTAAAATCGATGTTCGAGATGGTAAAAAGGTGAAGATCAATGCTTATGAGCTAGAAATGAAATTGTGCAGACCGGCGGTTCGAGGAACGGCCTTCTAGCGTTGCACTTAGGACAACAACCAGTCAATTGTCTGTTAATGTGACTAAGTTTTCTTGTTCATCAAAGACTGTAGACAAGTTTTAGGCTTTGAAAGGGCGTGCCTTACCATAGTTCTCTCTAGCGTACACTGAAATAGAAAGGTCCACTGGCATTTTCTTCTCAAAGTTTGGTTTGGAAAGATATTAACCAAACCGGTGAAACTAAATGTTATTACCAGGCTGATGTTAATTATCAGCCGCCACCCTAGGCGCTGCTCTAAAATGGATAGCGCTAGACTAGAGATAGCAGTCCAGCTTCGAACCCTTCCCAGTGTCACTACGTTGTGTCCTGCCCTGCGATAGACTGGCATCTCATCCAGGAGAGAGTAGAAATACTCCTAGTGGCTTATATCCGGGATAAGTTCCGGTCGAACAAGTAGTCTGACGCAGAATTTGTCGTCCATGTGTTCTAACGTCGACACGGCATCGATTGGTAGACGCGCAGGTGCATTCAAGAAAAACTTTATTTTGACACCCGATGTTGAGTCGGCTGCTAAAAACAGTTGATAGCAAACCTTTACATAAGAACTTGAAACATTATCGAACTTACAGCTTAGTTGCTGAACACTCATCGTATCTTCAGCCTCCGACATTTACATAAAAAGGTATCATTTATCATTCTTGGATTGCATAAAATGCAAAATTAGACTGTAGGAAAGGTGAATAAAATACACATTAACACATATTATTGACTGTGGAAAATGTAAAAAGTGAGGCAATTAGGTCCCTGATGGCTTAGGTAGTGCGAACATGGAAGTGCCTTGGTAAACACTTTCAGATTCCCTTCCATGTTCAAACCATTCCTTCATGTTTTTGTTGGCCCACTCTAACTCGAGCCACATGCCGATGCTCTTACTCTTGTCACAACACTTGCGCAGCTTGGCTTTACACTTGTCCATATTACCACGCAGGAGATTGTGGTAAGCGAGTAAATGAAGTCGACGAACTTCAAACAATGGGTGAAGACTAAGAGCGTGCTTGAGTTTCTTTAGGCTCTGAAATTGAAATCAAACGTCAAATACAGCTACCTACTGAGGCTCTCCCATTCAGGCCTGACTTTTTTTTCAGGATTCAATTCACAACTGCTTAAGTTGTGTGTATAACTGCGATGATTAAATCATGTCTTCATATCTTTCTCTGAAGTTCAAATACATTCATATATTCATCTGCATTCCTTTCAATCGAGAGAAGACTGTGAATAGGTTAGCCGTGGCCTAATTTCTTTTTGAGACAATTGGTAGAGCACTGCAACGATATCGATAATGGGAAATAATGGGTTCGAATCCCGTTCAGGCCTGACTTTTTTTCAAGCTTCAATTCCACAACTGCTCAGTTCAGTTGTGTGTATAGCTGCGATGATCAATATTTTCTTTAAATCTTTCTCCGAAGTTCAGATATATGATCTTTCATATATTCGGTTGCATCCTTCACCTTCTACCGGGTATATTACGAACTCACAAAGTGACAAGCTCCCATATGGCTGATAGCTCAGCTAGTAGAACACTGCACCGGTATCGCAGAGGTCATACCGAGGACGGGACTTAATTCCAAGTAAGAGAATATCATGTCAAACTGCTGAAACAACATTTCGCTTACCTTGCCCACTTCTTGTTCATTTTGTTTGTTTTTGCTTTCGTGTTGAAGTTTTAGCAGCCAAAATTCCACAATCTTAACAAAGCCATGAACGGACATAAGCACCTCGAACTTGGAAGGTTCTAGGGCTAAAGACGACATTAAACATTTTTCAAAGGGGTAAAAATGCAAATTACTATTTTCGAAATAATTGCTTGGTTTGAAGATAGGCAGTTTTACGTGAGGTTTGAAAAATTGAAAAAGAAATGGTCGATTCCAAAAGATTTGTTCGTTAAGTCATCGTTTGTACGTGATTCAGTTTTTTTTTATAGCACATATGGTCTATTTTTTACGCCTAGGAACATTAAACTCGTAATTTTTTTCTTTTTTGTCGCTTATTTTCTTTAAGAAATAGGCACACGACCTCCCAGATAGTTTGTTTGTTATAGTTAGGTTAGTGATTCGCGTTATTTGTTTGATTTTCCTGTCTTTACGAGTAACTCGCTGTGGCTCGCAAACAACATACCAGAAGCAGTAGAAATGTACAAGTCAGCATTTTCCCAATCTCGCCTTCTAGCATACCTGTGTAAAAACAATTACATTTCAGCTTTACCGTTTCATATTGACATAGTCGAAGAAGTCTTTAAACTTGATGCCGTCGGTCACTGGACTATCTTTACTGTCCACCACCGAAGGGTAATAGCTCAATTTCTATATATTGAAATTTTAACTTTACTCCAAGGCTTAGAGAAATGAAACAAAAGAAAACGCATCGAGGATGAGGGATGTATAATTAACGTATTTTGTTGTATTCCCCTAAGTGTCGGAGCCAAGCTACAAATATCGAAATTGGCTTGTTGGAAAATAGGAAAATAAAATTGCTTCGGGATTGCTTTGGGGAGAAGTAGAGATGGCTCATGATGGTTTGTCTGTTTGTAGCCCAATTAAGTTAATCCAGGAATACTCTTGCACAGAGGTGGTTCGCAGCTATTATTGGTACCCTTTTGGGATTCACTTAACATCAAAAAATATAAAAAGAAAACCTAACAATTATGCTTTGAAGAATTCGGAAATGAAGAGAATAGCTGAACGTATTCAGGAAATAATGCGTCTATACAACAATCAAAATCGAAAACCAAATCATACCACAGCGCCAGAGAGGCATTGAGATAAAACTTCGGCACTACATCACACGAGAAAGCCGGATCAGTTGACATTTTGGCTGTAAATTGCTTGATGTCTTCCACTTCCTCAAGCTGCCAACCTACAAGACATTTTAAAATGGCTTACAAAGTCTTTGTATGCCAGAAATAAATCCCGGAAGAGCAACAGCAATAATAAATTTGCTGAAACACGTTCACCCAAATAAATTTACTATACAATTCAGCATTCAATGGCTATTGTATAAACGGGATGATTATTATTATTTACACATCGATTATGGATAGGAGAGTGGTGTTGGATCTTGAAATGACAGTACGCTGAAGTTATGGAAAGAACGTTTTTACTCATCCCGTAAACAAACAAAGCGTTTTATTACCATAAACTGGAGTGGCCTTTTACATTCCAGGGCCGCTCGCGAGTGTTAGTAAAGTCGGATTCCTTATTTTACTGAGAAACAAACGGTAACCCAGAGATTCTGCCGAGTAGTTACGGTGTTAGCATGCAATTTAATTTGCCGTTCTGGATATGAAACTTCTAAATCACAAAAACTACAATACTGTAGTAGTAAATTAGTTTTACAACACAGTTTCGATATAACGCGCGCTCGGATTGGTGGAAACAGTGTACATAGAAGCATTTTGACGAATTTGACGCAATCTAAACTATGATTTAGAGAAACGAAATGGAAACGAGTTCTTGTCTGCAATAATTACAGGAGAATGGAGACCATTGTTAACGGTAGAGATAAAGCTCCACTAAAATGTCTGTATTTATGATGAAAAGCTTTATCTGAAATTCAGCTCAGCATTTCGCATTTCATCCGCAAACTTTGAACTCAATTTCCATTGCAAAAGTACACATTTTCATGAGCCACAATACGGCCCCATCCAAGTATTAATTGAATTTAGGAAAACTGCACCTGGTGTTTTGTGTTCCTATACATAGATAGTATGAAGCACAAGTGTCCCTAGGTATAAATTTAATACAGAAGATGTGTCCCAAGTTATAGATTACATACAACAGAATGTCCCTAAAAATATCTGACTGTTTTTCCGAAATCATTCCTGCAGATTTAAACCCCTTCATTTATGTGACCTGTGATTTATTATTTGGCTTACTTATGGCAGCAGCTTGTAAAGCTTACCTAGCATTAAATGCATAGAACTTCTTTCTGCATGTTTCAGTTTCCTTTTTTGCGTTAAACGCTAGCCCCCATACCCCCCCCCCCCACCCCGCGCTCCCCTTTTCATGATCAGTTGATGTTAAATTTGGCCAATTCTACACTCCTCTAAATTTAAGTTAGCGCGGTTAATCGGAGAAGGAGCTAATCGACTTCTGTCTAAGGTCTACCCCAGAACATCATTATGTCCAATGAAGCGGTGCAAGTTTAGCGATTTGCTACCAAGCGTCTTCCATTACCGTATACGAGTCAGCCCTGACATGACAATAACAGGACGTCATTTAAACCCGCAATAGTACTGACTGAGGCCATTTGCATTGTAGCGATAATGCTGTGCTCGCTTTAGACAGCAAAGAGCTTTAGCCACATAAATTAGG
>OMLO01000573.1_pt1 | contig 24694 bp, 12 predicted proteins | sample 1674811 | NCBI WGS metagenome assembly OMLO01 (sample SAMN06265003, study PRJEB25207) | coral metagenome | isolation source: Coral host | place: Mexico:La Bocana,Puerto Morelos, Mexico | collected 2008-11-13
AATAGTGCTTTTCGCGCGCGCTGATTGGCTAGCTCGGAGGTGATTAGCCAAGTACTATTCACCTCCGAGCAGCCGAAAAAAACAAAATGGCTTCCCGATTAAAATAAAGTTACTCTTAAACAAGTAAAGTTACTGTTTGGTTCGCTAGGTATTCATCTTGTGTGGTATATACTAAAACAATTATTCACCTCAGGGTCGGTGAAAGTGGTGGATATTTAACTCGCCGCTTTATATTTGTATACATAACGTTGATTTCTTTTGCTATTTTTCTCTCGGAAAAATTAGGTTGTATAATATTTGATAAAAAAATATGTGTATGTAAAGTTTGCGTATGTATGTATATTAATTATATTCATTTCATAATACACGTGCTTGATGAAAAAAGATATATACCGGTGAAATAATTATGGCTCTCAAATACTTAATGCTCTGATTTTCATATTAATTAATCCAATACATTGAAATTAACTGACCAACAGTAAGACGATTGTAGGATATGGGTGATAATTACAGTCATGTACGTAACTTAAGCAGTTGAGGCTCGACCGGCTTCCAATCAATAAGTGGTTACTTTAAAAAAAGAAGCAAACTTTCTCCAAAAAAATATCAAACACTTGGAGTAAAAGCCGCCCTTTTCTAGATTCTAACCATAATTAATTACACATAGGGAGGCCCGCTTTTATTGCCATTATCTTTGCTGTTTTGCCTTACTCTATCTTTACCCGTAATCCGTTCGCAAAATCACTCGCACCCTTTCGTCGAATGTGATTCCAGCTCAAGTCCAAGTACTCCAGTGCATCGTTGGAACCTGCATCATAAGACACTATCAGACCGTTGTATGGAAGTTGTTGTAGGGAACATACAAGGCGTCCTCTTCAAGCCGGTTTAATTAATAAAACCATTTACTGCGGCTTAAACAAGCTTGACTCGAACTGCCTTTGAAAATATGTTATTCACGAGCCTTCAAAAGAAACCCAATGGGCACGGGATAATGGATCAGATATACATGAATAAAAATCGAAGAATACCATGTATCCTCAGTACTGTCGATGTCCAGGCGAAAGCATTTTCAGTGGACGTAAAGACCAGTAAAATTAAGGTCAACGAAACCACGAAAGAACGTAGAATAAAAATAACAAACAAAGGAAAGGAAAAGAGAAGAAAGAAAAAGAAAACCTAGCCTATCTCAAATTCCGCTTTCTGCGTATACCTCAATCCACTTTTAACCAACTTCTTCAAAAGGGAAAATGTCATTTTAAACAAATGCTGATGATACAATAAATTCAAAGAAATAACAGTTTTTTTAGTTAGTTTGTTAGCTTGTTTCTTTACTTTCCTATCTTCTTTCTAGTACTCTTCACGTTGTATATTGTTTTTGGTCACCACTTGGAGTGATTTTCAGGCCTTTAGTACTCGTAGAATCAAACTTCGTGGAAACCAGGACACACTGAGATTTTATTAGCACTGTTTTCATAATCCAGTCTTACTTGTATAACAGCATCAACTGTAACTCACTTATTCCAAGTCCTAGATTTTCTCCAGACTTCTCCGAGAACTTGTTGTGGCTGAGATTCATCCATGCCAGCTTATTATTACCCTTTAAGTAATAAAATAAAATGCTTTTATCGATCTTACAAAATCGAGCTTGTCGCTTAGCACTGGGGTCTAAGAGCGCCCTCCCTCTCTCCTTCCCCCTTCATCTCCCATCCACCTCTCCCCTCCCCTTCCCTCCCCTCCCCTCATGAGAACTGCAATCACTCTTCTTATGATAGAAGGTCCAGCTTTCGCGTAAGTGAAGACAAAAAGGGTGTCTATTACGATATGCAGTCAGTTACTCACTTATTTACGCAGTAACAGTTTAATTAACAGTCTCTGAGCTGCGTTTAAATTCTATTATCTAATAAGATGGTCGTGAGAATAAAGACTTAAATTTCCTTATTGCCTTACATTAAGTTGTTGTTGCCGTATCATTGTTTTTGTTTGTTTGTTCAAACGGTTTGTTTGTTTGTTTGCTTGTTTTTCTCTTCCCAAAAAATACGGGCAACGACCGTTCCTTACACTACATTCCAACCAGTTCAACGAGATGGATAGACGCTCAAGTCTTCTCGGATAAGGCCCATAAACCGAAGGACTCGTCTGATGCGTCTTGCGGGTCGCATGCATCTTCATTGTCATATGTGTAGCATGGGACGTTAACCCGCACACTCAGTTATCGAAAAGGATAGCACGTAGTTTTCTGCGTTGTGGTCTGGCCTTGTCTCACGGGTTGGTGATTTTACAGAGGGTAAACCTCGTTGCACCTTATATTTCACCCCTGGAGAGAATTGTCCACAAAAAATTACTGTGACTACCTTGAGTGCATCAAGTAGATAAACAGTATCCTTGTCAGTAAGGCCGTTGTCTGCCAAGTCTATTTTAAGCAAGTTGACGTTGTTCTGTAACATGTCACACATCCATTGACAACCTCGAGCACCGAGCTTGTTGGAAGAGACATCCTGCAATAGTAAAAAAACACATGTTAGGTTAGGTTTCGACCTGACTTAACCACGGAGAAAACTATACAAAAATATACAATTTTTCTCGAAAATGACCTTAGATTACGAATTCTAGGTTCTTTTCGAAACCTATCAACATTACAGTGTAGGATTTTCATTAGTGGCCAGGTACCGAGAAAATTGACTGGCGTTTGTGAAAACCAGTGCACTCCTGCTGAAAACTAACTTTAACTTAACGAAACCTTTAACTTAAACCTTACGTCGCATCAGTTGCAGGGTATTTGTGTATGTTCAGAACTGCTATAAAGCATTTATGTCGGACCACGTACCAGTTCTGTGATGAAGCAGTTTTCTTTCAGCATCACAGCAATCGCCGACCCACCCTCTCCTTCTAAGTAGTTATCGTGCAGGTTTAAACTGGTTAATGTCGTGTTGAGCTAAATGAAGAAAAAGTTGCAATGCTTCACTGATGACGTTTGGGGACTATTTATGGTCATGTAGTGGCATTCCTGAATCACAAACGAATGACTAAAGCGAGGAAGACTAAATTTTGCTCTATTCCCTTGATTTAAGGATTAATGAAGGATAAGAAGGCCAAACCAGAGTGGCAAATTCCTTTTAGCCAACTTCTCATGAAAATCTGATAAGAATCTAATAAATCAGTCTTGAAACAAATTATAGCTAAGAAATAACTTTGTTTAATTCTTCGCCCATAAATAATGGGAGTAAATTTCCGGGGCAGAACTCCTTTATATAAGTTAGATATGAATGTGCGGCCCCAAAGGCTAGGGTGTTCAGCCGTTTTGGTCATAAATAGGATATCAATTTCGCCCGCCATAAATAGTTCATAAGTAGTTCATAAATAGGGTATGATTTTTGCACTATATTCTGGGTATATTTTTTAGAGAAGCTACTTTTTTAGGCCATCTATAGGCTGGGGAAAATCGCAGATTTTGGCCATATTGTAAATAGGGTAAGGGTTTTGGGAAGCGGACCGCAAAGCCCCACCCAATTTTTCAGGGATTCAAGGAGGTAAATTCTTCTGCGCCGCCAAGCTAACGTTATTTCACATGAACGAACAAGCAAACAATGAAATGGCGAGGACATTTTTTCTGGTCAGAACTCACACCTCCAAAGCAGAAGCAAGAGCCATTCCTCCTTTTGCCCCCAGGAGGCGGTGTTTGAGGTCAAGATGCTTCTCTTGGATGTTCTTTAAGAAGAACGACACAGGTGTTATGTCCAAGCATTTGCAGGCAGCCAGGTACACCTTCCTTCCCGTCATATCGTACGTTTCTGAATGCTCTGAAACACGAAAAGTTAGTTATCTTGTCCTGGGTGTGTCGTTATCATAAGTCATATCTTATTTGTATATCAGCTATACTTGTTAACCATTTACTCCCTAAGAGTGACTTATAGATTTTACGTTGTATACGCTACTGAGACGATTTCCTCGTCAAAGGAAGACCCCTTAGGGGTTAAAGGAACTGCCATTGTATAATTATAGAAATGTTGAAGAGTTTTATCCAAATACTACACACTCAGCTCGGACGTTATTTTTAATCTAGAGATATATAGGTAATGGTTAATCCCGGGACTGAGAGGAAACCAATTCGGTCTGCAATCATACGAGTGATGACAACATTGGACGACCACAAAGCGGGGGTACGATTTGTATATCACGAGTACGATTAGACACCGAATCATACAGACCGAATTCGATTAGGACACGAAGTCTTATGATCGATTAATCATAAAATTAAAATTTCCAAGAAAAGAGCAGCCAAGCTATGAAAGAAAGAGAAATTTGCATTAAAATACTGATAAAGAAGGCGTAAATTATTTAATATCGCTCTGAATTTGAGATTGGTTGACTAAAACTTTGAATGTGATATGGTTGATTTAAACTACAACTTTGAATGAAATTTGCTCAATAAATTGTCCGACCACAAACTGTCCAATATTCAGGCTCGGGTTGTTCAGAAGGTGGATAACGCTTTCCACCGGACAAATCACTATCCATCGGATAGCGTGGCTTGTTTTGTGAAGACTTATCCACTGGATAGCGATTTATCTAGTGGGTAGCGTTATCCACCTTTCGAACAACCGAGCCCAGTCCAGTAATAACTTGGCATGTGAATTAGTGGAAAAAAAGATTTTTTTTTAAACTAATCACATAACTGACACCTTGCAATCAAATGTTTAGGGCGTCACGATTTCGGATCGAAAGAACGCTAGTTTGAGCCTAAAATTGCTTAGCTCGAATTTGCAGTCGGAAGCTTTGGTACTAACAGTAGTGGTTAAGTCAAAAGTCTATAAGGCAAGAATTTTAGATTTCTGGCAGTGTAAATTATTAAGTCTAGCAGCAAACTGTTTATACGGCATCACGATACAGTAGCCTATTATGGGCAAGCCTGCTAAGAGTTGATATATTTCTAAACTCCATTATGCTTGGGGAAGGCTCGAAAAAGTCTTAACTGATCCCACGAATGAATAAAGATATTAGTTTCTTAAGAACGTTTGGGCTGCTTTGGTAGTTTATTCATGAACTTGAAGTTAACAAAACTGACTAAAGCGTTGTCTCTAGGTGTAAACAACGTTTCTACTTTTTTTCTTCTTTTTCCCAGTTGTAATTTCGTTTCCTACCGAATAAGGCCAGCAACAATTCGTATGATAATGAATCACAACTGTGAATAGAAATATTGAAAGCTCTTTTAAAAATTTTGCTTTTAAATTAAAAGAAAAAGACATATGCAAGTAAACTAAGACATTTCCGGTCTATCAATTTATATTCACACCTTCCTCAAAGTAAAAGGGTCGTTTAAATTTTAACTGATTTCCATTCTGTTATTGTTAATTGATTGTGGGATGGAAACGATTTGAGTTATATTTTGGTTATTAAAATTCGAAACGAAAGATAGGTAGCAAATATAGTTAACTAGCAGCTATGTATTTATTTAATGAAACTCATTGCTAGGGATCTGTGGATTGAAATTTTAATTAAGGAAAAAAGCTCGCGGAGCTTCAAAGTGGCCGACTCCTCTGGCTGAACTTATTGCGCGAGCGACAATTATGCCGATAGCGGAATTACAAATTTTGTTGTTGTTTTATGCCATAATATTCGCTTTTGCAACGTTTGGACTGCCATTTATGTTTTTATACGGACAATGGCCTCTTCAAAATTTCCACTTATGCAAATCAAAACTCTTTTGCGATCGTCAAACTGAGGTGACAATCGTAATAAATTCAAAAACTGTTTTAGGCTAATTAAAAAGAAAGAACGTATGCGAAGTAAAATTCAAACATAAGCAAAATGTAGTTATCACTCTTTCACTAGTAAACAAAATTTTATTTATTCACCGGCTGTTTAGACTTAAGGCTTCAGTTAAACCCAAAAAATTATTGTTATGAAAGATCCCAACCAAAAGTTTGCACCATCTCGCACAAAAATCTTTATTATAAGCTTAAGCTTCATGCTTACCTTCAGTTTCAAGATCCGTGTCGTAGTCGCTATCACTTGCAGCCACGTCAGAGCTTTGCGAGATTGCAAGCTCATTTTCGGTTCCCATGAAAGTCCCGTGTTTTATAAAAAAACCGCCGACACTTTCCGTCGTCCCTGGAGCTTCTTCGTTTTCGCTTCCCTCTATTAGCGCATCTCCCTGAATGAAAGAAAACAGAGCGCAGCAGATGAGATTTTATCCGTTCGGGTTGATAAAATTTTCCACTTCATACACGCTTTCAATTCAAAGTAAGACTTAACCTTTATGCTGAATTGATCGCTATCTCCCAAACTGTCAACTGGCGACTCAGAAATTGTTTTTACTCCAGCTGCCGACATGACTTGCAAGTCTATTTTGCTGTTCTTTTGCCTTGATTCCCTACCAGGCAGTTGTCTTGTTCAAACTTCTGTCAGGGTGCGATAGTAAATCAACGTTTCCATGGGAACAGCAAATCGCCTTTCATGACGTTGCGACGTTCGCGCGCAACAGCTAAACAAACTGAATGAACAAAAAAGAAAATCTTCTTTTATACAAATGCGTACTGAGGAGTTTTACTCTCTTGTTTGATTAAAAAGATGCACAGCGGTAAGAGAGCATAAACAAATGGTTAAATTTAATTATCAACACCTCGGAAAGAAAATTAGTCAGATTCAATTATACTTCTCGGAGTACAGGCCAAATATAATTTGACTGTTTGCCATATAGCTTATTATATAGCTTAATGAAATCGGCAAAACGTTCTAGACTCTCATCTCATGGGCAACCGGGTGTTTTTTTTTTTGTTTGTTTTTATTTTGTATGTCCTTCTCAGTTTTAAATTATTGATAGTTTCAGGTCATGGGCGAAGCTTTTCGAAATCGTCTTATAAATGATCTGTAATGGTTGGACCATTAATAAATTATAAACATCCGAAAAAGCAATAGAAGTTAATGTGAAATGCAGTGGTTCGAAAATTCATTGTCAAATATTTCATCCGGTTCATACAAAAATAGATTTTGAAGGATGTAATCTCACAGAGAATTTTTGAGATAAACGATGGAATTACAGTCGAGCCTCACTCATTTGATCTCGGTTATATTCCCCGTTGTTTTGAACTCAAAATGATTTTCCCTTGGAATCGTCTGGCTCAGTGACTTGCTGGTAGCTATGTTTCGAACCATTTTTCGTTTTTCCTGAGAGTTCGAAATAGCGGAGTTCAACTTTATTACGTTTTATTCAGCTCCTGCAGCTGGAATTCTCCCAAGTTTATATGGATCGTAAGCACGGTTTCTAACAATCGGCTTTTACATTCGATTAACACGTACGAAACATCTTAATCTAAAAGGCCTTCTTGAAACCAGTTGTTTGCAAAATGTGCGGAGAACTAGTAGTAAAAACATTAATTTTCAGCTGAGAAATATTTTGGTCTATGTACAGCTCAGGTAAAAAAAAAAGTATGAAAGCGATAGCCTGTTGAAGTCAATGAAGTTCATTTATTATGATGAGATATGAGATAAGGACCTCTCTCTACCATTGAGAGAGGACCCTGGTAACGAGATTGACCCTCGTTCTTTGCAGAGGAGAAAGAGCCTGGAAAGGAGTTTGCTTTCTTTGACGTGAGTTACGATTCATCCAGTATCGAACTACTGTGAAAGAAACTACGTTTACAACTGAAAATGAAAGAGGTCACTATACCCATCCACATTGTAATCAACGAGTAGAATCTTTTATTTTTCATAATTTAATTTAAAAAAGACCTCTCTCGTTTCAATTTCTTGAAACTACACTGCACTCTGAATTCTTTATGATTTTCAATGTCTTTCAGATCATCTCTGGGTGATCATGTCTTCTATGAACCTAACCAGCCAGTGCGATGCTAGTGCATTCTCGAGCACGCTTTGAGCACTTATTGCACGGACAAGATTCTCTTCCACTTTTGCTTCGACCGGCAAAAGGATTTTGAATCATCCTACTTTCTCCATTCTCCGTTCTTTAGTCTGCGTAGCTGACGGGATTTCGCTCGTTAAGGCTTCGGAGGCGGAACCGCGAAGGGATTTTAGCCACCTGGGAAGCCTATAGCGAAAATTTTCACTGGGACCCAATTTGACTCCTTCCCACTCTCCTCGCGGCTTCGTCACTCACAACAGCTTGCGCGCAAAATCTTGCCAGCTTCGCAGTCTAATTACGTTCTTCGGCCGTATGCCTTCGAGACCAGGAAGCCTCATTAAGACAGTCAAAAATGCACAACATAATCTGCTTCATCCTGACCCCTTCAGTGGGCTCACTCGTTCAACAAGAACAAATAGTTTCCAGTGAAAATATTGCTGTTTAAACTCTTGGAGCTGAAACGAAAGAAAACGAGAAAGCTTTTACATCGGAGCTCACTTTACTTTACAGGCAATTGAGACTTGCCAGGACTCGTAACCTGGAACCGTAAAAGAACAGTGAAAGAAAAAATATTAATAGTTACCTCCATATGCATCAGGCATTCTTTCAATTGTGTACCTAAAAAACAACAAAATAAAAGGAATCCCATGTTTCATTACTTAACTTCAAATAGGGAAGTGATTACAACAGCATAGAAGATACTGGCCTATTTCCCCCTTGGGCCTTAATGAACTCGTATACAGGCTATAATGAAACAGAGAATAACTATTGTTCCGAAAAGCTGCCACGACATACATGTACTGCCTGGGTTCAATTGCTGACAATTCAGTAATGCAGTGGAATCATTGACTCATAACCCAGTGCAAATCATCATTACTGCCAATTAACACTTTCTCGCCACACCAAGGCAAAAGACATGGGTAGTTACAACTGTACCATGTACATGCCATAGCCTACTACTTGGAGACTCGAGTCAATTGCCAGACTAACTGATGAGCCACCTGTTATAAGCTTACAGGCATACTCAAACCTTGACTTATGTGTATACCTTAATTGAACAGAAAAAAAAGACAGAAACCAAAAAAAGCAACCTCCTCATTATTAATATACACCAAAGCGATTTATTGCCAAGTCTTACTTGTGTTGTGATATGTACATGATAGGGACTCCTGGAACCTTGCGGATTCTTCTTTTCAAATCTCTGTCACACGTGGCCACAATGTAACACTTGTGCTGACAGAAATAAGACAAACAAGGGCTTAGATATAATTTCTTGTGATCTCAGTAACATAATATGGGCCAGTAAATAAACAAAATTTGTAATAAGCTGCAGTCTCATGTCTTATAGTCTCCTTCGCAGTCGTTTTTTGGGATGTCATGCAACGCTACCCCCCAAAGAAATGGCTGCTCACAGCTGAACAACATTCCTTTCTATTGTGTTTGTGGTTTGCTTGCAGTCTGTACTCCACAGAGCACACCTTGTTAGTGACAAAGGGACTGCAGTTTCATCTGTTTACATGTGCAAGTATAAGTTAGAATAAAAAAAAATACAAAGGAAAAATACATGGCAATTCAGTGATGCAGTGGAATCATTGACTCATAACCCAGTGCAAATCATCATCATTGCCTTTTCAAACTACCTGCTGGGACAAATGTGGAAAGAAAAAAAGAAAAAAAAGAACACACTACCTGTTGTATTCTGTTCACTATGCAGTCATCTGCATAAGTTCCCCGGTGCATGCAAGGAAGGCGATCAAATCGTGGATCCTTCGCCATCCTACAAGAGATCACACATTCATACAGTTAAGTTTCTAAATAATTTTTCCCCTTTTTTCTCCCTTGCAAATGCAGGCTGATGCTATAATAATGTTTGAATTACATGCATAAGATACATTATAAACAAAAAGTTCAACTCCAAGCCATTCAGTGATGCAAGGGAATCATTGCCAGTGACTCATAACCCAGTGCAAATCATCACAATAGCCAGATTAGAAGTAAATTTGTAAACACGCAAACTTGGGATGTGCAGCTATACATGAACAATTACTCATGTAATGAACTTATAGGTGTAAAGAAGCAGTCTGATAAGTACAGGCATCATCTTACTGAACATGGACACGTACATGAACATGTAGCATGAAGTGGAAGCATTTGTTGCTCAGTTGCACATGCACAAGATCCTATACATGTATGTTGTAAAAGTAATTATGGGAAGTGTAACTTCCAAAAGCAGTTTCCTTAGCAACAATACTACAGTTCTTGTGAATAATGAACTACAGGTGTGTACCATGTCTTTGTGTACATGTACATAAGAAGTTTGAGTGTGGTCAGGAAATAAAAATACCAACATCTTCCTTACTACATGAGAACAAAATATTATTTGAATGTACAGTGTAATGGTGCAAATATAGAAAGCTCCATACATTGAAAGGCAAAAACCTATATTCAAGTTTGTCAAGCATGTTCAATCCTGGCAGTAAGTAATACTCAGTGATTCAACAATGCATTTTACATGTACCTTTTCTTCTACTGTATACATTTTATTTTTCTTTATTTTGTTTAATTATTGTCAACATAAGATTTTAACCAAAGCTCTGTTTACATGTATATGTACCTAAGTGCCACTCTGAATTTGGGCCCAAGTTTTTCTAACTCTGCCATTACACAGTCTGTAATACATGGAACACCTAATGAAGCAATAGCAAAAATAAATTACATTATGGTGGACCAAACTGTACAAGTACATTACACAGTCAACCAACACAAACAGAAACAAAAATTTATAATACAACATGAAAACAAACGTACAACACAAATAATGTAGAGCTACAAAAACTATTGAACCAACTAATTACTATACAACAAATATTAATTTATTTTATCAATTCAGTGACGCAGGAGAATCATCAAGGAGCTTAACGACAACAACGATGCCAAGGTTGACACCTAGTAAAAAATGAATTTATATTTTAAAAGCAAAATTTGCAATTGTCCAGACCTGTTCAGTATGCCAATGGCTCTAAAATCTTGCTTCAGCTAAATATACAACTATGGCATTCAATTCCAAATGGGAATATGAAACATTAGATGACACAGAACTTGTTGTTGTTTTGTAGAGGATGGCAAATTAAAGAAATGTACAAAGATTTGTAACGCACATACAAAACTATTGTTTTGTTCATAAACTCTGTTGTTTGGTGACGTTCACATTGCCATTGCCATCGTGGTTTGTTTAAGCTCCCTATTGACTCATAATACAGTGCAAATCATCAAAATTGCCTGAACAATACTCAAATACATGTACAAGACAGAAATTAAAAAAGTTTCACACACTTCCAAAGTAAATGTATAGCACTTAGGGGACGTATATATGTTGTAGTTAAAAATTAAATTCAGGTAAAAATTAAATTCCTTTGTCTCTTAACCCTGCTTATTCATTGATTATGAATAATAAGGATTAGAAGACAAAGGAAATTAGAATCCAACTAGGTTAAAATTATTTTTACTCGAGTTTAATTTTTAACTACAACAACTACTTACACTTCGCATACAAGCAGTCCATCATGGACTTCACAATATCCAGTTTATTCTTTATGGAGAAGTTGATAAAATTGGTGTCAACCAGAATATAATATGGAGGTCCAAGTTGAGTGTTGTATTGAAAAAACAGTGCAGACGATGATTGTTCCCTGTAAAGAGAAAAATTAGCAAAGAGTAACACATTGCAGTCTTGAAAAAAGACAAAATTGTGGACAAAGGTACATGTATATGTTGCTGCCTTGTTATCTGTGTCCACAAAATACATTAACATGTCGCAGGCTCTTAGTCAGGATTTGAAAAGTGGGAGTCCAAAAGGTGCTCTGTAGGCCCATGCGTATTCTTGTAGTGCAGTGCAAGACACATTAATCATGTAGCTAACCTTGCAACACCTCAAAAAACTCCAAAAAAAAATTATCAAATATCTTTGCTTATGCTGTGTTCAAATCAGTATGGATTATACACAGACATGTAGGTTCCAGTCAAAACCAAGTTCACCAACCCTTGATTTTCAATGGCAACATTAATAAATACGTTACATTATCAAGAATTTAATCACCCTGATCTATTTCCCAATTCTCAGAAATCACGTTAAACCCGATCTATGGCAAACATTAGGCCAGTAGACCAATTACAATATATTAAAATTCAGCCTTAAATAATAGACCTCAGCATGAGGCTCTGGGGAATAAACACCACAAACTCTGTAGTGATTCCCCGTGCTGAGGTCTACTGTCTTTGGCTGAATTTTAATATATCGAAATTGGTCTATTCATGTGTTGTTTTACGCGTAAATTAGCATAAATTACAGACGAAGGACACATACACGTGGCGCGTTTCTTTTTCTTCCTCCTTCTTCTTTTTCTCTTTCCCCTTTTCTTGGTTTTGTTTTCTGTTGAAGAAGGACAAGAAATCATAATTACCAAGTTGTATCTTTTGCACAGAAGCGTTTTTGTCGGGCAAATCGCTTGAAGGAGAACAAAACTTTGCTCACATCCTCATGTCCTTTGGTGAGATCATTCGCTTGACAGCTGCAAATTTTCTCGTCTTTTTCGCTTTACCCTGATAGATAAAAGGTTATGTTAGCAGGAAAGCCAGAAAAAAAAACACAATCACGAAAAATGAATGTTCAGTAACAGAGGAGGACACATTCCCTACCATGTTGAAATCCAAATCCTACACACAATATGGCGGCCGACGCCAGGTGATAGAGGAATCTGGGTCTAATAGGCTAAGCCGCTGACCCGAACGCCTGGTTGTTTTGGCGTCCTCGGCGTCCTGTAGAAGATACATGGCGAGCATTGCACGAGCATTAGGCAACAAAAAACATTGTGTGGTTGAATTTATAAATACTGCAGTTGGATCGAAAACTTACAAAATCTGTCTACGTATTGGGATGGCTTCAGCAAAATACAGTCGCAGCTTTTCTTCAGCGGAGTCAAACCAAATAGTTTTTAACTCCAAGTCTTGGCTATCAGAATTCAGATCTTCAAAAAATGATAGTAAACGACGACTACGAGAGGAAATTATGCAACAAACCCTTGAAGCCTGTAAAAAATTCAAATACACACTGGAAGACGGCTCCCAGGTCACATTTGCAGATCACGAAAGTGTCTCAAGAGACGCCAGAAAAACAACTCTTCACATCGAAGAACTTCCGCCTAGAAGAACAGCGGAAGAGGATTTTCAAACCAAGATAGTCGTGGTCAATGCAGATTGCCTTGAAGAGGCGATTCGCCTGAAGAATGAAAGGTTTAATCCAGCTGTTTTAAATATGGCTTCATCTCTAAGACCGGGTAAGTTTATTCGAGTATAAAGCATGATGTTACTTACACCAAATTGACAGATGACAGTTAAATTAATATTAATAACAAAGGATTAAATATACTGTACGTATACATGTTCTTCTTTACCACTCTTTCCTCTGAAGAGGTTCGGATGTTTTGTCACAGAAATTTGCTGTGTGACAAAGGTGATCATACGCCTGCATTCACTTCATTCAGCAGATGCTCCCAACCCCTAAACACCCCTGTGAAGCAGAGAGAATATCATTTGTTTTGCGCCCATACATGTACATGTAGACTAGGTCTAGTGTTTTTCAAACTGGGCACCAGAAATGTTCATCACAAAATAAACCAAATGATACCCATAGTGTTGTTGTCATGGAAACTCTCTCTGCTCCAGTCTCTTTCTGTCATAAACTAAATATCCTCATTTTCTACCCTTTAAAGTACGACAGAGGGTCCTGTTTGGAACAGACATGGTAACCATATTGTCCTCACTCTCATTAGATTGGCTGGAGTAGATGGTCCTTGGTTAAGAGAACATCTGGGAATTGTTGTTTTAATTAAGACAGAACCAGCAGCAGAGCTGTTGTCATAGCCACAGTACAACAGGTGTCATTTTGTTTCTTTTGTGATAAACATTTCTGGTACCAAGTTTGAAGAATGCTCCTTCAATATTTCCAGAGATATTTTTTATTCAGTATTTTACCATTTTAGTTGCAAACCTTATGATGTCATCACTTTCTTCATTTGAGGTACTTAATAAAACATGTATTTTTTTTCACGCACAGTGCACAGGTTCTATATTATAAAATATTGTAAATAATCATTAGGACCTTTGTGTTGTTTTGCCAGGGGGAGGCTACCTTTCGGGAGCAGGGGCACAGGAGGAGAACTTGTTTCGCCGGACAAATTATGTCCAACATTTAGCTGACCCTGACAAAGAATTTGATCCCAAAAGAAAATGGACATACAGACTCCCAGAATTTTCATGTGTCTACTCGAAAAATGTTTTCATCATCCGAGCATCTGAAGCAAAAGGATATCCATTTCTTTCTGAACCGGTGCCCATGTCTTTTCTTGCTCTCTCGGCCTACGCCCATCCCCCCCTTACAAAAGACAAACAACAACTTATCCGTCAAGTGGCTGAGAAGACAAAACGAAAGATACGCTACCTACTCTCTACGGGCCTGTACCATGGTCATGATGCACTGGTTCTATCAGCTCTTGGATGCGGTGCATTCAGAAACCCTGCACGTCACATGGCTCAGCTTTTCAAAGAAGTATTGTCAGAGAGAGAATTTGTGAACAGATACAAGCATATATCATTTGCCATCTTTGATGATCATAATGCTAGGGGAGATGGAAATTATCAACCCTTTCTTGAGGTGTTTTCTGAACCTTCATAAACATATAATGATCAGTGTCAATGTAATAACTGTTACCAGGAATTGGAGCTTGGACTGAAATTGGTAACATTGCCTAGGGCTTGAGATAGAGTAACACAATGGCTCTTGGACAGAGCTTCAAAATAGGGCTGTCAAGTTGTCTGGGACAAGTAGATTTTGCGACCCGTCAAGTTTCCTTTCACTCTCACTTGCCCAGGGCAAGCACATTTTAAGAGCTGCTTAGTTGTCTGGAAAGTTTAAATTCACATTTTGTTTAGCCCTGCTTACAACAGTTTTTGATCATTTGCCAGAGTAGTTACATTTTTGTCTAGTTACAGTTTTTTGGAGTTGCCAAAGACTACACCATGACTGATAAAGGCCATTGAGAAAACTATGAAAACAAGCAAAGACCATAAAACTTTACCTGCCATTGATTGTAATTTTCATTTGCAATTTCCATCTGCAAACTCCGATATTTAATTGGCCTGCATTTTGACTATATCATTGAAAGGTTCTTATTTGATGCCAAAAAATGTTTAATCTTTTAAAATAGATATACTGGTACTTTAAATGAGAATCAGTGCACTTCTTTCTCTCAAAGTGATTTAATAATAATAACATACATATGGCCCCACATTCAAGTAAGAATGATACGCAGCACAAAATAAACTTCACGTTTTAATTCTCTCTGTATACTATTTCTGTAAATATGATATTTGAAATACTTTCATACTCGTCTGATATATTATAAAATAACTTAAAAAGCAAGTCAACAATGTGCTCATTAACACATGCTTAGACTAATGTTCTGTTCTTCACTTACCAGTAATGTTTGTGTTACAGATTTAAGCAAACTTTTGAAAAAAAATTCAGAAAAGGAATCAATGCTCTATTCATATTGTAAATAAAATCTGATTGGTTCTAAGTATGTGACTGATAAAGATCTATTGATAACAAATAACAAATAACATACAATTTAAAATTTAAAAGTATATAACTTCTTTGAAAGAATCAAAATGCAAAGTTGTCGTTAAGGTACACGTTCAGTATACCGGTAACCAACAATGTAAAACTATTGATAACTAATACAAAATATTCTAATATTGATGATTTATTACCTGCGGTAAATACAGTAGTTAATGTGACATCACTTCCAGAGGAAGCAGTAACTGCTATCTACCCAAAGCAACAGCATTTAAATATTTTCATTACAACACACGTTGACATTTCTTCTGTGACAGGAAGACCAAAGCACACAACCACAGAATAAATATCACTTTGTTCTTTATGACACTAAATAGATGATAAGTACACCAGACAAACCACCTACAAGGTTCAAGTACTAAACCTTTAAAAACATAAATAAGGTGTTCTGAAACCTTCACTATTGGTGGCTTTTTTGAAATACTCTTTTTCTTCACACCAAAAGCAAATTAAAATAATATGCCCTTTTAATTAAAAAAACTAAAAATTAATTGAGGACTCATTCAAGGTCATCTCCTTCTTCCATGTGCAGAGAAATCTATCTCTCTGAGTCAGAGCCATTCAAGCGCCTGAATGGGTCATCCCTTAGAGAGCTGAAATCATTATTTTCTGTGGGAGAATTAGGTTCGGTACTCCAGTCGCTTGATTCATCTTCACAGCTTTCTTGGACAGAGAGGTGGGAACCTGATCGCAACCTGCCACGTCTTTCAGGGGGACACTATTGAGAAATATTTTTCCTTTTTCAGGACTGCTATAATTTCTTAATTTATTAAAAAAAATACATGCCTTAATAAAATTCTTCATTATTAACATTCAAGACTTTTCACACCCACATGTATGATTGTAATTTCCCATTCGTTAGTATTTGAATAATTTACTAGCAGTAATACATCTACATAGATTTATTTTTTTCCAGCTTTCATTGGTAGTCATTTATTTATAAGTTTACACATTCATCGCAACTAGCAGAAGACCTCAATGTACTATAAGCAGACTGTTACCATACCCTAGAATAGACCCTTTGCATAAATGCACCTATCCTATACTTTGGACATCCTTTACCTGGTACTTATGTTTCCAGACAAAGATTTTTCACACGAATATGAGGCTTACATGTAGTGATGTGTAAGTATTCAAGTGCCATTTAAGCGAAGGGTCCATAGGAAAAAAAGGGGGTACAGTCTAAGTTGAACTTACAGTTCTGATGTGTCCACATTCCACAGCACCCTCTCTCTGAACTTCCCAATTTGGCCCACTCAAGACAATAAGAGTTCGCATGAGTATATCTCCTGAACCGTGTGGGGCTTCACTTCTTACATCCTCAAAGTACTCTTTGGTGAAAGCAATGTCATAGTCTTCTTCATGAACCCTTGAACGTTGCAATGTATTCACAGTTGTTCCTCCCATTTGGTACTTGGCAAACTTAACCACAAGGGTACCTGGATTAGTGTGCCCAACCTAGAAAAATGGCAGTTATGATTGTCAGGTATTAGTGTTTATAAATCATGTTTCAAAACATTTTCTTGACAAAAGGTAAGTAACAGAAGCATTGACCAGTTTGATAAAGAACTTGGTCACCTTTCAGACATGCAAGGAGAAAGACATCCTCAGAGACTCACGGACATTTAGTGGGGACAAGAGAGCCTCGAAGTGACCAGGGAGAAACCAAGAAAGAAGAAATCCCCTGGGGACAGTCTTACTATGCCAGTTATAAACTGTCAGGTCTGGATGTTTTGTTCTGATTGGATAGAAAAAATCCTAGTATTAAATTCTGCCTATTGGCAAAGAAGAGGCTTGGGGTGATTAGACTATCAATTGTTATAGTTCACCACCAACTTTTCTGATTCTAATTGGTTTACAAATGTAGATTGATCATGTGACGCAATAGTGTTCATCCGCGGACAGACACTATCAGCGCATAGTGTTCGTCTGCTGAAAATACCCGGATGGATAGTACTCATCCGTGAATATTTTGCTGTAAACAAGCGGGCATATCGAAAATAAACAATTGAAATTGTATTTAGTGGGTTTTTAAGTTTTCTTCTTCAAATTTTACATTGGCTGTCACAACTTTGATCTCAAAAAGTTCAAAATAATGCGATATAATTTTTGAACATGTGTGTGGAAGAAAATTTAGTGTTGAACAATAAAGATAATAGAGTGTTTATGTCTCGGAACTATCGGTCTGATAGTTGCCCCTTGGAAATTTGATGTTGAATCTTAAAACTAGCATATTTACCCTTGAAGCTTTGCTTCTCGGGCAAATATTTGTTTTAAGAACATCAAATTTCCGCAGGGCAACTATAAGCCGATAGTTCCTTGACAGAAACACTCTATTGTTTAAATAATTATTATCAATTGATAGTTTTACATTTTATCATTATATTAATTTCATCACACAAATTAATAATAATAATTTATTAATTTATATATTAAAAAAAAATAGGGTTGGCAATACATGTAGGAAGGCTACATAAAATCTACAACCTTGTTCAATGGGCTTCCTGGCTCATTATATATGATAACTAGTCGCATTCTTAAAATTATGTAATCTGTGGCAATGGCAGGTGTCCGGATCAAAATATATGCTATTTAATCAAATTACAATAAAATCTTGAGATCATACCAACCTGGTAAAAGAACTCGCCAAGTGCCAATTTAGTCAGAGGTGGCACCAGATGGAGGACAACTTTACCATTAGAGGAAAAAGGAAACTGCTGTGTGGAAATTAAAAGAGAATGGAATTATTTAAATTGAAAATTAATAATTCAAAATTTTTCAGCACTTAATTCTTCTTAGGGAATCAACACTACAGTAAGGTAAAGTCTGCATATGAGCCGTGTGGCTCACCAGGCCGGAGCTTATCCTGGTTTCCATAGCATGAAGTGACTAGGAATATTTCTACTCCCCCCTGGATGGGATGCTAGTCCATCGCAGGGTTACCCCCAGCATTAAATTCACTGGCACCCATTTATACACCTGGGTGGAGATAGTCTCCTTCGCAGCCGTTTTTTGGGATGTCACGCAACGCTCCCCCCAAAGAAACGGCTGCTCACATCCGAACAACATTCCTTTCTCTATTGTGTTTGTGGTTTGCTTGCGGACTGTTCAACAGACCAATCACATAACAGCAAAGTGCGAATGACGTAAGCTTTTGTGCGCAAATCAGGATGTGACAGACAATCTGGCTAGTGTACGGGCAGACGAAATGACGAAAAAAATTGTAAACCCGGATTGTAAATGAAAGTCCCAAGCTTTATGTCTTCATCGCTACGTTCTGCTGATGAAAAACATCTTTATTTTCGGAAAGAGTAGCCATAATTTAAATTATAAAATCTGCGCTTAAAAACATAGATGCCGACTGCTACGTTTACGATAGGAATAATAACTTGTTTATTTGCAAGACATCATACTCTGACGCCTTTCAAGCTAGGCCAAGGGCTAAATGCTTGCCTTGTCCTTCAGATGGGAATGACGATGAAATAAGCGACATACAGAGATCGCTATCACTGCTATCATGCGATTAATAAATTGAGCGAAGGCATCGAGAACATTTCCATTTAGCAACAACATCTCTACCCCTCCTGCTTCTTCTTTTGGTAGTCAGCTGCTGGGGTAAATCCGCTTGGTAATGTCCTTTCACCGATACAAAACGCTGGTCCCAGTTATCGAGTATTTCGGCACGTTTAAACAACACAGGATTTTCTGCCTCCTTTGACATCAACCCCATCGCGGTTTTCGTTAACGCTGTGGCTAAATGCGCGGCAGTCAAAAAAATTCATCGAATTTTCACTAAAAGCTACTTTCAAGCTTCTTAAGAGTATTAAATGTTTCTTTAGCAATGTCAAGCGTTCTTAAAAATTATTTTGGTTTTTTTAGTTGATGAAATATCCGAGCCTGTGCATATTTGAGACCGTGACCAGCACGGTCTGGTAACACAGATACTGAGCGATATGATGCTATACACAAACTCGGCAAATTCGTCTTATGTAAAACTGAAATAATTTTTAGGATCGCCTGACATTTCTAACAAAACATCAAATATTTTCAATAGGCTTAAATGAGGCTTTCAGTCGGAAATCGTAAAGTGAATATTTACTATTCGGTTTGCGCCATTTTATTGTATGCCTACGTTCGGATATTTCGTCAACTAAAAAACCAAAATATTTTTTAGGAACGCTTGACATTGCTAAAAAAATCATTTAATACTCTTAAGAAGCTTGAAAGAAGCTTTTGGTGGAAATTCGGTGAGCTTTTTTCGACTGCCGGGCATTTAGCCACAGCGTTTCAGTAAACCCCAAGGAAAGCCATTGTCGCCTTGTTGTGACTTTCCCACCATGTAATGTGAAGATAAAAAAGATATCTGATTGGGCAAATCTCCAAAGGCTAAGTTGGGGCAAAAGGGTTCTCAAAAATGGAACCGAAGCTGTGATTGGCTAATTTTGGGAAAGGAATGTTGTTCGGATGTGAGCAGCCGTTTCTTTGGGGGGAGCAATGCGTGACATCCCAAAAAACGGCTGCAAAGGAGACTAGGGTGGAGAGGGCACTGTGAGAGTTACATCATGTACGGTAAGTGTCTTGCCCATGAACACAACGCAATGTTCCCGGCCAGGTCTCGAACCCGGACTGCTCGACCCAGAGTCGAGCATGAGGCCACCGTGCATCCCACCTTAACACTACAGTACCACTCTTATTATGCATTATGTATCAAACATTCATAAATAAAATTTGTTTATGAACAAATTGTCAGTAGTCATTTTCAATTCAGAGGGGACAGGGGCTTAACGATTATGGAATTCTGACGGCATGGGAGGTAATGAATTTTGGAAGTTCCGAAGGCAAGGGGGGTTAAAATATTGAAGCCGTCTGTCGTTGTGTATGGATATTTTCTGGAGTTGCAAATTTGAGTTAATATATCCTTCATATACTTAGAATAAGTATCTTAACACATTTAACCACAGGCTTATCACAAATAAACAAATACCTTTTCCTTTAAGGCACTGAGCAGACTGATTGTTGGATTAACAAACATGTCAGAAAAGCGGTTGACATCATTTCTGTATCTATCACTCAAAAGACGTTTCAATCCTGCCTTCACTAGCTGACTTTTCAGATATTCCCTTGCAAAATATGGGACAAATATCTCCACAGCATTACTGATGACTTCCTGGTAATTAAAGATATCATTGACACGACATTAGCCACGGGCTGTACGGTATGATGTTATTATTTATTTTTTAGAGAGAAATGCTTTCTCTCCCTGTTTGGGGCTAAAATCATTATCTCTGTTGGGTTGGAAAATACATGTAATTGTACACTGGTCTTCCCGGGCAAGAACATAGATGTATACACTACTGTATATTATGGCCTAGAAGTAAATGGGCATTGATAGAGTACTTTCTAACTTTACTTCATACATGTACATAACATGACAGAAGCCATTCCTCCTATTATAAAACCACTCCTAGTTAGTATGATCCAAGAACATTATGTTCCCCAAGATAGTTTTATATAGCATTTGCATAATCAGCTACAGCTGCAGATTGTTTTTGATTTATAGTCAAATCTCTCATCTGTTGCAGGGCTGTCGCTAACCGCCAGCTGCTGGCAAAATTCACTGGCTGAAAAAGTTGTGGTAGCTGACTGAATTACTTGGTAAAGGAAACTGAACAGTTTTTAGGTTACACAACCATATAATATCTTAACCATATTTTAATCCATCAAATAAATATTTTCACTCTTGTGTGACTGGTCTAGATGCATCACATAACTGAATATTCCCCACCTAAAACTGGAAAATATCTAAATGATATTCCCAATTTTCAAAACAATGTGTGTTGCAAAAAAATATTTAAGGGATAATAAACAGAATAGCATCTTTTGGTGCAAAACTATGCTTGGATATTTGTCCTTGGAGATTACATGTATCTGTTCCTCAACGCTCACAGTTTTCCGTGAGCTAGCCAAACTCTCAGAAAACTGTTCCCTTCTCAGAACAGACAAACTTAAGAACATATTTTTGCACCAAATGGAGACTATTGTTGATATATTTACCTCTTTGCAAGGGCTGTCAGGATTTTGCTCTTGCACTGCCATACATGTACATGTTATTGCTATTATAAACAGCCAACTAATGTACCATGTTGACGATTTCCAACAATATCAACAGTTTTTCATATTTTTCATATAAAAATAACACATCTATAAACATGTATAATGGGGGAAAATTGCCCACGGGGATGGCTTACATTTGTTGTGACATTTTTACCTTCTCTTGCTGTCACCATGAAATATATTTTCCATCTTTTGCCCCCTTAAGCTTCCTGGGAAATTTGTCATTAGTAATGGTAATAGGACTGAGTGGAGTCCAATTCGGACTGTAATGATACGAGTGATAACAAAATCAGACGACCATGCAGTGGGAGTCCGATTTGTTTATCACGAGTATGATTACAGACCAAATTGGTCTTATTGCCAATTAATCATAAAAATTACAATTTACGAGAAAAGAAGAATACCAAGGTATGAAAAGAAAAAATTTGCTGTAAAATTTTTTACACTGTTTCTATGGCGATTGAAACCAAGAATATGATTGGTTGATTTAAACTACAACTTTGAATGTGATTGGCTTATTAAACTGTCCGATAACAAACTGTCCGATAACAAGCTGTGCGATAACTTGACAAATGAATTAGTAGAAAATAGGAGTTTTTTAAACCAATCACAATCGAGGAAATTGTAATTTTTATGATTAAAAAAAAATAAAAAAAACTTTACACACACAAACAAAATACATGTTTATCCCCTGGAGATGGCTCGAAGGATGGACGCTACTACAGTATCGATAATTTGGGTTGTATTTCAGATTCCCATTCGTAAGCCTGATATTTAATTTAATAAGTCAACTGATGATACTTGTAAGTGTTAAATGTGCCAAGTTACAAGTTTGTCTTACTTCTACGTTGATTTGTTGCGCCATCGACCTTGTTTGTTTGTGCCTCAACGGTTCTGATCAGCAGTCCAATTCCGCGTGGTACTGGACGGCTTACTTGGACTACTTGAGGTCAGTCAGTATAAGCTTTTCTTCTAAAGTAAGACTCTCTGAGGATGGAACAACGGTAAATTATTCCCTTACAGACCATTCCTCGACCGAGATATATTCGAGCTAGGAACTCGACGCGCACTCGAAATTGCCTGGCTGCGTAGTGTCCTTTGGGTCGTCACGCTTGCGTGCGTGACGACTGCCAACTCAAAAAGGGAAAATTCCCTCTTCCGGGAATTTAATAGCTTGGCGTGGAAAATGAAATTGCTTTGGTTAGCACTTTCAGTTTAAAAGCTTACCTAAAGTTCATCAAGGTAGGTTTAAGTAACATTTCTTTCGTGTTCACTAATGATAACCTGTGGATGGCATCCCAAATTGAAAAAGTCGATCTCATGTAAGCTTCCCGAAGCCTGTTCCTTTTAATTCTCGTGAGCTTAGGATTCAAATCGAACCTATTTTAGCTTGCTTATTAAGGGGCACCGCCAGTTTTCTGTGTCGGTTGGCCAAACTATATCACAGACGACAAGGAAGGCGGTGAACACAATTCGATACGCGATCGATTGTGCTGAGGAGAGTGCCGCGCCGGTCAGGCAAGAAGTTTTAAACGAATTGCGTAGTTTCCCAAAGGTCTAAGCAAGTTGCAATTCATTTTCGAATATATATATATATATACACCTACAAATGTCGATCATTTGAAAAAGAGCAGAAATAAGCAATACCTCTTTGACTGAAGATGGAAAGGTACACGACAATGGCGACCAGAAACGTTCTGTAGCCACCGACAAAATGATTGCATACGCTAATGCTCCGGCCACGTTTTAATAATTGTAACTTTAGAAGCAAACATCTCTTTTCTTTTCGCTTAATTTTCGCTGTGTCAGTCAGCATTCGCGGAAGTATCAGTTACCTAAACAGAAAAAAGGTGTGTGCATTCAACTTCCGGTAAATGACTTTGGCTTCAACGAGGTGTAAAAATAGGTGGGAATGGACTTTTTTGCAAAGGATGGTGGACTTGCGAACAGTTGTTGTGATATGAAAATTCAAATCATTTATTTCATTTTACTCTCTTATTTATTCTTCATCATGGACACTTTCCATTCGATGGAAAATTCTGATTTGAATTTCCGCTAAATTTCCATTGTTAAATGAGACAGTGTTTGCGAAATTTGCGAAGGTGGGGACAACGTTGTGAGATATACCCAAAATTTAGGAAATTTCGTGCCGGAACCTTCCGCCCATTTTATTTTTCTCGAGGAATTTTCGGCTGAGTGATTCGCTTTTCGGAACTGATTCAACGATTTCCGAATTTGCGGAACACTTTCATCAGGAAATTTCGTTACCTGATTTGTCTCCATTTCAAAATTTTCAGAACTTTGGGTGAAATAGAAAGTGCTCCATGCCGTGCTTTGATGTAAAATTGGTTTGTTTTTTTTTTGTATTAAAAATAGTACAATAGTTTTTGAACGAGTGGGCATATTGTACCGCGCAATCAACTGTCTTAAGACGATTTCTGAAAAAAAGTTGGTTCTCTTTCCTGAAATTAATTCAACAATAGCATTGATCGCCCAAGAATTTGTTCCGAGAAATCGAATTCTAGGTGTCAGAATTTCAAGGTCAGTCAGATTAATTTTCAGGGAAATGTGTAAAACGGAACAGACACATAATAGTCGATGATTTGAGAAAGAAACAAAAATAAGCAATACCTCTGACTGAAGATGTGTCCTCTAAGACGGGTTCTCTGAAATAACGGGCTTGATATTAAGTCCGTTGGCGGCCATTAGAAATGTAATTTGATTTTGGTAGCGTGAGGCCTAGCATATTTTACAGGAGTGTTAAATTATTTTACTAGAATTCAGCTTCATTAGCTGCATATAGCCGTTCTTATCGAGAAACTTCAATATTCCAGTTCGCGCAACCATTTGTTCGTCGGGAAACAGCGAGGCGAAAGCGTTTAATAAGCTGTTTTCCCTGCGCGCAGCTCTGATTTCAGTCGCTACAAGTTTCAGAAAGTACGGGTTTCACTAAGGGCCTGATTACATGGCGAATTTCAGCCCGGGCTGAAATTTCAGCCCGGCCAACTGGGCTGAAATTTTGTTGCGAT
>OMLO01000574.1_pt1 | contig 24687 bp, 17 predicted proteins | sample 1674811 | NCBI WGS metagenome assembly OMLO01 (sample SAMN06265003, study PRJEB25207) | coral metagenome | isolation source: Coral host | place: Mexico:La Bocana,Puerto Morelos, Mexico | collected 2008-11-13
TATAGCGTCATAAACAGAGTATTTCCACCAATCAAAATGTTCCATTCTTATATTCACCTCTGGAAATTAGACTAAATGGAAATAGTAGGAAAGAAATCCAAAGCCTTCACAAGAATGTTGAAAAACACACTCATGATCAAGATGTAGCACTCTGTTACCCTCACACTGCTTTTATGAGTCTCTCCTTTAATAGCTGTATCTATGTTGCATTAAATGAAAACATTTTGTTGAAAGGTTAAATCTTGTGCTTGGTTCCAGAGGGATTTCTTTCTTTAGTTTGCAAAAAATTGAGCAGCGAAGCTGTGATTGTGGTTTGATGAGAAAGAAAACCCCAATTTGTACCTTGCACTTCACTCCTTATAGATATTAACAAAGCAAACTTTATTTGATCATATACTTTCTGCTTACCACCAATTTTGAAGTTAAATTTCACCTAAACTGGCAGTCATTTTTAGTTTTAGTATTAATGGTCTTTGACAATTGTCTCTCCAGTCATCGTGGTTTTGATGTTATCAATTCAAGTTAATTGGAAATACTTATAGAAACTGCACTACTTGTTGAAGCCCAACATAAAACCCTAATATATATCATATGCCAGGAAATCAATTTCAGGGTGAGTTTTCATTAGAATCTATCCCAATGCCATTTGCACTACCTCTCCCAACATCTTCTCACTAGCACAAATAATTAGAAAATAAAAGAATAAAATTTTTTAAAAGTACTTCTGCATTGAGAATTTGCCCATTTGGCAATTGAAGAATCCACTAATCCCACCACAACATCAAATAGTACCGAGCCAACAGGCATGGCTTTCTTGGCACCCTGCACTCCACATATTACATGTATGTTATCAATAAACTCCACTCACAGAGTCTGTTGGAGCAGGACTGTCCTCTTTGTCTTCCTCTTCTTCTTCTTCCTCAGTGTCAACCTGTTTTGAAAATGCAAATGGTAACTTAATTTCTATTACGCATGACTGTATGGCAGGCATAGCAACCTGCAAATTCACTGGATAGAGAACTAAAGAAATCATTGACCAGATGAAAAATGGCTTCTAAATGAAAATACAAAAGAATAAATAAAAGGTAGTCTATTGTGCCTGTCTTGTACTACAAGTTAAACTTTTTCTGGATTTTCTTGGACACATCAAATATGACCTTGAATGCAGGAGAAAGTGAATATCTTTTTTTTTGCCAAAGGAGCAGTTAGTGCACAAAAAAATGTGTATGATAATATTACACCAACCTTTCCATCGTCCACATCGTCACCAACATCTTCAACATACTCCTCATCTACGGAAGCCTCTGTGGCATCAGCTTCAGTTGGTTGTGCAACCTCCTGCTCGTTTTCCACTTCATCTTCTCGTGCCATTACACACACATCTTTCCATGTCCCAATAGTTTAATGCCACGTATACAACGCGGCAAAAAAAAAATCAAATTAGTATAAAACAGGAAATGAACCCTGTGCATAGTCTAAACAAACCTACAGCTGCTAGCTATGACTTTAACGCTATTTAATATCTAGTCCTCAGACAAAACAAGGAGAAATCATTCGCCCAAAGCGAAGGAAAGCAGCTTCCATTCTTCTAAGAACGGATAGAAGGAAGCAACAGTCGAGAAAACTAAACGGCAACAAAAGTAAAACACTTTTGACACCGAAGGCATCTCTCGGAAGGCCTCGTTCAAGCTGTTTATAGCTTCGCATCGGTACGATCATTCCAAATGCCTAAAACATCATAGGACATAAGAGACAGAATGAATGTTCAGACTTTCTATTTACTACATACACGATAAATCACGCAAGATTAAGTCACTCACCATTGCCAACCAGGACCAGCGATGCTGGTAAAACTAAAAGAAATAGAAAAATAAATTTCCGTAGTAATGAAAACATGATGGATAGTTTCAAAAACCGTTCCTTCTCGCAAGATGGAAACGGATTCTCTGACTGTGTTTTCACACAATCAGTCGGAAATGGCTGCCAGAACAAAGAGGGCCGCGAGAAGAAGAGACGGCAGACAAGCTTGATCAGCGGCATAGCAGCTGATTGGTTACCAGCTTTTCACCGACAGAACGTCGCGATTTCGAGCCAGCAATCAGTAAGTACAAGTAGCCGTCAGGTTTCAAGTCGATCTTCACAGAAAATTTACTCCAAATTAAGGAACTATTTTTCAGCATGCTTATCAAAGTGAAGGTATTTGCGGCTTGATTCAAGGAGTTAATTGGTTTTTCTTTTGTGTAATGATGTTTTCTTTTTCTCTCCGTTCAAAGACCTTAACAGGAAAGGAGGTAAGAGTGAAACTTGTCAAGTTAGAAAAGAATATTGGGGAATATTTGCGGTAACCTGCATCATATAATTAGCCAAAAGAAATAAATAAACAACACAAACAATTCCCCTAGCCCTAAGAACAAAAGAGGGGCAGATTAACAAGAACGATTGAAACTTGAGGAATGCAGAGGATCAAGCGGATCTTTCTGTGTTCTCATCTCACATCTACGCGGTAATTCCAGTGAAGTTTGCAGTACTTGTTAGTCATTAGGTTTTGTTGTAAAATATCTTGACTTCATTTATTTTATTTCCATACCTGTATATTTTTTATTTGCAGATTGAGATTGACATTGAGCCTACAGACAAGGTAAAACAACCCATCTGTTCATGTATTTCACTATTTCACCATCTTAAAAGAGCAATCCAACAAAATATGGGGATCTAGCTAACAACTGTTAAAACCGCCTCACTTCTATGCAAGCACATGATGTGAAAATCAGGTTTTTTTTGTAACATGAGAAGGATTTATCAAGTTCTAAATGTGTCAAATCAAGTGAAGTCACACCAAAAAGTCAAGAAAATGTGTAAATTTGAGTATCCAAGATTAAAGTTTATTTTGACAAAAAGCCGAGTCAACAAAGCATCTCATTAAGGACAGTTATTTAATTCGAGAGTTTTTTAAAGATATGATCTGATCGTAGTTATCTTTCTGAGTATTGTATTGTAGTAAATAATTCAAACTCAAGAGTATTCAGTAGTTCATATGGTGTGATCATCTTGGTGAGGGTAGTTCTAACTAGACTCTGTAGATGACTTGTTGAAATGTCAGTCGCCAACAACAGTTCTTTTCAGAACTACTCCATACCAAGACAATTACATTATCTGAACTTTCTGAGTACTACTGCTGTATAAGTATGAGTAATACTTCCTCAAAGGTTGCAACTACTGTATGTGAATTTGTACCCAGACTGGTGTAATAAAAACTCAGCAGTAAATAACTTAAAAGCCTCTATTTGTTAATTTAGTTCTGAACAAGAAGGGAAGAAGGTAGGGCAGGAGGTTTTATAAGAGGGAGACCTGGGTAAATGACTTGGTCTGGAGAGGGAGGACTAAGTAAATAATTTACCACACCTTGTATTTTCATGCTATTGAAACCAGGATGATTTCATGCAAAATGAAAAGCAAATTGAGCCAGAGTGCAGACTATTTTTTACTTCTTTGGCTTATTAAAATCATTTGATCTCTCAATTCCACCAAAAAAGGTTGAAAGAATAAAAGAAAGAGTTGAAGAAAAGGAAGGAATCCCTCCCCCACAGCAGAGGTGAGAACATACCATGCATTGCAGTTTTCCTTATATTATACTAACAGTCATTTCAAATGCTTTTTTTGCCAAGCTGTTCTTGTGTGCCATTCCAATCAGCAGTTGAATATATATGGGTTAATAGCCAACTTGACATCAAGATTGGTGGATATCGGCTATGTTTGCATACATTCTTCTTATAAGTAAAACTTTGTTAATCATTCAATGATGTCACAGGCCAACATGTCCCATTCTTTGCTACTGCTCAGTTGTGGGTCGGGAAAAGATTAATTTTACAGACTTGGTGGGACCCTTGGCTCATATACAGACTTCACCTTTTATAATCTTCCAGTAAACTAAAATCGTTTTTAAATATCAGGGCTGCAAATAGCGGCCGGTCAACGGACAATGTCCGACCAGAATTGGGTATTGACTGGACAAATCTTTGGATGGTCAGACATGTTGTCCGGTCACTTACCGACTCGTTCAGAGAAATTTTAGTTTTTCAGTACTTGATGATTATGAGGGGCAGCATTCATGTTTCCGAAAGAAAGAAAAATGAATATAAAACTAGACAAATTAGTGGTCGAGAAATTCCTGGTTGTCTCCTCTGCAGCCATTATTTGGGTCATCACGCAATCAATTTCCACGATGTCATCAATTTCCTGTCGCTGCCGCAAATCATCCTGTCTTTCCAAGTAGTAGAGGCTTTTACCTTTGGTTAGATACCATTGTCTCTTGAATAAAGTGATTGATTGATTGATTGGTCGGAAAACATCCTGACCTGAAGAAAAATAATATCGCTGCAACGAGAATACTTCACGTAGCCGCCATTTGTTGCAAAGTGCGAAAAGCAAACCATACGCCACTTCCGGCTTGGCTACTAAGCTTTCTGGTGATTTCATCACTTGATGCAACCATAGTTAGTAGACTTATGGCTGTTCACTTATTTAAAACGAAAACAAGGAAAATATCACGTAGATTTCCACACGCTCCCCATTCATGTCACTAGGGACGCCATATTGGAAGTTTGTGTGTGCACGGTCATTGTCACGTGGCTACGCGAAAACCATAACAAAAAGATATACCTTTGAAGTTTGCCGGCTTTCATAACCAGTCCCCTCTACTAACTATGATACAACTCAAAAATATGGAGCGTAGAAAACCAAAAGTGGAAGAATAAGATTGTCGTTATAAGGGATTCTAAATGGAAGAAAGATAGCGAGTGCAACAATTGTATTTGGAACAAGAAGCCATGCATTTAACACATACTTTGCTACTGAATTTCAAAACCTTGAGACAATATGAATTAAAGTTAAGTGGTCCAAGTTAATGTTTACATTTTAGTTATAGTTCTTTTTTCAAATTAATTATGAGATCGTTTGAACGCTTCGGCTTTCATTTATTTGGCATATTTTACCTTAAGTTAAGTTGTAGAAACGATATGTCGATTGCCAGAGTTTAATATTTAATAACAAGTGATTTAATTTTGCCAGATGTAAAGTAAAACGATCAATTGCGGTTCTATCTATCTTAACCATTCCACTAACGTAGTATGCGCATGCGAGGCTGCTTCTGTAATGAAGAGTAGTAAAACTATTAACTTGTAATTTTTACTGCCAAACCGAGCAAATTGTTGGGGCAAGGGTTAACCCTGACAGGCTTCCCATCTAGGGGGAGTAGCAACACTCAAAATCTAAGAGAGATGAGCCAGTTGGGCTAAAGAGGTTTTACTTCTGCGATAAACTATGTTGCCAATTGTTAAACTATGTTGTTACAATTTTCCTTTTCTCTCATACATATGCATCTCATATTATTATGTTTGTCATATATAAATGAATAATTAATTTTTTTTTTCGCTGTAGCCCTAATGTTTTCTGAACTTTTGTGTGGAGACAAATGCTCGCAACTTGTATGAAAAATAACAAGTAAACTTGTCAGTGTGACTAACATTACATTAACATTAACATTACAGTTGGACAAAGCATTGGTAAACTACTCTTGACATGTGTAATGAAAGAATAGAATTCCTTTGTCTTCTAACCCTAATTATTCATGGTCCATGAATAATTAGTGTTAAGAGACAAAGGAATTTCATTTTATTATGAATTTCATTGTGACCTGCAACAATTATCCTGTTTTATTTTCTTTATTCCAGGTTGATATTTAGTGGAAAGCAAATGTAAGTACACTCAATCCACTGCAGTTAAGATTACAAACTTGACTCGTCAGTTCCACTTGTTGATCACAACACATGACAACCTGGCACTTTCATCTGTAGTGTTAAGCAAAACTGGGTTTGTTTAGACTCTAACAAAAAAAGGTTGTTGTAATCATCATGAATTAAGGCCTTATGAGTCCCTATTAAGGCCCTGTGAGTCCCATGTACAACAAGGACATGATGAATGGTTTCCTTACAGCTCCATTGTTTTGCTTAGCGCAATTTCCACCACTCTTTCATGTCCCCTCTGTGTTCCTCCCCGAGGAGATGGCTGGATGCATGAGTAGCAAAGCATGTCTGGGACATAAATTCATAATTCAAGTCATGTGGCACTCCCCGTCACCGGAAATGTCATTTGATTACATCCTGGACAGGTCCACATGACACCTACAGACTAACAGACTGAAACATTTGCTGTTTTGTTTTTAAAGGAAATTGGTCTTAACCTATTTTGTTTCACATATGTACTGTGGAAGGGCATTGTATGTTGTGTTCTAAGAAAAAGCTTCTTTTAAGTGGAGCAAAGCAGTTCAACTCTTGTGTTGTTGGGTGTAGCAAATGTATATTGTCAAAGGTCACAGGTAGGTCTACATTGTTTCTGCTGTTAAGTCGACACCATGCAATATGCCTTGAATATTTTGCTAGTTCGGTTTGTGTTGTCTTTAAAATTTTATATTTATTAGGCGTCGCATGAGACTGGTGTCGCTTTCCTTTACAAACTATAGATCAATTTGATTATTGTCTCTTGAGCTCCATGTTTAGGGTTATCCCTCTCTTTGTTGCCCTTGTTAACATTTTTTCATTATCCAAGGTTTTTGGCTGAATAAGGAACACATATTGGCCTTCGACCAACTTAGCTCGCACTTCCCATAGTAAATGTTTTGAACTTTTGATCTTTAACATCTCTAAAGTTCTCTTGTATGCCACATTTATAAATTATACATCATTCGCTATTGATCTGCAAGATAATTTAGATCTGACCAGAATGTGCCTGGGCACTTGTCTGATTGGCTAACAAAAGAATCCTCATGCGTCCAGTGGTGGCTTTGGGGAGGAACACAAGCTCCTTTCCTGAACAGCAGCTCTTAATCAAACCTATTGTTTTCACATGTTTCGTAGCAACAGCTAAAACCAAAATGATTTTATTATTATTTAATTATTAAACTTGTTTGTTAACAGGAATGATGACAAAACTGCTGCAGACTACAAGATCCAAGGGGGATCTGTTCTTCATCTTGTGTTAGCCTTGAGAGGGGGCTTGCTGTAACAGTAGAATTAGTTTTAATTATCTTCCAAGTACCATCTGTGCTGTGTTGTTAGTGGTAGAATGCTGTAGTTGTGTTTCTTGTAGGTAAAGCTGGAATGTAAAATAAATACAAGAAAATCAATGTCCTTTTTCCCACGCCTTAGTGTTGTATTTACTTTTGACCTGTTTTTATTAAATAAAACATGGACAACAAAGTACAAAACATACTGTTGTTGATTGACTGATGTCCATAACTTGTTGATTGGTGTGTCACAATATCACAGACAGCTTACTGGGGACATAACTCTTAAAAGGATAATGACTACAACAAAATGTTGAGCATGAAGTTCTTTTATCAGGGGGGGCAGAGGTGACAGGGCTTTTGGAAGGGTGGATACAGGGTTAAAATAGTTTCAACCAAATGCAGAGCAATCATTGTGACAATGGACAAAGGGTCTCAACTAGAGACCTTGCTCACATGCTACAAATTCTGCAAAGGTTATATCTTGGCCAGATCAATTTGAAAAAACTTCTTAGATGGACTGCTCTTTTAACAAAAAAAACTTTGAGGACATCTTATAAACATAATACCTTTGTGAGAAAATTCTTAATGAGCTCATTAACTATTATTAAATTAAAATATATACTTTAAAGTCTTTAAAATTCCAAAATTAATGGCCTCAAAAAATAATGAAATTTCAAAATTGGCTTTGAAATGTAATTGTGAGAGTGCGTAACTCACGCACACATGGGGACCCTGTAGGCCATCAAGGCCGCGCGTGCGCACACCGGTGTTGTGGCGTGTACATGGAGGTAGATTTGCGACCTGCATTTTATTTCACATTTCATTTCGTATTTCTTCGTGCCTCTTAGATGTTTGGCCGTCAGGGTTCTGTTTGTATATTAAACACATATCGTGATCAAAAACCTGTGTCACATCTGGCGTAGTCGGCAGGATAATCTACAGACAAGACAGGCCCTGGCGGCAGTGAATGGACAAACTGTGAGTACAAATTGTTTGCATAATGAGTGCTGAGGATTTGGCAGTCCTGAGAAAGGAGGTTGAAGGGTTGAAATTGATGCTTACAAAGAAGGAGTTGGAAGCGGAGAAGACCGCTGAAAACATGGAAGCAGTCGAGAGGGAACTGAAAAAGCTTCTAAAGGAAGAGAAGGGTGTGAGTGCAAAAGGGGAGAGTGCGGAAGGGGTAAAAGACCGAGTTGTGTATGTTTCGCAGTCACGTAAATTGGAAAGGTTCAGGGGAAAGCCAACTAAGACAACTGAACTTTCAGTCGAAGAGTGGATTGAGGACGCAAAGGCCACATGTGATAGCAAGGGGCTGGCGAAGGAACAAGCTGCCCTGTATCTACTGGAGCATCTAGCTGGGGAGGCTAGGCGAGAGATCCTGGGAAGGGGAGACGAAATTAAGGCCAACCCTGAGCAGATATATGCAGTGCTCCTGAGGGTTTTTGGAGACGGGGATAGCTTGCCCCAGCTGCAGCATCAGTTTTTCTCCTACCGACAAAAAGAAGGGGACGACCTGGTGTCATGCTCATTGCACCTGGTACAGTTGTTTGACCGTATAACCCAGTTAGACAGCTCTTTCAAGCTTGGAAGAGACTCCCAGCTTAAGAATCGAAAGAACCGAAGCCTACACGTAGATTGCTGGGGGAGTGGAAACGCATAACAGAAGAGGATGGTATCCTGTATCGCGTTGTCCAGGTGAATGGTCAAGAGATAAAACAGTTGATACTTCCTGGTTCCCTGAAGAGTAAGGTGTTGAGTTCAGTTCATGATGATCTAGGCCATCAAGCTGTCGAGAAGACTACGGTGCTCACGAGAAGTAGATGTTACTGGCCCGGGATGGCGAGTGAAATTGCTGACTATTGTCGAAAGTGCGAACGGTGTACTCTGGCCAAAGCAGGGAAGAAGCTTCATCCGACCATGAGTTCCTTGACAGCCAGCCAGCCAATGGAGATCTTAGCAATTGATTTTACTGTACTTGAAAGAAGTAGCAGTGGTGTAGAGAACGTTCTTGTCCTTACTGATGTATTCACAAAGTTCACCCAGGCTATCCTCACAAGAGACCAGAAGGCAACCACTGTGGCACGAGTGTTGGTGAAGGAGTGGATGGTGAGGTTTGGTGTACCAAGGAGAATCCACAGCGACCAAGGGCGGAACTTTGAGAGTAAAGTGATTCAGGAACTGTGCAAAATCTATGACATCACAAAGAGTCGCACGTCGCCTTACCATCCAGAAGGTAATGGCCAATGTGAACGTTTCAACCGGACTATGCACGACCGTTTACGCACTCTAAGCCCCGAAAGAAAGCGCAAGTGGCCAGACTTCTTACCAGAACTTGTGTTCGCATATAACTGTACCCCCCACTCAACCACTGCTTACTCGCCCTACTACTTGTTCTTCGGCAGGGAGCCTACGCTTCCAGTGGACCACCTGTTAGGGTCAGTGAGCCAAGTCGAAGGAGAGTGTGCAGAGTGGATCACAGAGCATCAGGAACGTCTAGAACAGGCTTTCAGACTCGCCTCAGAAAGGACAGAGAGGGAGGCCCTGCGTCGCCAAGCCAGAAACAACCTCAAAGCGACCGATACAAGCTTACCTGTGGGTGCTAGAGTGTTCCTTAGGAATCGTGTCACGGGTCGCAACAAGATGCAGGACGTGTGGAATGCAACCCCGTATAAAGTCATACGGCGACTTGACACTGGAAACACATATGTTGTGACGCCTCTCGTGTTAACAGTGGAGGGGGAGAATCTAGGAAAACGGTCAACAGGAAGGACATCCTGCATGCCCCACAGCTTGTCAAAGATATGGGACTTGGCAATTCTCAGAGTTCAGATTGTGAGAGTATCGGAGATGTACCTTGCAGAGATGTACCGTTGGAAGTGGAGTCTGCAAGTGAAGATGAAGAGGGTGATCTTGAGCTGGTGGTGTCCCGCCGACAGACCAGTGTCCCAGGTGCAGTGCCGGACGATGTCTCCTGTGACTTTGATCAACAGCTGATCCTAGATGGTGACTATACACCAAGTCAATCAGAGGTACCCCAGGAGGATGTCGCTCACACAGGCCAGGAAGAACAGACTGAGGTTGAGCTCGCGGTTGATGGTGATGGTGATGCTGTTCCGGGGGGGCCAGGAGCTTCACAAACCAGTACCACCAGAGATGCAGGTTCAGAGGCAAGACCAGCTGATGAAGCTAGCGAAAGCAACCCACCGGTGAGACGATCTACACGAACAGGAGCTGGACAGCATTCCAATCCCTACCATTTGCCGAGACCTGTAATGAGAGAGGACATGGCGGCAGCAGTAATAGACCCTCAGATACTGAACTCTATAGCGCAGTCCAACCTGCTTATAGTACAGATGTTAGCTAAGAATGTTCAAGTGTAGGAGCATATTGTTACCGTTGTAATTAAGTGACCAAGTTAGTTTAATTTGTAAGGTTGTCGAGGACTACAACCTCGAGCAGGGAAGCATGTGAGAGTGCGTAACTCACGCACACATGGGGACCCTGTAGGCCATCAAGGCCGCGCGTGCGCACACCGGTGTTGTGGCGTGTACATGGAGGTAGATTTGCGACCTGCATTTTATTTCACATTTCATTTCGTATTTCTTCGTGCCTCTTAGATGTTTGGCCGTCAGGGTTCTGTTTGTATATTAAACACATATCGTGATCAAAAACCTGTGTCACATAATGATCATTAGAAAATCAAGCAATCTCAAATTGATCCATAAATTGAAACAATTTGTACTGTTAAATGTATGTCCATATTTGTGCTGTCAATGTCAACGTTTTTCTCTGTCAATGTGTATGCCCAGCGGACCTATATTTTAAGGAATTGCCGCTGAGCTAATAATTTTTCCTAGGTAAGGGAGGCCACGTGATGGTCTCGTGACTTTCTTTCACCTAATTTGGAATTATTGACCTTTGCCTCGTTCATTGTGACGCAGGCGCAGATGTAGTAAACATTACATCATTTTTTTCCGGACCAAAACAAACTATCGATAGCGGTGTTTTGGAGGGCGTAGGATTTTATATCAAAAAGGGGAGTATGTCGGAAGAAGAAGCTGAAGGTTCGATACAGGTGGAAGATACTTCTGAAAAAGAGAATATCGAGCCTCCTTTGAAGAAAGCGAAGACAAGAGAAGACAGAAAAATTGATCGTCTTGGTAAACTCGAGGCTCGATTGAACGATATTTTGAGTTGTACCGTTTGCCTCGATTTGCCCACCAAGTCCGTTTTCCAGGTGAGAATTGAAATTAGTTACAACAGTGTATAAAATGTCATGCTGTTTGATTAAATCTGTTGTTAGTTTAAGTGACTTTGCTTTACTCGCGTTAAAACCTTTTGCCGATGTCAATTCTGGTTACATCCATCAATACCTGCATCAGTCGTGCTTTGTTTTTACTTAACATCCAATCAAGATATGTTTAGAGATACACCATAACCCGGCTTTGGCATGCATGAATTGTAAACCTAATCCTTATTAAATGCGTTCTAGTGCCACAAACCTCCAAGAGGTTGTTTTAACACGCAGAGGTTATTTGACGTGGCGTTCCCCGTATTTGAGTTTCATGAACATTTCGATCTACGCAATACTATTTGAATAATAGGTTTCATTTATGATAGCTGACAAACAGTGTGTAAAATGAATTTTTGTGTGGAACAATAGCGGAGATCTTTATAAGCTCCATTAATTTTGCGTGGTTGTCCGTTTTGTCCTTGATATTGTGTTTTCACTTTGCGCCGGTGCTAGAGTGGTTTGTAATAATTTGCGAACATAGCTAGTGGTGTTGAAGAAAGATAAGCTTAAATAGAATGGGAAAGATTTTTCAGCATTTAAATATTCACATCAGAGATAGACCTCGGTTTGAAACTTTGAACATTCTTTGTTTCAAGTTTAAATCGCACGATATTTTCACGTGGCCTCATAATCCTTTTGTAACACGATACGCTTCAGTAAATACCAAAATACTTACCTTTGCTGGGCAAGAACTTTTATATCAGTTGGTCCATTAGTTTAGTTATCGCATTTTATTTGTTTTTAATATTTTATATTTGAATATTTAATTTAGTTGTTTACATTAACAAATGTTTTCAAACACTTAGGGAGAAACCTGCCAATATGGCACCACTTGAATCACTTTCCTGTTGTTCTGGTCCGGGTTGTTCAAAAGACAGTTAACACTCCTGGATGTAGTCTCCTTCACAGCCACTCAAGTCAGGGAGGGTTGCGTGACTCCAGCCCAAGGGGCTGTCAAGGAGACTATCCTGGGTGGGGACTGGTGAAGTTACTTCAATGCTTACTTCAAGTATTTTAATGAGAGAAATATCACACCAAGGCTGCTTGTGTTATAGTCTTATGTGTCGTAGGCTAGAGTTTTTGCAACAGAGTAAGACCTTGTGACTAGCCTACTTGAGAAGTCCAAAGTTAATAAATATTTTCTTCATTTTAGTGATTTACTGGTGTTAACCAAAACACAGAAAATGATGAAGCCAGTCTTATCTTGTTAAATTTATTCTGAATTTATGTATTATGTTCATTTACCATTAACACGATTTTGACTAAGAAATGTGCAGTTTTTTCCCATGACTCCCTACAGGTCTACCCTTAACTAGACTTCCTGATTTATCCACCCCCCAATGTCTCAACATCCTCTCAGAGACCAACATTGACAATTCATGTGTGTGTTGTGATGATCAAGCAAACTGGTAATGAAATTGACATCAGCTTTTTTTTCTGTTTCAATTTAGTGTCGCAATGGACACCTGATGTGTGCGTCCTGTTTCACACATCTTCTGGCTGATAGTCGACTAAAAAATGAGCAATCAACTTGTCCTAACTGCCGAACTGAGATAAATCGCAATGTCTGCTCCCGTAACTTAGCTGTCGAGAAAGCAATATCTGAGCTTCCAACAGAATGTTCCTACTGCAATCACGAACTACCACGAAGCTGCTTGAAAAATCATGAGGACAAAGAATGCTTGAAAAGGTAAGTGAACCGTTTTTTTACTGTGTCAGTGTTATTGTATCTTCAAAATTGAAATGATTTGAATTGAATTACTGCTTTACTGTTGCTTGTTTCTCAGTCTTTTTGCAGCCCTTGAGTTTTTGAGTTCATAATGTTGACATAATAAAACAGTGAAAAAATACTTGTTTGCTTTGATCTCTGATTGTGTGAATTAAGTTGGGTGGGATGAATGGATAGTGTGTATTGATTTCATTCTGCAGTTTGATTCCATCTTTGTGGAATCAGCATTCCCCTACCCTTACCGGAACGTTGCGAGTCACTCCCCACCAAAACGTGTTGTGTACATCTTATCAATTGGTTTTGTGGCAAATTTTGTACAAATGAAATATCCATAGTAAAATTATTTAAATCGAGCAAGCATAATTTAACACCCATACTTTTGAGCATGGCATTGTTCTCTTATCTTAACTTCCACATAAAACAGATTCTGTGACAATCAATGGTAGAACGCTTGTAATGGTTGTATACTTTGTATAATGAAGAGCATGCTTATGGTACTTTGTATAATAATATTAGTCTACTGTAAGTGCAGTTATTTCAATAAGCCGTAAGACAAACTTTAAAACATACTGTAGGTGTAACAGTACCATCTTATATATGTTGAAGCGACTATTTAGTACTGGTAGCAAACTCTGTACATTAGACTTGGATGCTTTTGTTAATAGTAACTTAATAATTACCTTTGATTGAAGAGTTGAAATAAAATGGATTCAAGTAGTGATTGTGTGTTTGCCATTATTGTATTTAACATACTTAATTTTTTTTTAACTTAACCATGGTCATAAGGTAGTTCAACTCTGGGCAGCTGATGTCTGAAATATTTGCCTTCTCTGACCTAACAGATAATGATCTGTGGCTTATTCTCTTAACTAACCATTAGAGTCAGTAGTTAAAAAGCTGGTGCTCACATTTAAACTGTCGTTATGAAATTGCTGCAGAGATATCAGGTGACAAACAAAGTCACATGATAAACACTTGCCCATTGTTGTCGTATTTTTGGGTGATTGCTACATTGGAATGCTAGGCACACCGTAAAACCATAAATTGGATATCTAGTTTGGTTGTGCAGCCTCCTTGATGCAATTGCATAGAAACACTCCACAAGTTGATGTGTCTAGGGCCAAGTGGGTTCTCATTCACAGAAGCTGGTCCAAAAAGAGCCATCTGGCCCCAAACACATCAGGCATTTTTAAAATGTTTTGACAACATCAAGTTGACTTAAGGTGGCATTTACTATTTAATTTAAGTTTGATGGTCGAAAAATATTTGGCTCTTGGCCATTTTGAATCAACCTCATTAACCGTTCAACTTGACCTCAAGCCAAATAGATTTTCCCATTAGGCCCACCCACTTGGCCAATAAGCTGGTCACACTTTTTATGATTAGGGGTTCTAAACTACAGGAGAGTTAAAAATCTGCACTTAGTCATACCGCTGTGCAATATGACTTGTTGATTTTTCAAGCCATGTGGGTTGACATTAGCTGACCTGGAAGATCCAATTGGTTCGGCACTCATTGTGAGCTTCTTTAGATGGCTGACAACACTCTTAGCTTACATTTTTATGGATGAATACCATCTCTCTTTATCATATGATCATACATCAATGATGAAATATTCTGAGGAGGGGGTTGAAACAATTTAAGGTGGTGCTAAACCCACTCCAAAGAATTATTTTTAACATTTGCTTACTTGGATTACGTGATTCCAAAATAAAAAATGGGGGGCAGTGAGTTCATTTTTGAGTTATAATCACTTTAAGAGAAATTAAAGGTGTTTTTGGTACTGTTGCTATCGTAACCAGCTATATAGAAAGGGTGACCACACTTTTTACCAATGATTGGGCACTTACCGTATGTGATTTTATTGGTATATGTGGATCATATGACAAAGGGTAGTGGTATTGGTCCAAAGTATAAGTGCTGGAAAGAGCCGGAAACAGTTGTCAATTCAGCCACCTTAATATTAGTGCACCCTCCATCCAACATAATCCAAACAGCTCAGCACACTGACCAAAAACAAGGTCAAAAAGTGTGGTGTAACAAATTCACTTATCCTCTGATGTAGTTCAGGGTAAATGGAAAAATACTTCGGATTTTTTTCATGGTTCACAACCTCTACAGTTACTCCATACACAAAAATATTAGGTCAGATTTAGTAATCATATCTGAACTCACACTTAGAAAGTAAATGCTTAGTACACAATCATTGGTTGGATTTGGGGCAATATGAATAGTGGGCTTTATTAGGTGGAGCAGGAGAACGGCATTGATCAAAATTCACTAATCACAGTTGAGGATTGAAATCCACTTAATTACAGCCCCAGGTGGTATTTGGGTATGATTTGGGTGGGTCTGTTCCCACTGGACTTCGAAATTTTGACCCTCTTTTAAAAAAAATGATACCCTTTTCTAGAAATAGGTCAATTTTTAATACCATATTCTATAAATCCAGAAAATTTCACTAGCCCACTGTCTTAAGTTAATGAATGCATTACATCACACAAAAACCCCATGATAGCTTACTGTGCGCAACACAGGGTGCAACAATTTGATTTGAATAATTCCAAATGGCTGCTGATAATTTAATGAGCTTTCGTCCATTCAAAATTTTATACTCTGTTTTAGGAAACATCTCTATAATGGATACCCTGTTCTAGATCAGTAGTCCCAAAATCACAACCCCTTTGGGCAACACATACCCATAAAGGTATAGTGGGGAGTACCCCCTCCTTGGATTACAGCCAACACATTTCTAACACAAGGAGACACATCACTAAATGCATTCATCACCTGATGAAGATCAATAATACATTGTGATCTACATACAGTTTTTTCCTACAGTTTCATATGTACCTCTGATTGACTGTAAAGCAATTAGCATTCTAGTTTATTCAACTTTTAACAGTTAAATTGGTATCACTTTACTTCCTGAAACTGAAGTCTAATTTTGTCTAAAAATTACACACAACTGCCCAAAGAACAAACTTTTTGGCGAAAATTTTCATAATTGTCTTGCAATTGATCCACCTATTCTCAATACATAGTATTGGAAGTTTGAGCAAAGCTGTCTGTACATTTAAAGTTGGCAGTCTGATAATGTTAGCTTCAAACTATTTAGTGCTAGTGCTTTAGGTTTCTGGAGGTCAGAAAAGAAACAATGAGGACAAAAGGAAGAGATCCAAATGAGAGGTTACTCCTGGCAATAACAAAAACTATCATATGGCAACTCAGCGAGTGGGCAAGATGGACCAAATTTTGCACTGTAATTAAATACCAGTCAAGCCTGCACAGCAAGCATTCCTGTTCAAAGAGCTTCCCCATTCTGGATGCGTACAAATTGAAAAGAGCGCAAAAAAATAAATGAAGAAATGGGTGAAATTGAAGGATTTGGGGGAAAGTGTTCCCTTGCATGCTTCACCACCGCCCGCTTCATTGTTGTTTTGCTCTCACTCCAATTTGCATATGACCAAAATGCAAAAATAGCTCTTTGTACAGGTATGCTCAGCTACACTTCTTTCATAAACCTGCAAACAAAGAACTTGGCAACATCAGCCATCTTGCTCTCACGCTTGGTCATAAACCCATATATTTTGTTTTCAGTTCTGATGGCGATGAAACCAACCATCAGATTTTAAAACAATAAATATCAGACTGCATTAATGTTACTAATATGATTATAATGTAATGAGACAGTAATAGAAAATTTGTAATTGAAAGTGGACATCTTCTTGAACCTGGCTTCTTGAACTACCCCAAGAAAGATTAAGCTGAGAAATTCCATATTAGGGATCCTTATTGTTCGATTGACTGCCCACTGACCAACTGACTGATTCATTTTTTCATTGATTGATCTATCGACTCACCAATATGGAATTTTTTGGGCAAAGCTTGGACAATGGTTTAGGAAGTGAGGCTTCTAAAGACCTCCGTTTTCTGACTGTTGTGTATCATGTTATAAGACATGTTAATTTTGCATATGTGAGTGAAACGTAATATTTATGGATGGCATTTAAGTTAAATAAAATATAAAATAATGCAGGCATCCTTACAATTTAACCAATGTCACCTAATAGAGCTGTAAAAGTATTTAGGATAACTGCTGCCTGTGTTTAAGTCATTGTCCTTGTAACTTTTCAGGAGCACTGTGTCCATAAGCTGTGTGCATATTAAGCCATGTATTTATGTTGCTATAAATAGAGTTGGTAATCAGTTAACCAGTATATTCTACTTTTATTTCAAATTACAATTCCAGGATGTTCCTAGGACCAGGCCAGTATCATTAAGGGAGTTGTTTTTGCATTGTTAGACAAGTGACTTTAGGCAAATGGCAGTTAGAAATCCAGCACCCTGATTAAGTTTGGCTACCACCTGCAGTTTGGGAAAGGGTTCTACCCCCTTCCCCAGAAGAGGGAGGCATGAATCTGAATGCAAGAAGGGGCAGAAATCAAGCCTGATTTGGGTCCATTGACAAATGAACCCATGTATTATTAGGTTCTTAGCAAGCTCAAAATCCCTTGTAGAATAGTACTGTGGCGCCTTTTAAAGTTTCAGTGAATTAAATTTCAGACAGTGCATTTTCATTGCACATCAATTTAAAAAAATATAAATATGGGCTGGACTTGCCTTCATGAAAGGGTGGTTTACTATGTTACCATGGTAACTAGTTACAAGAGCATGGTAACACTTGCTCACCCTTGCCAGCTTTTTGGGTTAAATGTTGTACAGTTTAACAGAACACAGGTGGTTGTACTGGCACAAACCTTGTCAAAGTTGATAGCCACTTAGAGCAGTTTTCAATATTGAGTGTTGTAAGTCCAAAACCAAACCCAAACCAATTACTTGCCAATTTTTATTAGACTACTCAGCCAATCTTGCACTGTAGTAAAACCAAGACTAAGACCAAGTTGTTGCTTAATTACTTTCCACATTCAATTGAGATAAATTGAAAATCGCTCTAAAAGATAAATTATAATTTTCCTGTTTATTAAACTAGAACTAGTCCCTGAATGTGGTCAAGGAGATCATGAGGCTCAGTAGGATGTCATTCCAAGTAAAGCTGCTTTAAATTTTGGTAAACTAGAAGAGGTGATAGAGGTTCATAATTACTTAACTAGAAGATATTGATGTTTTGTCTTTACTTTCTCTTGACAGGTGGGGAAATCCTCCTTCAACAACATGCATCCAAACTAATTTCCATATTCTGTCTTTCAGCTTGTTCTAATTCATATGATCTTCAACCCTCAATGCTTGTAAACAGCTGTTGATAACCCATTCATCGTTTTGTTTTGATTTGTATTCTGTGTTTTTTCAGGCCAGTGTACTGCAAGTTCAAAAGATTAGGTTGCCTGTGGCAGGGTCCATTTCATGAGCAAAGTGATCACGAGGATAAGTGTGTTCATCCTGGCATGACTGGACTACAACTGATGGAGTCATTAGAGGTGGTTGATAGGCATCACAAGGATGAGCAGGAACTCTTCGAAAACATCCTCAACTTGCTGTCCTTTGAAAAGATTGCTATAAATGGTTAATATTGTTATTCTTTTGTTATTTACGTCTTTATTATTAGTCTAACAATGTAATTTTTTGTCTTTCTCTTTCCTGTTTCAGTTGTACTGTTTAGTAAATCAGATGTTATTTCTTGTTTTCTTTTGAATTAGTTCCTCTGACATTGATGTTACCTGATGTCCTGTGTTAACTATTCAAAATGAAATGCAATATCTGTTGTATAATTTACTTATCTTAGCTAGACAGTGGAGCTTGGTTTTAATGCTGTGTAGTCAATAACTTACTGATTATTTTCTGCCACTGGTGTGACACTGTTGTTTTTCTCATCATTATTACTGATTATGTTCTGACTGTTGCCGATTTTTTCAGGCTTGGTTAGTACCAACCCATGGTGAGACCAAAATCCATTCACAAATATTACTACTAACATGCTTGAATTTGATTCATTTTTGTCCACTACAGATGTTGGATCTGGTTGTTAACCATACCATTGATTTTCAGCTAGGGGTGGGAGGGTGGTTGCATTCATGAAAAAAAGTAATTCGTCATGTTAGCCTGACTTTTGTGTTTGTTCTCCAGTTACAATTCTGTGCTTATGATGTAGCAAATGTAGTGACCAAACATGATCTAAAGCTATTTATAAGACTTTCAAGTACATTGAAGGGTTAGGTTCTCTGTACAGGTTACTGACATTTTAACAACAAGTCTGAGGTGTTACACCTTTCATTTAAAAATTTCATTTTTGCAGAAATCAAACTTATTTTCATTTGAAGACTGTTGGACTGGGACTTGTTTTGAAACTGAGGCAAAGCAACAACTTGCAAATTGCGTAACATTTCTCCATAATTTGCTAATGCAAAACCTTTCTTCATCTAAGCTGGGGCATTTTGTGGACATCAAAAGTTAAATTGCACTTTTGCACTGCATACTCTCCATTCACACACATGCTTTCCTACTAACCAACTCATGTTTCCAAATTTATCTTCCTAACATCTGTAGACTTGCAGCTCAAGCCATACCGTTCAGATGATTATCTACCTCAGCTCTGCTATGAAAGTAGTAGATTTCATGCTCTGGGCCAACAGTGGGTGGTAAAAGCAAGCATTGTCGGCAATGAGAAAAGCTTGAAGCGTGTCTTGACTTACCAGCTTGTACAGAAAGGAAAAGTCAACCTTAACGTCAAGTTCTTAATGCTGCGAAGTCCTTTCAGTGACTTGGTTGTTAAACCTGAAGTTCATCAACAAGAATTCAGTTGTGATTTGCAAGAAAGCAGTTACCATGACCTTGTACTTTTGGACCCCACTGAATGTAACAAGATGTTAGAGGCAAATACCATTAAGTTGAGAATGATCATATTCCAGATTCCCGGCTCTGATTAAGAAAAATATTATTGCACAAAGAATGAAGTGTACATAGTTTTATTTAGCCACCATGCCCTTGACTTTTCCTCTTAATATTTGGAATAGAGCATGTAAAGGTGCCATTTTTTAACACTCTGGTATTTATGTTTAAAAAATGTACAAAATGCATGCCAAGTATATTTTATGAAACATGTTTGATTTATCACACTTCTTGATTTTGTTGTAGCAAATACTTCCCACAATGGAATGAGAGAGTTTCAAATATACATACTTTCACCAATCATTAATTAAGTCTTTATCACCTACAACAGTACAAATAATATGATTGTTCTGGAATGAAATTACTCAACTAAGGATCATGTAGTACAGTACTTAGTTTGGACTAAAACTGATGATACTGATGGTGGTTTGTCAGCACTGGTATCCAGTACCCTCTATTCCTTATTTCTTGTCTTTTAACTTCCCCAAAGAAAGTGTTATGCTTGAACATGACATTTTAATGAGAAAAATAATTTTGCTTCACTAAAATCTTTCTAAAGGCCTATTCCCTAGTAAGAAAAATTAGAGCCTTATGAATTAATGGTAAACATCTTTCTAACTACTTCAATAATCAAAAATTAATTTAAATCTGCCTTTTTGATGTAACTATTTCATTAAAAGTATTGGAGGAAGACCTTTGCAGAAGCTAATATAAGTACAGTAGCTTTGGTTGAATATGGCTTATCGTGAATATGTGAAGTAATTTTAAATGAACTTAATATTTTAACACTTTGTAATAGCTCCGAATATCAGGGAGTAATCTTGCACATTTAATATATGTACATAGCTGTAATAAACCAGAATTAGCTATTAAACAGCAATTGAAATATGCCTGGTAGATTAAGTTGAGAAAAGAAAAGCTAGTAAATACAATATGACAGTGAGTTGGCTTTAGAACAATATCAATAAATAAACAATAATATACAGGCATTTTGCCATTGTGGTACATTACTAGTTATGGAACTGTATTGTTTTGTTGTTTTGCCTATTCTCACCAGAGATCAGATTTGTCCAAAATATTGTTAAGTCACAATTAACATAAAGGAGGAATGGGCAGGATCAGTAAGGGCTTAGAACATCTAGAGGAAAGTTTATTCATAAAGCAGTTAAGATCATAATATTTGGCCTGCCTGTGAAAGCAAGTTGCCCTCCTGCTGAAAACATCAATGAAACCCCCAAGAACACCTTGTTTCACAATGATACACAGAGGAGAATCAATACATGACTTTCATGATATCGGCGTTAACATAGGTCTCCAAAGATGATGTACCACCTTAACCAGAGGAATACAAACAAAGCGCATCATCTTTTCTCTAGTTGTAATATTCCTTGGACTAAAATACATTGTGTTGTCCCAGAAACTATCCATCCCCCTACCATGGAAGTTTTTATTTAGTTTAAACACCCCTCTGGAAATTCCAGCTAAGCTACAAACGTTTTTGAACTGCCAACCCCCACCCCCGCCTTGGAATTTGTGTTAACTGTCCTTGAGGTATGGATATTTTCTGAAACTGTTCAAATAAGATAATTTTCTTTAACATACAACAACTTGGGTACTTTCTGACAGCAAATTTCAGTAAAAGATCATCTGGTAAAAATAATTAATAGTATGTATGGCTTACATGGTTTTCAACGTGCTATCGATTCTCCCCTGTCCAAGTCCTTATACACTCCTTATAAGTGGTTAGAAGTGGTTTAAGTATCAAACACAATGCAGACAATGTACAGCTTCCTCCATTCTTTTATTAATAGATAAACTTTAAGTACACAATCCTCTGTCTGTTTATCTGGTGATTTGTGTCTGACAGTTGGCAGTTGTTGCAATGAAGGGAGACTTAATTGTATGAATCATGCCAAAAGACATCAAGTTTTCAGTTTTCAATAAACAACTAAATTACATGTATGAGCTTGAAATTCCTATCACATAAAAAATTGAGTGCAAATAGTCTTGTTATTTGATACATGTAAAGCTACTAGTCTTCCAAGACTTTGTCAAAATCCTCTTCACAGACACCAACACCATGAAAGGCACATTGCTATGCTTTTCAGAATCTCTCTAAGACTAGATAGTGACTAGCATAACCAATCAGAGAATGGCATTCATGATAGAATGCTTGGAAAATTTATACACATGAGTTATTGACCAAGTGTCAGGTCAAGATGGCCGAATATTGGTTCATTTTTTATCTTTTTTGCATGTCTACCAAGACCAGAGTCAAGGATCAAAAATGTCCAAGAATGAGGCCATTATCCAGCCATCTTGACTGAACAAGCTTGGTCAATAAAGGATTTGTTATATGGCTTTTGGGGAAATGTTCTTTTGGGATATGGGGTAGTCCCAAGTGGGCAAGACTACTTCATCTTGCCCGCTCAAGGAGCTAGCCATGTAATAATAATATGTATTATGCTTCACAGCAGTTGGTTCAGAGAGCAGTCAAAATCTTGAGCAAAGAAAGAAGTATTCTCAGTTCCTTTTATTTGCTTTACTCTCCCTTTGCTTTGTCAACACTGAAACTGCTAGGCAGGTTATAAAAATATAACAAGGCGTTATACTGTTCCAAGAAATATCCACATCCCCCACTGGAAATTCCAGTTCAGCATCATACTTGAGTTAAAAAGTGTTGGCTTTTGAGACCATCCACCAACCCTAGAAATTTTCAATGACCTGCTGTAAGGAGGGTGTAGATGTTTTCTAAAGCAATCAAAGATGGCAATGATGTCTGGCAAAGACATTTTATTTCCTAAAAATCAGACCGCATCTTACTATTCTATGTGATCAATCCATGCATTAGAAGAAGATTTCCTCCAGCCAGGATGTAATGAAACCAATCTACACCAGGAAAACCAAGAAATGTGACAGACTCAACTATGCTTGCTAGTCCATAAGCAAGAGCACCAATAGTCCCATAAAAGTTTGAATACATGTAAGTGACAAAAAGTATTCCCAACACAGCTATGGTGCTGGCTGCTACAGTCAGCATCTTTTCTGCAGGATTGTGGATTAAGGAAAAAGCAAATGCGATGACAGAACTCACCAAATGGAACTTGGCATTTGCAGGTTTGTTGTGATGGAAACAGAAGCCTGCTGCAATAAGAGGAATCCCTAAAAAATATCAAAAATATCAGGTACAGAAAATGTTTCAGTATCAACAATAAACATAATTAAAAACAAACAAACCAATTATGGGACAGTAACAGACCTTTTGATCCAGAATGTTTGGAGGTATCATAGAGTGGAGGGAGGGGTGTGTTTTGTTTTCTATTTTCTTTGGATGGGTGGGGTTAGCAGTACTACCAGCTATAAAATTACAAAACTTTACCCAAGGTGTCCATTTTTCATTAATATGATCTTCTACAAAGCCATGCAAATTAAGAAAAAATGACACCACAAAATCTGTACCTATTTTAAATTGGGAGAGATAAACAACAATATGTGTATTCTTTATTTACATGCCTCTTCCTTTATTTCAGTTTTTTATGGCCAGCCACCCAACTTTTCAACCCTAAATGTTCAACCATCTCCTGTGAATGATGAGAAGGCATATGGTTATTTACTTTATGGAATTCATAATAGATAATGTCCAGGATGTTAGTGTTTTCAAGACACTCAGTAAAATCAGTGAACTTCTAGCTTTATTGCAACTTATTAACTGAGTGCATTGTTTCATTGCTTTTGGGAATTTTTATAGTGCATAAGACTTACTAAAAATTAGACAAACCCTTTTTTGAACTTCCTGTTCCAAAGCACTTACTACCTACTACTTTAAAGCCTAGCAGTCCTACCTACAGTTGAAGCTATCCATGTGAAAAGCGTATGCAATCGAATCACTTTAGACTGAACATTTGGAAAAACCACTCCAAACTTTAGAACGCCAAAAGATGCCGCGATTGAAACACACATGAATCCCCAGGCAGCATAAACTGACTTTCCGTGGACACTGACCGCCGCATAAAATGAACATCCCGCTAGAACCAAGTCAGAAACTGCTGTTGAAACGGCTTTTTCACTCATAATTTTGCCGTCTTCATTCAAAACGCTTAACTCTGTCTAGATATCTCCAGGGATAGGAAAATTCGTCCACCATATTTAATCGCCCGCGATGTAAACTACCAGTACAGGAAACACCCGTCAAAACGTCAGCGTGCGCACGTCGTGCACAATCAAACCACTGGCAAAATGCACTCATTCTCGTGATTTGATCGTTGTTTTGCAGGACAATTTGGTAGTTATACAGTCTAGAGAGATACAGCAAGATTTGGGAACACGATGAACATTTTACCCAAAAAAAGGTAATTAAATTGTAGCTAATTATGGAAAACCAGCTGTGAGATCAAATGTTAAATTTCCTATTTATGTATTACTGTAATATCGTTTCTTTAGCTTTTTGTGACTTTCATTGAGAATTAGAAAATAAGCCAAAGGAAATACGCGTTGCTGTAAAACCGTGTTTCTATTAAGGTGGCTCCATAGGGTATTATATAATAACCCAAGTTATTCTCGCATTTTGATTGGTTCTCACCTATGATCTATCAGAGGATAGATGCACAATGTGTGGTTCCAGAAAATATCCATACCCCCCCACGGATGGTCAATGGAAATTCCTAGGGGGTGGGGGGGTTAAAAGATAGAAATTTCCAAGGGGTATGGGGGTGCCAACGAGAACAATTTTCCAGGGTTATCCACAAACGATGCGAA
>OMLO01000575.1_pt1 | contig 24678 bp, 16 predicted proteins | sample 1674811 | NCBI WGS metagenome assembly OMLO01 (sample SAMN06265003, study PRJEB25207) | coral metagenome | isolation source: Coral host | place: Mexico:La Bocana,Puerto Morelos, Mexico | collected 2008-11-13
CTGGAGCGCGCGGAATTAGCCAATCAGATTCAAGGATTTAGGATTCCGGACCGCTGAGATGCTTCAGAAAAAAATAATGTATAATATTTGTACTCGTTTTGCGTGTTTTGTACAGAGGAGAGTTGGATAATAAAGTGCGGTATTTACACTTACATTGTTCTTGAAAGTGAGATAGTTGTATTTGAAAAGTAGGTCCGCAGTGCGTGCATATGTGGCTTACAATTAGGATAAAACTGAATTAATTTTACAGAAGACATCAAGATTGTCAAGAGAAAAATAAGCCCTCATTATAGATGGCTTGTAATTGAATTCAAAATAGGCCCTAACCTCTTATCCCCAAAGTTAACCTAGTATATATGCCGATGATACGAGAAAATGAGAAAATATGGTGCTTATTACTAACAATATGTGCTTATTTACTTTTATCCTACTCGTAATTATGCTATAATAAATGAGATGCTGCTGTATTCTTAATTTACTGCATTCGATACTTTTGTTAATTTTGTATATATAAAAATGCCCCCAAGAAATCACACATATTCTTACCATATTTGTAGAGCATAGTGTGATCATGACGACTGAGCCAATGAAAGCAGGAACTGAATTATCAAATGATCCAGTTCTAATTAATACTGACTATATTAATGAATTAAAAAATCAAATTTATGAGAAAAATCCAACTCATTGGCAATTAAACGCTCTTCTCCTCTTATCGGGGAAAATATCTAATGCACTTTCACGAAAAAATGCAGCAATTTTCTTATTCCCTTTTCGCTTTGTACGTTACTGCACGTTCATTCTCGCGAAATGCAAGTCATTTTTAAGTCAAACGTTTTGCACCGGCACTCGTACTGAAAAGGAGGTAAAATGAAACTCGGAAGTGGAAGTAAAGTCTGCATATGAGCCAAGTAGCCCATCAGGTCGGTGCTTATGCCGATTTCTGTACCATGAAGCGACTAAAAGTATTTTTACTACCTCCTGGATGGGATGCGACAGTAATCCTTTTCAGGGTCCCCCCCCCCCAACATTAAATTCGCTAGTACCCATTTATACACCTGAGAAAGGCACCCTGAGAGTAAAGTGTCTTGCCCAAAAGCACAATACAAGGTCCCCAGCTAGGACACAAACTCAGTCTGCTCAAAATAGAAAAGAAATACAAAAATCAAATAACAGGTTGTTTACACAGACTTCTTATAAATGTTAAAATTGATGATAATTAATTTTGATTGGAACTGGAGCATTGTAATTACATTAACTTAACTTATTATATAGCTTGTGTTTGTCGGCGATATATCGCAGATAGACAGATTAGGGGATGGGACTTCAATTTTACTGAGAAACAGGTCGCCACGTTTGAAACTAAATGTGAGTTCTTGTTGCTCGATCAGACGAATTATACCGATTATACACAATTATTGAACTGAATTACGTACAACTACATTAGGCGTCCCTCCCTTTATTGTAATGAAAGAAAACTTGAAACTAATGTTTAACGTGTCACCTTTAAAAACCATCGTTGTTTTTATGAGCTGCCTCTTCATGGTGCTCCAAGGCTTTAGCCTTCGATTAGGTTACCAGAAATATAGACTAAAATTCTTATCAGTGTTGACAAAAATCTCTTAACTAGCTCACACTAATGCTTACGATTATCATGCAATGGCTAAATGATCCCTACCTTATTTAGCTACCACTTCTTAATAGAAGTTGCAGGCTCACAAATCCCCTAACTTACGTACCAGAGCTGTGGTTGGCTGATAAGGATATTACGGAACTAAACTAAAAGCAAAGCGGGGGCCAAACATGCGTTTCTAAGACTAAGGTAATTACAAAGGGGTAAACTCAAGGGAACAGAGATTCTAAATACAGATTCTAAATACAGCAACGCACGTGATGTTCATTTTACAAACAGCGTAAACACGAGAACCTTATCATAAGTTGTGGTAAGCATTTTTTGGGCTACGCTGGGAAGGGACAAAATTAACACCTTCGTCTCTGACCAAGGGTAAGATAATGCAATTTCTCCATCTGTCGCGGGAGCGCGGTTTTCCGCAATTCCTAAAGAGAATGTGTACGTACTAACATTGGAAAAAGCATTAATTGTTGAATAACAAAACTAATGACAACAAATGTCTTAAACGATTTTCCTAATTGTCTAACCAGCATGTTAACTCGCGGTTAAGTAGTCGTAGCGATTGCTTTAACCAATTTGGGCACTTGTTTTGGTTCTAGACATTGCCGAAAGGTCAATCGCTTTTATCAGATCTACATTTCGGGTTATTGAAAGGAAATAGTTATTATTGCTGCCAGCATAGCGCTAAAAATGCAACTAAAGATAAGCTAAAGCTTAAGATGCAAATCTGTACATAAGTCTACGTCATCTCACGGTCGTTTCTTTTCTTATCCGTAACGCTATTCGAGTCACGCATGCCATTAGTGATTCGCTCATATTTCGTAATAACATTGAAAGCTAAAAATACGATAAAATATGCCTTAACACAACGTTTTAAGATCGGGTATTAAATACAATAAATCAGTGTGACAAAAATATTGCGTGGCAATTCTGACGCGGCCATTCGCCCCGGCCAAGAGAATTTGTGAAATAAATAGTTCGTGGTAAAGTCGCGAACGGGACTTCAAGCGCGATGCTCAACGAGTTTGCTGTTAAGATTCTGAAAGGTCTCTAAAGAGTCTCTCGGCCGAGACGAAACGCCGCCCAATTTTTGGTCAAGTCATAAATAAAATAGCGAAAATCGCAAATTGTGGTCCATAGGAATAGTTTTAAGGTTTTGCACCCTGACATGGATTAAATGCCAAGCTCTGCAAGAAACCAGGAACGTGTCCTCTGTTTTTTTAAGATAACCAAAGCTTAACAAGCAAGAATTATTTTACCCCAAAACAGCTACAACATTCATTATGTTTCTTTTTAATTATTTATATTTGTCCGACATAACGAAATTAATTCACTGCCTCCGTTTCGAGTTAGTATATAAACGTTTTGGACTGAATCGTATATTTTTAGTTAGATATGTGCTAGATTTTGACAACTAATAAACCACACAGTTGAAACTAGGTCTCTTCATTGTATGCTTTTATTTTTCCTTTTTGGTATTTATTTTATTTTATTCTGTATTGCTTTGAGTTAATTAATTCAAGCAGCTTGCGTTTTTTGAAAATCACCTTTGTTGCTTCTTGCTAAAGGTCTGATTTCCCACAAGTTATTTAGGCTTACTGGTTTCAAAACAGAGCATAGTTATAATATATGCAAGCTGGCTCAGAACGTAACTCGATCAATTACTCACGAGCAACAAGAAAATGATTCTCTTTTAATGTACCCGGTAAGTCCGAGCTCTGTGACTAAATAGGGAGCTTAAGCAACGACGACGACGACGCCGAGGACGACGCCAAGTAAAAAACGAATTTATAATTTCAAGGGAAATTCGCGAATGTCTGAATCTGTTCGGTACGCTAATGGCTCTAGAAACGTGTTTAAGCTAAATATGCAACGACGGCGTTAATTCCAAATGGAAATACGAAAAATTAGCCGTCGTCCTCCGCGTTCCGAAGCCGACGCAGAACTTGGTCATTTCACGTTGTTGTTTTTGCAGAGGACGGCAAAGAAATGTACAAAAATTTATAACGCACGTGCACAGCTATTCTTCTGCTCATTTTTGACGTTCTCGTTGCCGTGGTCGTCGTGGTTTGCTTAAGCTCTCTAATAAGAAAACAAACACGTTATAGAGCAACGGATGATTCTCCACTTTATTAATTATATTTACAGTTTTAGTTTTTGTCAAGTCTTAATTACGAGCATCTCCAAGGTAGTCCTTAAAACAAGCCTTATTAGCTTTCATTAGCTTCCTTGCCTTATACACTGATATAAGGTAAGTATATTTATAAATGGCAAGAGATAAAGCAAGATAAAAAAAAAAGGTTTATTAAACATTTTGTGTATTCCACAATGTTTATCATGGAGAATGCTTCTTTTCCGTTTTGTTTAAAATATTCACACAGGGAGACTTTGCACGTGCGCATTAAATTTCACCTTGAGATGACCAAATAACCTAAAAATAGAATAAGGGGAATGATTTGGATTGGACATTAGAACATTTCGAACAAAATGCTTTTCAAAACATGACACAATTCTTTAGGTCCTAATGAAAGCCAACAGCAGGTGACGAATGCATACTGCGAGTTGCAATTCAAAGGATTTAATTTTGTTATAACTCAGCCTAGCCGGCCATTAACTCTTACAAGGGAAACATCAACTGGGCGACAGAAATGAGCTAAATTTAAAAGTACAATTTTAGCAAAGGTAAGGACCAAATTAATGGTTTAAGATGTGTTCTTGTTTAAACGCGTTTAGCCTGTTCGTGTTATCTGTCTATAGAAAGACAGGTGAAAGTTGTTTAAGCATTTTATTGTAAAAGGGCAAATTCAAGTTAGGAATATTCACGACAATTTTTAGGTACATATATATAGTTTACTTTTTTAGGCGTAGAAGCCGGATCGCATATATCGGAGACGTCGAACACAACGAAATTTGCTCTACTTGCGCTCGCCCTGTCTCTGTGTGCAAATGTTCAGTATGTGGAGGTAGTGACTACCCGACACAGTCGGGTACTACTCGAATATTACATAACATTTTAACTCTTAAATCCCTTGTTTCCTTCTCAGAATAACAGAGTTGAGCTTGGAAATGATTAACAATCCCCTTGTCAAGTCGATCGTTGTTTTGACGACCTGGCTCTTTGCAATATGCCCGTTCCTTGTTTTCGCTCAGCATTTAAACTTGCTTGACAGGCGGTTTTACAAAATGTCAAGCACGTCCTTGGTTGGGAAAGTGACAGAAACGCAGCAAGTTAAGGATTTCTTTGATTGTTCGTTCCTGTGCTTGGAACGCGGTCCCTTCGTTTGCCTGTCTTTCAATCTTGATAAAGCCGATGACAACGGTTACTATACATGCGAGCTAAGCAGCTCAGAAAGGTATCTGGAGCCTCAAAGAATACAGCAGCCTTCCAGCTATGACTACTACGGCACCACTACCGAGGTACTGTCAGTTGTACACACATACTTCTTAATCAATTCAACCCACATAAATTGAAATCATGATCAAAATACGAGACTTCAATCCGAGCCAATTTGTTCCCTGAAATTTAACAGAATGGCCACAAAAATAGTAGGTTTCCCACCAGAAAATCCACAAACGCTTTTCTAAATGCTATTTATAAGAACATATAGCACTTATTAACATTGTAATAACTGTTCTTTCTCCACGGCGTGGAGAATGCATATTAGGTCTCGTTTACACTACGCGGTGTTTCTTCACCGCTTTGAAAACACATCAAATGATTTCCGTCCACACTACACCGTACAAATTTGATGAACAGGTAAACAATCATCGATCATTGAGGCTTTGTGTTTTATAGCCTGCGTAGCCGGCGGGAGTGGGTATCGCGCGAACTTCGGTCCCGAACGCGGGTGCAGAAAGCCGCTCAGGTCGCGAGAAGAATGGGGAGGAGTCTAGTTGAATTGCTCGCGGCTTCGCCGCTCGCGAAAATTCCCTCGCGGGCGAAGCCTGCGAGGGAATTAGCGGCCGCAAAAAGTTTCGCGCGCGTACCCACTCCCGCCAGCTACGCAGGCTATGTGTTTTAGGAAAATCACGATCATCGTGATGTCACGGTCCTCGAAAAACTCCGTATTAAAATTGTTTTTCTTCCACCTTAAACGCAAATCAGACGTTTTATAATTCCTCCAGTTTCAAGAGCGTGTTCGAAAATCCCCTTGTTCGTAACGGATTAGTGTGGATAGTAGGCCCTACGGTAAAAGTAAAATGTCTCCGGTGTTGTATGATAAGCTAGAAGGAGAAAATAGTCGCAATTGCAAAACACTTCGAATAAATATTGGCAAGTCATTGACATGTAATGTGACAATACATCTTATAGATACAATTTCTGAGTGTATAAAGGAGAGCTCACCGTAGTTAAACTCATGTTTTTCTAAACTCATAATTATAGAATGTACTTAACACGTTGCTACCGATATTTTTTTAAGGTTCTAGCTACCAAGTTGGATATTTTACAAAATAGGAATATTAGTGTAGTTGGGTTCTATAGGTGATCTTACAGTAAAATTCTCCCTAGGCCTGGAACGATCACTTTCACTAACGATTCAATAATTATAGTCCCTTTTCAGCCTGCTGCCATGTTCAAGCAGTCCATGCAATTATGGGGGATCTTGCATACATGGTCCTGGATTGGGAGAGTTCTCCTGTCAGTGTGGGGTCGAAATTACAGTCTTACCATTCATTGATCATTTATGCAACGTCGGTACGTATCATATGACCAAATAAAACAACAAATAGTAAGTATTATTATATGGCTAAACTGTGATGAAATGGAAAATTCTGATTGGCCCCCATCATTGTGGTGCGAATTTGTCAATGCGGACCCTTAAGTTGAAATCAACAGTGTTCGTTGTTGTTGTTATTGTTGTTGTTGTTGTGGCTCTTTATAAATTTACATTTTCTTGGATTATTTTGTAGAATACTTCTTTCCTTGAGTACATTTATCGAGTAAAATGTAAAGTGCGTCGAGTATTTCTTTTGTTGCTGAATATTTTGGAGATATTAAAGCATCTGCCCACCGGATTTTTTTGTTTTTCTTCCAGATTCACAAACCAGCGGCTTGCATTTGGGTACTCTTGTTGAAGGCTTGTTTCATGTTAAGGTTGGCAGATACAAACTCAATTATTATGATGCGAAGCGAGTTTGTGAAATCCACGGAGCAACATTAGCAACATACAACCAGTTGCATGCTGCTTGGAGCGCCGGTCTTGAGCATTGCGCGTATGTTTATCATTTTCTTCTTTGTGTTTTCTTTCTTGACTTTAATTTCCGTTTGCTTTCCGTATTTCTATATATCATGCTTGCCATATGCGACCAGTATACACTTAAAGAATGCCTATATCAACTGTACTTGCATGCTATCTTTTTAGTTCATGTCGGTTGATGTCTTTTTTTTAACCTGTCCCAGACACGATTAAGTCGAAACGAGTCAATTTCGTTGTCAAGTCGTTAGTACATTAGACACAATTTAAAGTAAAAGCAGGTCTTGAACTTTTCACTGCCATAAAATAACACTTGGCGATAAATCACAAAAACCAAAAACAGCAACAAAAAAACGTTTAAATTTCAGAGGGCTGGGCAGTACAATTGACCAATCACACCGCGCGTAGTAACTGAGAGATATAATAACTACCTTTAGCTACCTACTGTGGGTGATCTGACTTTTCGCATAATAGAGAATTCGCGATTATGGCTCCTTCTTTTGGTTTGGAATTTTAGCAAGTTAGTATAAAATACGATTTTCAAAGATGTCGGGTTTCAAATTTCGTTCCCCCCTTCTTGATCCTCATGATCTGTCGTCACTGGCTCACTTGGCTCCGCGCAAAAGTCCAATCCAAGAAGGCAAAATGTCAATCGCCCATTTTGGCATCCACGGTATTGGACTCCAGTCCAAAACCGTGGATGGTCTGTTGCCGAGGATGAGTTTTCATACATTGATCCCCGAGCCTTCTTTTGATATGAGCAGGACTGGTGACGAGAAGACTTGAAAGATACTAGTGATTGTCGCGTGCAGAACTAACGTCCTTTGTTCATTTTACACTGATACAGTAAGATATCAATTTATGGTTGATCATCGCAGTTATGCACACAACTTAAGCAGTTGTGAAATAAAAGCCTGAAAGAAATTTGTCACCTTCTACATGTGACCAGCTCCCAGATGGCTTCATAGTTCAGTTAGTAGAGCACTGCACCGGTATCACAGAGGTTCATGGGTTCCAATCCCATTCAGGCCTGAATTTTTTTCAGGCTTCAGATTTCACAACTGCTTAAGGTATGTGTCTAACTGCAATGATCAACCACAAATTGATTTCTTTCTCCGCACTTTAAATATATGATCTTTCATATATTCACTTACACAGTAAGATATTGTTGGCCTAAGCAACTATATTCCATAAAGCAAAGGCCCTAATCTTTCAAATTTTCTTATTTGTTGTTATTATTTTTTTTTAATCAGCTTCGGCTGGTTAATAGATAGCACTGCCCGCTATCCAATGCAAAGCATAAGGTCTGGTTGCTGTGGTACTATTGGCATCTGTGGATCTTCAACACCATTAGCAAAAACCAACACGTATAACGCTTGGTGCTATAAGGAGTAGCTGGAGGACAAGGAGTAGGCTGTGGGGTGACCGGAAAAAGACCACAAGATCTTCAAACGTATTCACTAAATAAAAAATAAGTTAATTAATAAGTTGCGTAAAGCATCTAAACTTGTATACGTAAGTTATAGTTACGTGTCAATAAGGACTCCAAATACACAACCTCTTGGATCCGCAAATGAATCTGTTTCAAATCTATTATAGTCATCCCCTGGAATCTTAATTTAAATAATTTTCTTTTAACTCCATTTTGTCGAGTATTTGCTTTACATATACAATACGTTAGGTTTTTCTTTTTTCTCTTTAAGAGGAGAGTGGGAACCTTTACCGTGTTTATTCAGTATAGTTTATTAGAAGTTGGAAGGGTCTGGAGAACGATAAATTAATTTAGCCGGATAAGTTCTCCTTAGTTTTCGTCGAGGGAACAAAACACAGCCTCGGATAATTAATTGAGTTAAAATATATGTAATCTAATAACTGGGATTCAGCTTTATCACTAAATATACTGAAATAGTGTGATTGTCCGGGTGAGGGTAGTTCAGTTTACGGTGACTGAGAGGAACTCATTACTCTATACAAACAAATTTTACGCACTGCAGATTATCTTGTGTTGAGACCGTTTACTATAAAGACTGTAATGATCGGCACAACGGACGGGATGTGGATTGCCGGGAGGCACTAAAAATTATTTGCCTGACTAGTTGTTTTCTTTGCCGTGGTTTTGGCTGTTATCAAATTCGTTTTGTGGTAACCCGTATTCCGTATTCTGTAGTAATGAATATTGATTTTAAGTCGAGGTAAGAATAGCTGTCCTTTCCTTGTGTCCCTTTACGGGAATTTTATGTAACCGCATGTAGTTGAATAACAAATTATGTATATATTTTAAGAATTAAGAAGGATTCTAAATAAAGTCTGTTATCATTCGATGCATTCAGTTTTTTTTATCCTTTTCATTGCTTGAGGGTCCAACACGAGGTCTGCCAATAACTGCCATCATATTTTTATTTATTTATTTATTTATTTATTTATTTTTTATCGATGTTGGTATGCTCATACGTAGAACTGTGTCACTGAGCTTTGCTACAAATAAAATTCGGTTCGTTTGAAAAATAGCAGATTGCTTCCCTAGGCTGAGAGAGTGATTTACGTATTAAAACAAAGCTGGTGGTAGAATAATAAAACAATCTACCATTCTTGTTTGGGCGGTTTGTTTTTCTATTTCAGCCCTCGTGATGTCCTTCAGAAAATTTTCTTTTATCCAACCAAAATTACTAATTCCACACGAGTGAAAGTTTGGAAAAACGAGAAAGGCTTTGGGAATGTGATTCGCAGGCGAGTGTTTTCACAGTTTTGCAATTTTTCGAGTTTTCACAAGCTTCCAGAAGTTTTTTTGTTAAGCAATTAAGGCTGGTTTTCACTAGCGCATAAGCACAAGCATAAGCATGAGCACAAACACTCGCATAAGCAAATGAGAACACCCACGACATAAGCATATTAAGCATAAGCACAAGAAGAACGAACATGGCTCGTTCTTCTTGTGCTTATGTTATGCTTATGTTATGCTTATGTTATGCTTATGTTATGGTTATGTCGTAGTGCGAACGCGAGTGAAATAAGAATAAAGATAATTAAGCGTAAGGTGGTCACCTTCATCCGCCATCTTGATTGTAGTTGCGGTAAGCTGGTATCGAGGTATTTTGTTAATACTGCGCCTGCGTATGCTCTTATGCTTATGTTCTGGTGTTCTCACTTGCTTCTTAATTTTGCTTATGCTTGTGCTTATGCGCTAGTGAAAACCAGCCTTTAGATTACGAACTCGACATTTCTATCGCGTGATAGTTGACGAAAGCCCAGCGTTGACGAAAACGCAACTAACACGCATAGAAATCGACAGTGAATAATCCAATTGTTTTAGTATAAATCTACTACTTTTGTAAAAATTTATCTAATTCCTCTTCAGGCCCTTCGTAAACGCCAAGAAGCGACACACTGCTACGCTACTTACTATCTATCACAGATAATATAATAGTTCAAGTCATTCTCGCATTTTCATTGGTTCTCGCCTATGATCTGTTAGAGGACAGACACACGATTGACGTAATCATACAAAGTTCTTCCTTCTGTATTTTAAAATAGCAGAACGTTTTGAGAATTAAAATAATATTTTACGTGACTGGGTGAAGGTAAGGTTCGTAAAAGTCATGTCGAGGCATTGAACAGGTACGAGAAGCAGGAAGAAGTAAAAGAAGTCGCTTCTTTTTTAGAGAATGACTGAGAAAAAATACTTGAGCATTCTCAGTCGGCAGTTAAGCCTAAACCAAACAAAAAAAAATTGATGTTGCTTTGTCTCGAATTTAACAAATCCAATAAACAAAATGCTTGCTACATTTATTTATTTAAGAAATTCATCTTTTCTCAGTCTTAAAATAATTATCAAACTGATTTGAGAATCACCAACCACATAGGACACAAATTTTCACTGTCGCTAACGCTTCTTTCATTCGAAACTCGAATCAAATTGCCTCCAGTGTTGAGCACAACCGCATGTTTTCCGAGCGTATTCTTTAAACTCCTGCAATATTAAATGCAACATCCAAGCTTTTCGGCTCACAAGGCTGCTCTGATGACAAAAACTGACTTGATTTTTCGAGCATTTTTTTTTAAGATTTGTAGATCTCGCAGTTCAGTTCTGCTATATGATTTCATTCCACGGGAAACCAAATCCAAGTCAAGTTTAACAGTAGATTCCATGTTGCTGTTCGTCTGTTCAGTAATAGATCACAGAGGACGTCAAATGTGTTAAGAATCTCTTTGACACACTCGGCTATCGTCTCGTGGGCCACTTTTTTGTTGTTACCACCTTTTTACGTCATCTGTGATTTTTTACTGAACAGACGCAAGGCAACATGGAATTTATTTGTCAGACTGAACAATCTTATCAATATTTACGAAACTTTCTAAATAGCTCACATTAGAGCTTGTAATTATAGTGCAATGGCTTAATACCTTATTTAGTTACCACAGCGAAATCCTTTGAAAACAAACTCGACTTTAACCACACGTATTCCAAATTGCTCAGCTCGCGAATTTATTTTGTTTTCCAACAGCGGAGTTTTATTTTGATTTCACTACGATAACACGACGCAAAGCTTTTATTGGTTACATGTTTGTTTGAAACGACTTAGCTAATGAGCAATCTAATATGGCCTATGAATGTGCCGCGCATACCCCTTCCCCTTGCGGTGGCGGAGGGGTGACCTACTCCTTTGCGGACCCAAAAGCTATGGCTTTCTAGCCGTTTGGCCACGAATAGGGTATTAATTTTGGCCATTTTGGTTTCAAATAGGATGTGTTTTTGATTCTATCGAGCCGTCTAGTCTTGAACTGGATATGATTTTTAGAAGAAGCTACTTCTTCATCATTGCCGATAAGACATGATCAGCAAAAGCCGTCAACAATGCCTTGAACAATGGCCTGAACTAGAAACTTTATTGTAGGGCGGGTCTGAAACAAGTGTTATCAAACAGATTGGAACTGGTTTGGTCGCAGACAGAAAGGTCAAGTCTTTCACTTAGTACGGCATAGTCTTTTAATAGAGCACTGGCTCCTAGCTATTGCCCTGAACAACGGTTGGTCTAAACTAGAAAATTGATTGTAAGGCAGGTCCAAACAAGGAATTAATTTAAGGGTCTGATCTTAAATACAAGGAAATTTTCAAAGTAGAAATTTTCAAGGTTGAAACATTGTCTCGGAAAAAATCCGAGTTCCAGACGGGATTTGAACCCACGACCCTCTAAATATAATATAAATAGGTCAGATCATACATAAAATATATAAATATATATATAAAATAGAGAAAATCGCAGATTTTGGTCTTTAAAAATAGGTCTAAGGACTTAGGAAGAGGGTGGCATACTCCCACCAAATTATCTGGGGAGCCCCTCTGGGTACATGCCTCATAATAGGACTGAGCAGTTAGATTTCATGAATTGGACTAGCTCATTAGTTTCCCTACTCCCTGCGGATTATAGAAACACGATGATCAGAGTTAAGGAAAACTCGGAATAGCACTTCTGTTGCCGTATAGATACAAGGAAGATGTCCTCTATTTCTCAAGCATTTATCATTGCACATAAACCCGTATAAAGAAAACCGAAGATTACCAAGCAAGAATTATTCTACCTCCCAACAACTAAAACATTCAATATGTTTATTTTTAATTATTTATATTTGTCTCACAGAAGAAAATGGATTCACTGTCTCCGTTTAGCGTTAGTTATGTAAAAGTTTTGGACTAAATCGTATTTTTGTAGGTAGGAATGTGTTAGATTTTATCAATATCTTAAACCACACAGTTGAAACTAGCTCTCGTCCTTGTATGCTTTTATTTTATTTTACATTTTTGATATTTATTTTGTTTTATTCTATATTACTTTGAGTTAATTAATACAAGCACAGTGTGTTTTATGAATCGCATTTGGTGCCTCTTCAAATGAAGTCTGCCTTCCCACATAGTATTAGGCTTACTGATTTAGAAACAGAGCATAGTTATCTATGCAAGCTGGCTCAGAATGCAACTTGCTCAATCACACACAAACAACAAGAAAATGATACTCTTTTAATGTATCCGGTTAGTCCAAGCTCTGTGACTAAGTGAGGAAAACAACCACATTATAGAGCAACGGATGATTCTCCATGATTCTCCACTTTATTAATGATATTTACAGTTTTAGTTTTTGTCAAGTTTTAATTGTGGATATCTCTAAGGTAGTTCTTAAAATAAGCCTCATTAGCTTTCATTAGCTTCCTTGCCTTATACCTTGATACAAGTATATTTCTAAATGGCAAGAAATAAAACAAGAAGAAAAAAAAAAGGTTTATTGAACATTTGTGTATTACACAGTGTTTATCATGGAGAAAAGCTTCTTTTTCCTTTTGTTTAAAAGATTCACACAGGGTGACTCCGCAAGTGCGCATTAAATTTTCCCCAAAATCACCTAAAAATAGAATAAAGACAATGCTTTGGATTGGAAATTAGCACATTTCGAACTAAATGCTTTTCAAAACACGACACAATTCTTTAGGTCCTAATGAAAGCCAACAGCATGCAGTCGATGAATGCATACTGGGTGCAATTTAAATGCTTTAATTTTGTTACAGATCATCCCTGTTGGCCATTAACACTAAAATGTAGTGCAAAGGAAAAATCAACTGGGCGAAAAAAATGAGACAAATTTGAAAGGATAATTTTGGCCAAGGTAAGGGTTGAATTAAAGCTTTACAGATGTGTTTTTGTTTAAACGTACTACACCTGTTAGTAAACGCATTTTATATATCTATAGAGAGACACGTGAGATTTTGTTTAACCACTTTATCGTACAAAAGCAAATTAAAGTTAGGAATAGTTCCCACAAATTTTAGGTACATATATATATTTGAGCTTTTAAGGCGTAGAAACTGGATCGTATCCATCGGAGAGGTCGCACACAGCCACGTTTGCTCTACTTCAAAGGTTCGCGTGTGTGTGCAGTTGTTCAGCATTCCGAATGTAGCGAGAAACCGACACAGTTAGGAAAACTACTCAAATATTACGTAGCATTTTACCTCTTAGATCGCCTTTTTCCTTCACAGAATAGCACAGTTGAGCTTGGAAATGTTTCTCAATTCCCTTGTCAAGTCGATCGTTGTTTTGACAACTTGGCTCTTTGCCATATGCCCGTTCCTTGTTTTCGCTCGGCATTTAAACATGCGTGACAGGCGGTTTTACAAAATTTCAAACACGTCCTTGCTTGGGAAAGTGACAGAAACGCAGCAAGTTGAGGATTACTTCGATTGTTCTTTCCTGTGTTTGGAACACGGTCCCTCCGTTTGCCTGTCTTTTAATCTTCGTAAAGCCAATGACAACGGTTACTATACATGTGAACTAAGCAACTCAGAAAGATATCTAGAGCCTCAAAGAATACAGCAGCCTTCCAGCTATGACTACTACGGCACCACTGCTGAAGTAAGTTGTGATTACATATCACTTTATCAATTTAAACCACATAAATTGAAACCATAATCAAAATACGAGACTTTAATCCGAGCCAATTTTTTTCGATGATGACCCAAAACAATGCTGAATATCCTATCAGAAAATCCACACATGCTTTTCTCATTGCTTTTTATCAGGACTTAGAACACTTATTAAGGTAATAATTTTTCTTTCTCCACGGCATGGATAATTAATGTAGCTAAGACCACACTACGCCAGATAATTTTGAAAATCGGTGTTTCTTCATTTTGAAAACGCATGAAATGATTTCTGTTCACACTATACCGCACAAATCTCATGAACACGTAAACAATCATCGGTCATTGTGGCTTTGTGTTCATGGAAACTAGAGCAGGGGAATCACGATTATCGTGATGTTACTGTCCTCGAAATATTCCGTATTAAAATTGTTTTTTGTCCACCTTAAAACGCAAAGCAGGCGTTTTGAAAGCGTTTTGAAAGCGTTTTGAAAGCGTTTTGAAAGCGTTTTCGAAAATCTCTTTGTTTATGACGGAGTAGTGTGGACGGTAGGTCGTAAAAGTGAAATTTCTCTGGTGTTGTGTAAACTGGGCTTATAAATAGTTATGCCAGTCGAAACAAGTCGCAATTGCGAAGCACTTCGAATGAATATTGGCAAAATATTAAAATGAAATATGACAATACATCTTATAGATACCATTGCTGAGCAGTCTGCGAAAAGTGCATAAAGAAGAGCTCAATGTAGCTAAACTGACTTTCTAAACTAATTGTTATAAAATCTATTTTACTCGTTGCTACCGACACAAAGAACATATGTATAGATAACGAAAACTGGTTGACAACTTAACTAGGATGCTTCTTGAATGCTAAAGGTTTTAGGTACCAAGTAGGATATTTTACAAACTAGGAATATTAATGTAGTTGGTTTCTATGAGTCATTTACAGTTAGATTCTCCCTATAGCCTGGAACGATCACTTTCACTAACGAATTCAATGATTTTAGTCCCTTTTCAGCCTGCTGCCATGTTCAAGCAGCCCGTGTAATTATGGAGGATCTTGCATCCATGGTCCCGGATTGGGAGAGTTCTCCTGTCAGTGTGGGGTCGAAATTACAGTCTTACCATTCATTGATCATGTATGCAACGTTGGTACGTCATGTGATCGAATGGGACAATAGAATAATGCAGAAATATGTATTAATATATGTCTGAACTGCTCCGTGATGAAATGGAGGATTCTGATTTGTTCCCATGGGGGTGCGAATTTAACAATGCTGAGCCCTAAGATGAAATCAACAGTGTTTGTTGTTGTTGTTGTTGTTGTTGTTGTTGCTGCATGTTGTTGTTGTTATGGTTCTTTTTCTTGTTCGTCTTCTCAGAAATTCCACAAAATTTACATTTTCCTGATTTTTTCTTGGGCCGAATTTCGTACAATTTGCTTGTGTAAATTGATTGAGTAAAGTGTTAAGTGGGTATTTCTTTTGTTGCTCAATATTTTGGGGATAAGCATCTGTCAAACGGATTTTCTCGTTTTCTTCCAGATTCACAAACCAACGGCTTGGATTTAAGTACTCCTGTTGAAGGCGTATTTCATGCCAATGTTGGGTCATACAAACTCAATTATTATGATGCGAAGCGAGTTTGTGAAATCCACGGAGCAACATTAGCAACATACAACCAGTTGCATGCTGCCTGGAGCGCCGGTCTTGAGTATTGCGCGTATGTTAATCATTTTCTTCTTGTTGTTTTCTTTCTTTACTATAATTTCCGTCTGCTTTCAGTATTTCTATATATTGCTTTCCACATTTGACCATTAAGTATAGCCTTCAAGGATGCCTATATCAAATGTGCCTACAAGCTGTTTTTTCTTTAGATCGTGCAGGTTTGCCTTTTTTAACCTGTCCCAGACTCCCGGTCAGTGGGGTCGATGAAAAAAGCGGTCCTTCTTTTCGTTTGAAATTTTAGCAAATTAGTATAAAATACGATTTTGAGTTGATTATTCAGCTTCTAAATTCCTTTTCCGCCTTCTTGATCTCCATGACCTGTCGTCACTGCTTCATTTGGTTCCGGGCAAAAATGGAATCCAAGTACGCAAAATGTCGCCCATTTTGGTATCCATGGCATTGGACTAGAACTAACTTGCCATTGAGAGGCTCATGCGGGGGACTTTCGCTTAAAAAGAGATTTTATGTCGTTTTGAGATTAAAGGTCCCCCCGCATTAGCCTCATTTGCAGGCTAGTTCCAATCCAATACCGAGAATACGAAAATGTTCTGTTGCCGAGAATGAGTTTTCAAGCATTTACCCGCGAATCTTCTTTTGATATGAGCAGGACTGTTGACGAGAAGGCTTGAAAGATAATAGTGATTGTCGGGTGCAGAGCTAACCAATGGAATATTATTAGCAAAAAGCAAAATCATTAATGTTTAATTTTTTCTTATTTGTCGTTGTTATTATTATCTTATGATCAGCGTTGGCTGGTTAATAGATAGCACTGCCCGCTATCCAATGCAAAGCGCAATTCCTGGTTGCTGTGGTATTGTTGGCATCTGTGGATCTTCAACACCAGAAGCAAAAACCAACACGTATAACGCTTGGTGCTATAAGGAGTAGCTGGATGACAAGGAGTGGGCTGTGGGGTGACAGGAGAAAGACCACAAGATCTTCAAAAGTATTCACTGAACAAAAATAAATTAATTAATGAGGTGTATAAATCATCTAAACTTGTTTACATGAGGTACTTTAATTACGTATCTTGGATCCGCAATCTTTGCTTTAAAATCATGAGTTAGAAAAATTCAGCTAAATGTTCTTTTCAATTAAAAATAAATAGTGGGGAAACAAGAATTGCACGGTACCAGAATTGCCATAGAAAGGTTACTGGGTCTTACTGCTATAGCAACAACCATTATCGTGTAACCAAACAATTGACCTACTTAAATATTCCGCCAAGATAAATTTTAGGATATAGGTCATCAGCGACGTAGGTTTGAAATCAGTAGGATACTTTGCATTATGCGAAATACAGATAATCTTGGGTTTAAACCATTTCCTATAAGGACTTTAACAATCGGCAAAATGGACTGGGACTATAAAATAATTGTAACAGGGGGTAGATTGGGAGTCGAGGTAAGAATGGCTGTCCTTTCCTTGTAGCACTTTACCAAAATTTAATGTAACCGTACGCAATCAAATAAGAAATTATGCACTTCAAGAATTAAGAAGGATTTTGAATTAAGTCCGTTATCATTCGACGCTTTCGTTTTTTTTTTTTTTTGTTTTCACTTTCTGAGAGTCCACCACGAAGCATGCCAATAACTGCCCCTCAATATTGGTCTGCTCATGCGTAATACCTGTAAATGTGCTTTGCTGCGTATAAAATTCCGCTTATGCCAAACTCTGCTTATGTGAACAATTGCAGATTGCTTCCTTGCGCTGTCAGCAAAATCACTTCATGGCATTGCTTCAGACCATGTGAGACACTCGGGTAAACCTAATTAGCTCTCCGGTTAGCCTAAATAGCACTCTTGTTAACCCAACTAGCACTCGGGTTAGCCTCACTGGCACTCTGGTTAGCCTAAATAGTATTTTGGTTAGCCTACATTAGCTTAAGGTTGCTTCCGGTTAGCCTTTATACACAGTTTTTAGGTTGGGATTAATAGTTTCCCATTTTGGCAGCTGGTCGTCGGAGGCCTAATGGGTATTTTTTTCGCTAGGTAACGCGTCCACGCGGGTTCGAATCCTCTTTCTGCCAACTTTTTTTAACATCAGTAAAAAAGGTAAGTGTGATTTTACATCATGTATGAAAGAATAAGCTGAAGCAATGCCATGTAGTGCTTTCCCGCTGTCAGAGAGTGATTTACATATTGGTGGTGGGATTATAAAACAATGTAGTTTTAGTTTGAGCGGTTTGTTTTCCTTTTTCAGCCCACGTGATATCCTTTAGAGAATTTTTCTTCTTTTATTCTTCTGAAAATTACTCATTCATATACACGCAACTATTTCAAAATTTGAAAGCAACAATACTCAAGAGCATCATCACATGGTCTGAAATAGGACAACAATCCCACCCAAGCTATTTATTATATATTGTACTCGGTTACCGCAAAATATCGTGATTTTTCAAGTCCTTTGCAGATCAACTTGTATCTCCACTAGCAAATCACGATATCTGGGACAAAAATTCTGACGAAAACCTATGAGCGAGAAATCCACTGCGAATTAATGTCAATGTTTAATTCGTCTGTCAGCGTGGTGTAGAAATTACAGTCTTACCGACAATACATGCGACGTCAGTACGTATTATTTGGCTAACTGAGACCATATATAGTATTATGCAATAGTAAGTAATAACATTATTTATTATAGTACTGAGAAAATAAGTGCGGTTTTGTTGGTTAAGCCAATTTGTTTTTGGTTATTTTTTTGTGTGCTCGTTTTTTTATAATATTAAATAAGTAATCCAGCGGAAGAAACCTCGAGCAATGGAGAACATGCACTAATTGTAATATTCAAAGCAGAAAAAATCGATCCATAAAAGTGTGCCCATTAGAAAACCAAGCAGAACCAGGCAGGAGGTAATACATCTCAAATCACTGACCTCGCTCAAACTTGACAGAAATGTTGGGTTTCGTAAGTGAATTATCGGTTGCAAAAAGATAGTTGAAATTATTTTATTCCCTTTAAGTTTTCGGGACCCCGACAAAAGTGGCCTTTTGACACTAATTTATGCATATTCAATCAGCTGTCTTTAGTCTAGTATTGATTACCTAGCTATTTCCTGGCCATTTCGAGTTGTCATGAGACAGAAAAAGGGCTTATGTGTTTTAGTGCATGTTCATGAAAATGATGTGCATGAAATGTCCTGTGAGCCTTTATCCTTGAACTTTATCTTGAAATTTCATGTCTTGAATTTTCAATATTTGGCAAGCCAAATCTTAATTTTTTTTTATCTATTTTCAATGTTTAGCATGTCCAAATCTGTTATTTTTAAATAGTTCATTTTTTAATATTTTGAATACGAGCCAACTTTTGAGTTTCCAAATCTATCACCCATTTTCTGCGGATGCCAATGCCACAACCATCGAAACTCCTTCTCTGGCCATTTTCCACACTGCAGTTGGCAGATATGAGCTAACTTATTATGACGAGGAGCGATTTTGTGAGACTAATGGAGAAGGGTTAGCTACATACCGCCAACTATACGTTGCTTAATTTATGATATTTCTTCACGTTCCTAGTACTAACATTATGACGTGAGGGCAACACGTCCTGAACATGACTGCATGACTTAACAAATAAATGATTGTTTCTTTCACTCACCGACTCACTAGCCGATCGGCCAAGCGACCAGTTTTCCTGATCCATGGAAGTTAGCAAAAGTTAATGAAATCTTCAAAAATGGAAGTCCAGCAGATGTTTCTAATTATAGGCCAATTTCACTACTTAGTATTCCCAGCAAGCTCCTTGATAATTGATAATCTAATCTAATTGATAATCATCTGAATAGCTGTGGAACAAAAAGCTGTAAACAATGGGGTTTTACGAAAGGACTCTCAACTGAAGCAATGCTGATCTCAATGACTGAGAGGTGGAAGATAGCAATTGACAACGGTCAGACAGTGGGTGCGATATTTATTGACTTCCAAAAAGCTTTTGATACTGTTTCCCACGACATATTATCTTATAAGTTACATGCCATTCGTATATCAGGATCACTTTATGAATGGCTTATGAGCTACCTATCAAATAGACGCCAGTTTACTGAAGTAAATAACTGCAGATCTGCCACTGACTTTGTGCACTATGGGGTTCCTCAAGGCTCGCTTATCGGCCCTAGGTTGTACACCATATACGTTAATGATCTCCCGGACCACATTAATTCAGGAGATCTTTACATGTATGCAGACGATACCACCGTGTACTGTATTGGCCCAAATGTCGATTAAGTTATATCGTCTCTAAATAAAACAATGAAGCAAGTCTTCATGTGGAGTGTCAAGAATCGACTAACCATCCACCCAATCAAAACTGAGGCAATGATTTTAAAGAAATCCACCTTTATTGGTCCTCCCCCTCCCCTTTACTTTGGGACCTAGTTGACTATACCACTTGCGAAGGAGTTAATCGACAATAGACTTTCATTGTCAGTGCACATTGACTCTGTGAAAAAGTTCTTCAAACAAAAAGTATTAAAGAGAATGAGCATCAAAGAGCATTAAAGAGAATGAGGATTCTTCCTAAACAGTCACTTGAGGAATTATACTTCAAATCTATTATTCCCAGTATAACATAAAGTGTTTCAATATGGGGAAATTGCTCCCCCTCTGCAATGAACTCTTGAACTTAATCCACGTAAGAGCTTCTCGTATTATAAACAACCTTCAACCGTCGTTGGCTGATGACATCTGTCTCATTAAATCAAACTGGCTCCCTTTCTCTTACTTTTATAAAAAGTCCGTTCTTACGTTAATGCACAAAGTGTATTTTTGAACTTCAAACCAATCTATTTGTGTACTTTTCTCTAAAAATGCAACTTCTAGGTCATCTCGCTTTTCCAATCAATTTAAAATCATTAAGTTTAAATCTGATACTGGATGAAAAACTTTACAGTACAGAGGCCCTGTGATCTGGAATTTTTTAAAAAGATTGGTTAAAGTACCTAAAATTTTTTATTCTTATAAGCAGATATTAAAGAAGCACGCCAAAGACATTGCTGGGTTTTCTTTCAGCAAGGAAGCGACTTTTGATCACTGTGAAAAAAGATGATACACGAGTGATCTACACGAGTGATATTTTTGATCTGTTTAATTTCTGGCAGCATTGTCTTATTTAGGTCTTAGTGAATCAAATTTGTATATATGATTATTAATTTTCCCTTGTACATAGTTCTTTTTCTTCTATTAATATCTTTCGTGTTTGTAAAAATTTTATATTTTATGTATAGTAGGTCCACATCAGCCCTTCGGCTGCCCAATCCCCTACACAACCTACTCATCAAATAAAGTTTACTTACTTACTTACTTACTTACTTTACTTACTACTTACTTACTACTTACCGACCGACTGACTGACTGACTGACTGACTGACTGACTGACTGACGGATTGAGTAATTGACTGCCGAAATCGACTGACTGACTAAGAGTGTTTTTTTTAATTTCTTTTGTACGTGGAGTTGGCTCTCAGATGTAACTGTCCAATATCCAGTGTAGGATAGAAATTCTGGCTGTGGAAATTTCATCAGAAGCAAAGGATCTTATACTCCACAGGCTAAAACCAGCAAGTATAATGCTTGGTGTTATAAAGAGTATCAAAAAGACACCTACATCATCAATAAATTAGATTAAAGTATAAAATGGAACTTTGTGAATCCCTCAGTCGTAAGATTATGATTGAGCTATAAACGAGGGAGATGACACTCGATCGAGGTGCATCACGCACCTCTTGACTAATATGAGCTTAAATTAAAATGGCATGATTTTTTGAGAATTAAAGCTGTAACATTTAAAACTGGTTTTATAAAATCTACATCTACAATTTTTAGACGAGACCGTTATTAAACTGTATTGAAAGTCTAGATCTACCACCATTGAGAATAAAATTGCTGTTAGACCCATGCCAGTAGATCAGTCAAACCATATGTAAAAACTGTTTATGGTTTAAAACTGAAAGCTCAAAACCTAAAAAGAGGCCGAAATTTCATGAGATATCCAGTGGAAGAAAGAAACATAATCAGGAATAGCCAGAAGAAGAGGCGATCACACTTGACAGCCACAGAGCGCCAGACTTTTCGATTGTCATCTTCTGTGTTCTCTTTGTCCTCGTTTAAGACGACTGGCTTTTGTTCCGGATCAGGAGCATGTGCAGTTACATCTGCATCATCTCCCACGATGGTTGTGTCGCTTGCCACGGCATTTCGTTTTGGAAGGAACTTTTTCAGCTTGCTTGCATAATCAATTCGTTTCTTTGTCTTGGGTTTGCGCACTCCGCACAGAGCTTTAAAACAGGCGGGCGGCTCGCTTACGGAATGGTACACCCTCAACACAAGAATGGTGGCCATCAGTGCCGCAGCTATCTCGCCCATTGTAATGGTGTAATATATGCCGAGAATTGGTAGCGTGTCAGACTTCTCTGGCAGCAGGTCAGCCATTATGAGAAGATAAACGCTGACTGAGATCATTATGGTGGCACAGAAGCCGATTCTCTCTCCATTTTCGGGAGGAATGGCAAAACTGATCAGAACCAACATGGTGCAAAGCACGCAAGGAACAATCAGCAACATGATGTAGTACAAAGGCCTGCGCTTAATTTTCAGCCTGTATCTTGCAAACGAGTAGTTTTGTGCCCAATTCTCTCTTTGCTGCATTGCCGAGATATACATTGTTTCGTTGAGGCATTCAATTTCCCATTCTCCATTACTGTTATGGAGTTTTTCTTTTGTTTGCTGGCATTCATCTGGAAAAAAAAATCTATTTATCAAGTACAGGGCCTAGCAACGATTTTTTAAGAGAATAATATACAAACAACGGTTAACAGCACAAAGAAATAAAATCGCCACAAATAAATGTGGAACTGACAATTAAATAACTAACAACTTCAAACAGGTCCAAGCCATCACAATGTTTTTCTTCTGACACAGTGGGGATTTAAAATTAACTGTCTGTATCTATTCTGTGGTGTAATAAAATATTTTCAGTCTACCTCCTGGATGAGTTGAATGGATGCGGAGCAACTCGCTTCCGTACGTGGCAGATCCAAATAGAAGAGAACATTTCTGCTCATCAAAAGGAAACGAACTGATTTGAACACTACATCTGCTTTCAATATTTGCTGTAGACTCCCACATGCATGAACCATTGCTATCGAGCACTACCCAGTTCTTAAACATGTCGGTGTGGCCTGCTCGGAGAACCTGCTTATCTCCACTACAAAGCAACAACAAAGGAGAATATTAATGTATATGCATGACTAGTAAGGTACATAGAAAGCATGACTTCATGTATTAACCTTTTCATAAGTGATTAAATAAGTTTTTATCACTTTTGTCTTCATAATTTACGGCTTTGCAGAAGAGCACTAAACTTTGTAATGGATACAGATATAAATAAAATTCTACTATCTATTATTATTATCATCATCATTATCATTATTATTACTATTATTATTATATAATAATACACACCAGTCAAGGAGCGTTTTTATCTTTACATTTTTTTTTTTAGAATGATATCGTATAGACATTTTTACAACTCTTTTAATTATGATTATTATCATTATTATTATTATTATTGTAAGTCCTTAAAGTCTTGCCGCTTTTAGTTTATTTTTTAAAAAATAAAAGGTATAAACTATTATTATTATTATTATTATTATTATTATTATTTATATATCTTTTAGGTATTGGTGTACTTGTAAATAGGAATCAATAAAGTTGTTTTGTTTATTTGATTACTATTATATAATTATTGCTATTATTATTATTATTTTATTTTATTATTACTATATTATTATCATTATATTATTATTGTTATTATTATCATTATTATTATTATTTATTATAATAATGTTGGATTATTTCAAAGCCAGATAAAGAGGCAAGCGTGAAAGAAGTGTTCAAGGACACGGCTGTCAATGTGACGGTAGAGGGACAAAAACATCTGGGTGCGGTGATAGGTTCACGGGAATATCTAGAGGAATACGTTAGCGAGAAGGTGACCAACTGGGTCAGCGAGATTACCAAGCTGGCAGAGTTTGCTCTTTCGCAGCCTCAAGCGTGTTATACTGCTTATACCTCAAGCAGCGATGGACCTATTTTTTGAGAACTTTGCCTGATATTCAAGAATTATTGGAGCCTTTGGAGAATGCCATATCTAATGTGCTCATCCCTGCAGTTACGGAGCATAGGTGCACTCGGCTGGATAGGGACATTCTAGCACTGCCAGTCCGTCTAGGGGGGCTTGGCACGACAAACCCGTGTCTTGACGCAAATCTTGAGTAATCCTCCTCCGTAAAAGTTACCATCCCGCTGGTCCAACAGATCTTGGCTCAATCCCATCCTTTGGTCAGGCCATTACAACAGGCAATGAGGAGTGGGAGAGCAACGGTGCTCCAAGACAGGGCAGAACATATCAGAGGGGTAGCCCCACAGAAAGTCCAACGGGCACTTGACCTTGCTGCGGAAAAGGGTCATCTGTTTGGCTTCGTGAAATGGGTTTCAATCTAAATAAGAGAGAGTTCCGGGATGCAATCAAATTGCGCTACGATTGGCCGGTTGATGATATATCCTCCATCTGTGTATGCGGTGATATGCAAGAGATCGAGGTGGGCTCGTTACCCAACGTCACCATGAGCTGAGGGACTTAAAAGCCGAACTCCTGAATATGGTTTGTACCGATGTTGAGATTGAGCCTGTCCTGCAAGACATCTCGGGTGAACAGCTGGGAAGAG
>OMLO01000576.1_pt1 | contig 24668 bp, 8 predicted proteins | sample 1674811 | NCBI WGS metagenome assembly OMLO01 (sample SAMN06265003, study PRJEB25207) | coral metagenome | isolation source: Coral host | place: Mexico:La Bocana,Puerto Morelos, Mexico | collected 2008-11-13
TCTTCACATGTGAAATATAAATATAGAATTCTATTTGCTACGTTTATCGCATAAAATTCTCTCTATATATGTAATAATTTTTTTTATATCACTGATACGAAATGAAGACGAATCCAGTATTTCAGTTCATCAAATATTATTGCGTTTGTGGAATACTGTAGTCTGAGAAATGTTTCTTTATGCTTCTGTTCAGTCCCCATTTTTCAGCTTTTTGTGGATTTCGTTTATCGTTTTTGTGCTATTAACTGATGCGCTACTTTTTCCGGGGATTTCGATGAATTAAATAAGTTGCGTTTTTTTCGACCGTTTTAACTATAAACAAATTCAAAGCTAGTGGAGCCAGGGAAGTTGAAAGACTACATTCAAACCGAAATAAAAAGAACTGAGTTCGAAAAAGTTAAAAAGAACAAAGGAACGCGGGACAGAGGAACGATGGAAAGAGAAAACGGATGAAGGAAGTAATGAAAATACGATGAAAAGAAGGATTGGAGGAACAATGGAGCAAAGGACGAAGGAACAGTGAAACGAGCAACGTTTACGATAGAACTAATGAACGGAGATGAATGAACAAAAGAAGGAAAGCGCAGAAGAAATAATACAAAGGAAATTACCAATCCTCGACTCGAGTTTTTAAAAATATACTCCGTAACCTTGAAACCAATGAGTGAAAAAATAACGAAATTGAAGTAAAGTGATAACTTACAAAAGGAATGAAAAATTAATTTAGAAACTGAATTGCATGAAGAGATGGGTACACGCACACTGACCGGAATATTCCGCGGTCATTAAAAAATTCAGTTAAGTCTGAAAGACAAATGACTCGAGGAAGCCTTGCAAAACATGGAATACACAAAAGGACAAAAGGACGCCAGTTCCTTAACAGCACCATGGAGACCATAAAAGCAGAAATAAGTAACTTGAAGAGATAATAATTTGCATTACAATGTATACATCCGAATTAGGGACGCTACAGGCAATGTCTGGCTCAAATCGTAATTTACCTTAACTTAAATCTGCAGCCGTTAATGTATTTAGCTTGATATCAAAACGGATTTAGCAGGCAAATAGTTAAACTTTGTCACGATCCCTCTAATCTGGGACTTGGGTAATTTCATTATTATTTTGTTAACCTGTAATTAGTTTATACTGTCTTTATATGCTTTATGTGAACCGAGCAGGGAGCTCTAACAAACTTTGACAGCTTTATAGCTTGTCTCAAAGTTGCCTCGCTTCTATGCTCAACTGATTGTTATGCAAATGAAGAGAGCATGCGTAGAGAGCAATCTTTAACAGGTAACCTGTTTAAATTAAATTTACACAACAGTGTGGTCCCGAGAAAGCATTGAGAAAAGACTTGGCAGTTCAATAGCTCAAGGTAGGTTGAGAGGGTCTTTGGCCAGAATTGTTTGTGAATCTAAACGTAACATTAACAGTCGATTTACACTAAAGTAGCCAAATGGTCGAATTAATAACATTTTAGATGGAAGGCAAGAGTATCTAAGTGTGTTATATCTATATAGGCACCGTGGAAACACTTTTTCAATAATATCGCGAACAAGCAGCATGTCGAGAATTGTGCTCAAGTAAGAAGTTAATTTCTGCTTGATGAAAATTAATAAGAGCATTATTTGTAAGTTTATTTTTTTTTAAAAAACTACGATCATTGCGGTTTTAGAGTAATAGAGAAATCACCCTTTTTGCATAAGTTGGACACCTGCGATAAGGAAGTATACAAGAGATAAGATTTCCCATTGATTGGAAAAAATTTTCATAGGACTGTCAAAACCTTTGAAAATTGACAAAGAAAACAAAATATAAGCGTGAATTTAACAGCAAGATTATTTTTTAACGATATAACTTAAAAGATCACGCGTATTTCAAGCATCGTTCTATTTGTAATTAATGTTGTCGCCACTCTCTGATCATGTCTATGCAAGACCACCTCCGACTAGTAGGATAAACACTGTTGTGACATTTTCCCTTCTATTAACAGCAGTAAGTCCACAAAGTGAAGCGCAGCCGTCATGAATGTCGGCCTTTTATTTACAACACGTTGCAAATTTATTCCCTCTCGCGGTGAATGGTTCATTAACAAAAGCAAACCAACAAGATACGAATTAAACCTGAACAAAATAGACCGTATCGTATTTTCCAAATTTAAAGCTGATAAGAAAGCGACAGCAACCAAATACCAGATCGGAGCTGATATTTTCTTCTCATTTTCTAAGCTATGTATAGAAAGTGACCGGATGATCGTTAGTGGACGAAAAACAATCAGGCAAAACGAATTTCCCCAATTTTATGGCACTACCAAGTGTACAAACAACGCTTTAAAGAAATGACTGATAGCTCATGTATTGATGACAAGCTTTTAAAGGAAATATATTCTCGATTACTTAAAAAAAGGATTGGTTGAGAAGTAAGAGGTGTTCAATGTCGGCACTTTGCTCTTTCAATTTCCAATAGGGCTTTTCTAAACTAACCCAAAAGATTTAATTAGATCGGAACACTTCTAAAATATCACATTCAGAAATTTTCTCCTAATTAAGTTTGGGTTTCGAGTTCTAAGGTGAATTTTGAGCTCCTTGTGAATGATTCCTGCTTCGGGCAATCAACATGGTGTAAAAACCGCCGGCGTAAGGTGAATTTCCCAACACTTGTATTCTCGCATCTGCTTTTCACTCAGAATAATCTTTTAGGTCAGTGATGCTGTGAACTAATCATTTTCTGTAAATATATAGATTGTTGATTTTGGCAGTATTTATTTGCGTTTCCTTCTTACGTTTTAATTATAGAAAATAGAGCAGTTGATTCTTCAATTATAGTATCTGAAACAGAGTGAGGTAGGTAGTGATAGCAGTGGAAAGAAAGCATGGATCTCGATTCGATAATGGCTATGACCAGATCAGCGCCGATAGAGAGTGCATAAATGTATTTTGGTTCTCCTTTCTTTGTATTAGCATTAGCAAAGTAGACTTTCATAAGGACAAAACAATATAAATAAACTGTTCGGTTTTTAAAAATCTCAGTGCACTTACCTATCAGAGATCGCACATAGAATGTAAGAGATATGCATTTATAAAAGTGCTGTATTTAGATCGTGTATTGCCAACACAACGTACCGTCTTGATAGTTTCCGTTTTGGTTTTGTGCTTGGTTGTTGTTGTTTTTGTTGAATTGGCCAGTTGTGACCCATTTTACTGGAAGCGTAAATTCATAACGAACGGTGCTACAGGGCACAGCCTTTGTTTTTTTCGGTGCCGAGCAAATAGAGCTTCGTCTGTGGGCGCTTATTGTTAGGAAAATGAAGTACGTAAGTCTTGCACCCTTTTATAGTTTATAGTTTGCTGAAAACTAAAATTTAACAAGATCCATTCAGTTGAGAGGGAATTGAGCGACTTTTGTTAAGGCGAACGACGAGATGACTGCCTGCCTGCCTGGTTGACGAGTCTTGGTCTTGGTTTTCAGCGTCAGTCATTTCTTAGATATATGACTTCCATTTCGTTGGAAGCGTAAAGTCGGAAAAATACCACTTACCTATTTTTTTCCATTTGCCACCGAACCAGCTGATTTTGGACGGTAAGAGGTCGCCACTCAATACCAGGATGACTTTTGTATGTGAGCAATGTAAACTATAAGCAACTCTGACTCATTTAGATATAAAATCTGAAACAGGTTGCACATTAAGTTCATCTTGGTTTTGATTTGGAACTGGTACGAACGTTTCTCATGTCAACATACCCTTATTTTGCTGCGATAACGTGAATAAGTATAGGCATATGGCGAAATGATAGAAACAAATGCGCTGATGAAAACAAGAAAAGGCTTTTGAATTATTAACTCAATTCTTTTTATCAACTCAGCACGCGGTTTAATAAAGTGGAAAAAACAGTCTGATGACGGAACAACTCTGCCTGTGTATGAATTGAACAGCCGAATAATTGAACTACCAGAGGAAACTCAAGGCCGACCACCGAACAGTGCTTTACTCTAGTGATCGGACTAGGCACGGTTTTGTTCTTTCCCTTATGTAACGTCTCAGACAAGGTGCTTTCACGGTGTAATATCCCCCGATGTATTTTATAATTGGTGCGCTTTAAGCTGTTTCTTTTTAATGACAGTAACTTTAAACTTTATTTTTCTTCTCCCTCGCTGGATATATAAATAATATATGACCTATGGATTAAAAACTAGCGCAGTGGTTACAGACGACCTATTTCCCATGTCGGTGGTTTGAGGCCACTTTGATTTAATATAGGAAGGAATGATGCGAAAACATTTCAGATCCGATCAAACTGACAGTTCGGTATACGAGGGCGATGTTTCTGCCAGGCTCATCGCCACATCGCTTATAGCCAACAAGGGCGAGTAGTTTAATTATCTTAGTAGCCACTCTAATAGATATAAGTACAAATCCTACAAATTTATGCATTTCTGTAAGCCAAATATTAAAAATGTTTTCCTTTAGTTTATAACACTAACGCGCGCGGTCGTGTTTTCTCAGGGAATAAGTAAGTATGGGTGAACCAATCGGAATTATTCAGTTCCAATAGAACATGCTGTGCCTGTAAATCACTGACAATAGGCAAGTGAGAGTCGGATTTTGTTTACATTAAGTTTGACGTTCAGTATCCGTGGGCAGACCATTTACACTAAATTGAGTGCCTTTTGTTTTCGTAATTATTTTCATCGCTGTTGACTGATAATTGAATTTGGAAGAGACGTATTTTTTCTCGGGTGCAGTTGCTTCCACATAACCTGGTATTCTTACATTTGATGTATGAGTAGCTTTAATGATTCTCAGACAAAGACAGAGTTTATTACAAACCGCAAGGTCAGTACATAAGTTTCAGCTTGAATGAACAAGGTTGATGAGAAAACGCATTCTCCAAAATCTCTTTTTCGTATCATCTTAACAAATGTTTTGAGGTGAAATAGTCTTCTTATGACACTAACTCGTCGACGATAAGTTGTTCGCACTTCACTTCATCAACAAACATTTTATTGGGTAGTACAATTTTCATTTGAGATTCACATGGACACCAACGTGATGAAAGTAAATGTAAATTTGATCTTTTGTCAGCGCTGCGTTGTGTGCATCGTCTTGACCAAGTAAGCTAAATACAGTATTCTTGAAACATTATGGATTAAAATTCTGAACTTTTTTGTTGTATTTACACTGATAACTACGCTTGTATCCATAGGGGAATTGATATTTTGAATAACATTACACTAATACTCCACTACTCGCTCGTTTATCCCTTCGATTATTTCATTGTTACCTTCTTTGGCTACTCACAGACAAAACAGGATAGAGATCGTGCTTTTCTTTTGTAATGTGAGGAAAATTAGTAAAACGAAACAGTGAAATAAATAATTATCAAAAATCTTCATTTTGTCGAGCAAAGCCAAATTGCTGCTACTTGTACTTGCACCTGTGATGAACCGTGATGTGCATGGTTGAGTCTTTTGAACTCTGCCAAACTGATCAAAATGATATTGTTTGAGCCAGTGACAAACTTAATTGAATGTCACAAACAGCGATATTTTATTTCCACGGTGCTAAAACTGAAATGAGCAGGCAAATACGATGTGGGCGCTCTTGTGAGACAGAAATTCATCTCTGTCAAATCGAGTCCAATTTGCACATTCGATTTATTGGAGCAAGAATACGCCAGGATCAGTGAGTCGCCCACTCACCATCACACGCCGCATGAAGTTTTGACATTTTCTAAAATCTCTCTTAAATTAATTGCTATTTTATTAATGCATATCGATCTCATAATCATACGCTGACACAAAAATAAAGTTCGAGCGAAAAGTGCCAAATTTTAGTCGTCGGTTAAGCTTATCTGCCGAAGCGGATCAGACTGTGTGGCAGGTGAGCGTGAAACTGCTTGGAACATGCATTTTTCTCTGCCTTGTTTTTTTTGAGGTGGCTGATAGTTTTTTGCTGGTTTACAGCCATGAAATGAAAATACCTAGAAATAAAGTAAGAGCTACGAAATTGTGAAACTTTGAAAGTGGCCTTTCAGCTCTTGTAATTTGGCACAATTTAGTTGCCATAGAAAAAGAATTTTTCAGTCCCGCCGACTATTGAGTACAATGCTATCTTTATTTGTACGTGAAGTGTAAAACGTTATTTATTTTAATTTTAGTTTAGTTTTGAAGACATCAGTTCGTTGAGAGCCTTCAGGCTTGTATGCTAATTAGCACTAACACCAAGAAAAGCACGCTAACACTGCAAAAGAATTGAATGTGATTATGCTGAACAATAGCTTTTAGCCGGAGGCCTTTTGGGAACAATCGAACGGGAAATAACGATCAATATAGGCTCAACCGCTTTTTCATGTAAATCAACCTCTTATCGACAATATACATTTGCGGAATCAATCGTCGATATTTTTATGACTATGTACATAAGAAAATAATCGGTTTGCTTTTCATACCGTTCTTGTAATGTTCGAGGTGTGCAAGTACTGAGGAAAGTTGTACAAGCGAGCAATAAGTCAATCATCTAAAAAAAGGTTTCGTGAAGTTTATAACTGGTTGTGTTTTCATAAATAAAGAGAAATGAAATACTGGCTAGTCTACTTAAAAAATATTGCTACTAAACTAAGTAGACGTACTGTAGGATCCGGATGAGCCGGAGAGTCTCAGCGGTTTTCTTCCGATAACGTAGTGATGACTGAGTTATCTGAGCTAAAGCACTTGAATGTGAAGTCATGCAATTATGATGACAGATCGTCTCCGCCAAACGCTTACGCACGCGATTTACACGTAAATACATCCCTTGATGTTTTGAAACAAATAACTTTGTTCGTTATCAAGTTGAACCTATTTACATCGATGTTTATCTTAAAATTCTATTGAAAATGCCACTTCGGGCGATGTTATTCTACTTAGTCTACGGCTGTTGTTGAATTGATTTTTCACCTCCACAGATCATTATGGGTGGAACAAATAACTCGTCAACGGCAAATGTCTCCACTCATGGGCAAACCAAATGTGCATTTGAAAACCCTAGTAGCATCACTACGAGTCTGGTAATCATTGGCTTTGTCCTGATTTTGTTCTCCTCTCTAGTCGGAAATTCTCTCTTAATCCGAGTTGTACTCAGCGATAAGGAAGCAAAGAAGAAGTTTCCCTTCAACTTTTTGATAATCAACATGGCGATTGCAGATATCATGAATGGCTCGTCCGCTTCACTCGTGTTTATTTTGTTCCTGACCATTGGTAGACTCTGGGTATCGGGAATATTCGGAGAAATAACCTGTAAGGTATCTTACTTCTCGGTGGGCTTCTCCGTAGCCGCATCCATTCTAACCGTTGTCGTCATGGGATTGGACCGCTTCATGGCAGCACACGCAACTATCAGGCCGCTCACGAAGAGAGGTGTCAAGCGCGCTATGGCAGTGATATGGGTATTGGCAGGATTATTGTGCATCCCATATTTTTATATTTTTAGATTGGAGCAAGGCTCAGATGGTAGGCATTATTGCATTCGAAAATGGAGCGAAGACGCAGAAGAAAACCTTCAGTCTTTAGAGATAGAGGAAATGATAAAGTTCGTCGCGCTTTATGCATGTCCGCTAATATTCATGGTGTTTTGTTATGCCATTATTGCGTGCAAAATTCGCCGACGAAGTAAACTTCCCGTAGGGAGTAGCACCCGATCCAAAATCGTGCAGCAGAATCAACGTGTAGTAGGCATGATTATTGCCATAGTCGTGATATTTGCAGTCTGCTGGTTTCCAGTCCATGTGAATCACTTGTTACGATCATTTGACGAAGAGGCTTACTGCAAACTTCCGGCGTACCTTCCTCTGTCATTTTTTTGGCTGGCTCATGCCAACTGCGCCATTAACCCCTGGATTTGGTTTTTGTTTAGTCGGCATTTTCGAAGCTTACTCAAAGCGGCAACTATTCAGTCTATCAGCCGATGGACCGCTGAATCCCCTAAGGATGGACGGTATGGACATATGCCGTTGACTGCAAAACGGACATCGAAAAAACGGGTAGAAATTCAAGAGAACAATCATGCCATGACAGCCGAGCAGGTGCTTCTGTAATCGTCTCAGTTTCAACAAACACCAGATGAACAATGAAGTTTAAAACGCTATTACCCTATACTCGGGATGTAGTATTAATAGATGTCATGTCATGCTTATGATTACACAGACAATCTGCCATAATCACTGGATTATAAACACCCCAGAGGCTAAATTTGATAGCTCAAGAACAACTTGAAGTGGATGCTAAACTCATTCAGGTCGCTTTGCACGACCTAAATAATGGTAGCCTTTGTTACCACTGTACACATTCACGATGGTTAAGAAAAAAATATCGAAATCAGCAGGAGCCCATGAAATCAGCCATCTTGTTGACGTTTCTTGTGGTCAGGGTGTGACTAGCCTCCTACGCAGACGTTCTTACGGGTTCGTCACGGGTTCGTCCCCACGTGGGGAGGAATGATTGCGTGACGAACCCGTAAGAACGTCTGCGTAGGAGGCTAGGGTGTGACCCAATCGTCGCAAAATCAATTATGGTATTACGCTAAATGGAACTTACTAAAAGAAAGTATACTGAGCTCTGTGTTAGATTGGGAGGTGAGGGGAGGGAACGCTAAATGAACTTATTAATTATGGTTCATCGAACTACATGTGTATAAGGACAAGATTTATGAGTTCATGAAACAAAATTTGCTCTCGATAATTGTTGCATATTTAGGATTGATTTGTAGAAAACATTTGATGAAATTGCAAGATCGGCTAATGTTATAGTCCAATATAAGTACATGATCATTGGAGTCCGCTGTTAGTAGAATGATTCTTACTTCAGCTAGTTGTACATGACAAAGAAATAAATATTGTTTGAGCGTTGAGAAGAGGAAGTTTTGTAGAAAAGATTAGCACGGATAATTATTAACACCCTGGACTTTATTTGCCTTTAAGCTCTTCCGAAGTTTGTTTAAAAAAACGGGTTGCGTTCTCACCCGAACAAAAGAGATCAACAAGGAATTGTTTACGTGGCTTTTTTGTATCGCAGTGGTAGTATACAAAGTCAGTAACGGGTTGAGTGCCCTTGACTAATTCGGTAAATTCGTTTTAAATTAAAGAAAAAGGAAAGCTATGATGGTAATGGTGTTATCATATTATTGGTGTTCCTCGTCTTGCTATTGTTTTACATTTGACCACAAAAGACAAACTTCTAGATTTAATAATAACAAGCATAAAATTAAACATTCAAGGCTGTTTTTGTTAATAGTTAAATATTATGGTTTTGAGTATGTAAAGGATGAATCCCATAAATGGAAAAATACAAATAGATATATTAAAACAATTTAACTATTCGAAAATTCATAATGTATGCATATGTTTATCTCAAATGAATATCCACACGTCTTGACTCTTCATCTTTTCATCTTTTCATGACAAAATTTAAAAGTATTCCGCTTTGAAGGCTCGGCTTGGCGCGAAATTATCTCGTCTGACGCAAATATTTATAAGGACTAATATAACCAACTGAGAGTGATAAATTTTAAAAGTATTCAGACTAATTGGATGCAAGTCGTGCCGCGTCTGATCTCCGTGATAACATAAAAAAAAAAATTTAAAAAAAAAGATTCGAACGAAGTAACGATGAAATGAGATAAGAACAGCAATATGAATTCAGCTTGAGCGTCACATCGCACGTTCATGACTAAAACTTTAAGGAGGTTATAAAAGACGGTTAGCTGACCCAACTCCTTCTCTTTGACACGGAACATTTAACAACTGAAGGGTAAGTTCCCTTATTTACTTTTTTATAAAAACATCCAGATATTTTCATTCATTAGCAAAGCAAAGTATAATATGAAAAATGTGTATCCATTATAGTTTCTGGAAAATGTTTTTCAAAACACTGGATAACCTGTACGTTAAGCATTTTAAAATACTAAATGTATTTGCATAACATACTTCTGGGCGTTTTACCGTCCTACTGCACTTAAAAGTTAAAAAATTGCTTGGTAAACGAGTTCACATTTTCCACTGATATAACTCTACTACTAGCTGCAGGAGTTGTAATACTGCTATTGCTGTTCGTTTTCTGTAAGCGTCTTATCCCGGTCTCCTGATCACCTGCAAAGTTCACTGGGAGAGATCAACGTATATAACACTAGTCGCCATCCGTATTGTGAGTCACCACAAAAATATAATGTCGTATCCCATTTATAACAGAGCTACATTTTAAAATTGTTCAAAAATTTAGTTTTTTAATTTTTTATCATTATTACTACTAAATTCAAATTTCTTCTCTATAAACCTAAAACAATTGTAAAATAATCGTTTGTCACGACGCTCAGACAGAAGTACCAGTTGTGGATGTGTGTATTTTGAGTTCTCTCAATGTTCTTATGACAAACCGCGTGTCAACAAAATTAACAGCAGTAATAGCACAGCGTTTATTGGTGACAATTAACCGAAAAAGGTTTTAAGTATTGAAAAGCGCACGCCAAACGCTGACCGACATGCGTGAGGGAAATGTCGTGCAAGGCATGACATGCAAGTCTCCACTTTTGACAGGGTCAAAAAAGATGTCAGAAATATAATGGTGTAAAAATATGTAACAAAAATAGGTATATTCTTTGAAAAAATAACCAGCGGGCTTATATTATATCTTACCCTCTTATTTCCATCTAATGGGAGATATTGAATTCATCGCTCCGCTAGTAGAGTCACTCTAAACGTCTGCACTGAAGTTGTTACAGTATTCTGTCTTTTCTAACGAACAGGTTTTAGTCAGTTGATTTATTTTCTTAGCTAAAATTCGTTTTTTTGGTAATTGGTAATAACATGCAACTTTTAGAAAAGCGCGTACTTATTAAAACCGGTAAAATATAAACCGTATCTCTTTCGCCATCTCATAGAAGCCTTTGTCGGTGAACTTAAACCGATTTTTCTTAAGGGCGAAAAACAGAAGGAAGAGAAAAAGGTGCATAAAATTTCGAAACGGCGATCGGCAAACCAAAGCACACTTTGTATCTCTTTGTAGGCATTTCTAAATTCTTAAATAAAGCGAAATTTGGAGCCTTGCAGACAAACGAGCCACGCGTCGATCAATTGCATTCAAATATACGTTCCTCATATTGATAATGTTTGTAATGGTATTACACGGTTGTATTTTTTGTCTTTCTTTTCTTCTTGTGGGTAACTTTAGATTAGGGAAAGTGAAGAATGTAAATTAGCACGCCGTCTTAGAACTCATGCATCAAAACACGAAATATAACAACTCCAAGATGTTCGAAGATAGTTTATCAATATCAATCTGTAACATTGTGCTTTTTAGGAACGGTTATTGCATGTACTGGTTAAACCCTTGAGTTCGTGAGAGTGGAGAGGGGTGGGCGAAAAGGACAGGAATTGCCCTCCCCCTTACAGTACCTACAAAATTATTTCTTGTAAGCTGTCTAAAGCAATTACTTTTGTGTTAATGCTAACCCTCGTTGTTGATGTTCGAAGTCTGTGATAAATCCCTGAATCTTAGATTTCGATTTTGATGTAGGCTCGATTTCCGCCGCTCTCTCGTGTCCGGGGCTCCTTTCCCGAACAGCGGCTGATAATCGAGCCTAATTTTGATGTGGTGGCGTTAAATTGCCTTCCTGCTCCCGACAACACTGACCAACTTTAAATACGTTGGCGCAAGAAATTATCCTCTTATCGCCTTGTTTATGAATGCATGAACTACTCATAACCCGCACATTGTATGTTACAAATTGCTTAACAAATTTACAACTCTTTAATCTTTAATTTAGTAACGTCTTAACAACCATCATACACATCCGAAACAAAATAGGAAAGAAACAAGAAAACTCTATTACTTTCTTAAAACTAACTTATACTCGATTGGCGTCAAAACTGACCTTTACGGAATTTAAGTATATGAATCATGCAATAAATTCGTGTCAATGTTAATTTCAAAGTGCACGCAATGGAGTGTATTCTGTAAATGTCTTGTTCACTGGATGGACACTTTATTCTGTTTTATAAACAAAAGCCAAAATAAAAGCCAAGCGAATCTGGAGCAACGTGATTCAATAAATCTCATACTACTCCAAAAACCGTCAAATGTTAAATCATGCCACACGGTGACTGCAAATTAAAACCAAGCATTTTACATAAGACAAGATAAATTTCATCTCTCTCTAGATCTATCATGCGATTTTTTGAAACCGATCTGTGCCATCCTTTTGAATGGTCTTTAATTCTTGGAAAACTCTACTGTTTTCTATAAATTAAATCAAGCTACGGTCATCTGACATATATTATTAAACTCACGACCACTTTATATTGATGTGTTAAATCAAAGTCGAAAATGCCTATAGCCTTCTTCGAACCTGGCTAAGCACCGTTCAATATTCGATATTATAGTAGAATTTATTTAGAGCGACTGATTGACAAATCTGCTTGTTTTCTCGCTAATCGAACATATCTACGATTGCCGTATGTTTTCCTCTGGATGCAATTCGTGTTTGAATCGTACACGTCATCCCATGCATTCGATTTCCTTATCATGACTCGGAGGACCGACATGACAAGCCATCTATACATTTTCGGACACCACAGTGGCACTCATAAGAATTTGGTGTCTACCCTAACGTTACGCCCTTTTAAACGTCTGATATAGAGTGCTATTGGACCTCTATTTAATCAAACTGATGTCATTTTGTCCATTATCACCATTATGGAAAAGCGTTTTGTCTTTCCACCATCAGAATTGGAGTTTGATGACTTCGATCTAGAGTACTCTTTTGGCTGTACCAGCTTCCCATACGCATACATTTCTTTCTGGGATCGAACATTTGAGGGAGGCGGTGAATATGAAATGTTTTGCGCGTTGTTATTGCCATTACGGAAACTGTTCATGACAGGAGTTGTAGTCATTGTGAGTTGCCTTTCAGATCGCTTTCTCACACTCGAATTGACGCTTGAATAAGATTCGATGTGCAAGGCTTGCAGAAAAGCTCGACGAAATGTCTTGTTGAAAATTACGTAGAGGACTGGATTGAGTGCACTGTTAGCGTGGCCAAGCCAGAAAGATAACAGAATGAGAAAGAGCGACATGCACTGGAAAGTCTCCGCTTCAAAGTATATGTAGTAGTGTATGGTGTGAAGAGGAAACCAGCACACCGCAAAGGCAATGGTTACAGTAACGAGCATCTTTACGACTCGCTTTTTGGAGCTGTTGATATTCGCATCCCCGCCGCTTGCAGCGCTTCTGTCAAAACTGTCTTTCCACAGCTTGTGGACTATCATAGAGTAGAGAATTGCCATAAGAACTAAGGGAAACGCATAGAGCATAACAAACATTCCAATGGCGAAGAATTTGTTGAAGCCGACCGGCATACGTTGCCAGTCGGGATAACAGTAGTACCGTTCATCACCTGGGTATGGTTGGTTCACGGTGTACACCTCAAGATGGAGTCCCATGATGCCGATGGCGATTATCCAGATAACAACTAACGAGACCTTTGAGGTCCTGAGATTAAGGCAGGTCTTCCATACAAAGACGATGGACACAAATCTGTCCACTGTGATGACGATAAGCGTGATGACAGATGCTGCAATGGATGCCGTCAGAGAGAAATGGATCGTCTTACAGAGGATCAGGCCGACGATTCCACTGAACCATTCAAGCCCCACGAAGAGATAAGCGACAGAGTATGGCATGATGAACACTGTTACTAAGAGGTCTGCAATTGCCATATTGACGATCAAAAGGTTCAGTACGCTTCTCATGCTCTGTCTCTTGAAGACCACATACAGAACAAGAGAGTTGCCCAGGAGAGCAATGGGAAAGATAATGGCGTATAACACAGTTAAAACAACTTGTAATGATACTGTTGTTACTCGCATACACATGGCCCCAGTTGTTCCGTTTTCTGAAATGAAAAGAAGAAAAAAATTCAACAATAGTTCATGACTTTTCACCTATTAGATCAGTCGATCATGTCGTCTGTAGTTCACATGAATGCAGCTTTTTCAGGTCGATACTTCGTTCGATACTACGTTTTTGGTCAGTACAATGAATAATCTTAAAGAAAGGCGTGACTGAGTCAGTTTTCAGAATCTTCTTGTTTACTCCAGCAAAATCAAGAAAATCTAAGCAGTTCTAGATATAACAAAATTTAATTTAAATAATTTGATAGCGACACCAGGTTGGGGATGGGTAATTTTAAGTACTGTATGCTTAAATGAAAGTGTATTACTCTCCAATTCAACTTCCACAAGACTATTATAATTCATGCACCGTGAAATAGTCTATCTTCAATCTCTCACAGTTTTTGAGGGCCCTCTTCTGAAGTGCGCACCGTTACTAAAACTTCCATACAACTGTAATTAATTTATGCCAAAAAGAGGATAAATAAAGTTTTTGCTGTTCTTGTTGCCTAGTGCATGACTTGCATGGCTTTATTCGTCTTTGTTGTGACGTCAAGCATGACTTGTTTTCGTTTAAGATAATTCAACTCCTTTCGGTTAAAAAACTTGACGAATCAAAGGACACAAAAAATAAAGAATAAAAAATTTATATATATATTTTCTGAACGAAATTATGTGGCCAATGCCCATTGTTATTTTCTTTCAAATCACTCATTGCCATGGAAAATTAATCAGATTTTTTTGGTCTTGCCCTTGACCTATACATTGCTAAAACGACCCGTTCATAATTGTTTGAATTGTAGGACTCATTAACGACTGTTGAGAACAAATTTGTTGGCCAAGGCAAACTTTCTGTTGCGGATTTTGTCGTGTAAAACCAGATAGCAAGAATTAGCCAGGGGAGATCAAATGTAAAAAAAAAAGAACGCTCCCATTTGTCAGCTCTGCTGACAAATGAACGAATAACTTGTCATGTAGCATGACGTTAAAGTTAAAGATGAACGTGAAAACATTTAAAACTCCACTTTTTTAATAAGCGATTAAACTTACGTTATTCGGCATAAAGATAAAGGAAGCTTGTATTAACATTTTAACGGAACCATAGAATCTCTCTGCATGGTCAGTTTAAATAAACTTTTTTTGTTTTAATGCCATTTAAGAACCTCCTTCATAGGTCAACGTGGTGTCCTTGTCTTAAATTTAAACCAATAAATATAACAACAAAACTCTTTGAAAAAAGATCTTATCAGTCAAAAAATTTAGGCATGTTATTTGCATTTGTTGTAGCCGACTTAAAGTAGAGATACGCGCTCAAACATGAGTAGGAGTAAGTCTGCGTCGCATTGAGTGTTTTTTTTTTTTTTAAGAAACTTAAATGGTATGCATTGATAGTTCATGCATTTACGCCCTTTAGCCCTTCTGTACAAGGGTACTGTTGTGTCTGCTTAGATTAAGTGTAAGGCAATATTCATGATTTTACCCATTCCTAAGCTATCCCGCAAGTTGAGAATAGACAGGTTTTATGAGGTGGCCATAAACATTTTAGGCACTTTGTTGAAAGTGCTAGTGTAATCTATTGTTATACAGATTAGAGTCGTTCATATTTTAATAAGCATTTTTCCTGAAAAACCAATCTTTTAACTAAGTTTTGAATTGCCCGAAGTCAGAAGAAGGTACCTAGATGTCCGATCTGAAAACCGGTTTCTCGGCGTACAAACATTATTTCATAAGAGGGGTTAATTGTTAAGGTATGCGTGTCAAGCACGTGAGGGGCGAGCGACATTACGAGGAATTCATTAAATGTGAAAAGTTGCTACAAATATTCAAAGATCTATTTTATTAATTTCCGGGTTAATCTTACATTTCATGAACATGAGATTCCCCTAGATTATGTTGCTAGTTGTCGCCTAGGGTCTGGTTGTTCGAAAGCCGTTGCTGCCCACGTATTAATTTTTTTGGTTTTACGCTGCTTATATTTTGAGTAGCTTGAAATGATTACACAAGCTCAAAACTGAAGGATAAACAATTTAGAAAAACCTGATCTAAAAGGTAAAACATTGAATTCACATTTCTCGCTAATCCTGGGTTAGCTTAACCGAGCTTTAATTTGAACAACCCGGTACAGGGGGCCGTTTCTTGAAAGCCCAGGAAACGTTTCGGGCCCGTAAAGCAATTTTTAGTTTATCTGTATCTAAAAATGGAGAAGCGTACCCTTCTTATGCGAAGGGAAATATTGTTCATTTCAAGGATATGTGAGTAAAACAGCTCTGTAATCATAAGGTTTGCGATTTTGTTATGGCTTTCCGCGTGCCTTCGAAAAACGGGCCCCAGGTATCTAACCTCGATATAACATATCCTAACATGTTGCACGTTCCTTAAAAACTGGATAATTGGATAACGCAATTGTAGGGTTTTTATTGGCTTAGCAATCATGGGTTATAGGCCATGATGATTATACCATGCTCTACAAATAGAGTGAACGTACACGTGATCTTTTGAGGCCTTTTTATTTTTTTTTAGATTAAAGTAGTTTTAATTTCTTCATTTTTTGAGCGTTTTTACAAAACAGTTTTCCACTCGCGCTTGTTGGACATGAGATTATTATAGTTGCTATCTACCATCTCATATATAACTCGCTCTCTTAAAGTAATTGTTCATTAATACATTTTGGCGAAATACTTTTCTTGTAGGTAAGAATGCTTTTCATACATTGTAGACTATTTGTGTCGAAGTATTAAAAAAAAACTTAACAACAGTAAGTTTACGTATGGCAATTTCTAACTGCGGTCAGTATGGAAAGGCGACAACCTGACTATGCACATTCAACAATACTTCCACGAGCGGGCGTTGGATATGAGTTGGCTGTAATGATCTCATATCCAATAAGCGCGAGAAATGATTGTTCTATTAAAAACATCTCTGAACTATTGAAAACTAAACTAAGATAAAACATAGAGCATGGTATAATATGACATAACCTATGATGGCTAAGCCAATAAAAACTCTCGAATTGCATTATCCAATGATCTGATCCAGTTTTTAATAATTGAGGTTAATCTCTTGATTAGGACTAGTTCGATATGCACCGAATTCCTTTTCATATCTACTGATATCTCTTAAAAAAGCCCTAGATGGTTAAAAACGGGACAAGGAGTTATTGAAGAAGCTGAGATTTTTCATCGCGTGCCGTCAAACACCAATTAATGCCGGACATGATCAGAGTTGTTTAAAGTGCGTGCTAAAAGGCTAAGCAAAATTCAGCGTTACTCCTAAATGATTATGAGAGCTTTATTCCAATTTTCAGTCGTACCACAAAATCTGGAATTTTTTCCTTCTGTTACAATGAGAGTTTTAACCCTGTATTCTGCGAATAATGTATTCTGAGACAAGGCTCAGACAGATTACCCTTTGATGGTATGCATAATAACCATGCATGAACTAATGATAGCAAGGCATCGCGTAAGCTTAGACAAACATTCTTAAAGAAATGGTGGACTAATCTGCTTGACTTTAGCACTGAGAGGCCAATGATAGAAATATACCATTATTGTCAAGTGCAAGTTCTACAACTTGCTTGCGTGACTTGGAAGCAAGAAATTAGCCGATTACCGAGTGGCTCGCACGCGATTGGGAGTGTCTTAGTAGTATTAATGATCTCGATATGAGCACGGAAAAGCTTGTAAAAAAAAAAAACATTTTTCGACTCAATACTATTTTCATGAAAAAATACCTATTTTGATAGATTGCGTCTTCGAAATTGACGAAGCATTGTCTGAATGTTGGAGGGGTGTTAACTTCTGACACTGTCTGAAGACACGTGCGTAAAAATAAAGAGAAAAAACAAAAGACAAGAGAAGTACTCACAAACATGCTGACGCAAGAGGGCCTCACTTAAGACCACTATACGTGGGCTCCCTATTTGAATGTCCTTGTAATTATTTTTAATCTACGCATCCTTAGTGTTTATCATTTAGCGTAACTTCTTTCGAATGAGTTAACGCTGGAAGAGGCTATGAAAGATTGAGGCATCTATGAGTTAACAGTGCCATAAATACGAAAAAGGTCTGCGGAACACGCTTTCTGACTCAAGGATATTCTAAGCGCTAAATATCGCTAGTGCACAGGTTTTATTGTGGTAACTATGATTTATAACATGACGTGTCTGAAATCCTGAACATTGAAGCCAACTTAGACAGGACCGGAATGCATACGTGATTGTAATATTAAGTATTGACCACTTCAGATGACAAACCGCATGGTAGTGACATGTTTAATGGATATGATCATTTAAATTGTTGTGTCGGCAATTGAAGAATGCTGGCGATTTGACAAAAACAATTAATCGTCTTACTCTAAACTTAAATTCACAGACTTAGCCTCATCAGTTAAAAGATAACTTTCAATAAGTCCAAGGACTAATTAATTATACATTTTTCAAGTTAGAGTAACTGGCCTTAACTGATCGATATATAACAATAGATTATTCAATGTTATTCACAGTTTGTATCTTTAGCGAGAAAGCAAGGTTGGCAATGATGCACGCAACTTGTTGATCTTCAAGCCAGTAAGAAAATCACTGTACATTTGAAACTTGACAAACATAAGAAGTTTCCCTGGGCGAGATCAGCCAACAAATTTCTCGACGCAGAAGATTCAGAAAATATTCACATGGTAAACACACAAAAAAGCTTTGAACTACCTGACAATCAAGTTATGCTACACTACAGAAATATTAGACCCTTCAGGTCTTAATTATACTGGCTTAATATCAGTGGAGAAGCTTAAGGGCCCACTTGAGAAACGTTATAAAAACACACTCGCCATCAATGATCGTTTCAAGAAAGAAAGGATAAAGGGAAAAATCAACGTTGAAATAGATGCAGTTATGACTTAACATGATTGTATGGTTAATCTTTTTGTACAGCGTTAACGAAACATTTCAAATACTAAACGTTGATGTCCACAAGTGCATATATAAATAACACTCAAAGGTATTTTCTCGTTACCAAACTCGTGACAAATTTACTCACAAGCAAAACGACCCCTGACACAGGCCATTTTAATACCCCACAGGCTCAACAACCGTGCGTTTCATCATTTATTAGAAATTAATCTCCAAAAACACGCAATTTGCTCTTGAGTCAATAAAAGACAACTTACATTAAATTCACTGGCTAATGGCTATGAAGATATCCATTACATTTTGATATCAATAGATTTTGCTAACATCATGCCAGCAGGCGAAGCACTAATTGTCACGTATCAATAATGAATCGATAATGAACAACCCCGCATACTTGTCGGGATAATTCTCGGTTGTCTTACGTTTTTGTTATAGTTTTAAATTGCTTTTATTTGAAGTCTCTATACTCTGAACAAAGAATAACAGGGGACGCATCGCGTTCTTTAGACTCAGCCGATGTGAGATAGATCAGTTAACAGAATTTTGAAAATTTCTCTTGTCCCAAAGTCCATTTCAGTTGAAGAAGGAGAAATCGGCACTGTACTATGTTCCGTTCCGGAGAAATGAACGTCAGAAAACTAATGGCAGCACTAATAAATACAAAACCCATCTATTACGTAGACGTTCCACTAGCTACAAATACTCGAAATTAATTCAGTATGAAACATTATTTTCGGAATACTGAATCTATGGATTTGAGTTGTGTTACAGCTAATGAAGAGTAACGTTAAATTGCACTACGAAAGCGAGGACTGCGAGGTGTACTTCACTTTACTCAATAACTTGAATACACAAAGTATGCGTTATTTATCCTCCCGCTTTTGTTCGCGCTTTGATCCACTTTAACAAAGCTAACGCCAGTCATCAGATAAGCGAGCTTAGTTGTTTTCACTGTTAATAAGGATAAATTAATGTTTTACCTCAATGGAAATAGCCATTATGTCTATTACATCCGAAGTGCCGTAATTTACGCACGTGTTGACCGTTTCAAACGTTCAAAATGCCACTGATGATGAAAACGATGCGCCAGCTATCAGGTTCAAGCTATTATAATCTTGCGGACTTATAAGGATGCCCAACTTAAAATCATGTTCTTATCCTACCTTCTTTTAGCAATAGTGATGAATTTGTCATCTTTGTGGTTTCCGTTGTCCTGCAGACGTTGTAATTCAGCTTTTACTCTGCAAGAATAAGCAATGTAGTGCGTCACATATTTTTGTAACCTAGATAGAGCACATTCATAAATGTTAAGTGGTCACTTAGATTCTAATTTTACTGCGGTCCCTCACAAAACGACCAGCACGTCAATGGCTTAGTGACCTTCAATCCAAAAAAGGAATCGAAATTTATGATTTTATTTGTTTCCGAGTGCCATCAACATTTTCTTATTGTGGCATTGTTCTTTTCAACTTAGGGTTTTTTTTTTGTGCTATGGACGCTATTTTTCAAAAGGGTCAGAAACCAATAAGGCTTGTTAACATTACTGCTAAGAGCCTCTGTGCTATTTCATTTGTAAATGATTCATAAAAGTCCTGTGTCGGGTACTAACAGACTAGGATGTAAAGAACCTAAAAAACATAATGCAAATTCACAGATAATTGCTCAAAGAATGAAGGATGAAGGGATAAAACTATTGTATTTACTAAATGGAATCTTTATGATAAAAGTCAATCGTGGAAATTGATTCATCGATCAACGTCAAAAGTATTCACTCGCAACCCAGCGTTTCTTGTGTAAAATATTTGTCGTTAATTAGTCGCTAAATGGTGGAAAGACAAGGTTTTGTCTTTTCGGGCTAACATGTTGAAAGCAAAAATAAACAATTCAATAGCGAACTGGTCTTGGCGAATTAAGTTTCAATAGTTTTTTATAAGAGACATGTTTTTGAATTCAAGAAGTTCTCTCATTACCGACAATACTGAGTGATTCATGAAATCACCGCTTAATTGGCAGACACAACTAATCTTGTTATGGGATATTACCCCCGCTTTGTGTCTTAAGAGCTTTTAAACAATGTAGTATATGTTTCCAATCATACCTTGGCCATTTTTCACTTTTACAGTACACTATTTAGCATACCAGCCTTCTCCTAAGGCGGCTGATTATAAAGAACTTAGGTTACTCCATAGTTTACCTAAATCCTCGTAATCTATACTAACTTTTTGAAGGTTAAGTGCCCCCAATTAGTTCAAGAGCGCTAGATTTATTTGGCACTGAAATAAAGTTTATTATTATTATTATATTACTTTCAATGTGGATGATTTTCTGTCGCAGCATCCGAGTCTTTGGGAGGCAAAAAGGGTTTCTACTTGATGGAGAGGACCCCCCTGAGAAGGTGGGCGGTAGAAAGGAGAGTTATTATTATTATTATTATTGTTATTATTATTATTATTAATTATTATTATTATTATTATTATTATTATTATTATTATTATTATTATTATTATTATTATGACGTGAACAATGCTCATTGGAGTCATACTGTAACACATGCGACTTGTCTTTTTGGAAAAGTGCTGCAGTGTCAGTTCTTTGACTAAAAGAATATTTTTATCTTTTTATGCCCTATTTGTAACGATCCTATTCTTTGAAATGACCGACTTGTTATTTAGTTATCATATAATCGATATTCTTATTGTTTTTGTCTTTTAGAGAAAGGGATAATTTTTTATAGCTAAGTAAAAACATGTCATTTTGTTGTTCTCAAGGCACGAAATTGTATTGTTTTCACAATTTCAGCCTCAGGTTTATTCTTAAAATATTATTAATATTTCGAAAATTGCAGCCTCCATATTCTTGTAAAATATATTCTTACAAAAAAGAAAGAGTGTAATTATTTCAAAAAGCTGTCGGTTAATATGTCTCTGGATTTAAAATTACTGACAACACTAGGTGACTCATTAGTCTAACTTGTTGACTTGTCCTCTACGAAAATAGTAGGCGAACGAACCAACAATAAAAGTTAGAAATAAAGTCATTTGACCAAAGCAATACGCATGCCTTGTTTGCGGCCTATTAGTTAATTATTTACCATGAAACATGATCCTACGATTATAGGGTAAAAAATCCACCTCCTGAGTTCAGTCGAGGGCACGGTTCTATTTCACTTTGTATTTCACCGCAAAATTACGGAGACGACTATGAGGTCAATTACGTCACGGTTTTGGTTCCGATTGACAAGACAAATATAAAAGAGAGACATTTGTTGGCATTAGCCGATACGGAAAAGTGTTTTACAGTATAATGACTACGTCAAAGAGACATCGGTTTCAATGAAAAACTTGACGTGGATCCAAACGATCGAGTGGCATACTTTTAGGCAATTGAACTTGAAATTCCGCTTTTCACCATGGCATCCGTAGTTAACGAATAAAAACAGACATGCGACCAAATTTGTCAGTTGAAGCACGTAGCAATATTAGAGACTTGTAAAGACTATTGATTGGCAATTAAACCAAAAGATACGACTTTTACTGAGACAAGATTGATAAGATCTATAACGAGCTCAACATAGCTTTCGTCCTTCAAGTAGTTGTGTACGCCTTATTACCTTCCCTGCTGCGTGATCGGCTAACGTAGGAGCTCTTTTTTCCTAAGCTCATTTTGGAGCTGTGTTGTAGCTTGAAATGGCAACGTTTTTCACTACTGTGGAAACGTTTATAAGTGAATGAGTAAAATATAACCTAACCTTCCGCCTATCTTCGTGAGGGACTTAACAGGCGTCGATAATGGCAAGAACGCCCAGTGCCGTCGCTCTGTGACGCCAGTTACTCCGTTCCCCGGGAAAGCTAAATAGGATAACAAAGCCAAGGAAAAGCCTCTTCACCACTGAAGTGCGTTCGTTTCACGATTGTTATTACAGTCAGACCTCCGTTCCGTATTACACGTCTTCTCTGTAGGGATTAAAGTGTATTCCTGCGAGAACTAAGCTCTTTTCACAACATGATATGCCAATCTTGGCTTTGTCGATTTGGCAGAATAGCGTCTTAAGCGTGCTGAGAGGAGTGTATAATGTTACCTTCCTTGTGGCCACAAAGTGCACTTGGTTGCGTGCTGGCTTATAGCGCATATCATTTCAATCAATCAACACATACCGAGGTCACGATAACGAATTCCGAGCATATGTAATTGAAAGTCCGGAAGGACCATCAAGTGCATACCAGCGTGAAGAATTGTTCACCTTACATGAACAACTAATCAGTTCGAAAACAGGAAAGAAGTGTGACTTGCCAGGAAGTAAGATGTTCCTGGTTACAGTTTACAGGTTCCAGGTTCCAGGGATTGTTCACAGCACTCCCTTGACTACTCGTATTTTTTTTGTTCACTGAGGAGACCCGACTTGCCCGTTATAAGGCTATAGGAATCTACTGAAAATGAATATTTTGTAAAAGGCAAGCCATAAAGATATTGTTTTTATATATCAAAAGCTCACGATTGTAAACCTTCATCTTCTTTTTGTTTTGCATGGATCTCATCTACCTGTTCCCCCGGTGATGAGATATTCACTGTAATGAAGTGTGTCGGGCTTGGCTGAATTTTGTAAAAGAAAAACACTGTCATCCGACCGCCTTTTCCGGTTACAACAACCGATTGTAAATCTCTGTCGGCCATCTTTAGTAAATCGTATCACACGTGCAGACATTAAGTAAGTACGTGACGAAAACATCGGACATGTATCCGTACGTCATCGGAGTAATTTCGTAATCTTTTGGATTAGATACAAATGTTTTGTAATTCGTTAAGCAGTTGAGAGAGATAACATTTGGATAAAAGAAAAGCAAACTATTCTGTCAGAGTGCCTTTGTCAAAGTTAAAGTGCACTTTCTATTCACTTGGCTTTGTTATGGTGGTAAAGCCCATAAGCAAATCAATGAAAAACAGGAGCACTGATAATGGATGTTGTCAAACGCCATATTAACAAGATTATTATGTTAGCGACATGTGGAAAAACCTGCTGGGCTGAGATTACGTTCACTTAATTCTCGGCAAATTGAAACCATTTAATGATAGCAAGTAATGTTTTTTTACTGGTTCAGGAAAAAAAGAAAATTGAAATTGAACTGAGAAACACCACGACTGGAATTGAAAAAAAAAAAGAAATCAAAAAGAACACAACAAAAAAAAAACACACATACGAAAGTTTGAATTACCAGTTTGCCTTCAATTTTAAAAATAGTTGTGCAACATTGCTTGCTCTTCAGTCCTGGCATGGTTTCTTTGTTGAAGCCAATATGGAATACATGAAACGGTTTCATTCGTCACGTGCTTGATGTATAATGTAGCTTGGTCTATGCTGAGCCCACATGTTAGCTTTCGTTCCCAACGTGATCTGACCTAAATTAATCACGAACTCAAAGTCGTGTGTCCGGCACAAGTAGCCGGATATTCTATAACTGCGGTCACTTCTTGGAAGGTCAAAATATTTCACAACGAAATTCTGTATTATGCGATCTTTAATCTTTCTCGAACGGAAGCAATTGCAAATCAATGGCACTTGTAGATTTCCTATCGACAATATAGGCTAATATACGGGGGACCAATTTTCACTCCTAATGTTGCGAGATTTCGTACTATCAATGGTTTTTATATCAGCTACAAACAATGTTTTAGGTTGCAGGGGACATATTCGAAGAAAGAATTTTGTACGTGATAATGCAATTAAATAACCAAACACAACAATTTTTAAGATGTGTGAGGTTCCCGGGGGGGGGGGGGGTACCCCCAAAAAAATTTGGTAGGGGGGGGGGGCCCGCTTCCCAAAACCCTTCCCCTATTTATTACCAAAA
>OMLO01000577.1_pt1 | contig 24668 bp, 12 predicted proteins | sample 1674811 | NCBI WGS metagenome assembly OMLO01 (sample SAMN06265003, study PRJEB25207) | coral metagenome | isolation source: Coral host | place: Mexico:La Bocana,Puerto Morelos, Mexico | collected 2008-11-13
GTAATTTGGACATAAATATGGCAACTCGGTACATAAATATCACTCTTCGACATTTTGATCCTGTTTGACAAGCATAGCGCACCCCCACAGGGCATAATTACACTCGTGATTAGCGCGCGCGTATTAGAAAATGGCGGCTTTTTTCTTTACGGCGGGACCTCGCCATTGAGGTAAATCGTCATTTTTAAAAAAAACGAGTGCGGTTACCTATATTTTTTTTGTTTTGTTTTGAATTGAGTAATAATTTTTTTTCTATGTCAAATAAATATGGCCCAATCCTCAGTGTAGCACAAGAAACAATCGTGGGAAAATCAAGCAAACAATTGTGACTATAATCATGGTGCTATTATGAGGATATATTGGGTACAAACAAGGTGCTGTTGCTCCTAAAGGAACATGGGGACCCTTCATTTTTATTGCAAAATTTAAGTTTCTATAATAAAAACAATCAATAGGCAAAGTTTGACAAAAATCTCAACGCAGGTTCTATTTCAGTGGAATGACGTTAAGTTATTTTTAGGCATGGTACCCAGTACTTCCGCGGATGTTACTCGCGCGTTGCATGAATATTTTAGTGGAAAATTTGTCTATGTTTTGTTTTTTATTATTTCGTTTCAAAAGCGAAGAAAAACCTCTAACGCTTTCGGGGTGTGTTCTTGTTATATTTCAAGAACGAGTGCGAGTGTTTCGTCAGGGCTTCCAAACACGAGAAAACTGATGAAAGCAGGAGGCAGACAGAGTGCTTTTAGTTTTCCAGTGTTTGGAAACCCGAATGAAGCACGATGAAATAGCTTCTCAATCGCGCCTCAGAAATAAAAGAAATGGAAAAATTCCCAAATGGTTTCTCTTTGCAAATATGAAGGAATCTGTGATTTCGGTTGGAGTTTGATTCTTCATATTAAGAACTTGAGTTATAGAGAGAAATAAAAAAGAAAATTCTTCTCAAGCTTCAAATATACCAATTACCTTTAAATTTTAATAACATTCTTAGTAGCATTGTGACATTGGCAAAAACATTTCCGGTATGACAAAAGAATAGATTCTGTTCTCACAAACTTAGATCAAAGGGGTAATTACAGTACCCGACGGGAATCGAATTCACGGCTTCAACACATGATTCTTATGGCCTGTGTAAAAACAACAACAACAAATTAAAGAGCTACATGGGAATGATTTGGAAAATTCTGCTCTTTTGAATAGGAATTTGGAGTTTCAAGATGGGCCATTGGATTTTAACAGGAAACCTTTCAGGCCCTGAACGATCGCAACATGTCAACGCAACATATCGCAACACTGTGGGGCGCAACATGTTGCGCGCGTTTGGCCACAATGTTCCGACGTGTTGCGACATGTTGGGCTGGCTCAAGTTTGAAGATGGTCAAATTTGATCCAACAACACCACATGCTGCGCCCAGCAATGTTGCGTTTTGTTGCGATCTTTTGGCCGGGGTTTTACAATACGTGCTTTTGTTAAATATCTATCAATATATAATTAAATACGATATTCAGAGGTAAAGAATATTTTGTCACGAATTCTGTAGTTTAACTAGGTTTTTGTATAAAATATTAAAGGAAAGAGATAGTACGACTTGGAAATGTTTGCTTTCAATTCTAGTGTATGTGCTTTGTAACAGAAGCACCGACTAAGAAACATTTTCACGAAACCGTGGCAGCTGCAACAGGGTTTTTACCAATTCGACTTAATTTGCACAGAGAAATAGGTCTTCACACAAAGTTATACTTAACGAGATTTAAAAAAAAAACATACAAAGCAATAAGTTAGCGGGTGTTTTGGTGCAAAAGGCTTTGAATTCAATAGAAAAAAATGAGGCAAGTATTAAACCATCCTAGTAACTTAAACGTGTGGAATTGTTTCCAATTTATCTGTTTTCGAGAATTTCTTAAAAATCACTGAGTCTCCTGCTGATTATTAATGCTCACATTCAAACTGATCAAGCTGATCATCCAATTTTGTGGTTTCCGCCTATTAAAATTAGTTCACCGACCAAGTTGGTTGTATGTGTCGAGCTGCATGGAGCAACGCGCTTGCTTCGCTTGTTACTGGACAGCCGTGTTTGCAAACGCGACCTTATTGTTAAGCGTTTCTTCTGTGTCAGTCGGTAAGCTATTTTTTTAATTATGTCAAGAGTGGTCTTACGAAGAAAATAACTAGCTTGTTATCTTTTTATCATAATAATGTGTTAAATTCTTCTTTTTTTTCTGTGACGTGGCGAAATGTTTAGGTTATTCGTTTGTTGTGTTCTCTGAGTAATCTTAAAATTTAAGTCCGCGAGAACACAATGTCATCAGCGATAAAAGAAGCAACTTAATTTCGGGCGAAAATGCGATACGCAAATTTTAATTAAATAGAAAAGTGTCGTAAGAATAATAACATTATGCCATTTTCAACCTTCTGAATTTTAATCGTCGTCCGCGTTTTACATATAATCAAAAGTAAGCGAAAATGTAAGGTATTCTTTTCTAGCTAAGTGCTGTTGTATTGACAGCCTGAAAGTATGTTTTCAAAGTGTTGAGAAAACGAAAAAAAAATTGAATTAATTCAATAGCACTCACAATTATTTGTTGAAATTTTCTTTGTATCTGGGCGATAAGGTCTCGAAAAATACTTTGAATTATTTATTTCAGTCATATCATGCGGACAGTACTTATGAATCTGGACACTTACGTTGTAGTGATGAATACATGTTATTGACCGGCTGGGAGGTCCGCATAGTGATATGTTTATCTTTCTTTCCCGTGGTAACTTTTGTTTGTTTTGTTTGCGCAACTTTGCCATTGAATCGACAAAAAAAGTAGTTTCGTATAATTGCTTAAGACTCGCGGATAAATTACAGCGCCCCATGTAGGTGTCAACCTGCGCGAGAACGTGGCTCAAATTGTCGTCCAAACATGAAAGGAAAGTCATTTCTATTTAACAAAAAATGGTATTGCAGTGTTTTGACAAAAACCAACAACAACAATTCGCAGAAACTATACAATACAATACAACACAATAAAGAGTTATTCAGAATGCAAGTCTCTTGCAGGTGATAATAAAGTTAAAGCAAGCCAACACAATAACTACATTAGCGACAAAAAATACATCAAAAACATAATAAGTAAACAGGCACCCTGATGGAAAGTTAAGGGTTAGGACGATGTGAATCATGACAAACACAAATCCACGGACAAAGTAGCACTGCAATGTAGCTATATAGAGGCATTTGCAAAATTATAAATATATCTAAACGCTAAGTTAAACGCCGGGTTCATTCTTGAAACAATGCCTTGAGGCAACTGTGTTCAACATGCTGAAAATTAGGCTGCAAAGCATCTTTGACAAGGTCTATGAGAATAAAAACAAACAATACATCGCAAAAACATAAATCTACCTCAAGAAAAAGAACATCGATGTAAAATCGATACAACAACAATACAAACAACACGGAGGAAACCTCCAGCATGCCACTCGGCAAAAAATTCCCACTAAAGAAATAAAGCAAGGCACTTGGCAAACTAGTTTCATTCGCAACATTATCAGAAAGCCACTCGGCGTTGTGGCACTAAATGCCATGAGCTCTTGCGTCAATTCCTGACAGCGAGTACCGCACTATTAAACTTGTCGGAGCCAATGAGCGAATCCTTGTAACATCCAAGGGTTAATATCCCAGACGGGTCTGGAAAATAAATGGACCCAACAACATATGGTTGATACTCAAGAGAGCTTGTAACTAGAAAAGGCCAAAAAGCGTTGGACGGCCAATAAGGGATGACTTAAGTCCCAAAAGCGCTGCACACAAGGAGGTGTTGTACAACTTCAATAATGCAATGCACTGGCGGAACCAACCAATTATTCTCTCCAGTCCATTTGACTGACAATGCATCAACAGCTTCGGAGCCCGGTACACGAAACCTAGAATTAAACCTAGGAAGATGGGCATTGGATGCATTTGCAAATCTATCCCATATCAACAGTATGAGGGCGCCAGATACTATCTAAGTGTGCAAAAAACCCGTGGGTTGTACACCAGTCATCGAAATCTAATTTCATTTTAATTTCATTTTTGACAAAAGTCAAAAATATCAAGCGCAATTGAATGCAATTCTGAGTTAGGACTCCCTATATCATTAATACGGACAGCGCCCTGGTTGTCAGAATGCCATTTAACTGACTTGCCCTCAACTAATTCCTTGAATGACGTCAAAGCAAAATGAATAGCTTAAGTTCTCTCCATGTGAAGCTCTTAGTAGCCTCACATGGACTCCACATGTGATAGGAAACTTCATTAGCGCCAACATCATAAGCGCCACAGGCTACATTACTGGCATCTGAAAAGCTAAGTAAAAAAGGCGCCTGAAAAGGCAAAATAGATCTAGAATTAAGGCTAACAATATTGCTTTTCCAGAAAAATATCTCTGAAAGGCAATCGTTATGAAGCTCGATATTAAAACGAGAATCCCATGAAGGTCTGGAATCTATGACCTTGTAAAGAAAACGGGTCTTAAGACGAGTCAAACTACCCAAGACAGGTGTCATGGACATAACATGACCTGCAATAGAGGCACAATCCCGAGCCGTGACATACGGAGCCAATTGAAGATATTTGTCTATAAGTGCAATGAAATTCGAAATACGCTTGTTGGTTATAGAAATAGTACCAGAAACAAGATCCCAGTTCAAACCCAGCCACACAAGTGACTGGGTAGGTTCCCATAGCGATTTGGAGGAATTAGCCATAAACCCTGCATTACTTAACGATGTCTGCACAAACGACGAATTACCTTTGGCAATTTGCAATGACTCACCCTTGCCACACCCATCGTCAAGAAACACAACTATTTTAACACCATTAAATCTCCAAAACTTAACAAGCGGTCTGAGGCCCTTGGTAAAAATGTAACGTCGACGCTAGATCGGCAGATTCGGGTAGCTCTTCTGTCGGAACCGTCGAAGGCAAAACCGTAACAGAATCTTACTGCAAAGACAACGAGCCACCACGAGGTACCTCTGAGCTTCGTTCAGTGTGGTCAAGTTCAGTGTCCGACATAATTTAGAGGGCGAACTGACGCGGTCGTATGACTCGAATAAATACATATGAAGACAACGCAATATATATATCCAACGCCCCGCTAATGAGGCATTGTACAGAATGCCACATAACACCCACGAGACTTGGTTACTGTAGTGTATTACCTGTAGGCCAGCGGTTACTCATATGAGTACATCCGGGATACTAAGAGTGTGTAGTGAGCGGGATCGGGAAGGCGAGTACTGTGTGTATTGTCGTGTGTTCTGCTATTAAAAGCATTAGTTGACCTTTGTGGCTTGCCTTTGTGGCCCTTGAACACTACAGTTACGTAACCCATGATAAATTCATTTATGTTTGACATTTTTAGTTGGGAAATTAGTTACGAAACTAGTAAGAAAATGGCTAGAAATTTCAAATATGGCAATTTTCTTAAAAAATTAATAACATTCTTAGTACATGATCCTGCTTAGTACTATTTCGATATTTTCAATATTCCAGTGCGGACTGAGCGAATAAATTCTCTTCTCACAAACTTTGAACAAAGGGAGTTATTACATACAGTTTACATGCAGTACCCGACGGGAGTCGAATTCGCGGCTGGAACACACGATTCTTATGGTCTGTTTAAAGAGCTACAAGGAACAGTTAACGTTTGGTTTATAACCAAGAATATCTTCGAAGCACCATGAAACATTCTTCTGGTTTATATACGAATTTGGAGATTTGAGAAGGACATTTTGAAAGGAAATCCTTTTAGATGTGTGCATATGTTAAATAATATATATAATAAATTACAATACTCAAAAATAAGAATATTTTGTCACAAATTCTGAGATATAACTAGGTTTTTTTAAAAAAATATCGAAGAAAAGATCTACGTCCTGACCAGGTGACATTTGCAACTGGATTTTTTAGTCATCTTAATCTGAACAGAATAACAGATCTTTAAACAAACTTATAATTATTTAGCGAAATTAAAAAGAAAAAAAAAACATTAAGTTAGCGTTTTTCTTAAACTCATACTCGGTGCAAAAAGCTTTAAACTATATAACAAATGTGGCAGGTACTAGGCCATTCTAGTAACAGAATTGTGTGAAATTGTTTAAAATTTAACTTTTTTCGAAAATTGATGAACTAATGAAATCACCGAGTCTCCTGCTGATATTAGTTTATGTTCATAATCAAGGTAACCATGGTGAGCTTATAAATGTTTTCTACGGTTTTGATTCTGATTCTTAAAATTAGTTTGGTTACAGTGTGTCGAGCCGCATGGAGCGACACGCGAGCTTCGCTTTCTACTGGAGAGTCATGTTTGCAAACGTGACCCTATTGTTAAGGATTTCTACTTCGTCAATCGCTAAGCTCTGTTTTCCTATATACCTTACGAAGAGGGAGCCCAATCATAATTTTTAAATTCTTAAGATTACTAACTTGTTTTAATCATGATAATGTGTTACATAACATTTTGACTTTTTTTGTGACGTGGCGAAACGTTTATGTCATTCGTTGTTGTGTCCACTGAACAATCTTAAAATTAACGACGACAGCGCGAAAATCAATGCCATTAGCGGTAAAAGTAGCAACTTAAATTCGAGCGAAAATGCGATAAGCAATTGTAAAATAAAAAACAACCGGAGGACTGGCATTATTCCAATTTCGACATCATGAATTTTAATCGTCCTTCGCCTTTTCCATCTGTAATCAAGAGAGGATAAGCGATAAAGTATAATATTCTTTTTTAGCAAAGTGTTCAATCTTAGTGACAGCCTGATAGGCTAGTGGGTTTGCAAAGTTAAGCGAAGACTGACGAATAAAAATTTAAATCAATTCGTTAGTACTGCAAGTTATCTGTTGACATTTTGTTTACTAAATTTATCTTCCCATCCATGGTGAATTGTTCATACGTCACAAACTTTACTCAAAATATTTTTGAGTATTCATTTCAGTTTTTAGCTATGCGGACCTCACATATCAATCTGGGCACTGACGATGTAACATATTTTTTTCAATGGCATTTGATCAATCCAAAATTTTGTAGAAATTACTGAGCATTTTACGACCCTATTCGTATTGAGATTCCGCGACTCTCTCGGCTCACGTGGGCCAGTTTTTTTGTTCTTATGATATTTTGATGTTATCTGTGATCTATTGCTGAATAGACCTATGGCAACATGGAATATTTATTTGTTAACGGAGAAGGTTACTCCATAAAACGTACGTCTCATCAACGCTAACAAAAGGCCTTACACTAAGTTTAACCACTCACTGAAGTTTCAGACTCCAAAATGTAGGTTTTTCTTACGAAACACCTCTCCGAAGAAACCCAAGATTCGAACATCGTTGCCGCCATTTTGAACAGTACTTAAAACTAGGTCGCTTTCGACTTATTTCCGTGCGAGAGATTTATCTAAATGGCTTCCGACAAACCTTTAAACTACCACTCGAGGTCATAGTTGTTCTTTATTATTATTTTTAGCCAAACATGCTCCAAACTCCAAATTTATAGCATTGTGGATAGTGTAGTGGATAATCGGTTGAAAAAGTCAAATAGATTTTGTTGACGTTGTGAAGGATGTCAAGTCAGTTGCAAGTTTCGGACGGAGTGACGTCACATAAACACGACCTGGCTGCCAAGACATTTTCAAAATGGCGGCCGCTAAAGACGCTTCTTTCGAAACGAATTTCTTTAGAATAGCGGTCACTTCAGAGGCTGAATAGTTCGATGAGTGGAAAAACCGAACATTTTCTTGCTGTGGGCGAAAAAAAAAAGCTTTATGACCTCCCATAATTAGTTAATCAATTTTTTCCATTTTACCTGCGTTATGCAACGAAGATGATTGCAGAATGATACGTTTTGGCTACCACGAGAGAGGAAAAGCACTGGATGGTCATGTGATTGCAAAGGTAGAGGTGCTTGATAAAGACATCTGTCAGTTGAAATGTTACTATAACGATGACTGTGTTTCATACAACTTTGGACCGAATGAGACTGGTGGTGAAATATGCGAGCTGAACAACTCCACTGATAGACAGCATCTGAAAAGCAAAGAAAATTTCATCTTCCAGGAAACCGAGGTGGGATATATTTGTTATTGACTTAGCGTCCTTATAAATTTTGGGCAAATAAGGCAAGTTTATCAGCAAAAATAGCAACAAGAACACGCCGAAACAATTACAATACAATGCTTCAATGTCCTGTTAACGCAATGCAGCGTATTGCACTACAACGGTTGTCGATAAGAGCCCGAACATTGAACATTCCGGAACATCTCGGAACATCCCGGAACATCATAAAATTATAATAATGATGACAAAAATATGAAGATTTGGGAGAACTCAAAAAAGCTATGGAAGCACTCGCCCGCGGCTCGGACTCCCACAGCATTTCTCGTTCTCCCAAACTTTCACCCTTTTTTCTATAACTCTATAGAAACACGGATCATGTTTTCTATTTCTTAGCAACAGTTGTTTTGGCATTATACTCTTTCATATTGGTCGTTTTTATACTAGGGACGCGTTACCCGTCTGGACGAAGTTGCATGGGCAAAAATTTGTAGTCCGTTTGGTTATGCGTCTCTAGTATAAAGACGGGCACAAGACGCGTTATACGTCTAGATGAGCTATCCTTCGAAATTCGTCTTGAACGACGCACTACGAAATGTAACTCGTCCAGAAGCGCAACGCGTCTTGTGCCCGTCTTTATACTAGAGACGCATAAGCTCGTCCAGACGGGTAACACGTCTTTAGTATAAAAAAGGCCATTCTCTGATTTCCGCGCATTTCGTCTTCTACATTTTCTTTGCAAAATTTATTTTAATGCACTTATGACACAATGATTTAAGTGGCACGGCATATCTTCTGTTTTACCCTCAGAACCCCTGTCAGTCGGTTCCCTGTTTAAACAACGGCAAGTGTCAGAGTGGTTTCACACAAAAAAAATTTCGCTGCTTATGCCCGGCCGGGTTTGATGGAGAGTTATGTGAGGGAGGTAAAAAAAAATTAATGAATTTTCCTTAAAATTTAAAATGTTGTATGAAGGTTAATGTATCGACATGACACGAGCGCAGGACAATGAAAAAAAAGTCTGAGTCCCGGACGTGAATCAACTCCCGAATCATGAAACCGCGTGGGCGCTCTATCCACAGAGCTACGAGAGCTCGTGGAAAGGAAGTTCATATTTAACAGGCGTCCAGCATACCCCTAGGATCAGCACTGTCGAAGTCATCGTAAGTAGTGAGTAATGAAATCAGATAACACTCACTGAAATCCAAATGTTTGGAGATTGGTGCACGTCACATGCACAACACGTGACCGTGAACAACAAGCAAAGAGTTCAAAATATTATTTGGATTTGAGCTTGATATGAATGTCATTATTACGTGCATTTAGTCACCAATTGACCTTTTGCGTGTTAGTTGTTCTAACGTACACAGAATTTCTTCATATTTAAACCTTGTTTGGGATACTTCTTACCTTTCTCGGTTTGCATGTATACTATCTCGAATAATGTTTATCGGCAGACGTGGATGAATGTGCCAGCGATCCTTGCAAGAACGGAGGATCTTGTATTGACCTCCTGAACGGATACAACTGTACTTGTCAATCAGGATTCAACGGATCTCACTGCGAGACAGGTAAAAAGTCTTCACATTGTACAGTATGTTGTTCGTTTATATTTCACACTGAAAAATAATATGTGTACTATATATATATATACCTACACTCAGGTTTATGTCGACGTAAGTCCATATTTTACATAATAAAAAAGCTTGGCCCCTTTTTTTCAACACATATTTCTCCATTGTACATAAGCCCGTATACCGTTGAGAGTGTCAATGTCAAAGAACTATATCCATCCCCCACCTCCCCCCCCCTCCTTTTGGACTTTCGTTAGATAATTGTATAATTAGTTAACCTTATTTAAATATGGTAAATTAAGGTTCTTCAGCTAAATAACATTGCAACAACACAACCAAAATTACTTTGATTTTATTAGATAGTATTTGTCATGCTATACCACAAAGGTATTTTTCAGTTATGCCATCGCGTGGCGTCATGTCATATCACGCATTCCTATTTCTCTTTAGATGTAGACGAGTGTGCCACTGGAGCTCATAATTGCTCCACTCGAGCCGTGTGTGACAATGCTATGGGTTCTTTCAGTTGTTCAGGTAAGAAGGCTGTTGAAACGATAGAATCAACTGTACTGATCAAGTTTAAAACAAAATTGTATTGACTTATTTAATGGTTTTAGGCTTTCGAGTAGCAAAAGTTATATGCGGAGACAAATATGTTAAAAGGGCTGATATACGGAAAAGGTAGCGTCCATTTGCCCTCACCCTCGATAAAACAATCGTTTTATTTGTTTCTTGTAAGCTTGCACTCTGTTTGACTTTGAGAACGGTCTGTCGAACTGGATCTTGACCGGTACGGCGTTCGACAACCAGCCAACATACGGGGACAACCCGACCGCACGAAACAGAGGCCAACCGTCACGACACAAGGGAGACTGGTGGATAGGAGGCTACGAAAATCGTCCCGGTCCTACTTATCCTGCTGGTGCAATAGGAGGCGATGGAAATCAGGGCACAATGACGTCACCCAGTTTCATTATTAGAGGGCATACCTTCAAGTTTCTAATTGGAGGAAGTTGTACAATGGCTGATTGCCGCGCCGAACTTTTAATTGAAGGAATAATGGTTCTGCAGGAGACAGGAGGATGCAGTGAAAGTATGATTGAGCGAAGTTGGGACGTAACGGGATTTCAAAATAAAGAAGCTCACTTACGATTGGTTGATAGCAGTTCTGGTGGCTGGGGACATATCAACTTTGATCACTTTGAAGAGATTTGCAACTAAACCTAATTTTGTATCAACTCAAATGAGTTTTATTTATTAGTATTTTGATCTTATATTTCTTGTTTATTCTCATCACTTCTAATTAGTAATACATTTCATTTCTATTTTCATTTCTATTTGTTTTCTGATGCAAATAGTGCAGTCTGATTGGCTGAGCTATTTTCACCCATTGTATATACAATAGTTAAACCGCACGTGAACAAATTAAATGGTGACATTTTCTCGCGGAAGAGGATTATCTGCCAAATTATGCTGGATAATTCAATTTAAATTTCAAATGAGAATAGAGATTACTCCATGGGAGTATGATGCGTATGATTTTTATTCACGAGTTTTCTGACGCAACTCAACGAGTGAATAAAAAATCGTACAAAGCAGCATTTTCCATGGTGTAATTTGTTTATTTGAGATTGTTGAAAAGCCAATTTTTGTCAATCTTACGCACGTGTTTAGGGAATCCATTCAACTGCAATGTATGCGTGTAAAACTAGAATAGCTAAAACATCAGTTTCTCTTTCAAAATCAAATCTTTAATGAAGTAACACAAGAAATGAAACGTCAGTTTATACTTTCACAACTTTTATAAACATTTTTCAGTTGAATGAAAGCCTGACTGAGGCTTATAAGTCACTCGAAATCGCGATGCGATGTTGTTCACTAGTGATCTTTCGTCTCTTGCGTTTGTGATTGGACGAACGTTGTTTTTTCACTAGTGAGTTTTCATCGTTCGCGTTTCCTATTGGCTAATGCATTTTACGTATCATTTTTACGTAATTTTTTTTTCGTGAGGAAATCTCAGTGTCTATGATATAAAGGGAAGATATTCACTCAGGGTAAAACGGCAAGTTCGATTCCGGTTAGAGACTTCCGGTTAGCCGAAATGCAGCTGCCCAACCAACAAACCGAACTCGATTCAGAGCAGGCGAAATGACGAAGGCTAAAGATTAAAATTTAATACTGCCTGATATGAAGTTCTTCTATATTAGTTTAGTGGAGGCCCGGCCTCCGGATGAATGATCCGGGTTTGAGCCCTGGCTGGGGACAGTTGTGTTGTGTTCTTGACACTCTACTCTCACGGTGCCTGTCTCCACCCAGGTGTATAAATGGGTACCGGCGAGTTTAATGTTGCGGATAACTCTGCGATGGACTACCATCTCGTCTAGGGAGGGGTGGGGAGTAGAGATACTCCTAGTCGCTTCATACCACTGAAACCGAATATATATTAAAGCGCCTGCCTGATGCGCCATTTTACTTTTTAGCCTTCGCCTCTTACAAAAAGAATTACTTATTATTTATTTATCTGCTTACGTTACTTCTAAATAGCCAATCATGTCATTGTGGATGTGTAGGTAGATTTGCAGTTTGGGTTTTCAGATTCCTTGGTTGATGAGTATCCTTTATATACTCTTGGATGGAATGTTTGTCACACGAAAGAGTAACGTGTTAACAACTGATCTTTTGTGACACGAGGAGTGGTGAGAGGGAAATTTCATGTGTTCATCGTCAAGTGGAATTTTAAACTCGCTCACCCAACGATCTGATTCTTTACTCGAAATCTCACCTGCTTGGGACAAAAAAAATCATGCATCCTCTCAAAAGAAAAAAATACGCATTTTTAACGCAGAGCAAATTGATACAGTAAAACCCCAGGGGCTGCGGCAGTAAACGTAAAATGTAAATGTGGCTGTGACGTATGAAGGTGGGAAATCCAAATGAAGATGGTGGGACTCAAACAATGTTTTTACAGCTTATGTTTTCACTTTCTAAAGTGGGGGAAATTAACTGGAGGAAAAGCAAACGAATCAAGCCTCCGTGCAATAGCCTAGTCGCGTGAGAACGGAAGTACAATCATTAATTAACTCACATTAACACGCTTTAACCCCGGGGGGTACTCCTTGGAATTTTTGGTGGGGGTGTGCTGCCCGCATCTCCAAATCCAGACCCAATTTCAGACCAAAAAATGCCATTTCCCATACCCGTTTTCAGACCTGGCCGCAAAAATCGTTTTCAGACCTGACCTTGTACGTGATTAAGCATAGCATATGCATCAGTGCTGAACGGAAGTCAACGTAACAAAGATGAATATGTAAAATTTTAATTAGCTGCAATGATATATTTTATCTATTTCTCTTCTCTCTCGCCACTTACTCACCCCGGTTGCTGGGAAGAAAAGTAAGTTTATAAGCTTTCGTGAACGTTCCCCCAATAACCATACCCAATTTCAGACCAAAGTGTTCAAAATTTATACCCGTTTTCAGGCCAAAACGGCTCAAAAACCATACCCTTTGGGTCGGCACATACCTATATACCTGATATAGGGGAGTACCCCCCTGGGGCTTTACCAAAGATAATTGACCCGACGACTGGCACAGCAATTACACTTGCGCCAAGTGCAGATAAATTTTGTAGTTGATATTGAAGCAGAGTATAGCTTGTCTCGTCGTAATTGTTGGACTCTATGGCTTTTAAATTGCCCTCCCAAAATGGGAGGGTAAATTCCGAAAAACCCTCTATCGAAGATTATACGGGCCTAACACTGTTTGACTGGAGTCTTCTACAAGACGAGGAGGAGACAATCGGCCGTGGCTCCTTTTGATTGGCAGACGTCTTTTGCAGTGTCCTTCGGTATCCTTCGGAAGGGGACGAAGTGTGGGAAAAAAAAAAAACTGCCAAACTGATATAGACAAACAGAAGTCAAAATTCATGTCGTATAAGTCCGAGCGAGCGGAAATTGGCGCTAGCGCTTGAAGACAAGAGTCGCAATTGCTACACGAGAGATCCTCCAAAAACTGAAACATCTTGTCGGGAGGTGGAAATTAAGAATACAAAAGCAAAAACCGACACAACGTAGGATGATTTTTTTGAAAGTGTACTATATTTCGGCTGGCCAATGCCAAGCCAGCCATCTTCAGGTACAATGAAACGTTTTACATCGGTACGTGTTTTTATGTAGCCGATATTTACGTAATACCGGAAATACGCAAAAGTAATTGATAGAGTAAATTAAAGATAAGCATACGGTACAATAAAATAACACGTTAAAAGAGCATAATAAAAGAAAACAAATGGAAACAGTTAATATGTTTCTTCGCGGATGTTCAGACCATTATAATTCTCTTTTCTTCATATGTTTTTTGTTTTTATTATTATTTTATTTCGCCTTTTAGGATTTAGGACAATTTCGGGGCAATTTTCCGCCATTCCGTCTTTTAGGGTGTGCAGTAATTTTCCGTCGTTCCACCGTTCCTCCGTTCCACCGTTCCACCGTTCCTCCGTTACACCGTTTGCCGTTCCGTCGTTCCACCGTTCCTCCGTTGCACCATTCCACCATTCTGTCGTTCCTCGTTTTAGGTCCGCCCATGGGTGAAAACCTGGTACATGGTACGACATAAAGTTTTAAATACACACATACCAGGCCCGTAGGAACGAATTTTGGAGTGAGGGGGCCCAAAGGTTAGCACTGAGGGTGGTTTGTTAGGATGGGCCGGAGGCCCTTCTCCTGTAGGGGGGTCCGGGGGCATCCTCCCCGGGAAAATTTAGAAAATTTAGACACGCTCTAGTGCAATTTGGTACATTTTGGAACACTTTCAGAGACGCACTTTGATGTAACTTATAAGCCATTTTGAAGCCATTTTTTTTAAATATTTAGGCTTCTAACAATCACCTTTGCCTACCTTTGTTTAAAGTGCCTATGAAGTTAGAACTAACTGCTGCTTATTTGAAACGCTTTTGGAAATAAAGGAGAATGGCTGTACCTAGCAAGCGTAAAAAAACGCGACCAGTATTCTCTTATCACATAAACTGAGTATCCACTCTAAAGATGTATTGTATTGTATTGTATTACAGTGTATCATGGCATCGGAGATTACAAACCTGTATTAAACCAGTGTATTACAGTATAATGGTTAAAAGTTACAATCACTGGCGTAATTCAAACTAGATCCGCTTGAGAAAAGTGCCCAAATTTTGACAACCTGTGAGGGTTTCCAGCGACAAAATCATTGGCAACATTAATAAGAGAGGAAAGGAAATTTAACAGACATTTGAGCTTAAAATGCCTTTACAATACACATTTTCGCCTGGGATGCTTATTAGCTCTCAATTAAATATACTTTACCCCACTGTTACGAGCTGATTAGTACTTAAATTTTTGCCAAAAAAGTGGGGGGGGGAGCACGGGCCCCCCCCGCCCCCCCTACTCCTACGGCCATGCATACTGCACGGTTTATAATTCTTCACTCGTATTGATTCAATGCCTATCTTGCGATCATGGTCCCAAAGGGGGATCCTTGGAACCCTGGAGCCTGGAATTTTTTGTCATGGAGCCCAATGTGAATGTCAAATCATTTCACTGTTTGGAGTCCCGATCTCTTTTTATCAGTGGACCCCGGAGCCCTGGAAGTTTTGTTGCGGATCGAACCCGGAGCCCAAAGTAATAAAAGGGTTTAAGTCAATCATTTTAAGTTCCCAGCGTTTGAACAATTGCCGTTCATTCTGATTTCGTTGCACGGTGATAGTACTGTAGTTGTAAACTTTTGAATGCCAAATGCTTTGGCTACTTCGTTTATACGGTGGTTTACGGCCAAATAATTCTAAATCTCGGAAAGTAACACCGGAAGTAACACTCAGTTACAATTCATTAGGCAAGCTGTCCTTATTTGGCCTGGCCTCTCATACGGGACCTCTAAGGTGCTTAGCTGCCACGCTTTCTTGAAGTCAAAGATGGCGGATTCTAGAGAACTGCAGACAAACTTGACTGAATACCGTGCTCAATTACAACAGGTGAGTTTCTTTCGATCAGAATTACGAGAGTTCGTTCGTTTTCCATGTAAACTAATTTTTGTCCAATCGTTCAAAGCGACATTCTATTTTATCGTAGGTTGAAGCAGCACTGACCACTGATCCAGAGAATGACGAGCTCAAGAAATTAAAAGGAGATTTACAGGTTTAATGTTCTGGTTTAAATGTTAACCTTACTTTCCTTAGTCGCCTTAGAATATAGTAGCGTTATCAAAATACCCAGCACGGTCCTCGGCTGTCTAGTTGTAGATATAGTTTGTTCAAAATCGTTTGATTGTTATTATTGTGGGAAACAAAAATTAATTGTCATTACACAAGTATTTCCCTTCAAGAAAGGACTTTTAACATCAAATTATGTTGTCTTAAACAGGAAGTGATAACTCTTACATTGGATCTTCTGAAAGTGAATGAGGTAAGACGCTTACTTTGATCGCTGTGTCTAAATGTCTGGCAGCAGGACAGGTCTTTCAAAATAGTGTGTCCGGCAGTCGAAATTATTACCGAATCCACCAGAAGTTCGAGTAACAAGTGGAAAAAACCTAGTTCCAAGGTTATTTGCACTTTTACATTGTATCACAAACTTCTGTAGGATTGTGAAATATATAAATTTTGAGATACGATGGATGTTGTGAAAATCCTGCATAGGTGTTTTGAGGCACAATAGCGATGAACAGTGTATCATTGTGTGATATAATACTGTGTTCTTTTTCCTGAAAGTTGTTAGCCTGTCTGGTGGCTCATGAATAGTTCCTGTGTTTGCTGCTGGCAAGCTTTTAGCCAGATTTAAAAAGTGGGCATCCAAATCATGTGCTATAGCGTCTGCTGAAATGAACAATTTATAAAGCGATATGTGAAAAATAAATTAATTTTTTTAAAAGGTGGGTGTCCACAGGACACCTGGACACCCATCTGCTGATCTGACTTGTTAAAAGCCTGGCTCTCTGATTAAAACTGTCCAAACAAGCAGATTAGTGTAGGTTACCAAACAGATACATGTACGTGTACATGTAACATAATGATTGATATACATGTAAGAAGAGGCATTGTCATTTTTTTGTTCTAATCACATGTTAGAAAGGAGGTGTTGGCGATATTACAGCCTCAGTAGGTGTCAAGTGGAAAGTAGGACAGAAGTGTCAAGCTGTTTGGAGTCAGGATGGCAAGTAAGATGTGCAGATACATTGTATTGTCTCCTCTAAATACCCCATTCTGTTTGTTAGAGATGCAGTCACCTACATGCTAGTTGCTAGCGTAAAAGCCCTTGTAGAAGCCACACCTGCATGAGTGCTGAGTAGCCAAACTTTGAAATGTGGAGAGGTCTGGGCATCGCACAATGAAGCAGTCGGCCAATTGCCTTGCGTGTGCTTTGCAAATATCTTGTTTTTAATTATTTTTCTCGCACATGGTGGAAAGATGTGTCAGGTGTCACAGCAAACCTGGAGTTTTGTGGAGTAATGGAGATTCCCTGTAGGTTGATTTTCAGTTGTTTGAGAAAAGTGAAAAATTATCACTTTACAGAACTGTTGGAGGACAAGAATTGCAAGTGAAAAAACTTTAAGATACCAATGGCTCCTTTAGAAGCCAGCACAAATGAAAACAGCAATGATCAACAACATGCTTTCAATTTGTTGCATGTATATGTTCCTTCAGTGACATCTTGACAAGTTTTGTACGAATTATTATTAATTATGCCTCAGAGAACTCCAACCACAGATGTTTCTGTAGATAAGTCACACCCCGTGATTTTTTACACGGGCTTTTACAGTAGTTTAGCAACAACAACAACAGATACACTGCACATGCTCAGTAGTGCAGCAACTTCTGATGGTCATTTTGTAATTCCAGAGCTAAGATTCCAGATACCTGCACATGTAAGTTTTCAAGGCAGGATGTCAATTAGGAATTCCAACTGGTCAATTCTCACTGCTGCCAATAAATCATTATAAATTTGTAATTATTCTGTCAGGTCACATAGCTGGCCTCATTGGATTTTTGACGTGAGACCCCTCACATAATTTATTTGAAACACTGAGAGCCTGTTTTAATTGAAATTTTACTTGCAACAGTTAGGGCTAGTCACTGTGAAAATGATTTTGCTCACATGATAACGGGTTTGATCATCTTCAGGCTTTTTTCTTCTTTCTTCAGAGATGTCCTGTTCAGAAAAAATTGACTGCCTGTCAAAACCCCAATCTCCAAAAATGTGTCAGCAGTTTCTTTTATTTCTATTGGTTACCTTTTTATTAATCTGTCAAGTTCGACTATCAAAAAATTTGCATAACCTGTTGCCTTAAAGGCCACCATGTGGAAAATATTTAAAATAAAGGAATTCGCCGACACGCTTTTGTTCCATATCTACATGTACATGTATCAGTGAATGTTCTGACCAAATTTCATGGAAAACCATCAAATCTGCATACCCTGAAAAATGAGTGCAAGTTTTCACCTTCTAAATGTTTATGAGCATATCATGCCTTCACAAAGAAATATGTCAACTTGAAAAGCCATGAGCCAATGAAATAACAGAACCCCTAGTGTTCACAGTGTGCAAACTTTAGCTTCGTGGGAAAGCGATAGTGTTACAGTCACATTCCAGGCGTACATGGTTCAACGAAAGGAAAGCGATGTGCTTCGCCAAAACAAAAACAAACCAAGGAGCAAAATAATGCTAATGAGTTAAAATAGGATTTCCTGTCCACTGGGGAGTCAATGACTGAAATGATTATGATTATGATAAGGATTTTTAATATATTATTAACTTTTATTAAAAAATATCTTTTTTTCTCAATAACTTGCACACATTTTAATATTTTACTTAACTTTAATTTTCTTGAACAAAAAAAAGTGGACAAAGGTTTGAAGTAACCTTACAGGGAGGCAAACAATATTATTGTGATTTTGTAACAAGTTCAACGTCACTCAAGGATGTTTATGTGTTTTCCAGCTATTATGATGCAACTGTTGATAGCATTTCGGATGACCTGACAACATGTACAGTTTCATTTGAAAAATATGGAAACACAGAAATTGTTAAGGTGAGTCAGAGTTTAATCTTGTAAGATCAAGAAAGGCTAAGAAATTTATACAGGGACGTTCAGTAACACAGCAAGAATAGCAGTTCATATGTTTGACTACTTTGACCATTGTACCTTGAAGGGGTGGGTGGTAGTGCGTAGGAAAAACAAGAGAGGGGGGTAGCCGTATAAATGAGCATGAATCCTAGAATACAGACTAGATGTTTGAAAATATCTACCGGACAAGAACATACAGTAATTATCATATAATTATTTTAAAACAGGTTTCATCATTAAGAGAAAAAGATCAAGCTGGCTCAAAGAGACCTGCTGAAACTTCGAAAGCGGCTGTAACAGCAACCACATCAAAGAAATCTAGGTACTGTATGCTAAGTAGTCTACAGCTGTACCCATAAAATGCAATTCAAAGAAAATTCATGACACTTGACTGATGCAGTTATAATCTGGATGTGATGATAAGCTATGTTTGATATTTTTAGGGCCGATGAGGATGCCCTTCGGGAACAGAAAAAGAAAAAGATGTTAAAAAAGAAACAAAGAGCAAAGGTGAGGAGTCCTGTTGCCGTCTTTGTGCCAGATTTTTAATGGCTAAAGCGTCCATTGTTTTTTAGAATGCTTACTTTTGTTATTAAAGTACATGTACATTGTACATGTAGACACTGATGGCTAATAAAGAGGCCTGCCCAATGCAGAAAGGATTGGCTAATCGCAGCCAAATTTCCCTTTTTACTACATGTAGTCTCAGGTGAAGTCTCTTTGAATTGGAGAACAGTCACTTCACATCCACTAAATGTAACATTCTATCTAAACACTAAAGTAAAGTTGCATGTACAGTCAATAACAATATTGTAGCTTAGATATTTACATGAACATACATGTGCCCTATTTATTTAAACAACTTTCGGTTGGCCAATAGTCCTTAGAAAAAGATGTACTTTGAAGAATTGCAGTGTGGCAGCCTCATGGCTAAAGCGCTCATCTCCAAACCAAGCAGTCCAGACTCAAATCCTGGTCAGGGACATTGTGTTGTGTTTATGGGCAAGACCTTTTACTCTCACAGTGCATCTCTCTATCTATGTGTATATTACACGTAAATGGATATGGGCCAATGCTGGGATAAGCTCCAGCCCGATGGGTCACTTCGCTCGTATGCATGTACTTTACCTTGAGGAATTGTATCCAAATTTCATGGTTCTTGCTGTTCTAAGTTTTCCTTGATACCTTTAAAGCAGGTTTAGATGTGTTTCGCATCCAAGCAATGCAGTGCGTCCAGTTTAAACTGTTGGTAGACCTATTCATAGATGGCTGCCAATATAAGATTCTTCATGTATATGTTGTAGTTAAAAACTAAATTCAGGTAAAAATAATTTTAACTTAGTTGGATTCTCAATGTCCTTTGTTTTCTAACCCTAATTATCCATAATCAATGAATACCGGTTCAAGTAGGGCTAAGAGACAAAGGAATTTAATTTTTACCTGAATTTAATTTTTAACTACAACATATACATATAAATTAGCCCAACTAACCTCATTTCAGGGTAGAAATTCTGACTTTTGAATTGTCAACTCAAAAACGAGGTTAGTTGGGGTAATGTTTATGCTTATAAATTAAATAACTTTTAATTAGCAGCCATTTATGAATATGGACTATACGCTGTACCTAGACCACTATATCAAATAAAAGCTTATGGAACTGGCTATTACGCTATACCAAGACTTTTGACATAAAATGAATTGTCAAATTTTTCACATCCTCTAAATGTGAGTCTCTTTTCAAAGCTACAAGTCAAAGGAAATTTAGAGGTTGTAAAAACTTTGACAATTCACTTGATTTCTGGTATACATGTAGTTTGATAGCCAGCTCTTTAAGCTTTTATTTGATATAAGGGTTAAGGTACATGTATCTACAGTTCAAGCTGGAGATGTTACATTGCTCGGACATGAGACACCTGAAGGTTTACCGTAACCTTAATTGTTTTTGGCGAGATTCGCATTCTTAAATCTCTGTATTATTTTAAATTGATTATCGTAGCATGTACATAGGGAAACATGATTTTCACATGATACATGTTTTGTATACACTTGCAACTTATATGCATGCATGTTCTTATAAGTAGTTTATGGTATGAACTTCTTACTTGACAGGAAGTTGAAGAACAAAGGGAAAAGGACAAGCAAAACTGGTTGGACTTCTTTAACAATTCAAAGGTTTGTCATCTTACTTTGTTTCTTGGCTTGTTTTTGAGTAGAGGATGGCAAAGTGCTTCAGATTGGGTTTTCAAAATTACGTGTAATTTGCGATTGTTAGTTACTATGGTCCCATGTAATACATTTGAGACTCATTAATTTACAGTACAAATGTATGTATAATTTTTTGTGTACTGATTTGATGTACATGTACTTGCACCTATCAGTTGTGATCTCTATGAATGCTCATGACAAGATGGATTGCTTAGGAAACCAATCAATTGCTGCGAACAATACCATCTTTGTTGCCAGCTTAGGAGAGCATCTGGCTTTCTCCTTTACATGTAGGCGGGCAAAAGTGTTTTGAACTGAACTTCTTTTTAAATAAGAACAAAATTCCTTTAGATGGTCAAACCAGACAGGCAAAGTTGCCCTCGTAGCTACATGTACACAATTTATCAAGTGCCTGCTTTGATAGGTCTCAGGGCCTATTTGTTTTTAAGGATGGTTGATGCCATCTGCCAGGTACACTGTAAATCGCTATCCAGTAGACAGTTGGCAAACCAGCTACATGCACGCTCTCCACTGGACTGAGTGACGTATCCGACATATAGCAATATCCACTTGGAACCCAAAATACATGTGTAGTAGGTTGATTGAAAGACTAGGTTCCTATTTTGGGTCTATGATATTACACATGGAATTTCATGAAACTTCAAACCCCAAAAGAAACTAGAAAAACTCAACCTGTTATTTAGGAGGGGTTAAACACAGCAAATACTTGTTGGAAGCTGTGTTAATATTCCCAAATGTTCAGTGCTTACATGTAACTTTAAACAAACTTTAAATCCAAGTCATACCAAACATGCATTGAAGTGTATCAATACAGTTTCTCTGATACTGCTACTGTGAAAGTGTGTTAAATGGGTGCATGCATATTTGTGTCTCTATTGTAGGGTGGTGGCTCCAGCAAATCAGGAAAGAGTTTGAAGGGTGTTTCAAAAAAGAGCATATTTGCCTCTCCAGAGTCGATTGAAGGAAAGGTAAGTCTTGTCCAGCCAGGCTCTCGTATGAACTTCCCCAGAGCATTCGTACGAATCTTTCAGGGCTTCCCCCCTGTCCCTCACATTTTCCATTTCCCCACTCCCCACTCCTGTGTTAGACAGGCATCCCATCCAGGAAGGAGTAGCTTTAGTTTTCGTCGCTCCATGCTGAGGTTGACCAGGGTAAGCTCCGGCAGACTAGGCTTATGGAATGGGCTAATATAATGGGTAAAATAACCAAAAGAAGTTGAAAAAATTAAAAGAAAAAGATTGAAAGATCTTTGTTGTTGTCTTCTTTTCAGGTTGGTGTTGGTACATGTGGCACCGGTGGACAACCCATGACGCAATTCACACAACCGGACAAACTTGTTTATAAGAGATGATAACATCCAGTGCTTCTCACGCGATAAATGTATAGAACACTTTGAACATTTCAGTTTTACATGCAAGATCAATGCAATATAGAATACTTAGGTTCTGAGAGAGGACAAACCGCTTACCGACCCATCAAGAACAGTTTTGTTATCGTTAGGTCCAATTTTCACCAATGAGCATCTTGACAAAAAAATGTACAAACACAAGGAAGGGAATTCGGATGCTCGTGGTCAATCGTGCAATACTGATTTTTGTTTTACAGTGCTGCTCTTATTTATTTTTTTTTTTTATTCTTTTCCAGCAGTTTCACGGAGTAGGCTATTATCAGAGTCTGATAAGTTGAAAGGAAATACGATAGGAAATGGGGCGAGTTTTTAGTGAAAAAAAAGCGTATACCAGAATAACTGCTTAAACCTAACCCTAAGCTCTGGCCAAACAGAGTCGCAAGTCGTTGAAAACTTGGTAGACCTACTCCGTCTAGCCAGGCCTTGCATCATTTCTAAATACTAAAGCATGAAGAGTTGCCTGAAAAAACACCAAACACAATTGCGTATGGGAATTCCAGAGAAAAAAATTTTTGAGAGTTAAGAGAAAATCTGCAAACACAAGTAAAATTTCATCATCAGTTTTATTTCACCAGTACAGTCAAGTGTTTACTATGAACTTTAAAATTTGTTATTTGGTGTTTTTAGAAGTGATTCCTTTTGAGAATATAGTTGGAATGGTCGCTAAGGAGTTTGCAATACGATGGAAAAAATCTCGGTACAAAGTTTTTGTGCACTTGTTACTTGAACTTCTGGTGAATTCCTTATTAAATTGTGTAATTTTCTAACTCTTGGTGTGTGAAAAACGGATAAGCATCAAAGCCGTCTTCGAAAAATAACAATGTATTCTGTCGCGCCACGTCTTTAGTTATGCTTTTTTGATAACCTGAATAAGCTAGACGTAACACGCTGGTTTTTTTTTTATTTTTATAATGGAAGGTCTTTTAAGAAAGATATCTCCTTAGCAAGAAGTGACTTGGTAAGGTCGTGCTGAAGTTGTTCTGAGCCATTGAGAAAAGTGTACCCGGTTAGTTTCATCAGTGGCGCACAGGCCTCCTCAAACAACGAAACTAGCGAGGAGTCTCGGTCGAATCTCCAATGACTTATCCTGTTAACATCACTTCCCGATACAGTAAAAGTTGCTGCGCCGGTTCCAACGGGGTTTTCATCTTCCACGATCCACTTGTATATCGACTCGACCATGGAGAGGCCAGCAAAGTTGTACAACTCGTTCGCCGTATTGAGAGCATTACCTACAATGTCTTCATAACGGATCACCTTGTATCGGTCTTTAAACCAGTTTAACCAGTTTTCTTTAGCGTAGTTTATATTGTCGGAAACTTGCGAGCACATTAATTTCGCGTGTTGCTTGACGAGTTCCCTTCCTTCCTTGGTCAAGGGACTTGTTTTAAGCAATTTTCGCTGAGGTCCCCCTAAAATGAAAAACGTACGGCCTAGCAAAGACGACACCACGGCACGTGGGTCCCTTACTAGATGTATAATCAAACAATCAAATTTAGCTGGGTCAGCACTGCAGACCCTCTGAAGTTCTTGTATTCCAATATTTCGCGGCAGGCGCGTTTGCATTACTTTCGCCACGGTCAATTTCTTAGCTTTGCAAGCATTCCTGACTGCCTCTTTGGTAAATTTTGGACTTAAATATCGCCAATAGGTTAGTCTCTTTGAACTTCTCACAAACGGAGGAATTGACCTTTTGAGTGTGGCGTCCTCGCGAAATCCGCAGTCAAAAACGTCACGAAACAGAGTTGAAAAGTCAGATTTGTACTCATAATTAGTTGCTTTGTCAAACGGACTCCATTCATTCCCGTAAACAGCCCTCCTTAAGTTATGCAGAGGCTCGTAGAGATAGAATACATCCGGATGCAAGTTAAACAAGTTTCCAGTGAATGTTGAGCCAGAACTCATGTGCGTCAAAATGATCACATTCCATCTTTTTGTGTCTCTAGCTGCAGTAGATGGTTTAATTGAAGAGGAATTTTCTAGTTGATCGATTCCAGGTTTAATGGCAGGTAGAGGCCGAAAATCTTTCGACTCCTGTATCACAATCGATACAACCAAGAGAACAATGGCTGCATTACAACAGACAAGCATGGCGAGGAGCATTCTGTGATTACCATGGAAACTGCAACAACAACATAATTCAATCAACTTACCATTAAATCTCTTTTAACCCTCCCCGCTTCTCAAACAAACAAAATTACTTAAGAGTGACTTCCTGTAAATACTACGGATAGGTGTGCAAAATACAAAAATCGAATTCCCTCAAACTTTTTCA
>OMLO01000578.1_pt1 | contig 24626 bp, 9 predicted proteins | sample 1674811 | NCBI WGS metagenome assembly OMLO01 (sample SAMN06265003, study PRJEB25207) | coral metagenome | isolation source: Coral host | place: Mexico:La Bocana,Puerto Morelos, Mexico | collected 2008-11-13
ATCAAGTTCCATGCTTCAGCCGTGAACAAAACTATCGAGGCTGTCTGGAGTTATGAGAGGAGCGACGACCAAAGAGCTATCAAGTTCAATGCGTCAGCCATGAACAAAACCATTGAAGCTGTTTGGAGTTATGAAATGAGCGAAAATGAGAAAGCAATCAAGTTCCATGCTTCAGCCGTGAACAAAACTATCGAGGCTGTCTGGAGTTATGAGAGGAGCGACGACCAAAGAGCCATCAAGTTCAATGCTTCAGCCATGAACAAAACCATTGAAGCTGTTTGGAGTTATGAAATGAGCGAAAATGAGAAAGCTATCAAGTTCAATGCTTCAGCCATGAACAAAACCATTGAAGCAGTTTGGAGTTATGCAATGAGCGGAAATGAGAGAGCAATCAAGTTCCATGCTTCAACCATGAACAAAACTATTGACGCTGTCTGGAGTTATGTGATCAAGGACGAGAGAGCTATCAAGTTCAATGCTTCAGCCATGAACAAAACTATCGAGGCTGTCTGGAGCTATGCAATGAGGGGAGACGAAAGAGCTATCAAGTTCTACGGTTCAGTCGTAAACAAAACTCTTGAAGCAGTTTGGAGTTATTCGAAGAGTGGCAATGAAAGATCCATCAAGTTTAATGCTTCAGCCTTGAACAAAACTGTAGAAGCCTTCTGGACGTATTTGAAGAATACGGATGAGAGAGCCATCAAGTTCCATGCTTCCGCCTTTAACAAATCAGTTGAAGCTGTCTGGAGTTACATCAAGAGCGAGAATGAAAGATCCATTAAGTTCAATGCTTCCGCTTTGAACAAGACTTTGGAAGCTGTCTGGACCCTGATTAACCTCGACGCCGAGAAGGGACTCAAGTTCAATCTTGCAGTTATGAACAAGACCATGAATACTTCTTTAGTATTTTTCCGTAATTTAGCTAGCACAGGCTTATACCTAAACATGACATGCTGCAACAAATCGTTTGACTTATTAAGCAAAATCGTCTTCCATGAGAAAGAGAGCAAGGTTATCGTTAGGGCTGCATATCAGAATGTCACCGTCGCTCTTGTTGGACTCTCCCAGAACTCAAAGTCGCAGAAAATTGCATGCATCTACCCTGAATACCTCGGTCAGTCGCACGGTAAACTCTGTGCTATTTTCACAAATAGCTCGGCCGAGAGGAGCATGGCCCTCAACTTAACCGTCCTTAACCGAACTGGTGAATTGAAGACAGAGAGGTTTACAGATCCCATCAGGTGTGGTACACGTCTAACTGCCAAGTTTAACAAGACAATCTTCTTCGAATCTTGGGTGAGCTTCTTTCACACCGATGAGTTGAAGAGCCTGCATTTTAATGCAACAGTGGTGAACAAGTCAGTCGGTGCCTCACTCTACCTCCGCAACGACACTGATAAAGCAATCGGATTTAACGCCACCTTTTTGAAGAAGCAGATTGGTATGGAGGGCGTCTGGCTAAACGGCAAGACCTTGAAAGAAGCTGCTGTTGTCCTATTCTGGAACAAAACTGTTGCAGCCAAATCAACTGTTATGTTTTTGAACAACACTCACCGCAAGATGCTCGAATATCGCGTCCACATTGGTCGCTTCGCTGCTGAATGGCAGAACACCCTTATCTCCAAGGAAACGGGCCTGAAAGAACTGGTCATGCTCCGCATGCTTCGAAATGGAAGTCAAAGTCTCTTCTCTGATAGCTCCAAACTCACATACTTCAGACGGGAGAAGAGTCATGAACTTGGCTATCAGTACATTGTTAAAATGATGGGCCGCTCCTTCGAGTATGGCTGGGATGCATCTTACAACAACTATTCCAATGCCGAGGATTCGTATCATGAAGCCAAGGTATCGCTGCTTTACACCGAGGACAAGAAGGTTTCATTGACAGGTATTTATAGAAACACCTCCGAGGAACTCTCCAATACTCTTATCGTGGAGTACCTGCCAGAAAAAACGATGACACAGTCTTTAATCTGGTACAAGGAACGCAAGTCCGTTGATGTCAGAGTCGAATTAATTCCAAGAAATCCACTGACATGGACGACTAGCTGGAACACTAACGATGGCCTATCAGTCAGTAGTGTCGTCTCAGCTTTTGATAAGAAGATTGAAAATTGGCTTCAATACAGCAAGAGCACAGGGGAATACGAAGGCCACTTTGAGATCTGCCCCGTTTTTCCTTTGGAAGTTAGAGGAGTGTTGAGTAGAGAAGGTGGTCTACTTTTCACGACGGAGATTGAAGCCTTCAAGAGAACATGGAATCACAAGATCGACTTTAAGAGGGATGAACATAAACTTCATATTTCTGTTAACGTATTGCCTAACGCACCAGTGATTCTTGACGCTAGTTGGGACAATACTGAAGGCATGGCAATAGCCATGGATTTGAAAGGGTTCAAGAAGTCTCTTTCGCTGGTCTGGGAGTATGACAAGTTAACGAGGTCCTTCACTTCTGGCATAACGATCTTCAAGCGAACACTGACTTTAACTGAGAAATTGGATATGGAAACCAAGACACTCTTCTTGACATTCTCAGCATTGAATCGTATCGTTGGTTTCACTGGGAGGTTCGACTGGAAGAACTATGTCGTTAGCGCCTTCGTCAGGTATCAAAATCACAAAGCGGGCTGGTTCTTGAGATTTAACCCCTCTTCAAGAAGCATTGTTTTCAATGTAACCGTCACTCCAAGAATCTCAGGGCAGGTTGTCGGGGAGATGCCAGATGATTATCGTCTCCAGGTGACCATCCAACGCAAGTTTGGTGAGAATGTGGTGAACGAGTCACGCCTGATGTACCTCTTGAACGCCGAGGCAAGCCGCGTTTCGCTGACTTGGAACACCTCGACCATAACCACACTGATGAATCGTGTTAAATTCCTGAAGACATTAATCAGGAATGTAACCTTGAGGTACTACAATCTGACAATCCTTAAGGGGAAAAACCTTACCAAAGAGGTCCAAGTGCTTGTCAAAAAACTTGAAGCCAAGATCAAACCCGTCGCTCTGAAGCTGTACGCTCAAGTCCAGAATTACAACTACACGGGACTGCTCCAGAATGTCTCAAACAAGGCTCAGAACTTGACGCAACGTCTTTTTAACGTCACAATCCAGACACTCAATGACACCATCAACAGGCTTCCAAAGATGATGCGTAACGTCACCGAACTTTACAAGAGAATTCGTCTGAACGCCACAATAGCCTACAAAAGGTTCCGCACAGAGGTGCTTCCACCCATAATTGGAAAAATCACCCTCCATCTAAAGAACATCAGCCGAGATGTAAAACGCTGGGCCAATAACGTGTCCATTATGGTGAACGCCGTAACGGTTCGTGGAGAAAAACTTGGGGATATCGCCAAGCGCGTTTCCAGAAAGGTTGAAGTTACTACCACAGACCTTGTCGAGAAAATGAAGGTGAATACACGCCAGCTAATCAGCAAGATCCGAGAAATTGAGATTCGCGGGCAGAAAGTAGGCCCTCTGTTTGATAAGTACATGCTTGAGGTAAAGACATTTACATGCAACTTTAATGCTTCTTGCACCCTGAAGAATGTGACCCTCATTGCCAAGAACTTGACGTTGATTGTTCGTAATATAACTGTTCTAAACAAGACCCTTGAAGAGCATCTCTTGAGCGTTCGTAACATCACTGTACTAAACAAGACTCTTCAGGAGCACTTCAAGCGGCTGAATAGGACCTTCCACGAGAAGTTAGAGTTGCTTAACAGGACTGCCTGGAGGAATATCAGGTCTCTCAGGAAGAAGGCCAGTCTGATGCATCAAACAGCGTTGAATTTCACAAAGAATTTGACCAAAGTTCTTCCCAAGCTCATGCGAAATGCTACCATTCAAGTCATGCATTTGGCTCGGAACGTGACTCAGCAAATCAGGACCATTTACATCCGTGTCAGGAAGGTGACTTTGGTTTCTTATAGAAAGCTGATGAAGACTCACCGCCCTCTCATTAAATTTGGCAGAAACGTTTTCATATCAGTGAAGGAGAAAGCAAATCTTTTGGTCCTTAAGGCTGTCACTCCCATTCACAAGTTTGCCGCGGATTTGACGAGCGATGTCACAAAATGTTTGAAGCCCATTGTCAAGCCGCTTGTTCCCATGGCATTGGATGTCATGTACCAAATACGAAACATCACGATTCGCCGTGTTCCAATTGGCCACGCGCTGGATAAGGCTCTTCTTCATTCCTTGGAGATCGCATCGAAGACGCTCACATCACTCAACCACACTCTTTACAGCAACATCTCCGCCGTCATTACATTTATCAGCGACCACTCACAGAAGACACCAGACGAGATCGTAGATTTCACCATTGGAAAGAGCTTAGAGTTCTTTGACCTCTCCAAGAAGATCTTGAATCAGTCAATTGAACTTGGATACAACCTGAGCCAACGCGCCCCTCTGATATACAACAAGTCCTTAATATCCATAAACAGGACTCTCCAAAAGCTTCTGAATTTGCACCCTAGAGAGATCATGGACATTTCCATCAGGAAAATCCAAGTAATTGCCAAAAATGTCACTGCAGAGGCCTTCAATGTTACAAAACAACTACAAGCCCTTGATCTCATTCGTCCCGTCAAAGAAGCGTGGAAAGAGATGGACCTGAAAGGTAAACTCGAAGCCTTAGAACTTAAGGCTAAGTGGGAAAAAGTCCTGGAGCGCGTACGAGCATTCAACATTAAGGAGAGAGCACTTCTTGTGAAATACCGCATTGGAAATGTCACACTGAACGTACTGAAAGAAATACAGGACATAACCAACCTTACACAGCGTGTCTTGAACCTGACAAGTAATGTCGTCCTCATGAAGGTATCCAAAGAGGCTTTTGTGAAGGAATTCCTCGCCATTGGAAGCGAAACAAGTCGCGTTTTCGTCAAGTATGGAATATTGGCTAAGAACATCAGCTTCGACTGCCAAAGGAAGTTGAGAAATGTTTCGTACGAAATGGCTGGCTTTTACAAAAACGTCACTGTCAACAAAACCGTTGAAGCTTACAACATAGCGAAGACGTTTGCGTTGGCGTGTTACAACGAGCACAAAGAAGAAGGACTTAAGATGTACAACCTGTACAAGGAAATGCTGATGAAGATCTATGAAGACACCAAAGAAAAGGCCTTAGAAAAATTCAACGTCTATCGCGAAAAGCTGACAAACAACGTGAATGCATTGATTGCAAAGCTGCGACAGTTCGAGGACATGACGTACGAGGAGATTGTTATCAAAGCTTATGAATTTTCAAGCAAGCACGGACTGGCTCTTTACAAGAATGTCACCCTTCGTGCGATGAAACTGTACAAGAATGTGAGCGTCCAAGCAGTGAAGCTGTGCAATAACATCACCTTCCAAGCAGTGAAACTGTACAAGAATGTGACCGTCCAAGCAGTGAAATTCTACAATAACATCACCTTCCAAGCAGTGAAATTGTACAAGAATTTTACCTTACAAGCAATTAAGCTCTACAAGAATGTCTCCTTCCATGTACTCAGACTTTACAAGAACGTTTCCTTCCACGCTGTGAAACTCTACGAGAATGTCACCTCAACTGCAGTTAAACTTTTCAACGATACCAAGAACGCGACGCTGAGGGCGTACAACTTGACCCTTGTCCTGGTGAATCGCACCAAGCTAATGGCCCTTCAGTATTACAACGCGACTCGTAATTTAACACTGCACTACTACAATCTCACCCGCAAGTACTCCCTTCAATACTACAACTTAACTCGCAACTTGACTCTTCAATACTACCACAAGTTCTACAACCTTAGCCACAACTACACGCTGTTCATCTACAACGTGACACGAAATATTACTCTTGGCGCCTACAACAAGACCCGTACTCTGGTGCTTCAAGGAATCCGTTACGTAAACACGACTGTTGTGCCTTTGGTAAATGAAACCTACCTCAAAGGAAAAGTTTTGGTACTGAGATATGCTGACAGGACTGTCATGTTTGTGAAACAGAACGCTCAGGTTCTTAAAGTGTGGTACGACGAGAACAAAGAGAAGACCATAGAAGAGTTGTCCTACGAAGCTTATGAACTGGCAGAAAGCAAGTACATCGAGATCAGAGCACTCGTAGAGAAAAAGTATTATGAGAACAGAGAGATAATTGAGAAGAAAATCGAAGAAACCATCAAGGACGCCAAAGCAAAGTTGGAGGTTAAACTAGAAGGATGGAAAACGGAGCTGAAAACTCTGAACAAGACCGCGATGATCATCGCAGGAGAGGCCATCTCTCTGTACAACCAAACTGCCAACATCACTTGTATCGCTGCCAAGGACCTTGCTGCTATCTTCCATCCTTATGTAAAGTTGATGCACAACCAGACCATCTTTCACCTCGTCCAAGCCAAAAACATCTCTCTGTCACTCCTGGAAAAAGCCAGAAACATCTCTCTGCCACTTCTGGAAAAAGCAAGGAACATGACACTGTTGAAACTGAATGAAACCAGAAAGTTGTTGAACGACAGCATTAAGAGGTTTATGGCCCGTAGAGACATTCAGGAGTTCATCCAAAAACACCAGCTGAGGGAGCGTTACGCTAAGGCCGAACAATTCATTGCTGAGAGGTACAACGAGATGGTGGAATATGTCGAGCAGATGAAACCCAAAGTAGAGGCTAAGGTTAAAGAAGCTATTTCCCACTTCAAAGTAACACTCCCAGCCCATATAAAGCAAAGATATGCTTCGCTTAAGGAAAGGTATGATTTCATCGAGAAGAAGATCCAAACAATCGTGGCTGACCCGAAGACATTCATCGAGAGACTGTTCAAGAAGGTTCTGAGGAAGATCAAAGCCGCCATCAAGGATACGCCAATCGAGACAGTCATATATCATGAAATGTGGACCGACCTTATTGAAGAGGTTCGTCAACATGAACTGGTCGAAGGTGGACAAAGTGTCGTTAAGTATAGCTCTGGTAAGCTGAGGGTGGCCTTTGAGGTGGCACTGAAGAAAGGTGAACTGATCGTCGAGAAACTCAGAGACAGGAGTGAGTTGATGGCAGGGAAGATAAAGACGAAGGTGGAGGTAATTCTCGAGACGTTACTTGTAAAGTTTGACCATTTAAAGGCGATGAAACTCCGCGAAGTAGTGGAGCACGAGTATGTGTTGAAGACTATTGACTTGGCAAGAAACATCCCTCTCAAAGTCAGGAACATCACGTTAGAAGCAAAGAACCTAACGCGTAAATTTGTGGCCATTGGACAGATCTACTACAAGAACATCACTTCGAAAGTTAAGAACTACACCACGATTCTGAAGGCTAAAGTCCAGAATTACACAACCATTCTAAAAGCGAAAGTCCAGAATTACACAACCATTCTGAACGCGAGAGTGCAGAACTTCACAAACTTGCTCAAAGCACAGGTTCAGAATTATACCATTTTTCTGAAAGTCAAAGTTCAGAATTACACTAACGTAGTGAAAGCCATTCTTCAGAACTACACAAAGATCCTGAATGCGACAATCCAGAATTACACAAAGATTTTTAATGTGACACTCCAGAAGTATACAAAGGTCCTGAATGCGACAGCCCAGAATTATTCGAAGATTATTATAGTGGCAGTGAAGAACTACACCTTGATTCTGGGAGGCCACTACGAACGCATCTACAAGAGTCACCTCGCCCCATTTTACAAGAATTACACCACGCTGGTTAAAAAGTACAGGGCCATAGCCGAGCACTATATCAATAGTTATAAGAATGCGACCTTGAAAGAGATTATTGCCATTGCTCGTAACTGGACAATAGAAAAAGTGAATCTTACCCGTGTGTGGATAAACAGGACTTTGGAACGCGGTATGAAGTATTGCAGAAACGAGTTGGAAAGATGCAAGAAGTACTATAGAGAAGAACTGAAGCCTTTGTACTACAGCAAAGTCCTACCCTTTTATAAGAACACTATTGTACCGATGTACCACAACTGCAGCAAGGTAGTAAACGCACTGAGGAAGAACATCACGGAGAAGGCACTCGAGTTGAAAGAGAAGGTACTCGTGTTCAAAGAGAAGGCACTCGAGCTGAAAGAGAAGGCACTCGAGCGTGCAAATGACCTGAAAGTCCATGTGATCGACATGTCACGACAAGCAGTCCAAATAACACTTGACAGCGAGCCATATGCCATGTTTCGCAAGTTCGGCAAAATGACAATCCGCGAGTCCATCCTTGAGGGACGTGCTTTATGCATCCGTGCCTACAACTTCACGTCCAACATGACTCGCCTGGCTATGAACGTGACGCTGGAGAAGTTAAACAACACTAAGCTGCAGCTAATCCGTGCCTTGAATACAACTCTACTGGCTTTAAATGCAACCCTGGACAATTCCAAACCCGTCATTAGCTTCTTGAACGCAACGCGTGTGGAGGTGATCAAGACGGTAGTCTTCATCAGTAAGTACTATGGATTAGAGGATGCTGTCAAAGAGCGAGTGCGCAGAGGTTTTGACATCACTAGGAACATGACAAGGGCAGTTATCAATAACCATGGTCCTCGGTTGCTCAAAGAACTGGCAATGAAGACTTCGGGATTCGTCAACACTACCTTTGGATATGTAAATCGCACCGTTGGATACCTTAACGTCACCCTTCGCAAGGTTACACACAGATTCAACAAGACCATCCACAGTGTCCGTTTGGTCATCAACAAAAAGTTCTTGGACGCCCGTGATGCAATGAACAGAACTATCCAAACTGTCCGCATTGCTGTCAACAAGACAATCCAAACTGTCCGCGTTGCTGTCAACACAACAATCCAAACTGTTCGCATTGCTGTCAACAAAACATTCCAAGATGTCCGCGTTGCCGTCAACAAAACCATCAATAAAGCTCTTATCTCAATCCGCAATGTTAGTATCACAATTCGCAATGCTCGTATTGTTGTCAAGAAAACCATCACTGATCTCCGTGCTGCCATTCCCAAGTACATCCAAGTGACAGATGAGGGCATTACTGTTGTTTTCCCACACCCAAGACCCTTTGAGGGAAGCATAAAGTCGTTTGCCTTAGCCTCGGTGGAAAGAGTGAAAAACCTCAAGCAAGAGGCTCTTGAGAAGATGGAGTCTTTGAAGCAGGAAGCTGTGATCAAGATGAAGTCTCTAAAACACGAGGCTGTAATCAAGTTTAAGTCCATGAAACGGGAAGCCCTAGAAAAGATGGAAACGTTGAAAGCCAGAGCTTTGGAGAAGATTGAATCGTTGAAAGCTAACGCTTTGGAGAAGATGGAAGAGTTAAAAGCTAAAGTTTTAGAGAAGATGGAAAAGTTGAAAAAGGAAGCTCTGAAGATGATGAAGTTGCTGAAACAGCGAGTCAGGATGGTCAGGATGGAGACATTGAAACAGAATGCAATCGAGAAATTTGATGAAGTTAAGGCAAAAGCAATGGAGACATTTGATGAAGTTAAGACCAAAGCAAAGCAGATGTCTATCCGCGTCAGGACTATCGGCAAAGCGTGGGTTGCAGTCGCCGTAAACAAAACAGTTTTCTATCGCCAGAAGACGTACGGTTTCGTAATGAAGTTTTACAACGCGACAAGAAATCACCATCTCACTGGAAGGTACATTAACAAAACTCTCCATTACTTGAACATCACCAAGGACTTAATTGTCTTCTACCGCAACCAGACACAAGGATTCCTGATAAACGCATACAACCTGACGAAGAACCACCCTCTTACCAAGAAGTATGTCAACATCACTCTTCATTACTTGAATATGACGAAGGACCTCGCCATTTCCTATCGGCAGAAGACTGGTAGGTTCGTAAGATTCGTAAGACGTGGTTACAGACATATCAAAAACCACCCCGTTGTTGTACGGTATGTCAACATGACTGTCCATTACTTCAACGTCACCAAGAACTTTGTTAAAGGTTTGAACATGACGCAAGTAAAGAACGTCACCGACAAATACCTGTCTCGGGCGCTGAACTTGTCTCGTCACTGTTACAACGTTACCAACAGATACCTGTCTCGAGCTTTAAACCTGTCAAGCCACTGCTTCAACGTTACCAATAGATATCTATCTCGTGCTTTGAACCTATCACGTCACTGCTACAACGTTACCAACAGGTATCTATCTCGTGCATTGAACCTGTCACGTCACTATTCCAATGTCACCAAACGATACCTGTCCCATGCTTTGAACCTGTCTCGTCACTGGTACAGCGTTTGTGTGAACAAAACACTCAATATCTCTATTGAAGTGTACAAAGTCGCCGAGAATGTCTCACTGGATATTTACAACTCAAGCTGTCTAGGAGAGGCGATGGGTAAAACCAAGAACTATTCCAAGATTGCTATCAACGTCACCATGAAACTCTATCTAAAGGCATTAAGTCACGGCAGGAACGTTTCAACGATAGCTTTGAACAAGACCCTCGGACTATATCGACATGCGTTGCTCAAATCCAGGAACTACACAACCATCGCTTTGAACAGGACCCTCGAGCTCTTCAAACATCTGTACAACAAAACCGTTCTGGTTGTTTACAACACTACCATGGTGAAAAAGTATCTTCCAATGGCTTTAAATCTTTCTCGTGAGTGGTGCGGTTTTGGTATTAATGTCACCAGGAACTTCACCGTTCAGGCGCTCAACGTAGCTGCGAACGTTACTCTTGACATCTACAACTCAACCTGTCTGGGAGAGGCCCTGGGTAAAACCAGAAACTTCTCAATGATTGCTTTTAACAAGACCTTCAAGCTCTGCCGTATTGCCTTTAACAAGAGCTTCAGGCTCGGCCATCATCTTTACAACAAAACCATGTTGATTGTTAAGAACACGACCATGGTAAACGTGTATCTTCCAATAGCCCGCCAATGGTGCGTTTTTGGCTTTAATACAACAAGGAACTACACAGTTCAGGCGTACAAAGTGGCGAAGGAGTATCTTCCAATAGCTCGCCAGTGGTGCGTTTTTGGTTTTAATACCACAAGGAACTTAACCGTTCAGGCATTCAAGGGAGTTGCTAACGTTACTCTGGATATCTACAACTCAACCTGTCTTACAGAAGCGCTGGGTAAAAGCAGGAACTACTCAATGATTGCCTTTAACAAGACCTTCAGGCTTTGCCGTCATCTTTACAACAAAACTATGTTGATAATTAAGAACACGACCGTGGTGAAGAAGTATCTTCCAATCGCCCGTCAGTGGTGCGTTTTTGGTTTTAATACCACAAGGAATTTCACCGTTCAGGCGTACAAGATGGCGAATAAGTATTTACCAATGGCCCGCCAATGGTGCGTTGTTGGCTTCAATGCCACACGGAACTTCACCGTTAAGGCGTACAAAGCAGTTGCTAATGTCACTCTGGATATCTACAACTCAACCTGTCTTGGAGAAGCCTTGGGTAAGACAAGGAACTACTCGATGATTGCCTTTAACAAGACCTTCAGGCTTTGCCGTCATCTTTACAACAAAACCATGTTCATTGTTAACAACACGACCATGGTAAAGAAGTATCTTCCATTAGTCCGTCAGTGGTGCGTTTTTGGCTTAAACATCTCAAGGAACTTCACTGTGAAAGCATACGAGGTTGCTGTGAATGGTAGTCTTGATATCTACAACTCGACCTGTCTACGCGAGGTCTTTGGTAAGACCAGAAACTACTCGAAGATAGCTTTCAACGAGACCCTTAAACTGTGCGAGAAAGCATTGAATCTAGCCGAGAACTTCACGATAGCTGCTTTCAACAAGACTGTCCATTGTTACCGAAATGCCTTAGTTCAGGCCAGGAACTACTCGATGATCGCTTTCAACAGGACCATCGAGCTTTGTCAACGCCTACAGAATAGGACACTGAGTATTGTTTACAACTCTACCCTAGTCAGGAAATGCCTTCCAATGGCTTTAAACGTCTCTCGTCAGACCATAAGGATGGTTTACAACAGTACTATGGTCAAGAAATATCTTCCGATGGCTTTAAACGTCTCTCGTCAGGCCATAAGTAGAGTTTACAACCGTACAGTACTCAAGAAATATCTTCCGATGGCTTTGAACTTCTCTCGTCAGACCATAAAAAGAGTTTATAATTGTACTATTTTCAAGAAGTATCTTCCAATGGCTTTGAACATCTCTCGTCAGACCATAGAGTTGGTTTACAACTGCACTGCCAAGAAATATCTTCCAATGGCTTTGAACTACTCTCGTCAGACCATCGAGATGGTTTACAACTGTACCACCAAGAAATACCTCCCAATGGCTTTGAACTTCTCTCGTCAGGCCATCGGAATGGTTTACAATTGTACTACTAAGAAATATCTTCCACTGGCTCTGAACGTCTCTCGTCAGGCCATGACGATGGTTTACAATAGTTCCGTGGTCAAGAAATATATCCCAATGGCTTTGAACTTTTCTCGTCAATGGTGCAGTGTTGGATTCAACGCCACGCGAAACTTCACTGTTCACGTGTATGAAGTCGCTCTGAATATCACTCTTGATATCTGCAATTCCACCAGTCTGTCACAAGCTTTGGGTAAGACCAGAAACTACTCAAGAATTGCCTTCAATCAGACCATGAATATCTGCCTTAAGCTGTATCGTGGAGTCTACAATATGACTTTGCAGAGATGCGTTGAGCTTCGTAGTTACTCACTAGCGCTGTACAACAAGATTCGTGAACACGAAACAACTGTGAAGTACATGAGCCATGCTCGCTCCTATCTTGAGCACTCCAAGAAGATGATGAAAATGCGAGTTCGAAACCTGCATGGAGCTAAACGGTACATGCAAAAGAGAATTAATCACCAAGTGTCACGAGTGTCCCACTTGCTGAACCCAATCAATTGGATTCCACCATTCAACAGTAAGTTTATCCTAAAAATCTTTTTAAAACCGATTCTTGTAATGTATGGTAAAACTCGTAGTAAAAAATACATTCTTTAGCCGCCCAGTAGTTTATAGGATGTTGTAACAATACTTTTGGCACATTGTCGAACTCTGCAGAGCCGTGCATTTCATTTGCTATTTACAAATGCAAATTAACACACTGACCACATGAAATTGGAAAATAAATTTGTCCAATTTCCTCACCAATTAAAAAAGGGGCGCTGAATCGACTATAGCATGTTCATTGCAATTGACAGTGTTAAAAGAGTGCACTAAATCGCGTCGACTACGTTTACAAATGTTTTCATCTTCTACAGGCACGGCCATGATCTTTGGCGGACCTCACGTGTACACCTTTGATGGAACGTACTACACCTTCCCTGGTTATAAAAAGCCCGGATGCATGTACGTCCTAGCTAGAGATGTACGTGACAACAAGTTCACCATCCTGAGCCAGGAGACCGCCATCATCGTAGTCACGGAAGACTCGAGCGTGAAAATCCATGAAGACGGCAGAGTAGAGACAATCGTGAAGGTTACTTCGTCTGGAAAGAAGGTCTCCGACGGTTACCACAGTGAGCTTCCAGTGGAGACGTTTAACACCACGATCCAACGAGAGGGTTCCTTCATAGTGCTTCGACACGATTTGGGCTTGGAAATCATCTGCGATGTCGAACATTTCTTGTGTACTTTCAACATTGCCAAGTGGTACCATGGAAGAATGGCAGGTAAGACTTGAAAATTGATGACATTTTAAGTGAAGAATAGGTGACCGTTCGAAAGAAGTGTAGAACTAGCCGTTTCTGTGTAACGAGAAATCAGTGAAGAAAACGCAAATTATTGTTAAACATCATGGCCCATAAAGGTCTATCAACTAGTGCTATACAAAAGTATGACCAGTGAATATTACACGTTGGTTGGAGTATGGAGAAATTGCATGTTGATACCAAGGCTCATGGGGATAATGCATCCTACATCATCAATTCTCCCAACTTGCAATACAAAAAAGGTGTTTTGACAAGTAAGGAGAATTTGCTATTGACATCAGGCCTTGTAGGAGTTACGTCCTATGAACTTCGTTAACTTGTTCCTTGGAAGACAACCTAAAACAAATTCCGCATAACTCCTAAATTGTATTGTACGTTTTTTCTCCGGCAGGTCTTCTCGGAACCAACAACAATGAGTTCCATGATGAGATGATGACGAGCTACAACACCCCAACCTCCAAACTGACCGACTTTGTAAACTCTTGGGAAGTCACTCGCGATCCAGAATGCAAAGTCTCTACACTTGAAAAGGAGAAGCCCAAGTGCAAGGAGAGTACCTACATCCAGCGCTGCCGAGAGTTGTTCAAAGACAAGAATTCTCCACTCAGTCACTTCTCTTCAGTCGTTGACCCCGAGCCCTTCGTCAAGGCCTGTGAGCTTGATTACAAGGAATGCGACACTAGCACACCTAAAGACATGAAGCATTGTAACACTACTGCTGCTTACATCGAGCTCGTCAGACTTCAAGGAGTATGGGCCGAGTATCTGCCCGAGTGTGGTAAGTGGTACATATTGTAATCTTAATTATTAACTCTACTTGTGAAGACGTAATGTTGAGATTTAACCACAAAAAATTTAGTTTGAAGGAAGAAGACGTCCTCAAGTAAACCTGGTAGGCTTTCAAATATTGAAGTTAAGAAAAACCTGTGCGCGAGTAGCGAAACAATCAGGTGAATGGCTGGCAGCTGATGCGTTAACAAAACGTGTATGAGGAACGTGCCGTCAATCATAATGCAGTTTCACAACAACTACAACAGCAATAACGACAACAACAAAAGTAGGAAGAGTTCGAAAGCCACTAACAGTCTCCCTTTGATAATTGTCTGTAGGTCGCTGCGGTGATAAACAGATCGGCCAAAGATGGTTCCAAAAGGCAGAGAAAGCTGTGGATGTTGTCATTCTGGTGCACGAGACCTCGATCTTGAAGAGCTATGCAGAGAAACTTCCAACGTTCCTGACCAGTTTAACACAATCTCTTGATCCCAAGTTCTCCTTCCGCTTCGGCGTCATGGGATTTGGTGGCCGCGTGTTACATGAGCGCCCGCATGCCATTACACTTAACGGTCAGCTGATGAACGACTTAGCCAGTGTGGAGCTTGCGTTCGAGCATCTCAAATTCGCCAGCCAGAACTCTGAGAATGACACTGGTGATGCTTTGGAAGCCATGGCGGCCGCTGCATACAGATATCCATTCAGACCCGGTAAGTGTTACTAAGATACGCGACGTTTTCTCGTTTTAAGGGGGCGCGTTATTGGAATAGGAGTGGTTCAAGGAATATTTTATCTCCATTAACTCTTTTGAATCCAACACACAATTGACTACAATTTACTTGTAAAGTTTAATGTGTGACTTGAGGATAGTTATTCTCCTTTTTGTTTGTCACTTCATTTCTCACTGTTAACAAACTAAAACTTCAACTTAGAAAATACACACGACAAAAAAAAATACCTTACTGGAAATTATGCTTAGCAACTTTTGTGTTTCTTTAACTAGGTGCTACCAAGATCTTCCTTCTGCTGACCAGCACTGACCGCAATCCATTAGCGGATTTCACTTCCCTTGAGAGTATCAGCAACATGCTAGAAAGCAAGGACATTATTCTCAACGTTATCGGCAAGTACAGAAAATTCCGTGGTGAGGTTATGGGACAAAACTTCAGAGGAAACGTGTTCTACAGAAAGAAGCCTGAAGTAGGAAGCGGCGCAGCCCCCCTACCAGAAGGCGAATATGTATCCCTGATGAAAGCTACTAAGGGATCTGTCTTTGGCTTACCATTCTTGGGTTCAGAAAATAAGAATAAATTTGGAGCTTTACAACAGGCCAGTGCAAGCGCGTGGAGAGAACAAATCAAGCGTGACCAATACGTATGCAAGGAGTGTTTCTGTGCACGTGGCGACGCCGGTCAAGGCAAGACCATCTGCAAGAAGAACTCGTTCCACGAAAAGTGCTGAGGAAAACAGGGATGGTGAGTATCGAGCGACATATATAACGCACCGAAATTTTTAATGTTGAAACGGGGGAGATAAAATGAGTGTTAACTCCAGATGCTGAATTTAATGCATTATTAGCTCAAAAGCTAATCAGAGCGAGGACGTTGTACTCATCGGCTAATGCCAGTCAGTCTTAACTAAGTCCCCTGCGTACGATAGGTTAAGTTTTCTAACTTGCGCCACCCGCTGCAGGTTTTTTCCGCGCTTGTTGTCCATTGCGCGTTATCCCGTGCTTGTCACCCGTTGCAAGTTTTCCCGCGCTTTTTATTTGCTGGGTTGTTGCATGCCATTACCTTCTCTGCTAGTGCAGTGAAGGACACAAGAGGTTCTTTAATACACTTAGACTTAAATTGTAGATGAATTTTGTGGCTCATCCAAAACTAATGTTTCCCTTTCTTTTTCGTTTCAGACAATTCCTATAAAGGCCAGTGAAGTAGAACGCCCAGTTTCGCCCACTGAACTGTACAAAAGATTTTCCGTTTTGTTTTCATGTAGCGAGAAATAGCATTAATAGTATATCTAGACATTGGATTCAAATTATCACCAAGTATTTGTAATTTATAACAAGCATTAATTTTATTTCACCAAGAATTTACACCGTTTTAATAAAAAAAACAATTCAAGCCTTATGTCAGTGATCCTTGATCCTAATTCCTTTCTAAGAAATCTCTTACTCGATATTCCAGAGGACTTGGAGGTATGGACATCAGTGCGATAGTTAATATTGGGCTAGCTGGTTACGGGTAAATACCTGGCCTTAATTCCTCCTTATTTAGGCAATATGACAATTGAAGTATAACATTATTTAAGTCTGGAACAGCTACCTATGAATTTTTATGAAAATCGATTTTGTTTTCAGCCCGACCGCTCGTGCAAGGGAAAAAAATAATATTTTTATCAGTTTCGGTTGTTAGATTTGTAGAATTTGGGTTTATCTTATTACATTTTTTGCGTTGTTTCTAGCGTTCGTAAATGAAGAAGGCAGACAAAAGCGCCTCGTGGGTCTATCTTCTGATGAAAGAATGCGACAACAGAAGCGTTTCGGGGGGATTATTTTAAGTTAATAAAGAAGAACATTGAAAAAGTTTACCTTTTGTATTAAATATTTACCTCAACAAGTAATATTTGTAAAGAAATCTTTACTTGAAAAGTACCCGACTCATTCCTGCTTTCATATCCAACTCAAATGTCGCGGACGAAATGAAGCTGGAGTGACGTCATTACTTAGTCCCAGGCTTCTGCAAATCTTTGACAGTCGTTGTGTCAGCTAAGATGATTTCTCTTGTTTCCCCCTTTTAATCCCAAGCAAGAGTCTTTGTTATTTTAAATGGGAGGTACAACGCATTTACTTTGGTCTTTCAAAGAGCTTGTTCACTATCCCCTAGTAGAGATATCCCTTTTTACTTCAAATTAATCCCTAGAATATCCCTTGTTCCCTTAAAATTTCATGAAACTTCTTTTGATTCCAAGATTACAAAAGTTATCGCTTCTTTTTCGGACATAAAAGATTAAGACCCTGCTATGCCCACTATGAGACATTCTAGTGGGCATTTTCACCATTCCTCTTAGTTTACCTTCTCTTCTTCTTTACCGTCCAAAATCTGTCTTTTTGCCTGCTCCGTTCTATCAGTTTACCCTTTAATTTTGCGTGGTATGGTAACTCCTCCATACCAAGTAATGTTAGAATGTTTTGCATTAGCAGTGTCTATTCTACGGCTAAGGGCCTCTCGGTCGCTTTGTCCCTGCCATACTGGGCCCCGTTTTGTCCGTCTGGGGTCTCTTTTTTTAGCCCATTTTTTAAACGAGCCCAGTGCACCGAGCTAAAACCGAAATTTCTGTCCACGGACGCTCCCCAGGGTCTTAAAAACAAGCCCCTTATTTTACGCTAGATTTTACTTGCCTCTTTCCCGCCTTTCCTTTGAGTACACACAAAAGAAATAAGTCAAACCTTTATTTGTTCAGAATTACTCCAAGTAGCACTATATTCCATGCCAGATCAATTGTCGGACAGCTGGGATAGGTCGATAACAGGCTGGCCATCGGGTAGAAATCATGTTTTATGGACACCTAGAACGCCTAGAAATCTGTACTTCTTGTCACGGTTTGGTCAGCACTAAAACCTAATAAATAAAGAGTGAGCAATATAAATAATAGTAATTGAACTGAGTGGAGTATGATTTCAAAATCGAACGAGCGAACGAGCACGCAGCGCGAGTTCGATTTGAAATCGCAATTACCACTTTATTGCATTCATTTTGAAATCGCACAATTTAAAAGCCTAAATACAAGTGCTAAAAGATTGTTCTCATTGGCTTAGTACAAGATGCGATTTAGAGTAAAAAATAGTGCGATTTGTGAATTAATAATATACAAGCAAAAATTTCTGATTGGCTGAGAACATGCCAATTAATCCCAAATCAGTGAACAGTGCAATTTTCACCAGTGCAAAAAAAGTGAGATTGCATGCAAAACGGTAAAATTAAAAACGATCGACAGCTCAGCTCCGACAAAATTGAGCTGGGACAATCAAAATGGCGGACAAAAATTAGTCGAAGATTGAAACTCCTTACCTAAATCTTTAAATACAAAGACTTCACAACAAAATAAAATACTTAACTCAGCAAAAATTACTAAACTAGTTATCGCGAAGTGTGTAAGATAAGAAAAATACACAAGAGCCGCGAGGAGAGAAACATAAACTTGAGCTTGACTGAATCGAAATGTGCCGGAGTCGATCACGACGGCATGACAAAATCCGAGTTGAAAAAGTAAATTTTGAAATTCCGTCAGTTCTACGGAGCCGCGGAGAAAAAAATCCGTTTATTGGTAGATTTTAGTTTCGTTTCTCGGCATTTTGGGTTGAAGAGTCTCTTCTCGGCGAAGATAAGCTTGAACACGGCAGATTTTCGTAAAAAAGTTGTAAAGAAAGCCGCAGGGTGGTTTTCTTTTGCTTTGTGGTCAAGTTCTTCAATTCAACTGTGAATAAAGGCTGCTTTTCACAGTAAAAGAAACTGTCCGTTTTCATACATGGAGGGAGTGAATGAATTTTTACGCTTGAATTCACATGTCAAATTTTCTTAAGTTGAAGATGCTTGACGCTTTATTTTTCACGCTTTTTTCAAGTGCTAAAGCGTGACAGAAATTGTCGCTTGTATATTATTAACAAGTAATCAAATGATTATTCTCGTGCAATTTGGAATAAATAAGCACTCGTAATACAAATTTCACTCGCCCTACGTGAGATCTTTTATAGTCTTCGCAAAATTTACTTGTCATTCGATTACCGATACAAATCGCACCGCTGAGAGCCAATCAGATTGCAAGGATAACCAGTGATTTCAAAATGGCTTTAATAAATGTATGTAAATTGTACTTAATTGGTTTACAAACATACCAAAGACATAAAAATATCAAATCCACTTTTCTAATCCATTTATGAATTAAAGGATTCCAAGAGGTGTAATTATAAAACCACATTGTAGTAATTTTTGAGGTGTCAAAAATCCAAATTGCAATTCGACGTTTTTTTCTCACTTCCGGTGGATTTGCCTTTCCGTCGAGTACTGAAAATATGACAGAAAAACAGATTTTCAATAAGCGAAAGTTACTTAAGCCTATTCAGTTGTTTTTCAGGTGCAAATATTTTTACACCAAGCCTTGTGTTAGTAAGCTTTGTTCAGCGCGCGAAACTGGGTTGTATGCAAATATCGTAGTTGTTTTCAGGGATATTTGCATGAAATGTGCATTCAGCCATCCAACCAGAACACAGTGTCAGAGGTTGTCATTGAGGCAGATTCGTTTACGATGCCATGCACACAGTCTGTATGAAGTTTACAGAGTGAGCGCATAGCAAATAGAACGTTTGGGGCTTTTACCACTTGGCTGTTTTACAGTTTTTGTTTGGGTATATATTTTGGGAGACTTCTCCTGAAGTTCCGGCGTTTTCTAAGATCTAATCGCGCGTGAGTATGCCATCACAGAGAGACAGTTTGAAAAGTGATCCACGAGAGATGGACGACGCCGCGACGAACGGCGAAGCGGCGAACCTTCAGTGCAGTGAAAGCCCCGCGATTTCTTCAGGAAGGAATTTGTTGAGTTCAATCAAAACTTTCCTTTGGTCGCCGTCGAAAGATAACGAGAAAGATCGCCCTGTGAAACGCAAACGGTCCGACTCTGATAGCGAGGACGAAGAAGACGCGATAATCACTTCAAATCTCCTCAAGAAACGAAAATTTACTACCGAGACAACGGTTGTGAACTCTGTTACTACGAAGTCCATTACCAACGGGGAACCCTCAAAGCGCAAATCGCTTCTTGGAACGTTGTTCTCGCCGGTTTTTACTTTCTTCGGAAAGAATGGTCATATCCAACCCGTCGGAAAGGAAGGACAACTAGTTTTAGCTAATTCGACAACAAGTGGATCGCGGATTTGTGGCGCGACTTATGGCGAGGAAAACACTCATTGGCAGCAGAGTTCATCGACCGTGAATAAGGGCGCTTTAGCCGCACCGAACGGCGACGTAAACGGGAATGTTGGTGATGATATTCCGGAATCTTCATATTCTGAGTGTGAGTGGGAAGTTGATGATCCGTTTTATTTCATTAGGAACCTTCCTCCACCAGGGGAAGGCGAAGATGGAAAGAGTCGCGGCCCTGTTTTACCTTTACAAACACGAAGCACACCGGAATTTTGCCTCGTGCTCGATTTGGACGAGACACTTGTTCACTGCAGTCTTAACAAACTAGAAGATGCCAATTTGTCGTTTCCTGTTCTCTACCAAGATATCTGCTACCAAGTGTTCGTCAGAACAAGGCCGCATTTAAAGCGGTTTCTAGAGCGAGTGGCCAGCATGTTCGAGGTGATCCTTTTCACTGCCTCGAAGAAAGTCTACGCGGACAAGTTATTGAATATCTTGGACCCTGGACGAAAATTTTTCCGACATCGTCTTTTCCGCGAGCACTGTGTTTGTGTACAGGGGAACTACATTAAAGATTTGAATATTCTCGGTAGGGACTTATCTAAAACAATGATAGTGGATAATTCACCTCAAGCATTCGCTTACCAGATATTCAACGGCATTCCTATTGAAAGCTGGTTTGTGGATCAAGCTGATCGAGAGCTGCTCGAACTTCTGCCATTCTTGGAGATGATTGCAACACGTAAAGACGACGTAAGGCCCCATATTAGAGACAGATTCAGGATGCATGAACTAGCAGGGTTTAGGTGATGGATTTTAAACGTGGATTTTAAACACATCTGAGAATTTAGTGTGTCCATAAAAAAAAAAAACTTGTCTCAAACAGCCTTGAACCTTTCAGTGGTTTTCGAAATTTCTAGTCTCGTAAGGACTTCTTTTTTTTTTTTTTTACATATTTTTATCTTTTCAATGGAGGGATCGCAATTTTATCATCGTGATGAACTTCAGGAGTGAAAGATTTTTAGGAGTATCAAAAATATTGAGTGTCATGTTATATATATACAGTATGACACCGCTATGATAGGCGAGATAGATATCAGATTAAACACATTTAAGAGCTTTCTTAAAATGTTTTTATATATAGCAACCATGATTCGTGTATAGATGAAGAACTGACGAAATCTTTCTTGCATGTTGGAGTATTCCACGTTGGAATCGTTGTAAACCACAATTTTAGCAAACACAATTTTAAATGTAAAGATTTTTATGAAAATATGTGCAAACATGTAGCTTACCAATGTATATATATGTATATGGTCGGAAGTAAAGCAGTTCTAACTAGTTTTTATTTGTACAGTTTCAGAGCTGCTTGTTAAAGATTTCCAGTGTTTTACAACATTTTAATACTATTCAAAATGTATTTTAATTATTTGGGCGTACGCATGGTTAAATTATTCCAACTCAAGAAGTTTGATTTTGATAACTTTGAACTCACAAGTGTGGGTCGTGTAGGCCTTGAGAAAACTCTAAATATTTTTATCAAATTTTTATTGGGTATGTTTTACCCGTTCAATCACTTGCTATTAGAATGTAGCACTGTTTGTACGTAATGGGAAAAGAATATCAAGTGTATTGTTTATATAGTATTACATTTGAAAATATGTTATAAACTGTACCTAAGTAAACAATTTCTCTATGGAGATTTATTTTGTGTGTTGACTTGACATCGTAATGGCTTTCACTTTGAAAAGGAAAGGATGCATGGATAACGTTACTTTAAGTAAGAATAGCATAGTGGTTTTTGTAACCTTGAAAAAATGAATTTATCAGAGTGGAAAGAATTTACAAGATGTGTATCGTTTAAAAAATTGATTTTTTAGTCATCAAATTGTGACTTTGTACTAGTGTTACTGAAGTTTGTAGTCCTTGATCTTTCTTCCTCCCACATTTAAGTTACTCTTTGGGGTGTTTATGCAGTCAAGTGAAATAATTTCTTACATGCAGCTTAGGTGTAAAATTATTTCAGTATCATAATGTATTTGTGTTAATTCTTATAATTTTGACAGTACTTTAATAACATTACAAATAAATACCAATTATTATCCTCAAAAACATTATTTGAATGGCAATATGGTTCTTATAGGAAACTAGTTTTGGTCAATTCTCTACTGTTTTTTGTACACAAGTCTACAAGCCTGGTTAGAATGTAGGGATATCACCAGTTAGCCTTGTTTTACCGGTATTTAACTTCGAAGATCTTGGTCAGAGTGTTTCCTTGTGTGTACATTATATTCTTTACATGCAGTGTAATGAGTTTTATGTGTTCAAATGATAATTATTTCTTCCGTGATGTTGCCAAAGTGATGTTGCCAATATTTTGTTTGTGAGTACAATATCCTTACTTAAAATGTTTAAATTGAAATGCATGCTATGCATTTTACATAAGCACCTAGGTTTCGTTTAAATGGTTTTGCCAAAGAAAGTATGCATATCACAGAACTTTAACTAAACTTCAGGGGTCTTGGCAGATTGATTTTTTTTGCAATGCACCCTTGCAATCATGATACATTTTTAAAAACTAAGAAAGTCTTAGTCTGACTTTGAGAACACTCAAAATGTTTGAAACATGTTATTCACCACTAGTACTTTAATGATCAAATTTGAATGCTTGGTGGTTCCTGTTTTTTTATTTTGTCTGCTCGGTCTCTCTTTTGTTCTTCTGTCTTTTCATTTTGTGACAAGAAATCAGGAAATTTAACCCCATTATGTAGCTGCCATACATGAATACAACCTCTCTCAAAACCATACACTTTTGATTGATAGTCGAGCAACTTTCCACTTGAACAACCTCCTACTATACTTAAAAGCTATTTATCAATATATACTACTGTTCAAGATGTTTAAAATACTCATGTGAAAGTGTTTGACAGTTTTTTCCCCTTAACCACTTCCTGTTCTTCAACTTTTGAAACTCTTTCCATGTTATATACCAGGACTCTCATCAAGTTGACAGCTACAGTAGCCTTGATTTTCACACCTGTAACAAACTTATTTTCTTTTGAGCTAAACATATCAACTATTGGTCAGTTCATGCATGAAATCAAGGGATCAGGGCCTTCATGAGCCTTGTTTAACAGCTGCATACATCCCACATGAAAGGCTTGTGTGGGATCCAGGAAGTACTCCCACTCTTTTCAATGGAGTACTTGGCCTCCCACTTACTTGGACATAAACTGGGAACCATTGCTGAGAGATCTAATGAATTTTAATGCATCTACTGGTGTATATAAGCTCTCTCGCATAAAAGTATTGGAGGTAACTAAAATTTAATCTTCAACCGGTATTGGCTCATTTTAAGGGTGTGGCACATTCTCTGAATCCAGAAAGTTGACTGTAGGATCTTTGTTTAAACTAGAGTTCCATTAAAAACACATAAGGGTTATAAATTTATAACTTTTAAAAGTTAAGAAAAAGTAATTTATTTACTTCATTTATTTAATAAAGTTTTCCGTATGACAATACTTGCTAGCAACCTCTGCCCCCCACCTCCCTCCACTACCTACCTCAGAAGCCTTGCTTTTTTAAATATTGCAGTGCTCTTGCGCCATAACGAAACTAGATGCGTAAAATTACGATTTTTCAGGTGCTTCTAACTCAACACAGTTAATTTATGCTGATGTTTGTTCGGAGTCCTGCAGAGAACTGGTAACTAAACTATTTTGAGCCTGCCAATTGTAGCGGTCATCATACATTTGCATGAAAGGATGCGTAATGGTATTTACGCATAGGGATCAAAGATGGCGGCGGAAGTTTGACAGGTCAAGATCAAAGCGATTAAATTAAGAGAACATGCAGTCATGGAGTATGGATGAAAAGAAAACCTCATCGAAGATTCTACTGTAGAGTAAAGGAAAATGAACTTCGGCGAAGAGGAACTTCAGGCGTTACTGTTTCAGTGCGAACAGGCAAGTTTACGTATCGTAGCGGATCTCCCTGTAGAAATTGCGTTCGAACCCGGAACAGATAAAGTTTTTAAATTCAATCTGTTTCAGGGAATGTAAGCTTACTCATTTATTGCACGTATATCATGGTGTTTTTTTACGATAAGAGTAACTCCGAAAATATATGTTGATAACTGCCGGTAGATTTCCCTTTTTTCTGCTTTCTTTGACAGTGACATTTATCTGTGCAAAGTTAGGTTTAAATTATATTAAAGCGTAAATTTTTTCCGGCTTTAATTTCACAACTGCTTAAGTTGTGTACATAACTGTGATTATCATTCGTGTCTTTACTGCTCTCTCCACAGTTTCAATATATGATCACACCT
>OMLO01000579.1_pt1 | contig 24620 bp, 13 predicted proteins | sample 1674811 | NCBI WGS metagenome assembly OMLO01 (sample SAMN06265003, study PRJEB25207) | coral metagenome | isolation source: Coral host | place: Mexico:La Bocana,Puerto Morelos, Mexico | collected 2008-11-13
TCAGGACTGTAAACTTTATTTTTTGTTCTGAATGTTTTCGGAAATCCACAGGTTTGCTCATAGCGCACTTTGATTATAGTAGCTTTGGCTATATCCAATGAATATGTAAATAAATTAATTTCAGGGACAAAGGGTTTGACATCAAATGGGTAGATGACACACATGCTCTGGCAGTCTTTGCAAGTCGTCATGCAGGTTAGATAAATAATTGCTCTGTACCAGTCAGAACTCTTTGATCATCTCTGATTTGTATTTTCTATGTTAGTAGTGCTCATTTTGAATTTAAGTTGGAGAATGAAATGGTTTGCACTACTTTCACTTCATTTATTGTTATTAAAACTTGTTGATAGCACAAGATGCAATACAGTCATGCTCAGGTCCATTAATGAAGCTCAGGCCAGTCAGTGAAGGAATAACAGAGTCAAAGAAGAAGGCACATCATTGTTTTGGTAAGAGATTATGACATTGGCCTGTGGGTAGGCCTACTATAATAAATTATATATAGCTGTCTAAAGAATCAATTCAGATCAAGTTTGCCATTTATGCTTTTTGCTAAGTGCACTTCATTGTCACAAAGTCTCTTGTTACCATTTGCCACACCTGGTGTAAATTAGATTTTGGTAAATGTAAGGCAACCTAGATAGGCATAGAACAAGTGGACACTTTTTCTTTTTCAATCTGTTTTGCAACGACCGAAACTTTAAATTTGGTCCATTTGTTTTTGAACTGCAAACATACTCAAGTATATGGGAAAAGTTACTTTGAGAGAATTTCTACACTTTCTACACTGAAAGAAATTTTTCTCTCTAGGTTTAGTTGAAAATTTATCGAATGTACTTCTACACCAACTACCACTACTTATTGCTAGACATTACATGTATACCTAGGCCTGTAAATTAAAGAACTCCATGCCTTAGCTAGATGGCTAACTACTAGAAGTAAGTGGGATGTAATGTTGTTATTTTAGGTATTAGTATATGTATATGGTTAGGCAAGAACTATTAGTTGTGAAAGTTGCATCATTTTGTACATAGCATGAGCGTAAGTTGTATTGTATTGTAAGTGAAGTAGCTCACACAGTTAAGTATATATTGTGTCATATTGTAAGAAGAGTAAGTACAGTCTAATTAATTAATATGTGTTTTGCATTAATAATAAAAAAACTACGATAATAATTACAAACTCTTGAGGTGGCCTGACAAAATTCTGGGTAAACTTTGATGGAGAAGCATCCCATTCTGCAGAAGGCCAGTACTTTTTGTGTGGGTCTGAGGGCAGACTTGAGCTGTACCTAATAACAACTGTACAAATCCACTGACACGAATGTCTGTTTTTCAGAGTTCCTGCAGCCCTACAGGGAGAGGCCACAGACCAGCAAGCTACTAGCAGACAGGCTGGTAACAGGTGCTCTAGGCATGAGGTCAAAAATGACCAGGGAGGAGAGGGTCAAAGAAAGAGAAAAAATCAAGGAGGCAAAAAGTGAGTCTGAGTTTACATTATGTTATTAATACAGTCAAACCTTTCGTAAGCGACCACCTAAAATATCAAGCCTATGTGGTGGCCTATGAGAGGTGGTAACGTACAAGAGCTACTAAAGACCATATTGGATCAAAATTTTGTCTCATTAGCATATGATAACTGCGAAATATGTATGCTGAAAAGTCAATTTCGAGAAAAAATATCTGTTACTTCACATTGACAAATTTCAGTCTCTTGTACTTTCCAGGAATTTAATAGTGTTACAACACCTTATTATCAACATCTGCCATATTATCTGTCAAGTATTCGCCCATGAGAACTTTTCCAAAATACTATAAGTTTCAAATCACTTTAATTGGAACCTCTTGTAAGCGACGATCTCTTGAAAGCGACCATGACACCGCTTTTAGAGCAAATAGTTTGAAAGTGGGTTTTGGTTTTTACCTCCTGTACACGACTACTTAACAGATAATAGAGCGGAAATTGGATAACAAGGTGATCCTTGTAAAGCAGGTTTTGTTTGTTTGTTGTTATTAGTAGTTAGCCTCTCTTAGTTAGTGTAGCTAGTGTTTTTATTCAGTACCTGAATGGATTTTACCATGTTTAAATAAAGTATTACCCACCTACCCACCTACCCACCTACCTGGATAATACAGGAGATGGAAATTTCTTAGTGGGAAGTACTGCAGTTTTTCTCAAAATTGAATTTTACATGAATAACACATTGACAAAAAAGGGGAACATGCAAACAAAACCTGCTTTACAAGGATGCTGTGTATTCCAAATTTAAGTGCTAGATGACCCAAAGGTGTGATTTTTCAATTTGTTCTTATATTCATTAAGTGTGTTTCATTCAGTAAGCTATTCCATAACACAGCCCTGCTGTAGCTAAAACTTTGTTTACAATGATTTAGTATACAGCTGTAGTAAGGATAGCTTTCCTTCAGTATTCCTGAGAATGTTAGTCAAGGCTTCATTGCGAGAGAAAAACCACAGTTACCCAATGCTAATGAGACAAAATTTTCACCCATATGGTCCAAGCTCTTGTAAACAACCACCATCCATAAGTGACCAAGTAGGTTTTATATTTTGGGTGGTCACTTATGGGAGGTTCAACTGTATAGTGATTGACTTTTTTATTTTGGACAACTTGTCGTTGAGGAAAGGTAGTTGCTTATGAGAGGTGGTCACAACTGGAGGTTTGATTGTATTCATTGGCTGGCAAGGGTTATTTTTGGAGAACTCAGAAAGCTAAGAATGTTGAACCAGTCTCAGCACAATAAACCTGGATATTAGCCAAATTTTCTTCTTTTTTTAGCATTTTTATGGACCAAGATGGAGTCAGGTCCATAAACTTGCAAAAAAAGAACGAGGTCAACTTGACCTAACAAGCTTGATCAAAAAAGAATTTATTATATGGATTTTGAGGAAATTTTTGCAGGACACAGAATGTGGTCCCAAGCGGGCAAGATAGTCAGGTAACCAATCACAGTGCAAGATTTGATTCATCTTGCCCACTCAAAGAGTTAGCCATATAATAACACCTGTCAACACCCAAGCATGCTTTATGCCCTTGATGTTAGAGGTGAAGTTGCCAGAAGTTGATACAACTCACCCATGAAATAACAAATAAATCGAAACTTAATAAAATGTCCAACAGTGATCTAATATGGAGGTGATAGGTTTTAAATCTGAGCCTCAAATTCAAAGGAATGTCTCAGTTAAGTATTTTGAATTTTCCCTAGGTAAAAGAGAACAAGAGAAGATCCAGAAGGCCCAGATATGGGGAGACTAAAGTTCCTAAAGAAGAATATTTTAAAATGCTTTTTTAACATATTACAAGGATTTTCATAAGTTATTTTTAATGAAAATATTAAACAGCAGTTTGGTATTTGAGAGATTTCTGTCTCATTTTATGGCCTAAGATTTTTATGTATTTTATTTTATTTCTATGCATTCATGTCATGTTAACATGCACTTCCAATAAAATATCAGTGTGTTAACAATGAGGTTTATATGATGATATATATATTTTGTGTTTGGGTGAGGCAAGTGTTAAAACAGGTTTTTGATGCTATCCTCAGAAACAGCTCTTTTAATCTACCAGAAAGTTCCAAAAAGTGAGGACACCCTTTGCTTTCATATTAAACATTTTACTGTCTCTGCTTTTTGGGCTAGATTTCAAGAGTGGTTTTCTCCCTTAACTGCACTGGCAGGGGTGAGTAGAAGTACTCCTGGTTGAATCATATGGAGACAAGAAATACAGCCTGATGAACCAACCATTGGGCTGCAATACACACTTAATTGCAGTGTTTGTTGTTTGTTAGTCTACAAACGAAGTGTTCAGCCTAGAGAAAAAAAGCAAAGTGATTTGAGTTTGGGGAGGGAAGCTGTTTTGTTTTACTTCATGTGAACAGTTGAATTGCAAAGTTATTTACAGATGTAAATATTAATATTGTCCAAGAAATGACATCTCAGTGCATATTTGAAAGCTTTAAGCAGTGAACAATATTATGTCGGACTTACACATGTAGGCCAAAGGTTCCTCTTGGAAATTTGTTTTCTCCTAAATGGGTTAAAAGCCCTCAAAAATTATTCCTTCTTGGGTTAATATGTTCATTTGCAAACATAACTTTCTATGCACTGCTATCAACACCACATTACTATTTAGTCTAAACTTCCCACACTTCTGTAAACTTGTTTCACCGTTAGCAACTGTCACAAATATAATTTGGATTATTTTTGACCAAAACTGGTTGTGAAGACTTGTGCAACAGTAGTATCCTCAAAGGACATATTTCAGGTAAAATGATGTGCTCTCTTCACCTGGGTGGGGGGGGGGGGGAACTGCAGTTGCAGTCAGTCAAGTAGAAGGCTGAAGCAGTAAAGAAACACCATAATTGTAGAAATCAGAAACAGACCACTTTGAGTTGTAGAATTGTGGTTCCTCACTCCTTAGTCCTGTCCCACATGAAAGTGTTAAATTATGTTGGGCAATAAGCAAAGCGAAGATTCTACTAAACTAAGTGACTTAGGGTGCCTGTGACTGCTATTGTTTTGTGAACTAACCACAGCTCCTTACAGCTCAAAATCAGAAAACACAATCATTTTTTTTGGACAACAGATGCACTTTATTTTGTTAATTTCAAATAAATTAACAGGTCCATATATATAAAAAAGAAATACAATGATTGTTTTTGGCACATTACAACTAGGCTGTCTAGAAACCATTACAGACCTTAAAAAACTGATTCTTTTGACAGTGCAAATGGCCAAGTGTCAATGTCAATTTCTAGAATACGTAACTCACACACAGAAGAGATATTTACAAGCAGCAAGGCTTTCAAATGAAGAGGCTAGAGAAAACTAATTCATGTATCCTGTCATAATATTCTGTCCAGGGCTTCCATTATGACAATACTGTTCCCTCTAATCACCTAGGAAAAAATGCATGTACAGTGTAAAAACCTCGTTTGGAAAGGCACTATAGGAAGTATACCATTCATGTCATTTAAAATACTTACCACCATGCCAATGTTGTGCTTCTCCTGTGCTGACACTTCCTCAACAGCTTCATCCAGTACAAGGTTCATGAAAGGATCAAATCCTCGTAAAACTCCTGTCACATGTCGACCACCATTAAGTTTCACTAGGAAGCAAGTAAAAGAAACATTTGAGTACACAGGACAATGCTCCACAACAAGAAATGCGGTTTCACATAGCCTGAGATAGTTAGAGAGAAGGCTTATGTGATTAATTAATAGTACCTTCCTATTTTCCCAAACTGTTCTGAATGTTTTCTTTAGGCTATGTAAAAAAGATGCACAAATTTTCTATTATAAAATCAAGCTACCTAAATGCACAAATTTGGTTGTCAAAAGCTTTGAAGTAGACAATGTTACAATTGGAGTAAGCAGTTGATTTTGTCATTATTGTTTGTAACTAATCGGACGAATTAAAACGCAAAGTAGCAGGCAGAGATAATGGAGCGATTGCAGAATACCCAGCCCAGCCATTTACATGTCACTGTGCTTTAAAGAACAAGGTATACAACAATAGTTGCTATTGCTATTCAATGATATGTAAATGGATGGGCTGGGTATTCTGCTATTTAGCTCAGATTACAAAGTAGATTACGATGTTGGCTGGTTACTTTTAATTGCCTGGAGGGAGGAGAGGGAACTCCAGACCCAAAGAGTATGGTTTTTTAGTGCTAGCTGTTTTGGTCATAAATGGGTTATTAATTAATTTTGGTCATGAACAGGGTACAGTACATTAGCCCTTTGTAAACTATCTTTAGGACAACTGTGCCGGTCACAACAGTCATAAATAGGGTATTGATGATGGGTAAATCACAGATTTTGGTCATAAAGAAGCACAGGACATACTTAGGGTACGGGGTTTGGGATGCAGGCCGCACACCCCCACCAAATTTTTCTTGTTGTTCCCCCCAGGGGTCTTTTAACAACCCTGTTATAGAGACTTAAGCCAGACTACTATTAATACCTGTCCAATCAAAGACTGTTACAGTGTTTTAGGTATTGTCTTATATAACAACATTACACATTGATCAAATGATATGTTTCAGACCTCACAAGAGCTCTCACAGAGTCAACAGCTCATTTTGATCAGTTTTGTCTTTCATTTATCAGTTGTATTAAATGTACTCACGAGATAGTCGCTTGTCCATGTATCTGAAAATGAAAAATAAAAATCACTGGTTTTAACTTTTAAGGAAACTACTTTCAGAACATATTTGCTGCCATTTTGTAGGTTTAGTTTCCACTGGTACTAACAAAGTGATATCGAAACGTCGCACAAGCTAGATCTTGCTGCAGACACAGCTTGTTGCCAAGCTTGATCATTACAGAAACTATAACCAAGTGCTGTTTTTTTCAACAATAGCAACATCTTGCAAACATCTGCTACAGATCAGGTCACCATAGAACGGCGAAAAGCATTTTGGCCTCTTTATAAGAAAGATATGGTAAAACGTACGATCGTGATGAACGCTATACAAAGCGTGCATCTAAATCTTGCAAACTCACATTTACCGGTTCCTTAACAATGGGATTAGAAGTTTTTTGATCACAATATATCCAAAACACAAAACTTATTTTCTAGCCGATATACTCACTTCTTTAATTCCGGTGGATGGGTCTTACTCATGGTGGATTCAAGTGATTTTCCAAGCTTGTTTCTACTGTTTACTTCCTCGAAAGAACGGTTGAGAGGGTTGAGAGGACGTTCATTGACGTTTTTGAGCCGACACTACTCCTGGTTAGCGGTATTTCTTTGGGTCGCTTGGTACGTAATGTAATTGTTATCAAACGCTCACGTGCCAATGGCCGTTAGAGGGTTGTGTACCGCGTAAAGATTTGTCACATTTCTTTATAATATGAACACGACATTTGGTGTTTATCACAATCTTCCCTTTGGTCGAAAAAATGTGAAAAGAAACAACGTTTGTTACCAGGTTCTTCGTAGATCATTCAGTGGCCTTCTCGGTTGCAATCTTCGAAGAGATCTGAAAATCATTCGATCTTTGGTGCAAAATGGAGGCTCCAAGTTTTACGAAGTCTGGTGGAAAAGCACAAAACATCCAGTTGGATTTGACAGTCAGCACTTGTTTTTCGACAAATTCAGGACGTGCTACACTAGTTTTGGTTTCGATGGAAAACCAGAGCTTCTGTACAAACTCTCGGCTTCTGAAAATTCGAGGAAGATCGAGTCTGCCTTAGTGTTTGAGAGCCCGGTGGATCAGCACTCTTATCTAAATTGCACCGAATCAAGAGGTTATAAGCCCTGTTTAATTTCTGTCACGGCAGATGGTTGGCTTATGCGACATGATTTAAACACTGGTGATGTCTTGCAGAAAGTGTACTTGTCAAAACATTACAGATTCAAGCACATACTATGGGAGTCCGATTTACAAAGGATTGTGCTGAAGTCTGTACATTTCTCCAGTCAGAGCCGACCTTTAATGTTTTTATCGATTTTCTTGATGGCTCCATTGGAGTTTCTTGGCCTTATTCCAATAGAAAAATCCATATTTGGCCAGGACATTGTTGATGCCGCAGCAAGCAATGGGTTTCTGGTGGTCATGCACCATTCAAATAGAATCAGATTTTATAATATGTGGGAAATCATAGAAAATTACAGCTTTTCCACTAAACTAGGTAAAACATGTACAACATCTCCATCTGACAATTTTCATCACGAAACACACTCTTCATCATTTGGTGGGACAATTAATCCATTCATTGTTGGAGAGCAACCACATGGGCTTCCTGTCAATGTATCTTTTACTTCAAAACCTGCTGTCTTGTTTGAGATTTGCAGTAAGCAGCATGTCATCTCATTTGGAGGATATCCATGGCATTACATTTCTTGTCCACAGTCTTGCAGCAGTTCTTTTCATGTTTGTTCAGTGAAGGACTTAAAGCTTGCAAAGGATGGAATTTTGGAAATGGATATGTTATCTGTGGAACCAGACCAGGCCTACTTTCATGCCGATAACAGTGGTCGCATTCTTCATATTGGTGCCCATGAAATTAAGTAAGACATATGTAGGGATGTGACTAGACCAGGAAAATAGAGAACAGAAAGTTACAGAAATAGAGGCAAATTCTTGTTTTTGGGAAACAAGATTGTGCTTCTAATTAACAGTGATTCTGTCAATAAAACAGTTTGTAGTTTCGTGACCTAAGTTTTGATTCTAAAACAAGTTTTCCAGTGTGGAGAAATTGGTAAAACTGTTGTTACCACAACATTGTTTCCTAGTGTAGTCAGGCCCTAACTAAAGAGAATGAAGTTTTCACCAGGGTAGTGTACAGAATGATTACAACAATGTTATTCTGATAGACTTATTCTGATGGACTGATTAACTGACTGGCTGGCCGGTTGGATGACTGACTGGCTGACTGATTGACTAGATAGTTTAGCTTGGGTTGATAAAATGAATTGGCCACTGTAAAGAGATTTCAAAGCTGATGTTTTGAGCGTTGGCCCTACATCAGAGTGAATCACATGCCCAATCTTCTTAGTCCCGGCTCTGAAGATTGGGCCACCACTCCCTATGTTTACAATTGATTTTTGATTTATGCTTTTGCTATCCATCTCTAGTAGAAGTTGTAGTTTTATGCTCAAGATATGGAGGTCAACTTTTGAAATCTGAAACAAACAATCAAGATTACTCAACATCAATAAAAGATGTTGTAAGTTACCTATATTCTAATTTTTTGAAGTTGAAGTTAAAAACTTTGGCCAATTTGACTATAAACCTATTTTTTGTTACAGATGTTTGAAGCTATGCCAGTTAGAGTCTAAGACTTCAACATTTGAAATGAGAAACTGCTTTGCATTAAATCTGAAAAAGGAGATAAAGTGCACAGAAACAGTGAAATTTACTTCTTCTGGTCGAGAAATCAAAGCTAGAAAAGACCAAGTGTTCAACAATCCAGGCTTTGAAACAGTTCTAGATGTGGACTACGAAGATGAATTAGATGTCCTGGTAGTTCTGTCATCAAATGATTCAGAGGACACCCCCTGTGGAGTAATAGGACTTTACGACAATCAAACAGGAACTCTAATACATGAATCTACCATCAGCAACTGGAAACAAGATGCTGATCATTCCATAATGATGGAAAAAGACACAATAGTTCATATTATGAAGGATTGTTCCAGGAAATTTTGTTGTACCGTTTACAGACTGTCTCCTTAACAACTTATTCTTCTCCTCTAATCAAGAGCCATTCCTTTCTCCACAAGTCACTATACTTTGGACAAGAGCAAAACAATGGATGAAGCGCCCCACTCTAGACTTGTGTTAATTTCTGTGCAATCAGACTCAGCTCTTTTGTCCTCTTCTACAGAGCACTTTCTTCCCATGCTAGTCAACAGCAACAATATTGCAAAATTTGTCTGGAGCTAATTTTCAGTGCATATGTAGAGTACTCTTGTTCTACAACAAGTCTTTCAAATTAGCATCAGTAGGATGTTACCATTCTTGTATGTGATCAAATGGATGACAGTCCTTGGGACAATAATGCCCTAAATAATCAAAGTGCATGAACCCCTATTTTTATTCTAGCTGTAGTAGTTGTCTGTCTGTGAAATCCTTTAGGCATGGCATATTTTAAGTGAATGTTTATGGTATTTTGACAGTTTTGGAGCATTTATGGCGTTTGCCCTTGTAGTCCTTAGGAGAAAAGAGATGACATAACCACCTTGGCTGTTGTCTTTCTTATCTAAACAAAAGTTTTATCTATTTCTTATCTGAAAGCATTTCTTTATGGTGTTCTCGGCCATACCAGTATGACTTGGTAATTCCTGATTGTGTAAGTGTCAAAAAAGGCAAACAAAAATTAAATAAATAGTGGTGTGAAATAAATAAATGAAAGAAAATCTCAGGATTTATTGCCTCCGCAGGGTTTTGGCCCAGAGGACAAAACCCAAGGAGGCACCCTAGGAGTCCCTGGGTGTATACATACAAGGGCAAAGAATATTTGTTGAAAAAGTAAGGAATGTGATTTGACGAAACTAGGTACACAGGGTCGCCTCAGGTATTATTTTAGCAAGCATGCACTGTGGTGTCGGGTACTTGCCACCACGAGGTCATGTTTCGTCACCTTCATCAGCATTTGAAGGTCTTGCATCTATGAGTTCGTGTTTGTTTCGTTGCCCTCGAGCTTCGCCATCTTCTAGTATATGTAGCATCTTGCAGCATTTGAAGGTCAATAAAAGGCTTCAAACTTGAATTTCTCAGCTGTTACATACGCAATCTGTGTATTCAAAACACATCCAATAAACAAGATATCAAAAGCGGGGGCAGCTATAGTGAACACTATTTCTAGTTGTATTCATAATAATGTAATCTGTGATACTGGTCCAGAGCGTATAAAATTGTTAAGTAGATCACTTTACAAGGATTGATTTCCTACATGTCAGTGCTTAATCCTGTGGCAACAGTTGTACACCAGCCAGCAGGTCCAAGAGAGAGTCAGGCCTTTCTTGTCTAATTTAAGCCTAGTAGATGCCAATCATGCCCACCGGACCTCTTCCAGTTGTTTTTTGGCCAGCTGTGTTTGCATTATCTCTGCAGGTTCCAGAATATTGCCTGTCCTGTCACATTGTGTACATAATCACAAATTATACAGTTTTAAAGTTTATCACTGGTAACATCTCTCATGGTTAACAGGATGTTTCATGGACTGAAATTACTGATAAGGTTTTTTCCCTTGTGAAATGTTGTAGAGGTTAATTTTTGTGATAGAATTTGTAAAAAAAAAAATAAATGCATTTTTTTACCCTGCTAGCAGAGTATCTAGATCAAAGTAACTCTGTTAGCAGTAAATTTGAGGTAGTTTCTTGTTTATAAAGTAGTGTCGTCCAAGGGCTTTAGAGTGTTTTCAATGACTGCGTTTAGACACATTAGTGGGATCACAAATTAGTTGACAAAAATCCTGTATTACAACCCCAAAGGCCATGAAGATGTAGTTGATGTTTGAACATTTAAGTCTGTTTGTTCTGTTCTGTTCTGTTTTAATGAGCAAGTGCCTCGATTTACAATGCTACTAGCTAGGGTCTAGTATCAGGGAAGCATTATCTATTCAAAGACCCCCTATCTCAATGACAGTTTTCAATGTGTCAGCTCATGGGTGGCAAGACAGAAAGAACAAGGAGGTGAAAATCTTTAAATTTACATTGTCCTCATTGAAAGGAACCATGCAGACAACAATGCTTACTTGACATTTTCTTCCTTAATTTCTAGAGTTCAAAGACCAATCCCTAAATTCTATTTTTAAAGTTCAGTTTCTATTTTTGTTTCTTTTTTATCTTGACCACTATAAATCAACACCTTGATGCCTCAGGGGTTTACTTGTCAGAGTCCCCCTCTCCCCAGGGGAACGAATACAAAAATAGCAGGGTTGTATGTTCTACGGGCTTTTACTGTTATTTATCATTGTCTTTTAAATATAGCTGTGTTCGTAGGGGTTTCAGTTCTTTTAAGACGTTTTCTTTTTAAGACAGGCGTTAACCTGTCACGGGCAACTTAGCAAGTAGATTCCTAAAATAATTGACGATCAATTTTTTTCTCCTGGTGACGCAAAATTAACTAGGTACTTTGTTTTTACCTTCAGAATGTTCCAGTCTTAAACTGCGATGACAATACCCCTAATCGTAAATTATAAAACATACACGTACGCCCACGTATCACGCACGACTGTACAAATCGACATTTTAAATACCGCCAAAAGATAAGTTTATTTGTCACAGCTGAAAATTTTGAACAATTAGAATCTTTGCATCGTTATAATGAAAATTATTTCTTCTTTTTCACAACTGTTTCAATTAAATGAATCTCTCTGAGCGTCGATTTCAAAATATTATTGTACTTACAGTGTGTTTATTATTATTTCCGGTTTGCTAGCAATTTCTAGACGTTTCGCAAGGCATTTAATTGTTACGGTTAAAATGGGCGAAGAGTTTCGCAACAAGAAGTGTAAAATGATCGCATCCTTTTACGCGTAAAGTTTTGGGAAATAAGGGCCTATCAGCCAGAGCGGAAGCAGGGAATATCTTCATCTTTGCCATTTGAGATTTATAATACCTGGTTAATAGTAATTGCATCGCTTCTAATACCATCTTATATTTGCGGAAACTTATCGCACGTACGAAGCCCGTTGTTTATGACAAGCTTCGAAAACGGAATACTCGTGTTTGATAGCGAGTTATCGTTCACACAACTTATATATATGTTTACGCATATTTTTAATTTTTCTTTACGATCTCTCGATCAATCTGGAAGGACGCAAACAGAAATGTTACTTCCGGTAAAAAAAGGAAATTATGATATTTTTAGACTATTATAATCTTCAAATGATAACAGGATGTGTGCAATAGAAAATAGTTCATTATGATCACTCTTTGGTGACAAGAAACTTCCCAAAGTGTTAATAATTGACTTTGTGCAACATTTGTCTAAACCACGTTTTACTTCCGTCACGTATCAACCACCAAAATAAGTTTTACGCCCAAATTCCACTTGGTACACGTCATCATGGCCTCATTTACATTTGATGAAGTCACAGTTTCTGATGGTCGCGAACGTTGTTCGTCGCTCCGTCTAATTTAATCGGCGCAAAAATTATTAACGGCCGTAAAAGTGTTTACCTTCGATAGGAATTGCGATACTAAGGAAATATTCTATTCCAGGTAAGTCCACTTGTCTCGTCGTCTTCGACGCATCGTCTTTATATGTGTGTAATGTGTGTACGGGTTGTCGGTGATGTCATTTCCCTCGTTGAATAGTGAATCTGTGACCTCCGGTAAATTGCTTACTCAATATTTCTATCGAGAAATAAAGAAACGCAGAGTTTGTTTCTATAGTTCGTTGCTGCTGTTGTTAAGATTTTCGTTCTTGTTTTTTGAACGAAAATACTTACAAAGGTAGTCAAAAGCTTACGATGGTCGCATCTAGCGAGCGTCCCTACAGTCAAAAGAATTTTTTTTCTTGATCGTTGGACTCATCTGACGTAGGCGAATTGGTTGAAAAGACTTAAAGGCTGTATTAAAGGCTTCTTGCTCTACTTTAAAGAAGAACATTTGTGAAGCGAAAGCTAGCTAAGCAGGGTTTTTTCTTCCTTGGTTATCGAAGTAAGCTTGGTATCGACCTTTGATATTCCGACTCGTGACACGCGAGAGTGCTTACAAAGTCGTACAAAAAGAGGCTAGATTTTGGCGGGAGGTGCTACAATAAAGAGATTAATTCCCCTTATTGAAATCCAATCACGCTAGTATTTTTTAGTGCAGTTGTGAAAGCCGTAAAGCCGATTGATTTGTCAAAATTCGATCTTCCATGACAGTGCCTCGCGTAAGCTTTGTGCATGCTCAAGTGATTTTTTTGTCGATCTGCAGACAGTGTACAAAGTCGTGACTGAAAACTCTTCCAAATGAATACGTAAATTAATACATTCTTCTTTTTAGAGGCCAATAACTGATTTATTCGTAGCTTGTTCAGGTCCTCAATTAATTTTTGCGCACGTGATAATCACTTTCTTACTTTTAGTTTTTGTCAGATAATTTTTTTAAACTCATTTCAATATTGCACTATTTGCATACTTGTAACGATTAATATCACGTAACTGTCACAAGCAAAGACGAGGTATTTGTTCAGAATAGTGATTAATATTACTGGCAATGCATAGATCCAGGGAATCGAGTTAACCACTGGCATGTGGTTAATTATCAAGTTTGGAGATCATACTGCATTGTAGTTATGAAAGACAAGTTAAAAATATTATACATCATGAATCAACAGAATGGAACAGTGGAACTATGCAGTAGTTCTTAAATTATTGAAGTTCTCTCTTTCCGCTTTAGCTTGTTTCCTACATATATTCTTTCCAGGAGTGGTATAAAATTCCCATTTAGTTGTTTCATTTTCTTTACTCCATAATGAAAGACTTCTGTTCAGTGCTGTTATTGACATCTTTTCCATCAGCAGTCATGTTTGCTTTTCCAGATTATTAGCTTCAGCAAATGCATTCGTTAAGATGACAGTATTAACATTCTTGTATATGATGATTGAGGAAATCATTTTCTCAATCAATAGTTCCGATGTCATTACTTACAGTAATATAAATAATAGATAGTAAAATACGCTACTTACATATTGTCATGAAATGTATCTAAAATTGTCTATATATACATGTAGCTGAAAAAGTGTCATTTGCTATTAGTACATTACTTTCTTTTTGTTGTTTCGAAAACTCACTGAAAATTCTTAAAATACTAGAACTCTAGGGGGTAAAAACGCCATATCATTATTCTGTTGGACAGTATTCCACAATAATATTATTCAGGGTGAAAAAGGAAAATAAATACTCTCTATATTAGGCAATCCTATTTATAGCCAACATCAGTGGGAATATACACATTAAACTAAATGTTGTATGTGTTACTGTTAGTTACTGTACCTGGCAGATTGAAAAAAACTGTGATGGTTTTCTTCAACCACAGTTGGTACTATTAACTAGAATACCTTCACTCATGTGACTGAATCATGACATTTCGGTCAAAGTGTAGCATACATTGAGTTGTTTTTGGGAGAATAACTTTTTCTGATTAGCATTCTGCCCACACGCTTTGTAAAGAATGATCATGCAGAACCAATTTGAATCAGTTAGTGGAAAGAACTTAGCACAACCCCAACTACATGTAAGAACCCTGCAGGCTAAACCACATTTGTACTGACTAATGACCCTCCACCCAGTGGGGTTGAGATTTTGCTTATTCTTCTTGTTAAATTTTAAATGTAGGGGCAATAGTAAAAGTTGTCAAAGACATTTATCACATTCAAATTAGTACACCGTCAAGAATAATTCACAAATTGCAACCAATGGTTGTTGTAAATACTTCTAGCATTGGGAGCTGTGTCTCATTTTGATGATCCCAGGGCCATAGCCGGAAAAAACATAATAATGAAGGCAATTAAGTGCCTTGGTTTGCCTCATGCTGGCTACAACTAGTGTGGATCAACAACTTAACTATTTGAGGTGCTGATAAGAAGTATTGATAGTTACATACAATGAAGTACACTGTAACACAAATGTGGGAATGTTATGGCAGATTTAGAATTTAGTGTGTGTAAAGTCAGGGTAGAGCCACTGCATATTGTTCATTTGATTCATAACTGTCATAGACAACATCACATGAGAAAAGCATGGGATTTAATGTCTGTTAAGAATCACATGCAAATCCTTCAAGCTGGTTTTTTAACTTTACTTGTGATATGTTGTGTCTGACACAGTGAGAACTTTTAATTTTTATTTAGCTTTAACAAGGTTGGTACATGTAATATTGTACTGTAGTCCATTTATAATGTTTTTCGTTACAAAATTTACGAATTCATGTGCTAAATTATATTTTCCAAATTAGTTGACGTGAGGACCATATATATGTCATGAGACAGAGTATTGCATAATTATATTGTAACGTCATTGTTTTGTTTTTCGTGAACTATTTTTTTACCTTAATTCAAAATCTGCAAGAACAGTTTTGGGCTTGTTGTGTTTATATTTGGCTGATTAATTTGATCATGTTCATGTCATTTCTTTATTTGAGATGTCAGTGATCCATCTGCACCTTGGACTACAACGAACAACGTCATTACATGTTGTGATGTTGTGTGATCAGTTATAAATTTATTGAGCAATATCCTTACCCCACTCAGGAAACTCTATTTTTAAATAGACTCTTGATGTGCCAGCGTTAGATAATGTGCAAAGTTTGGTGTGCTCTTTTCTTGTTATTTTTTATCTGCTACTTGACCTTGTTTTTTGACTAATACTCTATGGAATTCTAACCTTTGTATCACTAATTAAAATAATGAATCTATCTAAAACTGTCAGGGTGAACGTGATTCATCTAAAATGGCATTTAAATATTCCTGTTTCATCTAATATTGCAGATCAAGACCAAATATGAAATAAACCATATACTAGTTAACAATCGTAAGCTGGTGAGATTGGTGCTGCTGACAGAGAATTAAACCAAGGAACCTCAATTATTCAAGTTAAAGGAACTTTTTATGCCAGAAAGTACAGAGGACAAAGCAGAACTCACTGCTGATGACATCATGACTTGTAATGGTGTAGAACAATCCAGTACCAATCATTTAACTATGGCTAATAATACTGATGTCTTTACAAAAAAGAAGGAAAAGGAGAACTACAGTGATGCAAAGCTGCATAATCTCACTGAATGTTGCAGGTGAGTGGCGTGAAACCACACAGTGTTTTCTAGCCTGTTTTATAAAGTTAATCATAGTTTTTTTTAATGGGCAACATTTGCTCATTTTTGCCTTGTTCCCTTTGAGCATATAAATGTAATTTAATACTAAACAAGCTTAGATCTCAATCGTCTTCTGCTGAAAAGTAAATAAATATGATTAACAATAATGCAAGTTCTAATGATCATTTCATCTGAGTGGATAAACAATTCACTGGTACTGTGAATAACTTGCTTTTCTGGTCAGGACTAAAAAACATCTTGAGAAATGTATCCATTAATTATTTTGCACTTGTTATACACTGTGTTGAAAACCCCCTATAAGTGACGAATCATTTTGTCCAACCAATGTGGCCCCCTGTGGGAGCTGGTTGCTAGAAATATTTAACTTCAATCAGTAAATTTGCTGCATGTTTTTGCATGGTCATTTAAAGGGGTTAATTGTTGGCAGTGTACTAACCTTTCATGCAAGTCATTTTGCTAAATCCTAACACTTCATACAAGTCATTTTGCTAAATCTGAACACTGCGCCTTTAGATAAATTTAGGAAATGAGAAAATAGGAACTAAATTTAATACTCTTCAATGTGCAGGTTTAGCCTTGCAGGTATGTATCATTGTCAGTTTCAATGTCCTGGTGGCAAAATGTTATTAAGAGTACATATTGTCACATGTAACCAGCTTTCACTTTTGCACTTGCATGTACGTGCTGCATTTTCTAGGACTCCAGAAACTTAAAATCTTTCTTCTGCAGCTAGTGAAAACTACAATGGGTGACAAATCAAAAAACCAGTGTGTACTGTCTAGTAGTTTTTCCCTGAATGCACAGTGTTAAATTATAAAGATTTTAGTTTTGAGATATTGCTTTATGGCATATGCTGGTCATGCCAGGACATGGAAAATGATTACAGCCTAAATTCAAGACTCAACGTGCTGTTTAAAACATGATGTTTATTCTGGGAAAAGCCTACTCTGTTAAGGCAGACAATCAGCAAGAGGAAGAGGCAATGAAATTATATATTTCTCAAGCATCTCAGCACTCTGGAGTTGCTAGATTGTAGAATTTGATTGGCTAATATGCTGGGCAGATTTTCGTGACTATGTGCAAGAAATTTGAATGGACTTTTTATTGGGTATATTTTCATAATTCAAAATTTCTTACTATTAATTAATTTTGGCATTTTTTAAAAGAAAAACAAAACAAAACAAAAACTTTTAGTTGCCAGCTGGAGGTCTGTGTCAAGAACAACGTTACCCTTGGCCTTAGGATGGGCCTCAGCCTATGGCCTTGGGCTGTACTCAAGACATCAGCAAAGTCTTTCTGAAAACTGACTCTACAGCCAGTAGTCTCCTTTGCAGGTGCTCAGGCTGCAGTCACGCAAGGCTCCCCACTCCAGTCCGAATGGCTGTGAAGGATTACCCTGCCAGCAAATAACATAATGATATATCTCACAGCTTAAAGCATCTTGTTTACAAGTGTTTTTATGGTCGTTTTAAAATTTCACAAAATAAAATAAAGCAAATCAGTCCTGAAAAATTATTTTTATTCCTTGACATCATTGAATCTGTTATTCTTTTGGTGATTTGAGAAATGCAGCTAAAAATTACCGCACATCAAAAGTACATAGAGCCTAGTAATGAAAACAGGACCATTGAGCAATTGAATGAGTGAATGAATGAATGAAATCTTTCTTTAAGACATGGTAAAAATATCAGTATAACAATAGAAAATGAAGAATGGGGAGGACAACATCTTTGTGTTGAGTTGTCGTGAACATACTCACATGCTTGATTTTTATTGTTTGGGGCTTTCTGTTGATCATTGTGAATGTTGGAGGAACTTAACTGAATGTAACAATGTGTGATTTAGTTAGTAATGTAATGGTCTTTAAAAAGTAACCTGTTCCACAATTGGTGCAGCTTGTTAACTGTCTGATGGACTTTTTGCATTCATGGCATGCCGCCAGACAGGTAAATCTCTGTGTGTTTGCAACAAACAACTTTCTTCAAAGCCTGTGTTATCGTTTTGAAGGTATAATTTGTTATTGTAAATCACGCGCACGTGATTCCTCTCTTTATTTTGTTCGCCCAAATTACCCAGACGCACATGTAGGAGTATGTGTGTGTGTTTGTCACCTCTTTCATTTTGACTCCAATGGAACAGGATTGGCTTTAAGCTCCTAACTGCTACCGTCCCACCCCATCTAAGTACCCAATTGTATTATCTGCCTTTGGACTATGGTTATAGATATCCATTTGTGGATCATTCTTCACCAAGTGTGAGAGAAATGAGGATAGTCAGGCGTTGTCCCTCGTTGACCCCCCCCCCCTCTCTTTCCCGCTGTTTGAAAGGGAACGAAAAAGAATGGCTACACCATTGCCACCTTTCTGAGAGAAAAAAACACTGCTTAAAATGTTGACTGTTTTTTTGTATTTCTTGACACTGACACTACCCTGTTATTTTCTTTTCTTAGAATGTGGATGTGCTCTCACTGTAGCAAGAGCTTCGCCTCCTCGCGTGCGCTCAAGATCCACGAAGTCAAACAGCACGAGAATGCCGCGCGCCATGTGCTCAAGTGTGGCACGTGCCACGAGGAGTTCGAACACGCGAATCTTCTCCACATCCACATGCGGGTTCATCACAATGTTAAGGTGCGCTGTCCACGGTGCAAAGACATATTCGAGCACCCGAACGTCTTGAAACTTCACATCAAAGCGCATCACTCCGAACCGGTTTGCGTTGCCTGCGGGCTGAAATTTGACCATGACAAGCTTCTACGATTGCATATGGAGCATTACCACAAAGTTGGGAGCAAAGCGGCAAAGCAGGCTGCGACGACGCCTCGTCCGGAGACGGGTGGAAGTGTGAAGACTGAAGATGTCCATGAAGAGTTGAAAAGCGCTCCTGAAGAGGCAGAACATGTTGATACTGAAACCCACGAGGAAAAACACCAAGCCTCACAGGGCTATGAACAGACTAATGGCGAGGTACTCAGTCACTGGGAGCTTGGTTTCCGCAGTCACGATTACGACGACGAAGCAATGTCGCACGGCAGTAGCGATACAAGAGAAGACGTTAGCACCGAAGGAGATGTAGGCGGCTTGGAGACTGAGAAAGAAGACGATCCTCAGCTTAGAGAGTCAGAGAGCCATGTGGGGCGGCAAGATTCGCAGGCTGAGAATCACCGGTATTCACCTGCTAAACTAACGAATGAAGCAGAACGTACCGTTTCACAAAAGTCTGAAAATGGCAGCCACGCTCCAACCGAAAAAGGAATGGATAATCGTCTACCAACTCCTCCTCTTGAATATCACCAGGCTCCTATTCGGATGCAGCGATCTTCTGTTATCGTCACCGCAAGCCGAGCCTCACCGCCTATGACAAACTCGCCCGCCATTTTCAAGCACAAAGTAGTAGCTTCTGAAGAGCCTCTTCACGAATCAGTTTCATCCTGTCCTACCCTTCCCGCTAATTTACCAGACTTAGATGGCAGTCTAGAGGGAAGCCCGCAGTCGCCAGCGGGATCGTATTCTTCCACACTATCAGGCGACGAAAGCGGCGAGTCGGAAACAGCTAGTCAGAAAATGGGTGCGACAAAACGAGCCACTTTGCGCTGTAATCGATGCCAGGAGGAATTCCTGTCGAAAATGGAGTACCTACATCATTTGATCTCGCACCAAAAGGGGGATCACGACGAAATGCCTACTGAACTGAGTTCAGGCGATCATCAAGCTATAGATAAACTAAAATCGAGCTTGCTAATTAAAATGGAGGCGAGAAGAAGAGATAGCATTCCTGATGAAGCTACTCATCGATTCGGCAATGTCCAGTCCAATGGCACCTCACCCGAAACCAACAGGACAAGCTCGACTCGTCAAGAAAATTGCGCGCATGATTTGGCCGCACCGTACACGGTAGGCAACGAACGATTCCCAGACTCGCAGGAACTTAGTGCTCATACGGAAAATTGCTATAGGAAGCCGCATTGTACTGAGTGTGGGCTTTCTTTTGAGCATAAGAATCTGTTAAAGATTCATATGAATTCCTACCACAGCTCTTTAGACGTCTTGCAGTGTTACTACTGTGGAAAATCTTTTGACAACCGCGCAGAGTTCGTTAGTCACATCACATCCCACGAAACCACACTGAAGGATGCCAAGGACATGCGAAGGAAACCGAATAGCCCCCGACGAGTTCCAAGTGCCACTAGCACTGAAGAAAACCAGAGTCAAAGTGAATTGGAAAAGGAAAGGTCTCCGGAAATCGACTCTTTTCAGAATGATGATGGTTTGGACGCTAATTATCAAACCAAAAAACAAGATGATGTTCCTGCAGTGGAATGTGCTGACCCAGTGAAGAGCCGTATTGACGATTTACGTCAGTACGTGGAACGACGGTTTCCTGCGTTTGGGGCGTTCCGCCATCATAAAAAGGAAAGTAGCCCCACTCCGCAAGAACCGGACGATTGGTATAATGAAAGGAAAACCAACTATTTGGTCGGTCCAGAGGCAAAGACAAGGATCTTCCTTCCGAAACATCACGAAACGTTTGAACGCGAATCGAATTTCAGCGACCAAAGGCGCGTGCCCGAACAGTTAGAATCAGTCAGGCCAGCTACAAATGTAAACCTTGATTCGGTTGAGAGGATTCCTAGCTCGGACCTTCTGAGGCGACGATTGTCCGCCTTCTCGGCGCTTGACGTGACTGGCAGGTCAGATGAGCACGCTAAGAGCGTGTTACAGGGCCTGAGTAGGGCGAAAAGGGATGGTATGCCTTTGGGCGGACCTCCTCCGCTCATCCCTGTTATACATCCGAGAATGTCCCATACTTTCACTCGAGAGCCGGGCGTGGCTTTAAGGAACGGTCATCAGCCCCTGTCTCGTACAGCGTCAGCAAACTCAGCCCTCAGGTATCACAGAATGCCGTTTTCTACCATGGCCACTAAATGGCAAGAGTCATTTGGAAAAGTAGTCCCTCCAAGTCCAGTACGAGTCTCACATCCAGATCATCAGGAGTTTGCCACCCGTGAAAATATTAACAACGTAACCAAAGAGGCGCTGCTTCATTCTTTGTCCCTGAAGAGAAGGGCAAGTGCGCCTGAACTTGGGGCTCTGGTAAGAAGACCTCAAGATGTGTCCCAGAGGCTAGGCACACCAGCTCTCAAAAATCTTCTTGAGAAAAAGCCTCAGAGATTTGAGAACGCAGACACAGATCTCCTTCCCGCTACATCCCCAGGGCGAGCCCGCCAGCTCAAGGAAGCGTACCAGCCGCGGCGAAGGCACCCCCGGGACTTTTTTTGCCATCTCTGCGGCATTTACTTCGGTCACAAGAAGCTTCTCAAGATTCATTTGGACTGCTACCACGGTTCAGCGCAAGAGCTTCAGTGTCTTCGCTGTGAAAAGAACTTCTCCAGTCGTTCTGAATTTCTAGAGCACTTGATGTCTCATGAAGGCGGCGACGAGCTGTTGGCCATGCAAAGAAAACGCCTGAAGCTGAGCGCCCGCAACAGCGTGCCGCTTACACGCGAAGGAGAGACAGTGATACGGCGCGAGTTGAACATCAGTGTCGCCGTTCAGGACACTGCCGTAGCCAAGGGGACAGCCCGACAGGGCGATCTCCAAAGTGCAGATATCAGAGGGGAGTTTCGACACCCCCTCCCAGACGAGTTACCACAGAGGGTTGTCGAAGAACATCATGAACTTCCTGCTCAACAAGATAAGCCAAACAGCGACTTGAAAGAGGAACGTCGTGTCACCAGCGGCAAAGCCAGTAGCGTAAAAACTGAGGACGACGAAGGGGCAAATTTTTGCTTTGTGTGCGGCCAATCATTCAGCAACGGTAAAAAACTCGAACATCACATTTCTTCGCACGCCGTCGTCAACAAGGATGGACGCTACTGTTGCTCTCTGTGTCACAAGACCTTCGATCATCACCGCAAGCTAGAAATTCACACGCGCAGCCATACGGGGTTTAAGCCGCATAAGTGCGAGCTTTGCGGCCGCTGCTTTCCGTATTACAGCTCCTATTACTACCACAAGATGACCCACACTGAGGACAGACCACACAAGTGTGGAGTGTGTGGTAAGGGGTTCATACAGACCAGATACTTACGGTCTCATATGAAAACACACAAGGATCAAAATGGATGGACTAGCGATGAAGAACTCAATGACGAAAACACCGAGAAAATGGAGACGAACGAGGACGTGTCGACAACGGTGTCTCCCATTAGCGAGACAGATACGAAGGTTAAAACTGAGCAAATGCATGAGTCGGTTTGTTCCCCTCAGAGAGACTTGGAGGAGCACGATACAGCAAGGATACTATGCAGTTTTAAGCAAGGTAGTGGCGTTGGATTTTGTGGGCAAATTTCGCCCAAGCACATAGAGTCCGGAGTAGAAATTCGTAGCAACGTTGTGTCGAAAGCGTTCTCGGGCTCCGAAGGTTCTCCGAATACAGATCGGAGCCAAAACCCGAACAGTCCTCCGAGTATAAATCGAACACCAGAGCAGAACAGTTCTCTTGAAGCTACCAAGGATGATGAAGATGCCGACACTGACTGCATCAAAACCACTGAAACTTTAACAAAGGTCAAAAAAGAAACGCCTCAAGACTCGGCCGACGAACTTGTTCTAAAGACGAAGAAAAAGAAATACCAGTGTAAACACTGCCATAAAAACTTCAGCTCCTATAGCAGCCTGCACGTTCACGTGCGAATTCACACTGGTCAGCGGCCGTACTCCTGTAGCCACTGCTTCAAAAAGTTCACGCACTCCAGTGGCTTAAAGCGTCACGTGAGGTGTCACACTGGCGAGAAGCCGTACCCTTGTCCGGCATGCCCCGCGGCGTTCGCAGACCGCGGTGCTTTGAAATCTCACATCAGGACCCACACTGGAGAAAGACCTTTTGTTTGCGACTTGTGCAACAAGACTTTCACTCAACCCAGTTCTCTTCGTGTTCACAAGAAGACTGTACACGTGCACGAGTTTTTCGATGACAAGTGACGAAATCTGAACTTCCTTTCTCGTTGTTACATTTCTTTACTAGTTGACTGTCAGTTAGGATCTTTTGCAAAATTTTAGAGTCTGGATCCCATTTAAGTTTTCATTTTGTGTGTGTGCGCGGTGTAGCTCTAAATAATGTTAGTAGGTAAATCGTTTTGTCTTGCTAAAACTGTTCAGCGCTTCTTTTTTTCTCGAGCTGAAAAGGAAAAAAAAATAATAAGTAATATTAATCAGAGTCACATTATAGTAATAATAACCACTTTAGAGGGAACTCAAACGTTTGAGCATAATCTCTTACTGAGAATAAAATAACACTTAAAGTTGCATTGCTCTTGCGGTTTGACTAGCAAAGGCGAAGGTGATACGGGCAACCGTAACTCTACAGCCCAGGGCCATCCGGCTGCTTGGTCATACGATTGACGTTCAATACTTACCGATGATTAGGGAGAGCGGGCTCTTCTTCCCTGTTCCCCCCCCCCCCCCCTCCCCTCCCCTGGCTTGTACGCTTATTCGCGCGATCAGATTTTGGGTGACTAAAAGAGACTGTTTCAACAATGATTTGACAAAAACAGCACATGTTTCCGCCGGTTGCTTTGTTTGACCACGTGGTACCTGTTCGTTTGTGGCAGGTGGTTGACCAAACCACGTGCGTGTGTCACGCAATATCTCGTCGCGGGACACCATCTTTAGTAAAAGGGCTATACATAAAGAAGCTGTCAAGTTGTATAAATTCGTGTTCTGCAGAAAAGCACTAAAGAAAAGTTTCACTGGTACATTAACACTGAAAAGGTAATAATGGGCCCTAAATAAACAGGGATGAAGATCATATCCTCTATCATGACAAAAGTAAGTTGACTTTGACGCCGTGACAAGTTTTCATAGAAACGTACGTGACATAACAGGTAATCGGACTGTTTTCCCGACAGACTTTGTCATACGACTTTGCGCTTCAGGAAATTTCGACGATTTGATTTAGTACTTGCCATCGTACGACTTAAGTTTATAGAAGGGTCTCGCTGAGTGTACAGGATCTAAGCGGTCTGTCTCCTGGCTTCCGCCACAACTGAGAACAGTTTATGAGGTAAGTTAAAGTTAGGGTTGTTTTCGACTAGCCAAGCGCTGCATGTGTTCAGTAAAGCCGTAGTTCCAGTAACGGGGTGGTATACACGGGAAAAAAAAAAACTTTGTTTTCACCTCTATCGTACGTGTCTGGCTTTGATTCCAATCATTTAGACTATTTACAGACCTTTATGTGTCTAATGTTCGCTGACGTGTACCTTGTTAAACTTCAATGGGCGCCATCTTGTTTTTGCAAGTCGAGCGCAAGCTGGGGAGAGTGTA